>Ga0209472_1002511_pt1 | contig 10311 bp, 10 predicted proteins | sample GraSoiAngelo_130_FD_185887 | JGI IMG/M metagenome (GOLD analysis project Ga0209472, IMG submission 185887) | Grasslands soil microbial communities from the Angelo Coastal Reserve, California, USA - 14_0929_02_20cm (SPAdes) (version 2) | ecosystem: Environmental > Terrestrial > Soil > Grasslands ...
ACGCGCGCCGAGAGCATCACCGCGCTGCGCGACTGGGCGCACGACCGCACAGTCATGGCGAGCTGAGCGCAGAATCAGCTGAGCGCAGAATCGAGGACCGCCACGGCTTCGCCGGGGCGGTCCGAGCGTTGGGGGGTTTGGGGGGCCATGTCGGGGCCCCCCATTACGGCAGTGCCGCGACGGTGACCAGCCGGCCGCGATTGCCTTTGCGGTAGGAATAGAACAGCGCGGGATGACACGCCGTGCACAGGCGCGGATTCTCGATGCGCGCCGGATCGACGCCGGCATCAGCCAGCAACTCCTCGTTCGCCGTCCATAGATCCAGCAGCAGGCGGCCGTTCGACGACGGCCGCGCCCACCGCCGCCAGCGCGTCTCACCGAACGCGTGCGTGAAGTCGCTGACGACCGGCTCGTCGACCTCGTAGCAGCACGGGCCGATCGAGGGCCCGATGGCCACGCGCAGGCGCGCCGGACTCGCGCCGAGCGCCGTGGCAGCGGCGACGGCGGACTGTTGAGCGCGCTTCACCGTGCCGCGCCAGCCGACGTGGGCGAGCGCCAGCGCGGCGGACTCCGCGTCCCAGAGCGTGATGGCCAGACAGTCCGCCGTGAAGACGGCCAGCGGCATGCCGCGCTCGGCCGTGGACAGCACGTCGACGGCGCCCGCGACGCCGCCGCGCGTGAGCCCGTGCGCGACATCGGCGCCGTGAACCTGGCGGGCGTACGCGACGCGCGCGAGATCGAGACCCGCGGCGGCGAGGGTCTCGTGCGCATCGCTCGTGAACGGCGACGTCGGCTGCGAGGGTGACGTGACGCCCGGACAGTGGCGCGTCGTGCTCGCGTGCGGCAGTCCCGCCGCCGCCAGCGCCGGGAACGTGAAGTAGCGTGGCGGCTCACCGTGCGCTGTGAGTGACGTCATATCGCGTCATCCCACTATAGAGGAGCGCCCCGACCATAAGGGGGCGTAGCCCCTTCGCTTAAAAAACTGGGGGGCCCTTTCGGGCCCCCCAGTTACCTAATCGGCGCTGCGGCGCAGAAACGTCGGCACATCGTAGTCGTGCTCGGTGTCGAGCGCGCTGTCGCCGTCGGCGCGCGCCTCGCCGGACCGTCGCCGCCACGCGGGCGGCGCGCCGTTCGCCGATGTGCCGCCCACCGAGCGCGACGCGCGCGGCAGGTCGACGATCTTGCCCGCCGGCTCCAGCTGCGTCTTCTTTTCCGTGAACCCGGTGGCGATGACCGTCATCCGCACCTCGTCCTCGAGACTCGGATCGAGAACGGCGCCGAAGATGATGTTGGCCTCCTCGTGCGCCGCCTCCTGCACGATGCGCGCGCCCTCCTCGACCTCGTGGATCGATAGATCGTGGCCACCCGTGAAGTTGATGAGGATGCCGCGCGCGCCCTCGATCGACGTGTCGTCCAGCAGCGGGCTCGCCACCGCTTTCTGCGCGGCGTCGAGCGCACGGTTGGCGCCGCGGCCGACCCCCGTGCCCATCATCGCCATGCCCATGCCCGACATGATCGTGCGGACGTCGGCGAAGTCGAGGTTGACGAGGCCGGGAACGAGGATGAGATCGGAGATCCCCTGCACGGCCTGCTGCAGGACGCTGTCGGCGACGCGGAAGGCCTCGAGCAGCGGCGTGCCGCGATCGACGACGGACAGCAGGCGCTGGTTGGGGATCGTGATCAGCGTGTCGACGACGGTGCGGAGCGCTTCGAGGCCCGCCTCGGCCTGGAGCATGCGCTTGCGGCCTTCGAACGTGAACGGTTTGGTGACAACGGCGATGGTGAGGATGCCGAGATCGCGCGCGAGCGAGGCCACGATCGGCGCCGAGCCGGTGCCCGTGCCGCCGCCGAGTCCCGCCGTGATGAAGACCATGTCGCCGCCCTCGAGCAGCCGCGTGATCGTCTCGGGATCCTCGAGCGCGGCGTTGCGGCCGACGTCGGGGTTGGAGCCGGCGCCCAGCCCCTGCGTGAGCTTGGCGCCGAGCTGGACCTTGACGGGCGCGGGCGAGCTGCGCAGCGCCTGCATGTCCGTGTTGGCGACGATGAAGTCGACGCCGGTGAACTGCGCGGCCATCATGCGGCTCACCGCGTTGCCGCCGCCGCCACCGAGGCCGATCACCTTGATCTTCGCTGCCGCTTGCGGCGCGTCGTCCAGCTCGAAGAGCGGGCGCCGTGCGCGATCTCGCTCCATCCGGTCCTCCTCTTGTGGGCGGGCCGCCGCCCGCCGCGTTCGTACGCCTCCCTCGCTGCTCGTCGTCGCGAAGAGCGGCGGTTGCTCGCCGCCGCGCGATCGTCCTCCGCTAGAGGACTTCACTGAGCCATCCCATGAGTCGCCGGCCCCAGTGGCCGAGACCCGCGCCGCTCGTGTCCGACCACGTGGTCGCCGGCTGCTGCCGGCGCGCGCCGTACAACGCGAGCCCCACCCCGGTGGCGTACATCGGGCTCTGCACCACCTCCGCGAGGCCGCCGAGGGAAAACGGCACGCCCCGGCGCACGGGTTGATCGAAGACCGATTCCGCGAGCTCGGGCACGCCCTGCATGATCGAGCTGCCACCCGTGACGACGACGCCCGCCGTCGCCGCGTCCTGGAAGCCCGCGCGCGTCAGCTCGCGCGCGACGAGCGTGAAGATCTCCTCGACGCGCGGCTGGATGATCTCCGAGAGCACCTGGCGCGAGAGCTGGCGCGGCTTGCGCCCACCCACTGACGGCACGTCGACGGTCTCCTCCGCCGGCACGAGCGCCGTGAGCGCGCAGCCGTGGCGCTTCTTGAGCGCTTCCGCGTCGGCCATCGGCGTGCGCAGTCCCACGGCGATGTCGTTGGTGATGTGGTCGCCGCCGAGCGGCAGGATCGCGGTGTGCCAGACCGCGCCGTCCCGCAGCATCGCGAGATCGGTGGTGCCGCCGCCGATGTCGATGACCAGGACGCCGAGCTCCCTTTCGTCGGGATAGAGGACGGCCTCCGCGGAGGCGATGGGCTCCAGCACGACGTCGTGCACGGTGAGGCCCGCACGGTTCACGGAGCGGATCACGTTCTGCACCGACGCGACGGCGGCCGTCACCACGTGCACCTCGACCTCGAGCCGCACGCCCGACATGCCGATCGGCTCGCGCACGCCGTCGGCGTCGTCGACCGCGAACGCCTGCGGGAGCACGTGCAGGATCTCCCGGTCTTGAGGGATGTTGATCGCGCGCGCGGCGTCCAGCGCGCGGTCGACGTCGGCCTGGCTCACCTCGCGATCCTTGCCCGACACCGCGACGACGCCGCGGCTGTTCACCGAGCGGATATGGCCGCCCGCGACGCCGGCGTAGACCCCCGACACCTCGACGCCGGCCATGCGCTCGGCCTCGCCGACCGCCTGGCGAATCGCCTCGACGGTCGAATCGATGTTGACGACGACGCCGCGGCGCAGCCCGCGCGACGGCGCGGCGCCCACGCCGACGATGTCCAGTCCGTCGTCCGGCCGAGGTGAGGCGACGACGGCGCAGATCTTCGTCGTGCCGACGTCCAGCCCGACGATCAGCTCGGGCGTCTTGTTGCGTCTCACCGGGGCGCCCCGCTGCGAAGCACCACCTGGTCCTTGAACCGCAGATCGACGCCGCTCACGTCCTGCGTCGCCACCTGCGCCAGGACGCCCTCCAGCCGCGCGAGCCGCTCGTCCCACTCCTCGGTGCCCAGCCGCACCTCCACGCCGTCGACCGTATAGAGCACCGGCCCCTCGGGGCGGCTCATGTCGATCTCGGAGATTTCCGCGGCGAGCGCGCCGCCCGAGCGCAGCAGCGCGCGAATGAGCGCGACGGCCGCGCGTGCCTTCGGTCCCGGCGCGGTCCGCATGGAAGCCAGCTCCTCCTCGGTGAGTCCGCTGATCACCGGGACGCCCGGCGCGACCGCGCGGCGCTCCTCGCCGAGCACGTGCCCGTCCTCGTCCATCCAGTGCAGGCGCGCGGCGTGCACGAGCGTGAAGGGCCGACGTTCCTCGACGAGGATGGTCACGCGGTTGGGCAGGTCGCGCACGACGTCGGCGCGACGGATTTCCGGCAGCGCGGCCACGCGCGCGGCCACCGCGCTGCCGTCGAGCGTCCACAGATTCGCGCGGGGCGGGATCGCCGCCGCGGCGAGAATTCGCGCGACCGGCACGCGCGAGGCGCCCTGCACCTCGACGGCGGCGACCGCGAACCGCGGCGATGTCGTGACCCACCACCCCGCGCTCAGCACCGCCGCCGCGACGCCGAGCACCAGCGCGACGGTGACCACGCGCCGCTTCAGGCGCGCGAGCGCCGCGGGCGGACGCGTCCGCCGCCGCGCTCGGCGCTGACCGGCGACGAGGGACGTGCGCTCGCCCAGCTCGGCCAGCGCGCCCACGCCGCGCGGCGAGAGCAGGCCTCTACTCACCGAGGATGCGGATCTCGGTCTCGAGCGTGATCCCGAAGTGGCCGTGGACGCGCTCGCGCGTGAGCTCCATGAGGCCCAGGATGTCGGCCGCGCCGGCGGCGCCGCGCTTGGACGAGATCTCGGCGCCGTTGATCCGCTTGCCGCGCAGGCCGGCCTTCTCGATCAGCCGCGAGGCCAGATCACCCGCCGGGTTCTTCCAGACGAACCCCGCGGAGGCGAGCGCCAGCGGCTGCGTCGACTTCTTCTGCTTCAGCCGCGCGCGGATCTCCTTCTGGATTTCCGGCAGCGGCCGTCGGTGGAGCTGCATCCGGCAGCCGATCAGCACGGCGCTGGCCGGCAGGTGGAAGGCGCGATAGCCGAAGGCGCCGGCGGGCTTGAACTCGCCGAGCGAGCCATCGGGGTGCAGGAAGTAGACGGCGCTCACGAAGTCGCCGATCCAGCCGTCGACAGTGCCGGCATTCATCGCGAGCGCGCCGCCGATGGTCGCGGGAATGCCGACCAGGCTCTCGATGCCGCCCAGATTGAGGGCGGCCGCCTCGCGGATCAGCGCCGAAAGCGAGACGCCGGCGCCGGCCAGCGCCTCCTCGCCGTGGAACTCGGCGCGGCCCAGGCAGCCCTCGAGCTTGAGGATGACGCCGTGCACGCCGCGGTCGCGCACGAGCAGGTTGTTGCCGCCGCCGACGACGGCCACCGGCAGCTGCTCGCGGTCGGCGAACATCAGCGCGTGGCGGATGTCTTCGACGTCCTGGGGGACGACGAAGATGTCGGCAGGACCGCCGATGCGCAGCGAGGTGTGGAAGCTCAGCGGCTCTTTGAACCGCACTTCCCCTCGGATCTCTCCTAACATTGAGGCCTCCGTTCATCCGAACCGGTTTCGAGCCGACGGAGAATCTCGGGTCCGAGCTGGCCGACGTCGCCGGCGCCCAGCGTCAACACGATGTCGCCGGGGCGCGTGATCTCGCACACGTGCGCGACGACCCGCGCGCGATCGCCGCCCAGATAGGTCACGTTGCGGTGACCGTGGGCCCGGATTCCTTCCGCGAGAGCGGCGGCGCTCACGCCCTCGATCGACGCCTCGCCGGCGCCATAGATGTCCATCACGACGAGCACATCAGCCTGGTTGAACGCGGTGAGGAAGTCGTCGAAGAGGTGCTTGGTGCGCGTGTGGCGGTGCGGCTGGAACACCGTGACGACGCGCGCGTCGAATCCCGCCTTGGCGGCGGCCAGCGTCGCCCGGATCTCGGCGGGGTGGTGGCCGTAATCGTCGACGACGGTGACGCCGTCGGCGGTGCCACGCACCTGGAAGCGGCGCTGCACGCCCGCGAAGGCCGCGAGCGCCTTCTGGATGGTGACGAACGGGATCTCGAGGTCCAGCCCGACGCCGACCGCGGCCAGCGCGTTGAGCACGTTGTGACGGCCGGGAATCGCGAGCGTGCACTCTCCGAGCAGCGCGCCGTGTCCGTAGACCTCGAAGCGGCTCGTCATGCCGGCCAGCCGCACGCGCCGTGCGACGAGGTCGGCACTCGACTCCAGACCGTAGGTCACGACGCGCTTCTCGACGCGTGGGATCAGCCGCTGGATGTTCGGCTCGTCCAGGCACAGCACAGCCGCGCCGTAGAACGGCACCTTCCCCACGAAGGCTACGAAGGCGTCTTGAATGGCCTCGAGCGAACCGTAGTGGTCGAGGTGCTCGGCGTCGATGGTCGTCACCACGGCGAGGGTCGGATCGAGCTTGAGGAACGAGCCGTCCGACTCGTCGGCCTCGGCGACCAGGAAGTCGCCCTGCCCGAGCCGCACGTTGCTGCCGAGACTCGTCACGCGGCCGCCGACGATGATCGTCGGGTCATAGCGCCCCTCGGCGAGGACGGCGCCGATCATCGACGTCGTGGTCGTCTTGCCGTGCGTGCCGGCGACGGCGATCCCGTACTTGAGCCGCATCAGCTCGGCCAGCATCTCGGCGCGGGGGATCACGGGCATCGCGCGCTGCCGCGCCGCCTGCAGCTCGGCGTTGTCGCGGGGGACGGCGGAGGAGTACACGACGACGTGTGCGCCCTCGATGTGCGCCGCGTCGTGGCCCGTGAAGACCTTGGCGCCGAGCTGCTCCAGCCGCTCGACGGCGTCGTTGCGGCGGGCGTCCGAGCCCGTCACGCGGTAGCCGAGATTGAGCAAGATCTCTGCGATGCCCGACATGCCGGCGCCGCCGATGCCGACGAAGTGGATGTGCTGATAGCGCTTAAACATGGGCGTGCTGACTGATGTTGAGGAGCATGCCCGTCGCCAGCATCGTCATCAGCAGCGCGGTGCCGCCGAACGAGATGAACGGTAGCGGCAGTCCCTTGGTCGGCAGCAGCCCGGTGACGACACCGAGGTTCAGCAGCGTCTGCGTGGCGATCAGCACGGTGATGCCCAGCGCGAGATAGGCGCCAAAGGCGTCCGGCGCTCGCAGCCCCACGCGCAGCCCGCGCCAGACGAGGACCGCGAAGAGCGCGACGATCGCGACGGCGCCCACGAACCCGAGCTCCTCGCCGAGGATCGCGAAGATGAAGTCCGTGTGCGACTCCGGCAGATAGAAGAGCTTCTGCCGGCTCGCGCCGATGCCCTGGCCGAGCACGCCGCCGTTACCCAGCGCGAGCCACGACTGGATGATCTGAAAGCCGCCGCCGCGAGGATCGGCCCACGGATCGACGAACGCGGTGATCCGCCGCATGCGATAGGGCGCCATCCAGATCGCGACGACGATCAGCGGCAGCGCGGGCGCCGCCACCCACGCCAGATGCTTGATGGGGCTGCCGGCCAGGTAGAGCAGCGCGAACGTGAGCACGATCAGCGTCATGCAGTTGCCGAGATCCGGCTGCAGCAGTACGAGCCCCGCCAGCACGCCGCCGACGAGCAACGGCGGCAGCGTGCCCGTGCGGAATTCTTCCAGCGCTCCGCGCTTGCGCGCGAGGAACGCCGCGAGGTAGACGACCAGGGCGAGCTTGGCGAGCTCGACCGGCTGGAACGAGACGGGGCCCAGACGGATCCACCGGCGCGTGCCGTTGATGGCCTGGCCGATTGGCGGCACCAGCACGAGCACGAGGCACACGCCGGCTACGATCAGCGCGGGCACCACCGCCTTCTCCAGCCAGCGATAGTCGCAGCGCAGGGCCGCGAGCAGCACGCCCGCGCCGAGCAGCGCCCAGAACAGCTGCTTCTTGAGGAAGAAGTACGGATCGTGGAAGCGATCGGCCGCGACGACGGCGCTCGCGGAGTACACCATCACGACGCCGACCGAGAGCAGCGCAACGGCCGCGCCGAAGAGCCAGACGTCGGGCGTGAGCCGCCGCGGCATCAGGCGAGCTCCTCGACGAGCTTTTTGAAGACCTCGCCGCGGTGCTCGTAGTTGTCGAACATGTCGAACGACGCACACGCCGGCGACAGCAGCACCACGTCGCCCGCGCGTGCGGCCACGCGCGCGGCCTGGATGGCGCTCGCCATCGTGTCGGCGGCGGTGACGTCGATTCCCGCGCTGGCGAGCGCGGCGGCGATCTTGCCGCCGTCCTCGCCGATGAGGACGCCGTGGCGAACACGGCCACGGGCGGCGTCGGCGAGGGGCGTGAAGTCCTGGCCCTTGCCCTTGCCGCCCGCGATCAGCACGATGCGCTCCTCGAACGACTCCAGCGCCTTGATCGTCGAGGCGACGTTCGTGCCCTTCGAGTCGTTGTAGAACTGCACGCCGGCGATGTCGCGCACGAATTCGATGCGGTGCGCGACCGCGCGGAAGCGTCCGACCGCGCGGCGAATGGCGTCGATGCCGATCCCCGTCCACAGCGCACACGCCGTCGCCGCCAGCACGTTTTCGACGTTGTGCGCGCCGCGCAGCTGGATCTCCGCGAGTGGGCAGATGCGGTCGACGTGACCGTTGAGCCGCGCCACCAGCCAGCCGTCCTGCACGAACACGCCGTGCTCGAGGGCGTGCTGGCGGCTGAACCACAGCACGTGCGCCCGCGTGCGCGCCGCGAGGCCGCGGGCGCCCTCGTCGTCGGCGTTGAGCACCGCGCAGTCCTGCTCGGTCTGGTTCATGAAGATGCGCGCCTTGGCGTCGAGGTATGAGGCGAACGTGCGGTGCCGATCGAGATGATCTGGTGTGACGTTGAGCACGGCCGCCACGCGGGGCTGGAAGGCCTCGATGGTCTCGAGCTGGAACGACGAGACCTCGGCCACCACGAGGCCATCGGCGGGAAAGTCGAGTGCGCGCGCGGCGAGCGGCGTGCCGATGTTGCCGCCGACGAAGACCGGACGCGGCTGCTCCGCGAGCAGTGCGCCGGTGAGCGCGGTCGTCGTCGTCTTGCCGTTGGTCCCCGTGATGGCGATCGTCTCGGCCTCCATCGCACGCCACGCCAGCTCGAGCTCGCCGATGACCGGCACGCGACGCGCGCGCACGGGCGAGAGCTGCGCGCCGTCCAGCGGCACGCCGGGGCTGACGACGACCAGCTCGACGCCGTCGAAGGCCGCGGGGCCGTCGACGAGCCGCACGCCGAGAGCGCCGAGCGCGGCGACCTCCGCACCGAGCGAGGCGACGGTGCCACGCACGTCGGCGCCGGCGGCGGCGAGCAGGCGGGCGGCGGCGATCCCGCTCTTGGCGAGACCGACGACGGCTACCCGACGCTCGGCCAGCGTCGCCAGGTACGCGCGCCCTCTCGTCCCCACCTGCACCTCCTCCGCCAGGAAGCTCATGCGCTCCTTCCTATGCTCGCCTTAGACGGCGGGGCCCCAGCCCCGCGACGTCTTGCGGCTCGCACTACGGCTAGCGCAGCTTCAGCGTCGTGAGCGCCAGCAGCGCCAGCGCGAACGAGACGATCCAGAACCGCACGACGATCTTGGGCTCGGGCCAGCCGGTCAATTCGTAGTGGTGGTGTAACGGCGCCATGCGGAAGACCCGCCGGCCTGTGAGCTTGAACGACGCCACCTGCACGATGACCGACACCGCCTCCACGACGTAGATGCCGCCGATGAGCGGCAACAGCAGCTCGGCCTTGGTCAGCACCGCGAGCATGCCGATAGAGGCGCCGAGCGCCAGCGAGCCGGCGTCGCCCATGAAGACTTCGGCCGGATGACAGTTGAACCAGAGAAAGCCGATGGCCGCACCGATCAGCGCCCCGCAGAACACCGAGAGCTCGCCCGAGCCGCGGACGTTGAGAATCTTCAGATAGTCCGCCGCCCGGAAGTTGCCCGTGAGGTATGCGATCACGCCGAAGGCGGCGCCCGCCATGACGATCGGGCCGATCGCCAGCCCGTCGAGGCCGTCGGTGAGGTTCACCGCGTTCGAGGCGCCGATGATCACCAGCATCGCAAACAGGAACCACAGGGCGCCGAGATGGACGAACCAGCCCTTGAAGAACGGGATCGCCAGCACCGGCTGGAAGGCGTCGGCCGGCTGCCAGTAGACGATCTGCAGCAGCGCGAGCGCCATGATCACCTGCGCGGCAAGCTTGCCACGCGCCGGGATCCCACGCTTCGTGCGGATCTTCGTCCAGTCGTCCCACATGCCCACCAGCCCGTAGCCCGCAATCGCCAGCATCGCGACCCAGACATAGCGGTTGGCCAGATTCGCCCACAGGAACGTCGAGCCCAGGGTCGCGCAGAGAATGATCACGCCGCCCATCGTGGGCGTGCCCTTCTTGCTGCTGCGATGGTGCTCCGGCGTGTCCTCGCGCAGCGTGTCCGTGCCGTGCTGCATGCGCCGCAGACGTCGGATGAGCCAGGGTCCCACGATCAGCGAGATCACCAGGGCGGAGATCAGCGCCATGAAAGACCGGAAGGTCAGGTAGCGGAAGACGTTGAAGACGATGTGATCCTTGGCGAGCGGGACGAGTAGATAGTAGAGCATCGTCCATCCTCATCCCGAGGACCGATCGGTTCGGGCCAGACGCGCGACGAGC
>Ga0209472_1002513_pt1 | contig 10307 bp, 8 predicted proteins | sample GraSoiAngelo_130_FD_185887 | JGI IMG/M metagenome (GOLD analysis project Ga0209472, IMG submission 185887) | Grasslands soil microbial communities from the Angelo Coastal Reserve, California, USA - 14_0929_02_20cm (SPAdes) (version 2) | ecosystem: Environmental > Terrestrial > Soil > Grasslands ...
CACGGGGAGGGCTGCGACGACCTCGGCCGCGCAGGCATCGCACGCCGCGAGCGCCACGCTGGCGGCGCGACGCTGCTCGGCGAGGACCACCTCGAGGCGTGCCAGTTCGGCGACCGCGGCGCCCAGGGCGGCGGAGACGGCGAGGGTGGCGATGGCCGCCGGCAGCGCGGTGCTCCCCCGTGTCATGGCGCTGTCCGGAGCGCGATCAGGATGCTGCGCTCGGCGCGTCCGGCGAGCCCGTTCGGCAGCAGTACGAGGTCGAGCGCGACCGCGGCGATGCGCGCGCGCGCCGCCGCCCCGAGTCCGCCCGCCGGGATCGCCATCGGCACCCCGTCCCGGTCGAGGTAGCGGAAGCCGCAGCCGGTCACGCCGTCGGCGAGCGGCATCGACTGGCGGCCGACGAGGCGCGAGAGACGCGACGCGCTCGCGAGGCAGACGTACGCCGTGGTCTCCTCCGAGGTGTCGTCGACCGCACCGTCGCCGTCCAGGTCGGCGGCGAGGACGAGCCGATCGGCGTCGGCTTCGCGCACGGCCACGAGACCGCTGGCGGCCGGATCCCACCCCGCGCGCCGTACGTCGAAGGTGAGCGCCTCGAGCGCGAGCTGGGCGGTGTCCTCCGCCTCGCCGCGGGCGCCGCACGCGAGCAGCAGGCGCGCGCCCGTCCCGACCGCCGCCGTCAGGGCGGAGAGCACGACCAGGGCGAGCGCCGTTCCGACCAGCAGCTCGACCAGGCTGGTGGCGCGCGCGTGGCGCCGCCGCCTCACGGGAACGCCTCCGTCTCGAGCTCGAGCGCGTGCCGGCCCCACGCGATGCGCGCGCCGAGGCGCACCGGCATGCCACGCCCGCCGTCGCGGCTCCAGCTCCGTTGAAAGCGCGTGCCGTCCGGCGCCACCTGGCTGTCCGCGCCGTCGGCGCGCGGTCCGACGCGCAGGGCCTCGAGCCGCTCGGTCGCCAGCGCGAGCGCGGTGCCGGTGTCGCGCGCGAGGCGCAGGCTCGCCGTCGCGAGCCCCGCGACCGCGGCCAGCCCGGCGAGCGCGATGGCAGCGAGCGCTGCGCCGACGAGCGCCTCGACCACGGAGAAGCCGGCGCGCGGCCGGCGCGCCGTCGCCCGCCTGCTCACTGGACCCTCACGCGGCCACGCTGGTTCACGATCACGCTGCGCGTCCGCGCGCCCGCCGCGAGCGTGATGGTGGCGTTCTCGGCGCTGCCGAGCCCGCCGAAGAGGACGCGGCTGCGCGCGGGGAGGGCCGCGAAGCCGACACCCGGGGGCAGCCAGCGCGTCGAGAGCAACGCGCCCGCCCGGTCGCGCGTCTCGCACAGCGCGCGCGCCGCATCGAAGCGGACCTCGATGGAGGCGTCGCCCGAGAGCGCGGCGCCGCGCGCGAGCCTGAGCGCGGTCGCCACCTCGCGCGCCGCGCCGGCGAGCCGCGCCGTCTGCAGTAGAGCGACGAGCCGGACGACGCCCACGCCCGCGAGCACCATGGCCAGGCCGAGACCGACCACCGCCTCGAGCAGCGTGAAGCCGTGTGCGCGCTGCGTATCCCGCCTCCTCCGCGGCACGCCGGCGGGCGGGACGACGCGTGCGGCACTCGCCTGCTACCCGGCGCCGCCGGCTGACGCAAGACCCCCGGCAGCTGGAGCGGAACCGCCTCCTCACCCCGAGCCGTTCGCCGAGCCTATCCCAGGCGCCAGGGCAGGGTGACGGACGGGTGGTAGAGCGCGAGCACGGCGCCCAGCGCGAGGAAGGGGCCGAAGGGGATCTCCGTGCGTCGCGCGGCGCGCCGCACGAAGGGCAGCACGGCGCCCGCGCCGAGGCGGCGCGCCACGCGCCGCATGCGCCGGCGGCCGCGGCCCGTGAACGAGGAGACCACGAGCACGGCCGGGATCGCCTGCCAGCCGAGGAAGGCGCCGATCATGGCGAGCAGCTTGACGTCGCCGAAGCCCATGCCCTCGACGCCGGTCAGGTGCTCGTAGGTCCAGGCGACAGCCCACAGGACGCCGCCGCCCAGGATGGCGCCGGCGAGCGCGTCGAGCGGCCCGACGTCGCCCGGGAGGAACGCGGCGCCGAGCCCCACCACGATGCCCGGCAGGCTCACCTCGTCGGGGATGAAGCGGTGATCGAGGTCGACGAAGGTGATGAGGAGGAGCGCCGCGGTGAAGAGGAAGGCGACTGCCGCCGCCGGGCTCGGGCCGAAAGCGACGAGCGCCAGCACCGCGAGCGCCCCGGTCGCCGCCTCGACCAGGGGATAGCGTGCCGGGATCGAGGCGCGGCAGGCGCGGCAGCGGGCGCCGAGGAGGAACCAGGAGAGGAGGGGAATGTTGTCACGCCACGCGATCGGTGTACCGCAGCCCGGGCAGCGCGATGCCGGCCGCAGCACCGATTCGTCCTGGGGGAGGCGGTAGATGCAGACGTTGAGGAAGCTCCCGATGCAGGCGCCGAGCGCGAAGGCGAGGCTCAGCACGAGCCAGCCGCCGTCCTCGGCGGGCATGGGAAGCGGCGACATGCTGGACAGCACCGCGGGCACGGTTAGCCCGGCCTCCCGGATGGGTCAAACTCGAGGTGGCACGAAACGAAGCGGGGGACGGACCCGTGCCCCGTCACGTCCGGGTGCGCGGGCGGGAGGCGTCATGCCCGTGCACGGCCCCGTGAGGATGGTAGCGCATCATCCGTCCATGACCGCGCCCAGCTTGAAGATGGGCAGGTACATGGAGATGACCAGGCCGCCGATCACCACGCCGAGGAAGAGGATCACCGCTGGCTCGAGGAGGGACATCAGGTTGTTCACCATGTTGTCGACCTCATCCTCGTAGAAGTCGGCGATCTTCTGCAGCATGGTGTCGAGCGCGCCGGTGGTCTCGCCGACGCTGATCATCTGGCACACCATGGGCGGGAAGACCTTGCTCTCGATGAGCGGGTCGGCGATCGTCTGTCCGTTGGAGATGCTCTGCCGGGCGTTCATGATGGCGTGCTCGACCACCTTGTTGCCCGCCGTGCGCGCCGTGATGGTGAGCGCGTCGAGGATGGGCACGCCCGAGGAGACGAGCGTGCCGAGGGTGCGCGTGAAGCGGGCTACGGCCGACTTCCGGATGAGGGGCCCGAAGATCGGCACGCGCAGCAGGGCGCGGTCGATCGCCACGTGGCCCTGCTCCGTCTTGTAGGCGTAGCGGATGGCGACCGCGGCGATGATCGGGATCGCGGCCAGGAACCACACGTGGTCGATCGTGAAGTGCGAGAGATTGATCACGAACTGGGTGGGCGCGGGCAGCGCGTGCCCGAAGCTCTCGAACACCTCGGCGAAGACCGGGATCACCCAGATGAGCAGGACCGCGGTGACGAGGACGGCCGCCGTCACGATGCACGCCGGGTAGATCATCGCGCCCTTGATCTTGCTCTTCAGCTTGACCGCCTTCTCGAGGTAGTTCGCGAGGCGGACGAGGATCGTGTCGAGGATGCCGCCGACCTCGCCGGCCTGCACCATGTGGGTGTAGAGGTCGGAGAAGATCTTGCTGTGCTTGCGGATCGCCTCGGCGAGCGTGGTGCCGCTCTCGACGTCGTCCTTGACCGTGCCGATGGCGCGCCGGAAGGGTTTCGAGTCGGTCTGCGCAGCGAGGATGGAGAGGCACTGCACGATGGGCAGGCCGGCGTCGATCATGGTGGCGAACTGCCGCGTGAACACCACGATGTCGCGCGCCTTCACCGGGGAGCCGAAGCTGGGGACGTTGATGTCGACGTCGAACCCCTTGCCCTTCTCCTTGATGCGCGAGGGCTGCGGCTGGATGCGCTGGCTGCGCAGGCGGATGATCACCGCCTCGCGGCTGCTCGCTTCCATCTCCCCCTTGAGCGTCTCGCCCTTGGGCGACACGCCCTGCCAGCGGTAGACTGCCATTCTCCCCTCCCTCAGCCGACGCGCCGCGCCGTCTGCTGCCCGAGCATCATGCGGACCTCGTCGGCCTCGGTGGCGTTAGCGACCGCCTCGTCGGGCGTGATGAGGTTCCGCTGCACCAGGCCGATGAGCGCCTGGCTCATGGTCTGCATGCCGAACTTCGACTGGCCGACCTGCATCTGCGAGTAGATCTGATGCACCTTCTCCTCGCGGATCAGGTTGCGGATGGCGGCGTTGGGGATCATGACCTCGGCGGCCAGCACCCGGCCGCGCCCGTCCCGCCGCCCGATGAGCTGCTGCGAGATCGCGGCCTGGAGCACGAGCGAGAGCTGCGCGCGCACCTGCGACTGCTGGTGCGGCGGGAAGACGTCGATGATGCGGTTGATGGTCTGCACCGCGGAGTTGGTGTGCAGGGTCGAGAACACCAGGTGGCCGGTCTCCGCGACCACCAGGGCCGCCTCGATGGTCTCGAGGTCGCGCATCTCGCCGATCAGCACGATGTCCGGGTCCTGGCGCAGCACGTGCTTGAGCGACTGCGTGAAGCTCTGCGTGTCGGAGAAAACCTCGCGCTGGTTCACCAGGCAGCTCTTGTGCTCGTGCACGAACTCGATCGGGTCCTCGACCGTGACGATGTGCTCGTGCCGCTCGCGGTTGATCTTGTCGACCATGGCGGCGAGCGTGGTGCTCTTGCCGCTGCCGGTCGGACCGGTGACCAGGACGAGCCCGCGCGGCAGGCCGGTGAGCTCCGGCACCGACGGCGGGAGGCCGAGGGTCTGAAGCTGCGGCGTCTGGTGCGGGATCATGCGGTAGGCCCCGCCCACCGCGCCCTTCTGGAGATAGAGGTTGCCGCGGAAGCGGCTCACCCCCTTGATGCCGAACGAGAAGTCGAGCTCGCTCTCCTCCTCGAATTTCTTCTTCTGGGCCTCGGTGAGGAGGCTGTAGGACAGGTTCTTGGTATCGGTGCTGCTGAGCGGCGGATGGGCCAGGGCGACCAGCTCGCCGTGCAGGCGGATCATCGGCGGACTGTTCGTGGTGAGATGGAGGTCCGACGCCCCCCGCTCGATCATCTCGCGCAGGAAGGCCTCGATGGATGGCATGGCGCTCGGGAAAGCAGGGGGCGTGCCACCTGCTACCCCTCATCCGGGCACGCCGTGCGCCCGCTCGGGGCGTCAGCTTTGTGGCGGGGCGTCGCGGCGCGAAACGCCGGTGGAACAAAATCGTACGCGCGCTAGTCGGCCATCGTGACGCGCAGGATCTCCTCGATGGTGGTCATGCCGTCCGCCACCTTGGAGAGGCCGCTCTGCCGGAGGCTCTTCATCCCGGCCCCGACCGCGGCGCGCTTCAAGTCGAGCGCGGTCGCGCCGGCCAGGATCTGCTCGCGCAGCTCGTCCCCCATCGGCATGACCTCGTAGAGCGCGATGCGGCCCCGGTAGGTGGTGCCGCCGCAGGCCGTGCACCCGGCGCCCCGGTAGGCCATGAACGGCTCGCCGGTCCAGCCGAGCTCGCGCAGCACCTCGGGCGCCACCGGGTGCTCCTCCTTGCACTGGGCGCAGATCACGCGCGCCAGGCGCTGCGCCATGATCAGGTTGATCGAGCTCGCCACCAGGAAGGGCTCGACCCCCATGTTGAGGAGGCGGTTCACGGTCGAGGGCGCGTCGTTGGTGTGCAACGTCGAGAGCACGAGGTGGCCGGTGAGCGCGGCCTTGACGCCGATCTCGGCCGTCTCGAAGTCGCGGATCTCGCCCACCATGATGACGTCGGGATCCTGGCGCAGGAAAGCGCGCAGCGCGGCCGCGAAGTTGAGGCCGATCTCGTCGTGCATCTGCACCTGGTTGATGCCCACCAGGTTGAACTCGATCGGGTCCTCGGCGGTCGAGATGTTGGTGCTCACCTTGTTGAGCTCGGCGAGCGCCGAGTAGAGCGTGGTGGTCTTGCCGCTGCCGGTCGGCCCGGTCACCAGCACCATGCCGAACGGCTTGTAGATGGCGTCCTTGAAGTGCTTGAGCGCCCGCTCCTCGAAGCCGAGCTTGGTCATGTCGAGCTGGAGGTTCGACTTGTCGAGCAGGCGGAGCACCACCTTCTCGCCGAACATGGTGGGCAGGACGGAGACGCGGAAGTCCATCTCCTTGTTGCCGGCGAGCTTCATCTTGATGCGGCCGTCCTGGGGCAGGCGGCGCTCGGCGATGTCGAGCTGCGCCATCACCTTGATGCGCGAGGTGAGCGCGTTCTTCAGCCTGAGCGGCGGCTGCATGATCTCGTAGAGCACGCCGTCGATGCGGAAGCGGACGCGCAGCATCTTCTCGTACGGCTCGACGTGGACGTCGCTCGCGCGCTTGCGGATGGCGTCGGTCAGGAGCGCGTTCACCAGCCGGACGACGGGCGCCTCCTCGGTGGCGCGCTCGAGCTCCTTCAGGTCGATCTCGGCTTCGCCGTGGAGGAGCTCGAGCGAGTCGTTCCCGAGCAGCGAGAGCACCTCGTCGTAGTCCGTCTGGCGGTCGTAGTAGCGCTCGATGGCGTGCTGGATGACGGTGGGCGCGGCGACCGCGACCTTGACGTCGTAGCCGGTCAGGAACTTGACCTCGTTGATGGCCGTCAGGTTGGAGGGGTCGGCCATGGCCAGGGTGAGCGTCGAGCGGACGAGGCTGGTGGGGACCAGGTGGTGCTTCGTCACCAGGGCCTGCGGCACGATGCCCAGCACCTCGCGCGGGATGTCGAGCGAGAGGGGATCGACGACCGGCAGGCGGTACTCGCGCTCGAGGTAAGAGAGGAGCTTCTCCTCGGTCACGAAGCCGAGGCGGACCAGATGGGTGGAGAGTGCGCCGCCGTGCTCCCGCTGCTGCTCGGCGGCGTGCGTCACCTGCTCGGCGGTCAGGTCGCCGCGCTTCTGCAGGGCCTCTCCGAGACGGGAGCTCATCGTGTCGGAGGGCGGCGAGCGGCGACGGTAGCGGCGCCCGGCAACAGAGTCAACGCGAGTCCCGCGGCGCGCAGCGCGCGGGCCATCACGGCGCGCGGCGCGCGGCGGCCCGTCCAGGCCTCGAAGGCGAGCGCGCCCTGGTGGAGCAGCATGTGGGCGCCGCCGAGCGTCGGCCGGCCGGCACGCGCGGCACCGGCCAGGAAGGGCGTCGGGTGCGCGGCGTACACCAGGTCCACGAACAGGCAGCCCCGCGGCGCGGCAGCGTAGCGCAGGCGCGGGCCGCTCCCCCCGAGGCCGAGCGGCGTCGCGTTCACCACCAGGGTTGCGTCCTCGAGCCCCTTGCCGCGCTCCAGCGCCGCGAGCGGGACGGCGGCGGTCGCCCCCGCCCCGAGGCGGCCCAGACGCTCCGCGAGCCGCTCGCCGCGCGCCGGGGTGCGGTTCGCGATCGTGATCCGCGCCGTGCCCCCCTGGCAGAGCGCCGCCCCCACGGCGCGCGCCGAGCCCCCCGCGCCGATGATCAGGGCCCGGGCGCCGCGCAGGCGCACTCTCCCGCGCAGTGCGGCGAGGAAGCCCCGGCCGTCCGTGTTGTCGCCCACCGTCCCCCCGCCCGGGGTGAAGAGGACGGTGTTCACCGCGCCGATGCGCTCCGCCTCGCGCGTCACGGCGTCGAGGAGGGGGAGGACGGCCTCCTTGAGCGGGACGGTCAGGTTCAGCCCGCCCATGCGGAGCGCCTTGGCCTCCCGCACGGCGGCGGGCAGGAGGGCGGCCGGCACCCGGTAGCGCAGGTAGACGTGGGGCAGGCCGGCGGCGGCGAAGGCGGCGTTGTGCATCGCCGGGGAGAGCGAATGGTCGACCGGGTCGCCGAGGACCCCGAACAATCGCGCCTGCTTCTGCCTAGCCACGGGCACGCCTCCTGAACGCAGGTGGCCCCTCGGCACACCTGGCCCGACTCATCATCGGTCGGAGTCGGGGCCGGCTTTAGCCTGCCGGGAGACCGCGGGTGCTTTCAAGCACCGAGCGCCGCCCGCGCCGCCGCGAGACGGGCGATGGGCACGCGGAAGGGCGAGCAGGAGACGTAGTCGAGGCCGATCTCGTGGCAGAAGCGAACGCTCGCCGGATCGCCGCCATGCTCGCCGCAGATGCCGAGCTTGAGCTTCGGGCGCCGCGCGCGTCCCTTCTCGCTCGCGATGCGCATGAGGGCACCCACGCCGCCGCGGTCGATCGACTCGAACGGGTCCTTCTCGTAGATCTCGAACCGGTCGACGTAGGGGACGAGGAAGCGGCCGGCATCGTCGCGCGACACGCCGAGCGTCGTCTGCGTCAGGTCGTTGGTGCCGAAGGAGAAGAACTCGGCCACGCCCGCGATCTCGTCGGCCGTGAGCGCGCCGCGGGGGATCTCGATCATGGTCCCGACCAGGTAGCGCAGCCGCGTGCCCCGCTCCCGCATCACCTCCTCCGCGACGCGGCGCACGACCGCGGCTTCCAGGGCCAGCTCCTTCACGTGCCCGACCAGCGGGATCATGATCTCGGGCTCGACCGCGACGCCCGCCTGGCGCACGTCGGCCGCCGCCTCGAAGATCGCCCGCGCCTGCATCTCGGTGATCTCGGGATAGACGATGCCGAGACGGCAACCGCGGAAGCCGAGCATGGGGTTGAACTCGTGCAGCGCCTCGACGCGCTCGCGCACCCGCTCGAAGGGGACGCCGAGCGCGGCCGCGACCTCGCGCTGCCCGGCCTCGTCGTGGGGCAGGAACTCGTGCAGCGGCGGATCCAGCGTCCGGATCGTCACCGGGCGGCCGTTCATGACGCGGAAGAGGCCGGCAAAGTCGGCGCGCTGCAGGGGGAGAAGCTTCGCGAGCGCGGCGCGCCGCTCCTCCGCCGTGCCGGCGAGGATCGTCTCCCGCATGGGGCCGATCTTCCCCTCGCCGAAGAACATGTGCTCGGTGCGGCAGAGCCCCACGCCCTCGGCCCCGAAGGCGACCGCGTTGGCGCCCTGGTCGGGCTGGTCCGCGTTGGCGCGTACGCGGAGGCGCCGCGCCTTGTCGGCCCACTTCATGAGCTGCGCATAGAGCTGGTAGGTCGGCGCGTCGGCCGGCGCGAGCGTCTTTTCGATCAGCACACGCACGATCTCGCTCGGAATGGTGGCGATGCGGCCGAGGAAGACCTCGCCGGTGGAGCCGTCAATGGAGAGGAATTCGCCCTCGCGCACCACCGCGCTGCGTCCCGTGATGCGCATCTCCCCTGCCCGGTAGTCGATGAGGAGCGCATCGCAACCCGCGACGCAGACTTTTCCCATCTGCCCCGCAACGACAGCGGCGTGGCTCGTCATGCCGCCGCGCGCAGTCAGGATGCCCTGGGCGGCGTTCATGCCGCGGATGTCCTCGGGCGAGGTTTCGATGCGCACCAGGATGACGGGCTCACCCGCGGCGGCGCGCGCCACGGCGTCCTCGGCGTTGAAGACCACCCGCCCGCTCGCCGCTCCGGGGCTGGCGTTCAGCCCCTCGGCGACGAGCCGGTTCTCGCGCACCGCACGCTCCTTCTCGACCGGGTCAAAAGTCGGGCGCAGGAGCGTGATCAGCCGTTCGGGCTCGACCCGCTTGAGTGCCTCGTTGCTCGAGATGACCCGCTCGCGCACCATGTCGAGCGCGATGCGGAAGGCGGCGTCGGCCGAGCGCTGTCCCACCCGGCACTGCAGCATGTAGAGCTTCCGCCGCTGAATGGTGAACTCGATGTCCATCATGTCGCGGTAGCGCCGCTCGAGGGTGCGCCGGATGCGCAGCAGCTCGGCGTAGGCCGACGGGTTCTCCTTCTTGAGCGCGGCGATCGGGTGCGGCGTGCGGGTGCCCGCGACCACGTCCTCGCCTTGCGCGTTCATGAGGAACTCGCCCGAGAAAGTGTTCTCGCCCGTCCTCCGGTCGCGCGTGAAGGCCACCCCGGTGCCCGAGTCGCTGCCCATGTTGCCGAACACCATCGCCTGCACGTTGACGGCCGTGCCCCACGACGCGGGGATGTTGTTGAGCTTGCGGTAGACGATCGCGCGCTCGTTCATCCACGAGCCGAAGACGGCGCCGATCGCACCCCAGAGCTGCGCGTGGGGATCCTCGGGGAAGCGGACGCCCTTGCGCATCCGGATGAGCGCCTTGAACTCGTCCACCAGCTCGCGCAGCGCATCGGCGTCGAGGTCGGTGTCGAGCTCGACGCCGCGCGCCCGCTTCTTCTCCTGGAGCGCGACCTCGAAGGGGTCCTCCTCGTCCTTCGACTCGGGCTTCAAGCCGAGGACCACGTCGCCGTACATCTGCACGAAGCGACGGTACGAGTCGTAGGCGAAGCGCGGGCTGCCGGAGGCGCGGATCAGGCCCTGCACGGTGCGGTCGTTGAGCCCGAGGTTCAGGATGGTGTCCATCATCCCCGGCATCGAGGCGCGTGCGCCGGAGCGCACCGAGACCAGGAGCGGGTCGTCGGGATCGCCGAAGCGCCGGCCGAGCGCCTTCTCGATGCGCGCCAGGGCC
>Ga0209472_1002517_pt1 | contig 10303 bp, 9 predicted proteins | sample GraSoiAngelo_130_FD_185887 | JGI IMG/M metagenome (GOLD analysis project Ga0209472, IMG submission 185887) | Grasslands soil microbial communities from the Angelo Coastal Reserve, California, USA - 14_0929_02_20cm (SPAdes) (version 2) | ecosystem: Environmental > Terrestrial > Soil > Grasslands ...
GGCCACGCCCACCTGGTTCGAGCCGTTGGCGGCGCCCACCGCTCGCGGGTGCGTCCCCAGAACGCGCGCCAGCTCGCCATACGTCCGCGTTTCCCCGGGGGGGATCGCCCGCAGCGCTTCCCAGACCCGGCGCTGGAACGTCGTGCCGTTCATCTCGATCAGCACGTCGTCGAGCGCGCCGAGGTGGCCCGCGAAGTATGCGCGCAGGCGCTCGCCGACGGAGTTGCTCGCGCGGACGCCCGCGAACGGCGCGTCGAATCGGGCGCCGCAGAGCGCATCGCCCGAGAGGGCGAGATGGAGAGGGCCGATGGGAGTGTGGACGGTATCGATGCGCGGCATGGTCTTCTCCTTCATGACAACCAGATGGCGGCGGCAGCGTACGCGCGCCAGGGACGCCAGCGCTCCGCCCGCTCGCGCAGCGCGCGCGGCGCGAGCTCGAGGGCCTGACAAAGGCCGAGGTCCGCGGCTGGAAACGCGTCCGGCTCGCCGAGCGCCCGCAAGGCGATCACCTGCGCCGTCCAGTCGCCGATCCCTGCAATCTCGCAGAGGGCCGCGGTCACCGTCTCGAGATCCTGCGATCCGTCGAGGCGGACGCGCCCATCGACGACGCTCCGGGCGAGCTGGGCGATCGCGGTCGCGCGGATGGCCGGCATCCCGTCGAGCTCCGCATCGGCGAGCTGGGCGGCCGTCGGGAATCCTGCGAACCGCGCGATCAGCGCCGCTGCCATCGCCCGCGCACGTTGCACGGAGATCTGCTGGCCCAACACCGCGCGCACCGCCATCTCGAACGGATCCCACGCACCCGGAATGCGGAGGCCGGGGCGCAAGTACGGCTTGAGGATCGGGTCACGCCCGAGATGCTCGGCGATTGGCGCGGGGTCGGCGCGCAGATCGAAGACGCGCTGGATACGCGCGGCGAAGGAGAGCGCCCGCGGCGCGAGTGACGCGGGCATCCTCGCCTGCAGGTGGGCAGGGCCGTCGCGGACGACCTCGAGCCACCCCTCGGGGAGCCTTCGCCGCCAGGCACCATCGCCCGCTTCCTCGAGTCCGGGGAGCGCCCGCGCCGCGAAGAACGCCAGCAGCGCCTCGAAGTCGAGCGGCGGATGAAACGGGAGGCGCAGGGTCAGCGCGGCGCCGGGAGCTTCCGGCAGCGTGCGAAGTTGCGAGGGAGTGCGGCCGAAGCCGCGGCGGACCGCTTCGTTGAACCGGCGCAGGCTCTGGAAGCCCGCGGCGTGCGCGACGTCGATGATCCGGAGCGAGGAGGTCTCGAGGAGTTGCCGCGCGAGGTGCAGGCGGCGCGTCCGGAGCACCTCCGCTGGCGATGCTCCGAGATGGCGCGCGAAGAGCCGCCGCAGGTGCCGGTCGGTGACCCCGAGGCGATCGGCGAGGCCCGCCGCGTCGCCCGATTCCTCGAGCAGGCGCAGCGCACGCGAGAGTGTCGCGGCGGTTCCGGCCTGCGCCGGCGATCCCGGTGCGGCGTCGGGCCTGCAGCGGAGGCAGGCGCGGAATCCTGCTGCCTGCGCGGCGGCCGCGGAAGGAAAGAAGGTGACGTTCTCGCGCCGCGGCACACGCGCCGGGCAGCCGGGGCGGCAATAGATGTTCGTCGTCCGCACGCCGAGGAAGAAGCGGCCGGCGAAGCGGGCGTCACGCCCCTCGATCGCGCGATAGCAGGCTTCGGCATCCATCGCCGGAGTGAATAGCAGCGGCGCGTCGCTCTGTCTGGACGCGTGCGGACCTCGATGTCTCACGAACGTCTCAATCCTGGGTGCGAGTCTACCGCGGCCCTCCGTGTTCGTACCCACTGGTGAGAATGGAATTTCCCAAGTCTTTTCCGCCGTCGGCGCGCGCCCGCTGGCACGGCCCCTGCTCCGAAGCGGCCGCGGGGGGAGACAAGGCATGCGTTCGGGCTGGCGGTGGGTCGGCCCGGCGGCGGTGGCTGCGGCCATCGCCATCGGGGTTGCTTGCGGCGGCGGGGGCAGCGATCGAAACGAATCCAACGTCGTCCCTCCGGACGGCGGCTCCGGGGACGGCGGCGCGGTCGATTCCGGCTCCGCCGCCGACGCGGGCGCTCCCGATGCGGGCCCAGACGGAGGACCGACCGACGGCGGCACCGATGCCGGAGTCATCATCGTGCCTCCGATCCTGGGAGCCGGCTGGACGTTCTACGGCACTGCCGACGGAATGCCGCCGAACAACGTGATGGGCGTCACGGCGGACGAAGACGGCAACGTCTACGTCGCCGGCGGCGACGCCGGATTGTTCGTGCAGCGCGGTGGCCGCGGCTCCTTCCGGCAATACGGAATCGCCGACGGACTTCATCCCTATGGCTACCTGATGGGCGACATGGCCAAGTTCAAGGGAGTGCCCGACGGCAGTCCTTCGGATCCGAATCCGACCCTCGCGGCGACTCCGGTCATCTCTGTCGCCGGTGGAAAGGGCGGGACGGTCTTCGTCGGGTATCAGGGAAAGCCCCGCTGCGAAGACGCCTGGGCGGGGGATCAATGGTCGCAGCCTTCCGCTTGGGGCGACCCCGCGGTGTACAAGAGCGGTGACGCCGACAAGGTCACGCTGGCCGGGGACGCGCTCTCCGTCGTGCACTACGACATCTTCAGCGGACCGGGCGTCGTCGCGGCCGAACCCGTGGGACGCGAGAAGCTCTGCAGCATCTGGCGCATCGTCTATCAGCACGGCACGAACTACCTGTGGTTCGGCGGCAATCACGGCTTCGCGCTCGGCAAGGCGGACTTCGCCGGCAATCCGACGTGCAACGGCCAGCTCGGTTGCGCCGGAGTCCTGGAGCACGTGCATCCGGCCTTCAACGACTCGGCCGGGAATTTCGTGACCGAGGACTACTGGGGCATTGCCATCGATCCCCTTTCCCAGGGCGGCTTGCACGACGTCTGGTTCGGCGGAATGGCGCGCACGACGCGGTTCCGCTTCGGCGAAACCGGCGGAAGTTACTTTGACGCCGAGGCAAGGACAGAGGCGTGGACGAAGAACAACATCAATGCCCCCGCCAATGCGGCGTTCAAGGCTGCGTACCAGAACCGCCTCGACGTCTGGTCGGACGGCGTCGGCGAATACGACGCAGCGGGCAACCCGACGTTCCCGACTCCGGCACAATGGAGCGCTGGCCTGGATCTGGTCTCGGGCATCGCTGCGGACCCCGCGGACAACAGCGTCTACATCGCCTCGTTCGGCCGCGGCATCCGGCATCTCGACCACGACGGCAACTTCGTCGGTGACCTCACGGCGGAGAACAAGACGCTCTTCGCGAACAACGTGAGTGCCATCGCCCTCGACACCGACGGCAGCCTGTGGGTCGGCTACAAGTACGAAGGTGGCATCTCTCGCATCCACAAAGGCGGCGTGGTCGAGCACTACGCGAACGTGCTCGGCCCACAGCTGGAGAAGAGCCCGGTCGTCGACATCCAGATCTCTCCGATTTCGCCGCGCAAGGTGTTCTTCGCATTCCAGAGCGGCGCGGTCGCCGTCTACGAAGGGAACTGAGCGATGCGCTGGTGCGTGGTGGCGGGGGCGGTAGTCGCGATTGCGGTGGCGGTCGCATGTGGTCATGGAAATGGCGGATCAAAGGAAGTGATCCCGCCGCAGGACTCGCACGAGGACGCCGGCTACGACGGCGGTGTGGACGGCGGGTTCGACGACGCCGGAATGGACGGCGGCATCGACGGCGGAACCGACGCCGGCCCGTGGAGCGCGGGCGAAGTGAAGACGATCTCCGACAGCGCAGGCTGGCGCTTCGCGACCGACGGGCTGCCCTCCGGCACCGTGATGGGGGCTTCCGCCGACGAGGACGGAAACATCTGGGTCGCCGGCCGGAACGCGGGCGTGTTCGTCCAGCGCGGCGGAAGCGGACGGTTCCAGCAGTTCACGCTCGCCGACGGCTTGCATCCCTACGGATATCTGCCCGGAGGTTGGCCGGCGGAAACCAATCCGAGCCTGGATCAGACACCCGTCCTCAGCATCTCCGGCGGTCCCGGCTCGAGCGCCTTCGTCGGCTACGGCGGCAAGGGCGACTGCGAGAGCGAGTGGGATCGGTACGGCGACAACCACGCCAAGGCGGACCCGTCCGTCTACAAGAGCGGTGACGCGGACAAGCTCGTGTTGAACGGCCAAGGCATCAAGGTTGCCCACTACGACATCTTCAGCGGACCGGGAGTGGTGTCGAACGAGCTGGCGGGACGGGAGAAGCTCTGCTTCATCTACCGCGTCGTCTGGCAGCGGGGGACCAACTACGTCTGGTTCGGCGGAAACCACGGCTTCGCCGTGGGTCACGCCGACTACACCGGCGATCCGGGGTGCAACGGACAACCCTGGTGCTCCGGCAACGTCGAGCACGTGCATCCGGCGCTCAACGAGAAGCACGGCTGGTTCATCACCGACCTCTATTACGGGATCGCGATCGACACCTGGCCGCACGTCGACAAGGCGGGCAATACGTTCTTTGACGTCTGGTTCGGAGGATTCGCCCGGACCACGCGCTTCCGCTTCGGCGAGAACCTCGGCGACTATTACGCCGCGGAGCTCCAGACCGAGCTGTACGTGAGCAAAGGGCACAGTGCGGCGAACATCGCCGACGATCCCGCGGCGCAGGCGGCGTTCTGGAACCGGATGGACATCTGGCCGGATCCGGTCACCGAGCGGCGGGACGCGGCGCACGGCGACTGGCTCGCCTCGGACCCGGACTTCCGCAATCCGGACGACTGGGTATTCGACAACGTCACCGCGATCGCGGTGATGACCAACGGCGACGCGTGGATCGGTTCCTCCACCAACGGATTGCGGTTGATCGACCACGACGGTCACTACAAGGCGGACGCCACCTTGGTGCTGCCCACGAAGGCCGTGGGCGCGCTGGCGAAGGATCCGGTCGACGACAGCGTCTGGGTCGGCTATCGGGACGCCGGTTTCGGCGTGACGCGCATCAAGCCCGACGGGACCGTGCTGCACTACCGCGGACTAGGAGCGCAGACGAACAGCGCCGTCTGGGACATCCAGGTGCAGCCGGCGACGGCGACATCCAAGCGGCGGATCCTGGTCGCGTTCCGGCGCGGCGCAGTCGGGATCTACGAAGGCGACTGACGGGCTCTTCAGCGCAGGGGAAGTCGCAGCTCGAGCTCCGCTCCAGCTCCGCGCGGGTTTCCGGTCAACGTCAGCGGGCCGGCATTGCGCAGCAGCGGCCCGTACAGGAGGTGGGCGGCATATGCCCCGGCGGCGAGCGGGCCGCGCAGCGCGTCGAGCGGCGAGAGCGTAGCGAGGACGCTCTCTAGGGCGGCAAGCACGACCGTGATCTCGAGCAGAGGGCCCGCAGACGGGGGTGTGTCGAACGCGCCCAGCAGGCGAGTCGCGCGCGGGAGCGAGCGCCCGTCGGAGAGAGCGTGCGCGTCGCCCGCCTCGAGACGCTCCTCCACTCTCGCCGCGCTCGCCAGGTCCGGCTGTCGCTGGAATCCGAGCCGCTCGAGACCGAGCGCGATCGCGTCGCGTCCCGCGGGAGTGACACCGGCGCGCAGGCAGGCGATGCCCTCCGCGCATCCGGACGGCGCTGCCCCGGCGAGAATGGGTCCATTGGCCGTGACCAGTCCGCGCCCCATCAAGCCGGCACCGCTGGCATCGAGCGAGAGCAGGACCGCGTGCAACGGAGGGGCGAGTCGCATCCAGAGCCAGACGGGCCCCTTTGCGCGGCTAGCCAGACCGGCAGGCAGCGGGGAAGAACGCGACATCGCCGCCAGCACCGCCGTCGGGTTGGCGCCGGACGCCGTCAAGAGGCGCCCTCCCGCGATCCGGCCGGCACGACGTGGCTTCTGGCCCAGCCATGTCGCGAGCATTTTTTTCGCCGCACCCGCGTCGTGGACCGGCGCAGCCAGCCCCATTCCATCACGCGAAAAGACGACCAGTCGCGCTCCGCGCGCCGCGAGACCCCACTCCGCCGATTCGGAGAGCAGGTCGACCCCCAGGCGGTCGCTCAAAGTCGAGCCGATCGGGTGCGGGCCGAGGGATGGCGCGTGCGTGCCGGCCTTCTCCAGCAGCGCGCGCAGCCCCGACACATCCTCGATGGAGAGCACTGCGTCCGGGGACGCGGGCACCAGCACCGCGGCTGCGAGCAGGAGGGGCAGCAAGCTAGTGCGGGAGCTGCGTCCCGGCGCGCTGCGCGGCCAGCGCCAGCGTCTCGGCCTTCTCGCGTGCGCGGCGCGCCATCGCCCGGCGCATGTAGCCGTAGCCGAGAACGAGGGCGGCGAAGAGCGGCGAGAGCGCGGCCCCGACGGTCCAGCCGGAGTGTGCGGCGAGGAAGCCCCAGATGGCGCGGGCGGCAGGCGTGAAGAAGTCCCCGTACCAGAACAGCGCCCAGATGGACGCGCAGAGCGCGAAGGCGAAGACGTTCGCGAGGAGGAAGAAAATGACTCCCCGCCGTCTCGGCATGGGGAGTATGTACTGTTTCGCTTCAGCCACGGGCGCGCAGCCTAACGGCGACGCAGCGGCTCAGTCAACGACGGCGACGCACCGGCAGAGCTTGTCGTGAAGCGTCTGTCTTCGCGGATCGACCAACGCGAGCACGAAGCCGGACAGGCCAAGCGATGCGGAGAAGAGCGATAGAACGGCACGCACGAACGCCGTGAGCGGTCCTGGCGCGGGGCCGTCCAGGGTGTGCAGACGCTGTCCGGTCAGCGCCATTCCCGGAGTGCGACCCCACAGAGCCACGAAGATCCAGGACCAGGCGAGCGCAAGGACGGCGGCGGCGCCGAGCCACGGCCCGGGCGTGACCAGCACCGTCTCGGACAGCGACCGGCCCGCCGCGAGCCGCGCGGCGATGACCAACTGGAGCACGAGCCATGTTGCAATGCCGGCGAGATCGATCGCCCAGCCCGCCAGCCGCCTCGTTCTCGACGCCCATCCCGTGCGGCGAGTGGGTGCCGCAACGCGAGGAGGTGGGTCGGAGGCGAAGGACACCGCCACCGGCGCGACGGGCACGTCGGAGATGGCGACGCTCACGGGCGACGCCGGTCCCGAATCGAGCGGCCTGCGCTGCATGCGGCGAACGCTACGTCGGTTGCGCGCGCGGTCAATTAATCTTTCCCACGCTTGTTTGCAGCGGGGAACGGCGCTATGCACCGCGGGCCCCTCAAGGAGCCGCGCATGGCCACGCGTATCGAGAAGGACACCTTCGGCCCCATCGAGGTCCCCGCGGAGAGACTCTGGGGCGCCCAGACCCAGCGATCGTTGACGAACTTCCGCATCAGCAGCGAGAAGATGCCCGCGGCGCTGATCAAGGCGCTGGCGCAGGTGAAGCGCGCAGCCGCGCAGGTGAACCTCGACCTCCGCGTTCTCGATCCAAAGAAGGGCAAGGCGATCATCGAGGCGGCGGACGAGGTGATCGCGGGCAAGCATGAGGGCGAGTTTCCTCTCGCCGTCTGGCAGACCGGCTCGGGAACGCAGACGAACATGAACATGAACGAGGTGCTCGCGAACCGGGCCAGCGAGATCCTCGGTGGCCGCCGCGGCGAGGAGCGGCTCGTCCATCCCAACGACGACGTGAACAAGGGACAGTCGTCGAACGACGTCTTTCCGACGGCGATGCACGTGGCGGCGGTGCCGGCCGTCGTCGATCACCTGATCCCCTCCGTGCGGCTGCTCCGGGACACGCTGGCGCACAAGTCGGAAGAGTTCGGCGACGTCGTCAAGATCGGCCGCACGCACCTGCAGGACGCGACGCCGCTGACGCTGGGACAGGAGATCAGCGGGTGGGTGGCGCAGCTCGATCACGGCATCCGGCACGTGGAGAGCGGGCTGCAGCACATGCGCGAGCTCGCCATCGGCGGCACCGCTGTCGGGACGGGACTGAATGCTCATCCGGAGTTCGGCGACCGCGTCGCCGCGGAGATCTCGAAGCTCACCGGGCACCCGTTCACTTCGGCGCCGAACAAGTTCGAGGCGCTGGCCGCGCACGACGCGCTGGTGTTCGCCCACGGCGCGCTGAAGACGCTCGCCGTCTCGCTGATGAAGATCGCCAACGACGTCCGCTGGCTCGCGTCGGGCCCGCGGTGCGGGCTGGGCGAGATCAAGATTCCGGAGAACGAGCCGGGCAGCTCGATCATGCCGGGCAAGGTCAACCCGACGCAGAGCGAGGCCATGACCATGCTCTGCGCCCAGGTGCTCGGCAACGACGGCGCGGTCAATCTCGGCGGAGCGATGGGGAACTTCGAGCTGAACGTCTTCAAGCCGCTCATCATCCATGATTTCCTGCAGTCGGTCCGCCTGCTCGCCGACGGCTGCCGGAGCTTCAACGACAACTGCGCCGTGGGAATCGAGCCCGACCGCGAGCGGATCGGGAAGCTGATGCGCGAGTCGCTGATGCTGGTCACCGCGCTCAATCCGCACATCGGCTACGACAAGGCGGCGAAGATCGCCAAGACGGCGCACAAGGAAGGAACCACGCTGAAGGAAGCTGCACTCAAGCTCGGATTCGTCACTGCCGAGCAGTTCGATCAGTGGGTCCGGCCGGAGCAGATGGTCGGCCCGAAGGCGCCCAAGTAATCGTCACGGATTGAGCAACGTCATCGTCCACGGCGCGTCGGCGGAGGCGCGCGTGTACAGGTCGCGCTCGTGCAGGCGGCCGGACCGGTTGCGCCAGAACTCCACCGCGAGCGGAGTCACCCGGTACCCGGACCAGTGCGACGGGCGCGGAACCGGCTTTTCTGCGTACTTGCGGTCGAGCTCCGCGAAGCGCTCTTCCAGTTCCTCGCGCGACCGGAGCGGCGCGCTCTGGTCCGAAGCCCAGGCGCCGAGCTGCGAGAGGCGTGGCCGGGTCGCGAAGTACGCGTCGGCTTCGGCCTCGGTCACGCGCACGGCGTTTCCCTCGAAGCGGATCTGGGACTCGAGCTGCGGCCACCAGAAGATGAGCGAGACCCCGGGCTGCGCGGCGATCTCGCGCCCTTTGCGCGAGCGCGTATTCGTATAGAAGACGAGTCCCCTCGCGTCGATCCCCTTGAGCAGCACGATGCGCGACGAAGGACGACCGTCCACCCCCACGGTCGACAGAGTCATCCCCGTGGGCTCCGCAATCGCCGGCGTCTTCTTCGCCCGCTCGAGCAGCTCGACGAATCGCGCGATGGGATCCATTGGGGTCGCCGTTCTAGCATGTCGATGCTAATGGAGGCCCGTGGAGAAGCTCCTCGCCCGCCTCGATCGACGCTTCGGGCGGCACGCGCCGGAGGGGATCATCCTCTGGGTGGTCGGGATCTCGGGCGCCCTGCATCTGCTCGTGTTCGCCCGGCCCGAGATCGCCCACCTGCTCTGGCTGGACCCCGCGGCGGTGATGCGCGGAGAAGTCTGGCGCATCGTCACTTTTCTCTTCGCTCCCGTCGGCCCGGTGACCGGCTCCGGCCTGCTCTGGACGGCCCTCGGGCTCTGGTTCTTGCACACCATGGGCACCGCGCTCGAGGCGCAGTGGGGCAGCTTCCGATTCGACATGTTCTTCTTTCTCGGCGCTCTCGCGACGCTCGCGGTGTCGTTCGTCGTCGGACCTGCGAGCGGGCGCTTCGTCGCCGAGGCGCTGCTGCTGGCGTTCGCCGTGGAATTTCCCGAGTACGAGGTCCTGCTGCTGATCCTTCCGGTGAAGGTGAAGTACCTCGGCTTTCTCAGCGGCGGCCTGATGGTCTACGCATTCATCACCGGCGATCTCGCTACCCGGGCGGCGGTCGGCGTGGCGCTGGCTGACTTCCTGCTCTTCTGTGGCAGCACGCTACGGGATCGGATGCGCGGCGCAGCGGCGGTCCGGCGAAGGACGGCACCCGCGTTCTCCCCGCAGCCGCGCAAGGCGCGCGTGTGCGCCAAGTGCGGAAAGAGCGAGGCGGACGATCCGAATCTCGAATTCCGCGTCTGCGACTGCCAGGACAAGTGCCATGGCAAGCTGACGGAATACTGCCTCGAGCACGCGCGGGCGCACTGACGCATCTCTTGGCCTGTACAGCCCCAAGCCGTAGCCGCAAATCCGCACCTCCGGTGCGGCAGCCGCTAACAGAACGGCCACCGCGGGCGCCAGCCGACGTGGGTGAACCGGAGCTGCGTCTGGGTCGGCACGCCGAGTCCCAGGAGGCGAAGCGTGCCTGCCAGGTAGCGGGCGGCGAGGAGCGGCGCCAAAACTCCCGCCCACATCTCGTGCTCGTCGAGCCGCGACGTCGGACCGGTCGCGAAGAAAAGCGCGTCGGAGGCGTCGCGCCAGGCCAATGGCGCGAAAGCGCCCGAACAGACGTGCTCCTCGGTCGTGAGGATCGCCGACATCGGCGCT
>Ga0209472_1002520_pt1 | contig 10300 bp, 15 predicted proteins | sample GraSoiAngelo_130_FD_185887 | JGI IMG/M metagenome (GOLD analysis project Ga0209472, IMG submission 185887) | Grasslands soil microbial communities from the Angelo Coastal Reserve, California, USA - 14_0929_02_20cm (SPAdes) (version 2) | ecosystem: Environmental > Terrestrial > Soil > Grasslands ...
CGTTGCGGGTCGATCGCAATGAACAATCCTCGGCTGCGGGCGAGGATTTCTCCTTTCTGATTCAGGATCTCGGCCGCATTTGTGTGCCGCCGGCCGCGCACGCTCACCTCGTAAGATTCGACGCGCAATGGCTTATTCAAGGGCACAGGTCTTGCATAATCAACTGTGATCTGCGAGGTCAAAGCGACAACCTGCCGCAGCTTGTTTACCTTTCCCATCGCCTCGTCAAGAATCGTTGCAATGATTCCGCCGTGCGCATGGCCTGGCGGCCCGGTGTAGCGCTTACTCAAACGAAAATGGCAGACGAACCGATCGCGCCCTTCGTCAAAGACAAACTTCAGCCGCATTCCATCAGGATTGCTCATTCCGCAAGCGAAGCAAAAATTCTTCTGCAGGCGAACGTAGCGGGTGTCGTGTCCGCGACCGGTGAAACTCTTTCGCATTTTTGGATTTAACCACAGAGGCACGGAGGTTCACAGAGTAACGCCCCTCTGCACTTGCCGATTTTGGGAGCGAGCATCCAACTGGCAATCGGCATTTGAAAATTCGCAATCGAGAATGTGATAAACTTTTGAGCTATCCGCAAGTTTGCTTGGGCTGCGGTGTGCGAATCCCACGACCCCCCGGAGGTCTGGTAGATGGGCCTGGCTATTCTCGTGCTTATCTGGCTGATTACATTCTTCAGCACATACTTCTTCGCCGCGAAAACCTGGTGGCTTCCTCATGGCGTTTCAACCTCGGCGCCATGGATTGACCACCAATTCGCCCTTACTTTTGTGGTCATGGGCGTGGTGTTCGTGGCCGCGCAAGTCTCGCTAGGGTATTTGGTATGGAAGTACCGCGCGCGACCGTCATCGGGACCGGTGCGGTATTCTCACGGAAACACTACGCTTGAGATTCTCTGGACTGCTCTAACCGCCATCCTCTTTATTGGCTTGAACCTGATGGGGAGTTCGGTCTGGGCAACCGAGCGTTTTGAGCCTGCGAAGGCGGGTTCTGTTCCAGTGGAAGTCACCGGTATGCAATTTGCCTGGTACTTCCGGTATACCGGCCCGGATGGGAAATTTGGATCGACCGATCCCAAGCTGATTGATCCATCTTCAGGCAACGAGGCTGCGATAGGTCTGAATACGTCTGATCCTGCAGCGAAGGATGACGTCGTCGCCGGAACCATGTTCTTGCCGGTGAATCGCGAAGTTGATTTAACTCTTCGCGCGGTAGACGTGATCCACAGCTTCTTTGTTCCGAACTTCCGTTTTAAGCAGGATGCGGTTCCCGGCCTCGCCATCCATATGCATTTTACGCCCACGGAAATTGGCGACTACGAAATTGCCTGCGCTGAGCTTTGCGGCCTTGGCCACTACAAGATGCACGGCATGGTGAAGGTGATAAGTCAGGCGGATTTCGACAAGTGGTTAGCGCAACGGGAGGCAGATAAACAGTAATGGCGACCACGGCTTCAATTCACGCGCACGCTGCTCCTCAGGGCTTTATCCGCAAATATATTTTCAGCCTCGATCACAAGGTGATCGGGCTCCAGTATTACTTCCTGGCGCTTACGGCAGTTTTCGTGGGAATGTTCTTGTCCCTGCTGATGCGCATTCACCTGATCTGGCCAGCCGTTTCCCTGCCGCTGGTCGGCGATATCAAGCCTGAGACTTACCTGAGTTTGCTGACCATGCACGGCACCATCATGGTGTTTTTCGTGCTGACCACGGCTCCGCAGGGCGGGTTCGGGAATTACTTTTTGCCCATTCAGATCGGCGCGCCGGATATGGCTTTCCCGGTCCTCAACATGCTTTCGTTTTGGACCACTTTCATCGCGTTTGTCATCCTCATCGCGGCATTCTTTGTAACTGGCGGCGCGCCGCTTCACGGCTGGACTGGCTATGCTCCGTTGAGCGCGCTGCCAAACTCCGGTCCCGGTGAGCAACTCGGCGCCGATTTATGGGTCACCAGCATTGCGCTGTTTTGCGTGGCTTCATTGATGGGCGCGCTGAATTTCATCACCACGACTTTAGATCTGCGGGCTAAGGGCATGACGTTAATGCGCATGCCCCTGACTGTTTGGTCGTGGTTCATCACCGCTATTCTCGGGCTGCTGGCGTTCGGCGTGCTGCTCTCCGCGGGAATTCTGCTGTTGCTCGACCGCAATCTTGGGACGAGTTTTTACGTGCCGCTGGTGGTGGTGAACGGCCAGGTGATGGGACACAAAGGCGGATCGCCACTGCTCTGGCAACACCTGTTCTGGTTCTTCGGGCACCCTGAGGTTTACATCGCCATCTTGCCCGGAATGGGCGTGACATCGCAGTTGATCTCGACTTTCTCGCGCAAGCCTATCTTCGGATACAAGGCGATGGCTTACGCCCTCATGTCCATCGGCCTTCTCGGCTTCATGGTGTGGGGACACCACATGTTCATGAGCGGCATGAGCCCGTACTCGGCATTTGCGTTCTCGATTATGACGATGGCCATCGGCGTACCCTCCGCTATCAAGACCTTCAACTGGCTCGGTACGTTGTGGGGCGGACGCATTCGCCTGCAAACGCCAATGCTATTTGCGATCGGATTCGTTTCGCTGTTCGTATCGGGCGGACTTAGCGGGCCTTTCCTAGCTCAGCCGGTGCTGGATATTCCGCTGCACGATACTTATTTTGTGGTTGGCCATTTCCATTTGATTATGGGCGTGGCGGCGATCTTCGGAATTTTCGCCGCCACCTATTATTGGTTCCCGAAGATGTTCGGGCGGATGATGAACGAGCGGCTGGGGCAAATTCATTTCTTCATCACGCTCGCCGGCACGTATGCGATTTTTATGCCGATGCATTATCTGGGATTGGCGGGGCAGACGCGGCGCTACTCGCAGTTCACCGAAGTGGCGTATCAAACCAAGCTGATTCCTCTGCAAACCTTTATGACGTATGCGGCGTTCGTAACGATCGGCGTCCAGCTTGTGTTCCTGTTCAATCTGTTCTGGAGCATGTTTAAGGGGCCGAAGGCGAGCGACAATCCGTGGGAGGCCACGACTTTGGAGTGGACGACCGCGACACCGCCTCCGCACGATAACTTTGGCGGGCACACGCCGGTGGTTTACCACGGCCCTTACGAGTATGGTGTTCCCGGGGCAGCGAAAGATTACATCATGCAAAACGATCCGGCGACGGTGACATCACATTAATCGCGGGAATCGCGGGCGAGGGCGCCCGCGCCACACAGATCAGGTATGGCGACTTTGAGTCCAACGATCACGCTTAAGGATCCCAAGCTCGGCCACGGGGGAAGTGGCATCCATCCGCCTACTGTGGATGGCGGTGGCGACGGGCGGGATGATAACGGCTTTTCCGATTACGGTGCGCGCCTACGGCGTGCGCGACTTGGCACGATCATCGCCCTGGTCGCGGTCGTGATGATCTTTGTGGCCCTGACCAGCGCATATGTTGTCCGCCGAGGGCTGCCGGTGATGGATGACCGCAGCGGCAATTACGTCCGCGACTGGATGGAGGTAAATCTTCCGACGGCATTGCTGCTGGTGAACACGTTCGTACTCTTGGTCAGCAGCCTGACTGCGGAATTCGCGCGGCGGCAGATCACGCGACGAGTTGCTTTGGTTCCGGTTGAATCGATTCCCGGAGTTTCCATCGGTACTGAGCGTAATTTCCCCTGGCTTCCACTCACGGCGCTGCTAGGGCTTGGTTTTCTTTTCGGCCAGTGGGCCGCTTGGCGCGAGCTGCAGGATCGCGGATTTGCCTTAGCCACCAGCGCCAGCAGTTCGTTTGTATATTTGCTTACGGCGACCCACGGAGTTCACCTAGCCGGAGGCGTGCTGGCGTTGCTGTACGCCGCCATCACGTCGCTGACACGCAAGCCAGTCGAAGCGCGTCGCATTGTGGTGGACGTGACGGTGTGGTACTGGCACTTCATGGCACTGTTGTGGATTTATATTTTCGCTTTGCTGGAGTTTGCGCGATAGCTGCGACCAGGAATTAGCACTTTGGAGAGAGGTCGAAAGCAGATTCCTCGCTTCGCTCGGAATGACAAGTAGGAGAGAGATATCCGGAGTAACACTGTTAACGAGATCCAGGAGCACAAGGAGACCCTGAACATGTCCGATGTCGCGGTGCAGCACGGAGTGGCAACCGGCGTCTACGAACCTTCGCTCTTTGGGACATATTCGAAGAAGATCGGGATGTGGTTGTTTCTGCTCTCCGACTCACTGACGTTCGGAGCGCTGCTGTTTGCCTATAGCTATGGGCGCATCTCGACTCCGAACTGGCCTACGCCGTTCCATTCCGAAAGCATTCGCAACGCAACCCTGATGACGGCGTTCCTGCTGACCAGCTCTTTAACCATGGTGCTGGCGGTTCGCGCTGCGGTGTTTGGCAATGCCAAGGCGCAGCGCTGGTGGCTTCTGGCGACGATGGCATGCGGCACGGCGTTCGTCATCCTCCACGGGCGCGAATGGAGCAAGCTGATCGCGGAGGGGCTCACGCTGCCGATGTTCCCCGCTGTCCCTGGCCATGAAGCCGCCGCCGAATATAAAAACGTCGCGGAGACCGTGCCCCAGTTTCCGGCTACATTTTTCGGCCTGACCGGAATGCACATGCTGCACGTGACGCTAGGCGTTGTTTATCTGGGAATCGTCGCGCTGCGAAAGAAGTTTATTCCGATTCTCCTGGGGCTTTGGCTGGTGGCGTGGCTTGCCACTCCCGCCTATAGCCCGTTCCACTACGGCGCGCACCTGTTACTGCTTACTGCTGTCGTTGCCGGGATTGTTCTCTGGCTAAGGCCGAAAGTTTATGATTCCGCCGACGTCGAGGTCGCCGGACTCTACTGGCACTTCGTCGACCTGGTTTGGATGTTTATTTTCCCGCTGGTTTATCTCATGTCCACCAGAATCATCAGGAGCTGATCGCGTGAATGATGCGACCCAATTTGCACTAGAGCAGCGAGTAGCCGAGCAGCACCGGCATCATGGCAAAGCGCAATTTTTCTGGGTATGGGGCGCGCTGCTGGTGATGACCGGCTTCGAGGTGTATCTCGGGTATCAGAACATGGAACCGGTGCGGATGTTGAGCATCCTGATGGGGCTGTCGCTTCTGAAAGCCGGCCTGATCATCGCTTACTTCATGCACATGAAGTTTGAATTATCGCGCATGAAATGGCTGACCATGTCTTCCCTGCTAGTCTGTCTGTCACTCATGTGCATTTTCTTTCCCGATGCGTATCGAATCATTCATTTGGGAGTGAAATGAAGCTGCGATTGGCCACGTTCGGTTTGATGTTGCTGCTCTGGGCAGCGCCGGCTTTTTCGCAAGGCTGCGCGATGTGCTACAGCAACGCCACGGGTACTACCAAAGAAGGCCAACGTGCCATCAGCCGGGGCGTGCTGGTTTTGCTGATTCCTCCAGTTGGATTCATGACTCTGGGTGTCGGTATGGCCTTCCGGTACGGTAAGAAGCGGGATGAGGATCTAGGAAGGACGTAGAAGATGATTGAGATCGACGCGGCCAGCATTGTGCGTGCGTCCAGAAAACGTAACGTGGACTCATTCAGGTTAGTTTCACCGGATCAGCGGCTCGGGTGACGTTTTTCGGTGTCAGCGGACTGCAACCACGCCCGGCAGCCTGTCGAGAGTAGAGCAAATATTTCTTGAATCCGTATTCTGGATTGAACAACCCAAAACTCACTACACAGTCAAATTGGCTGAGAGGATGGACTGATGAGAAGGTGGCAGAAAACCGGTTTACCGGTGAAGTCATACTCGGGTTTAGGCCTGACCTTGATCGTACTGTTCTTGCAATCGCAGTCCTCCCAGTAGAGGAAGCGAACTTCATTTTCTCTGAAACCGGTCACTAGAAACGTCCTGAATAGCGCATATTCATAGGCCAACATGCCTTGAAGAATGTCTTCAGTTCATCCGCGGTATAAATCTCGGGATCACGCTCCGCTACACCAAGCATTGTGTCCTTCGTCGTGATCGGTCCCTCGCCACGCTTCTTCAAAGTGTCCCCGGTACCACTGGCTAATCCTCGTGAGTTTATTTCCAGCTGTCCGCGGGGCGTTGCCGACCTTTAGTGATCAGCCACTTTCAATATGTCAGGAAATCCAATCGACTGAAGTCAGCCATGAATCTATGGCGAGGGCCACCATTCGAATTCCACGCTCGAAATTCGCGTACGGTATGCTCGTAGAGTTCGTAGGTTTCCGGTCTAGTGGACAGCTTCACCTCCTCAAGCCATCCGTGTGAAGCCGCTTCGATGCTGAGATTGGGAGAAATCAAGCGGCTTGACCGGAACACCCTTGGCAGGTATGTCATCTCGGACTCGGCGGCGTCGAGCGCCTCCTGCGCTTTGGGTCCGATCTTTCTCCAAATCTCCTTGTTACGGTCGTATCGGTGGAGGTAGAAGGTGCCCTCTAGGTGGCGCTGGTGCTTGCCTTTCACGATCACCCAATCAGCCTTGATTTTTCCATTCTTTGCTACGGCGGGTTTGCAGTATCTCCATCGTCCGTTCTTGAGCCGGACGTACTTCCAGACGGACACGCGTCTGTTCATGGGCGGATTCCTTTCCGCCCTTGGAACGTATCCCGAAATACTAGGGGAGTCACTACGTAACGACCGTAACCTGCTGACCCCAAAAGTGCTGGTGCCGGGAGGGGGAGTTGAACCCCCACGAGGGGTGAACCTCGGCGGATTTTGAGGGCATGGAATCGGATTACGATCGAATATTCCTGATTGCTCTTGAGTGCGTCGGACGCGGTTTTCCGCGACATGCAAATTACGGTCCAGTACGTGGGGGATATGCTGTGTGAGGCATGTTCCCGTCACAGCGGCGACACAACTCGGTTTGTGCGAAAAGATTTATCTTTTGGTACGGTACGCAGGGCCACGGTTTTCGAGCCTACAAGGAAAACATCCGCGCTGGGCGGGCAGCTGAGAAGAACGTGAGAACTGGTTAGGACGAGGGGGTGCCCGCTCTGGCTTTGTGGCGCAATACTTCCTGCTTTGCTTGCAGCCAGTCATCTGTTGGGTTTCCATCCACGCCGCCGCGTTCTTGATACAACTCATACGCGCGTTGGCGGGTCCTTTCTTCGATTTCGGCATCGCGCCGGTTTGGTCTGAGTGAAACAAGGGGCTTGGAACTGATGGGGGAGTGCCTTCGCTTCGAATTGCGCTCCCGAGACGTGCCCTTTCGCAACGTGTCAGTACGTCTGGCTGAAGTGGGTGCAGAGCGACTTCTGGCGGGAGGAGAAGCGATTGCCGCACTGCTGTTTTCGCCGTCAGATAGTGCCAAGAGCTGCTTGATGATTTCTCCCTTTTCCCACTTTTCCGCCTTTTTGGGCCCACCTGCGCATGTCTTCGCCAAAATAGCGAACACTGCCAGGGCGGTCATAACTCCGATGAATACGATGCCAATCATTACGCGGTTTTCCACGACATGTGTGGTCAGAGCAGTAGTTCAAGCAGGAATTTTGCACTTATTGGCGCTCCGGGACGTAGGTTACCGAAGTTGCTGTCCCGACCCGCCTTTGCTGGCGCCGTGACACCTGAATGACTTGGTGCGCACCGTACAATGAGCATAGGTTCATCCAATGTCGTCGACCAATATCTCGGCACCCGCGCCCGCAGACGACACTGGCTTCCTCGCCCAATTATTGCCCAATCGTGGAAGGGTAACGTTTCTCCGAGGATTGATCCGGATATTCCTCGCCGTTGGCGTGCTTGCAGGATTGAGCTTGATTTGGGATGTGTACCGGGACTTGCATGCGCGCCACACCTGGCCGGTTGCGGATGGAGAAGTAGTCTCAGCCAGTCAGAAAGATTCAAAAGGTCTTCCGGGGGCAACCACCACAGAGAAGCACACCAGGTATTGGGTGGAGTACGAAGTGAGATTTGCCGTGCCGGCGGATCAATGTAAAACGGGCACAGTTTCTGCTGACGAACAAGGTTCCATGCCCTGCCGGGGAATCGTCCGTACCCGTAGCACGAGTTCTCCGTATGCGGTTTACGATTGGCTGAGCCATGGCTATCAGAGGAACTCTCATGTGCAAATCCTCCACGACCCAAATGGGCCGGATGTCAAGATCGCCGGCGAATCAGCCTGGCTTGTTTATAGCTGGGACAAGATCTTCTTGATCTTGGGTTGGTTGGCGTTTTTTCTGACGCTTCATACCATCGTGCAGCGGCGGCTTGAATATCTGGAGACACTCCGTGAGGACTATGACGCTTTCCCATCGCGGTCTTCGCCGCAGCCCGGTCCTGATGATCTGACTGATCTCAACCTTCCTTGATTCCTGCGGGATTCGCTCGGAATGTCCGGTTGTAACGAAGTCGGACAGTCGGATTGACTGTTGTAATTAATTACACTCACAACCCCGCCAATGAGCGCAAAGTCGATTTTCCAACAGTAAATCGGCGTTGGGGCATGATGCAGGACTCCTTCCAGCCCCCGTATAGCTCAGAATCGAGTTCCGGTAATCGTGAAAGCTGTAGCCCCGATCAGCGTGCCACTAGCCTTGAAAATCTGTGCCGTTCCCGAACCGCTAAAGGAATTCAGGGTTGCGCTTAGCGTTACATCTGAAATTCCAACAATAAACGCAGAGAGTTTCCCCGTTGAATCAAAGACGAAGTTTTTCATTCTGAACCTGTAGACAGATGCGCCGGTTGATCGCCATGTTCCTAACGCAGTGCGCTCAACGTATCCCAACCCGTTGTATTCAACGACCGTACCGCGTTGTTCCACGACCGTACCGCCTTGGTTGAAGGCGATCATGCCGACGTACTTACAGTTGGTCGTGCACCCACCGGTGACTGTCACCTTGAAATTCCAACTGCCGACCAAGCGATCAGTGGTTTGGGCCAGCGTAAAGCCGGGAAGCAGTCCAATAACCCCGATAATGACAGATACGCGCGCAATTTTGGCGAGTCTTAGCAGCAGCATGTTGCCTCCTGGATGGAAAAGATCATAATGGCTGTATACGCCAGGAAGGAGACTCTTCCGAGAGCCTCTGTTGTGGGGCCTTCGAGTTGAAAACTCAATCCTTGACTGTAGTACCGCGCTCCGTCAAATATCAACACCTTTAATGGTGGTCACACGGGGAAGTAAAATCTGTCGGCCAGGCTCGGTCAGGCCTGTGTGAAAAAAGGAGCGGTTTTCAACCAAATTTGGATTGCTGGTGAAATGGCGATGTTTCAACAGTTACGCAGCGTGTCCTCTCATACTCCGGCGACGGTACCGCACGACCTGTTCATGAGATGACTTCAGCAAGCCCGATGGCTACCTTCTCGGCTCATACCGCATCGCCACCGCCCCCGAGCCGAACTCCAGCCGGCTTACGAGCTTCAAGTCGACATGCTTCGATAGCCCCGCGAACAACGTCGGCCCATGGCCCGCTAGCCTGGGCTGCACCACGAACTCGTACTCATCGATCAATCCCAGCTCCGCCAACGCCAGCGGGAGCTTCACGCCTCCCACCAACAGTCCCTTACCCGACTCCCGCTTGAGCTGCTGAATGGCCTTCCCCAGATCCCCGCGCACGAGCTCCGCGTTCCAATCGACCCGGTCCAGGGTGCTCGACACGACGTACTTCTTTGCCGCGTCGATCGTCCGGGCGAAGGGTTCCATCCAATCAGGCCGCGCTCCCGTCCGCGCCGGCGGCCGCCACGCTGCCTCCATCATTTCGTAGGTCACCCGGCCAAAGAGGAGGGCATCGGCCTGGCCGAGGTTCTCGAGCGCGTGACGATGCAAGTCTTCGTCCGCGATCATTGCACGATGATCGCAGCACCCGTCCAATGTGACGTTGATGTAATACCGAAGGGGTCGCATTACGTAAGAGTACCGCCGATTGGGTAGTCCGGTACGACGGTACCGCACGACCTGTTTATGAGATGACTTCTAGTGTTCGGAGCCAACGCGAAGCCACGGCACCTCCCACAGTTTGAACCTGAGGTTTTGGAGTTCATTCTTTATCCTCCCAAGTGACAATCGCGCCGTGCAGAAGACGGCGTGCGGTCTCTTCAGCCACTTGCTGTGCCTTCTGCACGGTAGGCCAAATGCCTGCTCCAGTGATGTTGTGGTGGCAGTCTCCCGAGTAATGAATATCGAGACGGAATCCCCCACTCACGAATGGCTCGACAGTAAACTCGAACAGTTCAGAGTGGTCGCGTGCCCTACCCCGGACAATCATCGTCATCCCTGAGCCGCATTATGCGCCTATATCGTCAATTGACGTAATCAGGCGTTTGCGCTCATTGAGCCCGGTGGCCCAAAGGGGGGATTTGAGTGTAATCGGGATTTTCGAC
>Ga0209472_1002522_pt1 | contig 10294 bp, 9 predicted proteins | sample GraSoiAngelo_130_FD_185887 | JGI IMG/M metagenome (GOLD analysis project Ga0209472, IMG submission 185887) | Grasslands soil microbial communities from the Angelo Coastal Reserve, California, USA - 14_0929_02_20cm (SPAdes) (version 2) | ecosystem: Environmental > Terrestrial > Soil > Grasslands ...
GGACCGCGTAGTCGAACCCGCCACCCGCAAGGAGCGTCGCCGCGACCGGCACCCCGAACGCCATCGTGAACGGCACCGGCTTCGGATCCTTGTAGTGCTCGGTCATGATCTGCCACATGTGGCCGCCGGGCGCCGGCTGGAACGTCCCGATGTTGCCCCAGCGGAAGTTCATGCGGTTGTAGCCGATGTGGCTTCCGCCGTGGAAGTAGTCGCCGATGACGACGCTGTTCCCCGATCCGATCGTGATCTCCGACTCGAGGACGGTGTGGCGGATCGCCATGAGCCACTTGTTCACCTCGAGGTCGTCGGTGATCACCTCTTCCTGCACCGGCGCCTCGTCCTGTGTCACGATCTCCGCGGGGATCGGGTGCGTGAGCGCGTGCGCGAGCTTCTTGGTGCGCTCTTTGCCGTCCTTCCACCCGAAGTACCGGTTGACGATGTCCATGTTCGCGAAGAGGTTCGTGATCGCGCGCGCGTGCGGGTATCCCTTCACGTTGTTGAAGAGCACCGGGTAACTGCCGTCGAAGTGCTTCTGCACGCCGGTGAGCTCGAGGTCGCCGTCGACCTCGACATCGGTCTCGAGGAGAAGACCTTCGCGGCGGAGCCACTCGATCGTCGCCGGCAAGGAGCGGATGTCATCCTTGCTCGCGGGCGGTCCGGAGAGGTCGGCCGAAATCTGGTTCTTGGGGCGATGGGGCTTCGTCTCTACGGCCATGAGGCATCCTCCTCGCGGGTCCGGATCGCGTCCGTGGAGGAATATAATGGTTAGACCATTCGCGCGCTACGCTGATGAGCCTTGAGCAGACGCGGCCGCAGGCCGCGGTGAGGACCGGTCACATGCAGTACCGCGACCTGCGCGATTGGATCGAGCGCGTGCGCGACCTCGGTGAGCTGCGCGACGTACGCGAGGCATCCTGGCAAGAAGACATCGGGCGCGTCACCGAGATGCTCCACCACACCGACGACTCGCCGGCCGTCCTCTTCGACGACATCCCCGGTTATCCCTCAGGCTTCCGCATCCTCGCGAACGCGAACGCGACCCGGACACGTCTCGCGCTCACGCTCGGCCTTCCGATCGATATCGAGCGGCGGCCGCTCATGGACCATTTCCTCGAGCTGACCGAGCAGGGCCGCGCTCTGGCTCCGCGCGTCGTCAAGGACGGCCCGGTGATGGAGAACGTGCTGCGCGGCGATGCCGTCGACGTGCTCAAGTTCCCCTCGCCGCAGTGGCATCCGCTCGACGGCGGCCGGTACCTCGGCACCGGCGTCGTCGACATCCTCAAGGATCCCGACTCCGATTGGGTCAACCTCGGCACATACCGGGTCATGGTCCACGACGCCAAGCGCGTCGGCGTGTATATCTCGCCGGGCAAACACGGCCGCCAGTTCCGGGACGCCTACTTCAAGCGCAAGGAGCCGTGCCCGATTCTCGTCGTGTGCGGGGTCGACCCGCTCCTCTTCATCGCGTCGACGCTCGAGGTCCCGCAGGGCGTGAGCGAGTACGACTGGGCCGGCGGCATCCGGGGCGAGCCGTACGAGGTCATCACCGAGCCGATCACGCACCTGCCGATGCCGGCGTCCGCCGAGATCGTCCTCGCGGGCTTCCTCCACCACGACAAGAAAGCGCCTGAGGGTCCGTTCGGCGAGTGGACCGGGTACTACGCGTCGGGCGAGCGCGCCGAACCGGTGCTCGAGGTCGAGGCCATCTACCACCGCGACGACCCGATCATCCTCGGCGTCCCGCCGAACAAGCCACCCTACGAGCCGCACCGCTACCGCGAATACCTGCGCTCCGCGCTCCTGCTGCGGGAGCTCAAGGCCGCCGGTGTGCCCGGCGTCGTCGACGCGCACTGCTTCGGTGTGGGGGGCTGCCGTTTGCTGAACGCGGTCTCGATCGAGCAGCGCTACGCCGGACACTCCCGGCAGGCCGGACACGTCGCGGCGATGTGCCGCGTCGGTGCGTACCTCGGCCGCATCGTGATCGTGGTGGACGAGGACATCGACGTGACCGACATCAATGACGTCATGTGGGCGGTGGTGACGCGCTCGGATCCCGAGCGATCGCTCGACATCATCAATCGTGCCTGGTCCGGCCCACTCGACCCGGCCATCGCGCCGGACGTCAAAGGGCACAACTCACGGATGATCATCGACGCGACGCGGCCGTGGGAGTGGCGCGACAAGTTCCCGATCGCGATCGGCCCGGACGCCCAGACCAAGCGCGAGACGCGCAAGAAGTGGGGCCATCTCCTCGCGCCCGAGCCGGCGCGCGAGAGGGTCGCACGATGAGCGAGCCGCGCCTGCTTATCGATCCATATAAGGAGTGGGTCGTAAGCGAGGGGATCCCCGTGCACGAGGGCTTCGGCCTGGATCTGCTTGAGCTCGAGGTCGCGCCGTGGCCACGCCTCGAGGCAAAGGGCGCCTTCGCGCACCTCACCGGCAGGGGCGACTTCATCGACATGCAGATCGTCGAGATCCCACCGGGCGGCAAGACCGCGCCGCAGCGACACCTTTACGAAGAGGTCGTGTACGTCCTCGCCGGACGCGGAAGCACGAGCGTCGAGGCGCCTTCGGGCGAGCGCCATTCGTTCGAGTGGCAGACGGGCAGTCTGTTCGCGATCCCGCTGAACAGCTCGTACCGCCACTTCAACGGGAGCGGCACCGAGGCGGCGCGCATCGTCGCGGTCACGGACCTGCCGCTCATCCTCAACGTCTTCCGCGACCAGGACTTCATCTGGAACAACCCGCGAGCGTTCGCCGATCGCTTCGGGGACGCTCGCCGATTCCGCGGCGACGGCACATTCGTCCCGATGCGGCCGGGCCGGCACATGTGGGAGACGAACTTCGTACCGGATCTCCGCACCTTTGAATTGAAGGAATGGAAGGCGCGCGGCGCGGGCGGCAGCAACATCATGTTCGTGCTCGCCGACGGGACGATGCACGCGCATATGTCGGAGATGCCTGTCGGCACCTACAAGAAAGGACACCGCCACGGCGCGGATTTCCACGTCTTCGCCGTCACCGGCGAGGGCTACAGCCTGTACTGGTGGGAGGGCGAGAGCGAGCTGCGGCGGTTCGATTGGAAGCACGGATGCGTGTTCGCCCCGGCCGACCGGCTTTTTCACCAGCATTTCAACGCGTCGCCTGAGCCCGCGCGTTACCTCGCGGTCGCGTTCGGCGGGCTCCGTTACCCGACCCTCGCCGACAAGCGCGCCACCTTCATGGGCATGGACGTGAGCGTCAAGGAAGGCGGGCGGCAGATCGAGTACGAGGACGAGGATCCGCGCATCCGCCGGATCTACGAGGACGAGCTGCGAAAGCGCGGCATCCCGTCGCGGATGGACGCGGTCTTCCAACCCGCCTGACTCACCCCCACCGCCACGACGACGAGGCCATTGATCCCGCGGCGCTCGCGGGGGAGCTGGAAGAAGGTCAACGACGTCGGTACAACGACGAGCCACGCGATGTTCGCGCGACTGCGGCTGCAGCGGCTCGCCGATTCGCTCTCGAGCCGCTACGTCGTCGTCGAGCGGACGGTGCTCCACCGCTCCCCCATCGTGCTGACGCCGTACTCGGCCGGGAACACCATCGACGCGGCCGCGCTCGAGGCGCACATCGCCGGCTGGTACGCGGCGGCGGGTCTCGCGCGCGAAGACGTCGACACGGGTGCCGTCATCCTCACCGGTGCCGCGCTCGAGCAGGACAACGCGCGCGAGCTCGCAGATCTGTTCGCGGGCGAGGGCGGGAAGTTCGTGTGCGCGACCGCGGGCCACGCGCTCGAGGCGACACTCGCTGCGCACGGCTCGGGGAGCGTCGCCCGCTCGCGCCGCGAGCACGAGACGATCCTCCACGTCGACGTCGGCGGGGGCACAACGAAGCTCGCGCGGATCGAGGATGGCCTCATCGTCGCGACGACCGCGATCGGCGTCGGCGCGCGTTCTCGCGCCGCCGGCCGCGATCCCGCGGAGCGGAAGCGCATCGCCGGCGGGCTCGCCGACTTGATCGTCGCCGCCACCCGCGGCGCGCCGGTGCCCGCTGCGCTGCAGCTCCTCGCGCCGCTCCCGCGCGGATCCGCGCCGGGTCGGATCACCCTGTCGGGCGGCGTGTCCGAGTACCTCGCGGGCCGTGAGCGCGCCGATTACGACGACCTCGGCCGCGAGCTCGCCGAGGCGATCGACGCACGTCGCGGCGAATTGCCAGCGCCGCTCGAGGTCGTGGCCGACGGTATCCGCGCGACGGTCATCGGCGCGTCGCAGTTCACGGTGCAGGTATCCGGCAGCACGATCGGAGTCGGCGCGACGCTTCCGCTCCGCAACGTACCGGTGGTGCGGCTCGGTGGCGACGTTCGCGGGTCGGGACCGATCGCCATCGCAGTGAAATGGGACGGCGAGCCGGAGCACGCACGCATCCGCGCACTCGCGGACCGAATCGCAATCGCGACCAAGCGCCGGCCGCTTGTGGTCGCAATCGACGGTGACATCGCCGCGACACTCGGCGCGGTGCTGCGGGACGAGCTCCAATTCAGCGGTGACCTCGTCACCCTGGACGGCCTCGAGCTTGGTGAGCTCGACTACATTGACGTCGGGGCGCCGGTCGCACCGAGCGGGGTGGTACCGGTCATCGTGAAATCGCTCGTGTTCCAGGAGAAGTGATCGTCGTCGGGATGGGCGACCGAGGGGGCTGGCGCGCGCAGGGGGACCCGAGGCCCTACCGCGAAGCGGCCGGCGAAGGCGAAAGCCGAGGCCGGTCTGTGGCCGAGGGAGGGCCCCCGAGCACGACAGACCCCTCGGGCGAGCCACCAGCGATAGCGTCATGGTGAGCCGGTCGATCGAGACCTTCGCGCCGAACGATGGCGTGAGCGCCGCGCGTCCTGACCGGCTCGAGAACGCTACCGCGAAATAAATGACCAGGCTCCCGACCGCGAGGAGCTGGAACATCGCCGGAATCCCGAACGCGGCGGACAACACGCCTCCAGCCGCGGGGCCGATGACCGCGCCGAGGTCGAGACCCGAGTTGTACACGCCCGACGAGAGCCCGATGTCGCGGCCCTCGGCGCGTAGCTCGGCGACCGTCGCGGCGCTCGTCACGCGGAGGATCCCGCGGCAGAGACCCGCGCCGAGGAACACGACGAACAGGACCGGACCGGCGATGGGCCCCGCGATGAGCGGGATCACGAATGTCGACGCGGCAAAGAGCAGCACCGCCCAGAAGTTGATCGCGCGATAGTCGAGGAATCGGAAGAGCGCGCCGGCGAAGAAGCGGATGACCGTGGCCGAGGCGGACTTCGACCCCTTGAGCACGCCGACGAATGCGACCGGCAGGCCGATCGCGGTCCCGTAGAGGGGAAAGAACGTGTCCGTGCTGTCCGATAGAACGTTGAGAAACAGCACGATGGCGAACGCAAGCCATACGCGGCCGTCGATACCGAGAAACGCGGCGAGGCCGCGGCGCCAAAGCGCGAGGCCGGGCGCGACGGCCGCGCGCTCGCTCTCCGGAATCGGCGGGGTGAACCAGACGGCGAGCATCGCGGCGAGCGGCGTGAGCCCGAGCCAGAGGAGTGTCGCTTCGATGCCGATCCGGTCAGCGAACGCACCACCGGCGAACGCGCCGAGCGCATAACCGGCGGAGAGCGCCGCCGTGTACCAACCCATCACTGCGCCCGCGCGGCGGCCGCCGCTCTGATCGATCGCCACGGCGAGGTTGATCGTGCCGAGCGCTCCGAACGCGAACCCGTGGATCACCGTCACCGCGACCACGGGCGCGAAGTCGCCGTGCACGAACGCGTACCCGCTCGTCGAAACGAGCAAGAGCACGAGCCAGAAGAGCTGCTGCCCCTTCGCACGCGAGCCGCGGTAGCGCGCGCCGATCGGCAGGCGCGACGCCAGCCGCATCACGCCGAGAAGAGAGCTCAGCGTGCCGATGAGCGTGAGCGCGAATCCGTAGTGGTTGAGGTAGAGCGGGAAGAGGAGGTTGTGAACACCTTCGGTCGTCGTCGTGACGAGACAGACCAGGTACGTGAGGATGATCCCGCCGCCGAGGAGCTCGGCGCGAAGTCCGCCTCTCTCGGTCACGTCTTCTTCGGACCGCTCCAGCGCGGGAACAGGTCGTGCGCGACGCCGAGCTGGTCGAGCGCCTTCCCCACGCTGTGGTCGACGAGATCGTCGATGGTCTTCGGAAGGGTGTAGAACCCGGGGACCGGCGGCAGGATCGTCGCGCCGTAGAGCGAGAGCTCGTGCATCGACTTCAGGTGACCGGCGTGCAGCGGCGTTTCGCGGACCATGAGCACGAGCGGCCGGCGTTCCTTCAAATGGACGTCCGCCGCGCGGACGATGAGGTTGTCGCTCATCGAGTGGGCGATCGCGCTCATCGTGCGGATGCTGCACGGCGCGACGAGCATGCCCGCGGTCAGGAAGCTGCCACTGGCGATGGCGGCGGCCAGATCGTTTTCCTCGTACTGCACGTGGGCCAGGGCGAGCACGTCGGAAACCTTCCACTCGGTCTCGTACTCGATCGTCGCGCGCGCGCCTTTGGAGACGATCGCGTGGATCTCGATCGACGGATCGGCGCGCAGCGCCTTGAGGGACCGGATGCCGTAGATCGCGCCCGATGCGCCGGAGAGCGCGACGACGATCCGCCTACTGGCGGTCACCCTGGATCAGCCGGTGCGCCGGTGACGCGCCCGGGCGACGATCGCGGCCTGCTCTTGCGTCGCGAGCCAGCGGCGGAGCCGCTTCTCGAAATCCTGGAGATGCTCGAGCATCAGCTTGCGCGCGGCCTCCGGCTCGTGCGACTTGATGGCGTCGAGGATCTCCTCGTGCGCCTTCTGGGTCGTCTTCGCGGACCGCACGTCGCGCATGTCGTGGAGCGTCTGCACGAGGAGGTCGCGGTACGCGGCGACGGTCGCCGCGAGCAGCTCATTCTTCGCTGCATCGGCTACCGCGACGTGGAAGTCCATGCTCGCCTCGGTGTGCGGGGCCTGCTCGCGTACGACGGACCGGCCCTTCTCGACGGTCTGCTCGATCCGCAGGATGGCCGCTGCGTCCGCGCGCTGCGGCGAGCTCGGAGGTCGCCGTCTCGACGACCGTGCGCGCCTCGGCGACACCGGAGAGGGTCATGCGCCGGAGCTGGATCATCGTCGAGATCGACTCGGCCACCTGGTCGACGTTCGTATCGCTCACGAATGCGCCGCCGCTCGCTCCGACCTTCACGTGGACGAGGCCGCGCGCCTCGAGCACGCGAAGCGCGTCGCGAACGGTTATGCGCGAGACGCCGAACCGCTCGGCGAGCTCCCGCTCGGATTCGAGGCGATCGCCGGTCTGCAGCTCGCCGTCGAAGATCGCGCGCTCGATCTGCGACACGATCTCGCCGGACGCGCGGGCCTGCCGGATCGGCGTGAACGCGACGCCGCTCACGCCCTGGCCGCGGCCTTCTGCTTCTTGGAGCCTGCCGACGCGTCCTCGAGGTACACGACGCTGTCGTAGCCGAGCTGCTTGAACAGCCGGTTCTGCGCGGAGAGGAAGAGGAGCGGCTCGTCTCCGTCGTTCACATGCTGGTGGACCGTGTTCTGCGGGATATAGACGAGGTCGCCGGCGGCGAAGTCCCAGCGCGACGGCTCCTCGGCGATGCGCGCGTAGTACTTCTCCGCGATCTCGGCCTCGACGTCCCAGTGCAGGCTGTGGCCCTTGCCGGACATGATGTAGACGGCCTCGTCGGCCATGTGCCAGTGCTTCGCGCTTTTGCCGGCTGCCGGGATCTCCTGCTGGTAGACGTCGACACTGTTGGTGCGCACATCCGTCTTCTGGGGCGACGAGATGATGCGCACGCGGCCGTCGCGCGTGTCCTCCCAGCGGGTGTCGCTCTTTTTGACGACCTTCTTGCGCTGCGCCGCGCCGGGAGTCCAGAGCTTGGACCAATCCTGGCGCGGGCCGAAACCCTTTGCTTCGAACGGCCCGCTTCGGCCCTGCTGCCAGAGGCCCATCGCCATCCAGTTGGTCTTCGCCTTCATGACGAGGGCGAGCGCGCGCACGTCCTCGTTCGCGTTGTAGTGCTTGTGCACGCAGTCGGTGTGCACGATCGCGAAGTCGTCCTGCTCCCAGTCGTAACGTACGCCGTCGTGGATCTCGTAGCCCTTGCCCTCAAGGATGTAGAAGCACGCCTCGTTCTGGTGGCCGTGACCGTGATTGGCACCGCCGGGGAGGAGCTCGACGAAGTGGACCTGGAGCGTCTGCGTGAGGAACGGGTCGTCGCCCGGCCCCAGCATCCACGAGGTACGCGACTGGTCCGAGTCGCCGGAGTGGCCGACGCTGGCGTCGTCGACGACGGTGCCGGCACGGCGGACGCGGTCCGCGGCGCGCTGGCGGCGACGGTACTCACCGAGCCCATAGGTCTCCGAGGTCAGTCCACGAAGGAAGATCCGGCCCTCGCTCTCTGCCATCAAAACCTCCGGAAGCCGCGTCGCTTCGCTGAAAGGTATAACAATCAGACGATTCGGGCGGGAGGATGCTTTTGGCCGCGCGCTACGGCTCCGACGTCATCGTCGACCTCCTCAAAGGCTTCGGGATCCAGTACGCCGCGCTGAATCCGGGGGCGACCTACCGCGGCCTGCACGACTCGATCGTCAATTACGGCGGCAACTGCCCCGAGATCGTGACCTGCACGCACGAGGAGATCGCCGTCGCGATCGCGCATGGCTACACCAAGGTGACCGGCAAGCCGATGGCCGCGATCGTCCACGACGTCGTCGGTCTTCTGCACTCCTCGATGGCGATCTACTACGCGCACATCGATCGCGTGCCGGTACTCGTCCTCGGCGCGACCGGTCCGCTGGATCGGAGCAAGCGCCGACCGTACATCGACTGGATTCACAGCGCGCTCGTGCAGGGCAACGCGGTGCGTGACTTCGTGAAGTGGGACGACCAGCCCGCGAGCGTGGCCGACTTCGGTCCGTCGTTCGCCCGCGGGTACCGCATCGCGACGACCGAACCGGCGGGTCCGGTCTACCTCTGCTACGACGCGGGTCTCCAGGAGGACCAGCTCGAACATCCGGTGAGCGTGAAGGCGGAGGTCGAAGCGGCGCTGCCGACCGCGCCGCAGGCCGACCCTGCGGCACTCGCCGATGCAGCGGATCGGATCGCGAAGGCCGAGCGCCCCGTCATCGTCGCCGAATACACCGGACGCGATGCTGACGCATTCCGCGAGGTAGCCGCGCTCGCGGAGCTCATTGGTGCACCGGTCATCGATCTCCAGGCTCGCTTGAACATCGCGACGCGCCATCCGCTGAACTTCACCGGCTCTGAAGCAATGCTCAACGTCGCCGATCTCATCCTCGCTCTTGATATGGGTGACCTGTTCCGCGCGCTCAACCGTCTGGACCGAACGACGCACGAAAAGCAGAGCCGCATCCGCGCCGGCTGCCCGATCGTCCAGATCGGGCTCATGGAGCTGCGCTCGAGCAAGTGGTCGGAGGACATCGGCCAGTTCCAACCGGTCGATCTTTCGATCGTCGCCGATACTCGTCTCGCGCTGCCGGAACTGCGCGCGCTCCTCGAGAAGCGGCGCTCGCCCAAGTGGGCCGAGCGTCGCGCGCGGCTGGAGAAGCACAACGCCGCGCTGCGTTCGGAAGTCGAAAAGCAGAGCCGCCTTCATTGGGACGACTCTCCGATCTGGCCCGCGCGTCTTGCGAGCGAGGTCTGGGACGCGATCAAGGCAGAGGACTGGGTGCTCACCGGTGCCGACCTCGAGGATTGGGCGCCGAAGATGTGGGACATCGACTCTCCCGCCCGCTGGCCTGGTCGCAGCCTTGGGACGGCAACGCAGATCGGGATCTCACTCGGAGTCGCGCTCGCGCATCGCGGTGACGGGAAGCTCATCGTGAACATCCAGCCGGACGGCGATCTGCTGTTTGATCCGGGCGCGCTCTGGACCGCGGCAAATTTGAAGCTTCCGATGCTCGCGGTCATGTACAACAACCGCGCCTATTACAACGACTGGGAGCACCAGCTCCGGGTCGCCGAGAAGCGCGGCACCGACAAGGCGAAGGCCAACATCGGCATGGACCTGTCCGATCCGGCTCCCGACTTCGCCATGCTCGCGAAGTCGTTCGGCTGGTACAGCGAGGGGCCGATCGACGATCCGAAGGACGTCGGGCCAGCGCTGCGACGCGCGATCGACGTGATCCGAAAGGAAGGCCGGCCCGCACTACTGGACACGATCGTGAGGAAGCGGGAGCTCACCCGCTTCAGATAAGGGGGAGCACGTGCGTCATCTCATCGGACTCGTCCTCGCCCTCGCGCTG
>Ga0209472_1002523_pt1 | contig 10291 bp, 10 predicted proteins | sample GraSoiAngelo_130_FD_185887 | JGI IMG/M metagenome (GOLD analysis project Ga0209472, IMG submission 185887) | Grasslands soil microbial communities from the Angelo Coastal Reserve, California, USA - 14_0929_02_20cm (SPAdes) (version 2) | ecosystem: Environmental > Terrestrial > Soil > Grasslands ...
AGGTAAGAAGCGCATGAAGCGCATCGGCCGTGTGGATATTCCCCAGGAGGCGTTTCTGGCGGTGCTGAAGGTAGGCGAGGGCGGGTAGCGAATTCGTCTGCGCGTTTGCTGCAGGGTCATAATTATCTGCAATGCAATCCCTCTGCGGCTGAAGCCGCGATTGATTTTGCTCACGGGTCGAGCAGGCTGCGGGAAAAAGGCGATCGCCAGCGAACTTCTGCAGGACGGGCGCTAAAGCGCGCCTTGATCTTTAGACCACTTACGCGGCGCTGAAGCGCCGCTCTTCCACGTCAGCGCATAATTTCGTGATTTTTCCGCAGCTGTCGAAGCCTTGCCCTTTCGGGGCGTCATGTTCCGTTAGTTTCTAGTGTGCTCTCGCCTGATAGCTCTTTCTCGGGCGGCTTCAGCAAGTGCCAGGCTTCTTCGTATTCGTAATACTTTGAATCCGGCTTTCCTGGCGTGAGCAGGATGCCGAGATTGATCATGAGCCCCGGGATGATAAACCAGACATCGAGAGGTATTACGTTTATGGCGGCGAAGTCGAAAGCAGTAAAAACAGCAGAGGCGTTACTAGAAAAGGGAGACTTAAAGAGTTTGAGAATACGCGCAGCGACGCCTCCGATATTGCAGCCATGTCCAAGGCGAGTACGGAGATCCATACATCGCGGGGACGCAGGAAGTCAAAAGACCTTCCCTCACGCGTTCGTTCAAATATGCCGACGGTTAACAACACATAAAGAATCAAGAACGGAAGAGAGAAGGTTAAAAGGAGAGATGTAATCTGAGACTGCATTCGATCCCCACGGCCTCGCGCGAAGAGACACTGTTGTCAAATGAATGAGAACGGGATTATATCTCTGTTTTATGTGTTCGTCGACAAACTCGAAAAAACGGCGGGGAGGAATCTGGCGGGCCCATTCGCCACTTCACCGGGCTGAGCGGGCGGGCCATCGTTTGCCTCTCTGCTGGTTTCAAAACTGAGGCTGGGCTGATTAGATAACCGTGTCGGCTCCTTGCGGGCGAGTAGACTTGGTGCGCTCAAACGCGTATCAAGCTCGGAGGAAGGGAGCCGATACGGTTTTCTAATCAACCCCCGTCCTAAAGTTTAAACAACAGCCGAGCTCGGGGTGTCAGTCTCAAGCGCGAAGGACGGAATGGTAGCAATGGCGGCGCTCCCCGCAGGTGGCCTACCAACGGAAGACAAGACTGATGTTTTCGTGTATTCCGCCATCGCGGTCAGTGAAGGGATACCTAGAAGTTTCATGTGTCTCCGCTTGCTCCGTCCAACGAGACGGACCCCAAGCGTTCGAAGATAGCGCTCGACGGACCCTTTAATGAATTCATCCTGTCTCTGGTAGATGTCAACCACCCGCATGGTTCGATAATATTTGCCCCAGCCATTGATAAGATTAGTGAGCCTCTGCAGCGTCTTGAACAGACTGTCCCCGCTTTTTGCATCCAGGATTTCCTGAACCTTGCTCTCAAATCGGTTGATGGCCTTGCTTGCGGGGAAAACCTGCTGACCTTCGAATCGAATTCCGAGAAACAACAGCCCGTCTTTTGGAAAATATCCAATCTTACTCTTGGAGCCGGCCACGTCAAGTGCGTGTATATGTAGGTTAAGAGTTTGTAGCGCAACTCTGCTGAACGCGTGCGCTTGCCGAGCTTTCTCTTCTGTGTCGCACATTACAACGAAATCGTCTGCGTAACGAACGAGGTTAAACCCGCGCGCCAGCATTCGACGATCGAACTCATGTAAGTAAAAGTTCGCTAGCATTGGAGACAATACACCTCCCTGCGGAATGCCTGAATCGGCTCCGAAGAAGAGCTCCTGGAATTCCGTCTTGTGACTCTCGAGGTTCTCCAATTCCAGGTTGAAGCATTGCCGGAGCAGTGGCAGCAGGCTCTTATGACGAACCTGTGCGGAAAACATACTCCAGAGTGTCTGCCGGTCAACAGCGCCGAAGAAGTTTATGATGTCGGCCTCAAAGTAGAATTTATTGCCAGAAGCCACAAGGTCCTGTATGCGCTGAATAGCTCTTGTAACACCTCGCCCCTTGATGAATGCAAAGCTACAATCCAGGTCAAATTGCCGGAAAGCAGGCTCGATGAAGAGCGAAATCGATTTCATTACAACCCGGTCGCGAACGCTCGCGATTTGCAGTGGTCTTGCCTTACTCGAACCCGGCTTTTTGATTGCGTGGGCGCGAAGTTTATTGAATATGTATGTGCCTGCCCTGAGATCCGCGCTGATTTCGGAAAGATTTTCCTCAAGCCTGCTCTTGAAAGCTTTAATCGTTACATTGTCCAGCCCACGTGACAGCGGGTTGCGCTTCGAAATTTCTTTCCACGCTCTGCGCAGAGATTCTCTGTCGGAGATGGTTCGGAGTGCGGAGGTTGAATTCATTTCTCGAAGTATGTGCCGCCCGTGGAGATACCACGGATACAGGCGGCATTCTCTACGGCGTTGCTTGAGCAGTACGAAAACAAGCCGTACGCTGTGAGCAGTCGCCTTCGCTTCGTGTTGAAGCGACGCCTCCACCAAGACTCCATCGAACCACAACCCACACTGCGCGGGTCGCTGTCAACGGAGTGGTGGGCTCCAATATGGCAAGCGTATTAGACGTCCGCTGTGCAAGGTAAGTACCTGATGTGTAAATAATGTCGATTGTGGTTCGGCCGGGTGCCCCATTTCTCGCGCACTTTGGGCAGGCTGGCCCGCCTTTTCTCACCATCCAAACTACGGGGCCACGAACCCGTCCAGCCACTCGGATTTCTGACGGCCGCTTTAGCGAAGCGCCCCTCCGCGATGCGACGCAGGCCGATCAGGAGCACGAAGGGTTGGCAGCAGTTTTACAATTGCTCATATGAGCACACGCTTCTCATCAGGAGTAGTTATGACTGTGGCGCGCGCGCCTCTATTCGCTCTCCTTGCTCTTCCGCTTGCGGCACAAAGTGCCGATCGACTCGCAGGGAAGAACGTATCGATCGCGCAGACCAACTACAAAGGCCAGAGTGCGATCCAGGTGATGGCGAAGCCCGAGGCCGCAAACGGCACGTCGTATGCCTTAGTCAAGGACGTGTCTTTTCGTGACGGCGTGATTGAAGTGGATTTGGCCGGACAACCTGCCTCTGCTGCGTTTGCCGGCGCGCGCGGATTTATTGGCATCGCTTTTCGGCTCCAGGACGACGGGCGCTACGAGTACATCTATCTCAGACCCACGAACGGTCGAGCCGACGATCAAGTCAGGCGGAATCACTCCACTCAATACAGTTCGTATCCGGATTTTGATTTCGACCGGTCACGGCAGGAGGCTCCCGAAAAGTACGAGTCGTACGTCGATTTGCAGCCCGGTGTCTGGACCAAGTACAAAATCCAGGTGGAAGGCCGCAAAGCGCGGCTCTACGTAAACGGCGCGGAGCAGCCCTGCCTGATCGTCAATGATCTCAAGCTCGATCCGCGGGACGGAGGAGTCGCATTGTGGGTCGGACCTGGCACCGAGGGCTACTTTTCCAATCTGAAGATTACGGCCAAGTAGGCGGGCGCGGCCCTTCATCTCCACCCGTTGCGGCTTCTCCTTCGACTTCGCTCAGGGCAGGCTGAGTGAAACTCGTGCCCTCCCGGTCAAAAAATTCGCTATGACTATGGTATAATGACCATAGTCTAAACTCCGGTTCACGAGTCGGCGAATGAAAACAATTCCCGCAGGAGCATTCAAAACCAACTGTCTCGCCATCATGGACGAGGTCAAGGCCAAGCGCGAGACTGTGGTGATCACCAAACATGGCGAGCCCGTGGCGAAGCTCGTGCCTGTGAACACTGACACCGACGAAATTTTCGGGTTTTTCAGCGGCAAAGGCTCAGTAACCGGCGACGTGGTTTCTCCGGCCCTGTCCTCGGAAGAGTGGGGCAAGCTTCTATAAGCAATTCTGATGAGCAATTCCAATGATTCTGTTGGACACCCATGTTGTGATTTGGCTGGCTCTCGAACCGGGGAGGATTTCAAAGAGGGCCCGAGCAGCAATCCAGGAAACTCGTCAGCGCGGCGAAGGGCTTGCGGTATCCGACATTACACTGCTCGAAATTGCCACGATTGAAAACAAGGGCCGTATCAAGCTAAACGCCAGCTTGGAAGCCTTTCTCGCCGAGATCGAAGCCAGATTCATTGTTCTGCCGATTACTGGCCGAATCTGCGTGAGCGCGTTGGCACTTCCGGCAGCCTATCCCAGGGATCCAGCCGACCGCGTCATTGGAGCAACAGCACTTGTCGAGGGACTTCCTCTGATTACTGCCGATGATGGAATCCGACGATCGAAGACACTGAAGACAATTTGGTAAGCCCATGATTACTTGGGCTCAGCGGGCTGCCTCACCTTCGCGCTTCTTCGAAACGTGGGACCCTGTCCCACGCTGGAAAGGACAGCAGGTTTCTCGACTCCGTAGGATGGTTCGCGAGCTCACCATCCTGCTCCACTCGAACTGACAGTTCAAAAAAGAGCCTGATAACGGGCCGTTCTTCAGTGCGCCAATTCCCATATCGGCACGAAACCCCGATTTATTTTGAGGTGCGTTTATCGCTCCACCCGCGACAATACAATCCTCGTTGCGGACAGCGTTTGGAGGGTGTCGCCAGTGGGTACTGGACGGTGTCCGCGAAACATCGAGTGGCTTCGTCAGCCATTAGGGTTCGAGTCCCTCGCCCTCCGCGGTCACTCGATAACTACCGATTCTGCTTGACAGGCTAAACAGAGGATTTATCCTTAAAGTGTTTCGCGGACATCGTCCGGTACCAAGCCCCGACTGACCATCGGGGCTGTCCTATTTCTGGGCAATTTAGCAGCGATGTTCCTTATCGTTTCGCATCTTTGGGAAAGGTTGGACGTTGAAAGTCTTACGCGGCGCGGATCGCGGGTCTTCCACTCCCTTCGGCAGCGCCGGTTCTGTCGGAGAAAAAGGGCGATAAGCTCCCAAGAAGGGTAACTTGATTTCCATTGGACGGCGGCGTGATACTGGTTTCGTCGCGAGGTGCTGTTTCCGACCCAGTTTTGAGAGGCCTCGATAATTCGAGGCCTCTTGTCTATCCGCCTGCTTATCCAATTTACTCTGCGAGAACCGCATCCTTTGGCAGGCTCCGCGGAGAACCGCATCCGCTGGCAGGGAGTCGGGGCTGCCGCAATGCCTGAGTTCTCCGAGTTACGTGTCCTCAATTGCCGCAGCACCTGCGTGCGAAAAAACGGCTGATTCTAGCGCCCGAATCCTCCGGCTAGAGCCTCCGAATCAATCGGCTTTCACCGCAATTTGTGCAAATCTCAAAGGTTGCCTACTTTTTCTTGGCAACCTGCTGCGAAGAGTGCTAACGATTGTTCGACGGCAAATAGCTCTCTTCCAGCAACTTACAATATATGCTCCGGAGATTGGCAACCGACCGGGCGGTCGTTGTGCTGCCTCGCACAGGAAAACTTCAAAGATTCCACAGGCTTTCCACAGGTTCTGGAACAAGAGTTGTGGTCCGGGGCAGCCAACCTATTTGCGCCCGAGCAACCCCCAACTATTCCGGGGGCGGTGCAGCTCCGTCTGCCATCGACTCGAACCGTGTGGAACTCTTCAGGAAGGCCATGCGAATGGTGCCGGTTGGCCCGTTGCGCTGCTTGCGGATGAGAATCTCGGCCACTCCCTCCAGCTCTGGCTCGTCGGGTTTGTAGACTTCTTCACGGAAGATAAAGGCGACGACGTCCGCGTCCTGCTCGATTGACCCTGACTCACGCAGGTCGGCGAGTTGCGGACGATGATCTCCGCTGCCTCGGCTTTCGGGAGCGCGGCTCAACTGCGAGAGCGCAACCACCGGAACGCTCAATTCTTTCGCCAGAGCTTTCAATCCGCGGGAAATCGCCGAGACCTCTTGCGTCCGATTCTCATAACGCCGGCTACCGCCGGACATGAGCTGCAAGTAATCCACGATTAGCAGATCGAGAGCGCCTTGCGATTGCTTCAGTCGGCGCGCCTTGGCGCGCATTTCGCTCAGAGCTAGGCCGGGAGTGTCGTCGATGAAAATGGGCGCATGAGCGAGTTCTTCCATAGCGCGGACCACTTTGTGCATGTCGTCGCGCCAGAGCGAGCCGGTGCGCATTTTATGCGAATCCACGCGTGCGCGTGAGCAAAGCAGGCGAAGCAGCAGGGCCTCGCGCGACATTTCCAGCGAGAAGATCCCGACTGTCTTTTGATCGAGAATGGCGGCGTTCTCCGCGATGTTCATCGCGAATGCAGTTTTACCCATCGAGGGGCGGGCGGCGATGATGATCAGGTCGGAACGCTGCAGTCCGCTGGTGATCTCGTCGAGATCGGTATAGTGGGTGGCGAGGCCCGTGATCCGTTGGCCACGTTGTAGCAGGGCGTCGACCGAGCCAAACGATTCTTTGACGATCTCCTGCACGCCCAGAAATCCGCGGCCGATACGCTTTTCGGATAGTTGCAGAATCGAGGCTTCGGCGTCGTTGAGGATCTCTTCGGCAGGATCGCTTTGCTCGCTGGCCCGTACAATGGCGGCGTTGGCGGCATGAATCAGCCCACGCAGCAGGGACTTATCACGGACGATTTTGATGTAATGCTCAATGCTCGGCCGGTCAGGAACTCCGTCGAGCAGGCTGGAAATGTAAGCAACTCCGCCGATGGTCTCGAGCTCGCTTCGCCGGTCCAGCTCCTCGGGCAAGGTGATGATGTCGATCGCACGCGAAGATTCCGAGAGATCGACCATGCGCGAGAAAATGCGGCGGTGCGAGTCGAGTGAGAAGTCTTCTGGCTTGAGATGCTCGGCGGCCTGGTTGTATGCGAAATTGTCCAGCAGAATCGCGCCTAAAATGGAGCGTTCGGCCTCAACGTTCGCCGGAAGAGTATGCGCCAGGCTGTAGTCAGTGGTCGCCAAAGTTTTTATTTGCTGGGATAAGTTGCGAAGGTGATTTGCATACTAGCTTGGGATCGCTTGTGGATGCGAAGTACGTCATAGGAAAACGCGGGAAGAAATTTATTTTTTCTGGTTGCATGTTTGCAGCCGATGAAGGCGCTGAACTAAATTCCGCTTCGCCTCGATTTATCTTTGCGAGTATGCCATGAAGCGAATAAAATACGAAAGTATTATCTTTAGTCGATACTTTATCGCGCTACCGGAGCGGCATTCATGGTTATCCGGCTTTTCATCGTGAGCTTCTTGATCAGCTCGATTGCAGCATCCCAGGACGCTGACGTCGTTCATCGTCTCGACTACGACAGGAACGCACCGGTCGATATCAGAGAAGCTGGCGTTGAACAACACGGTGGCGTTGCCGTTCGTGACATCTCCTATGCCAGCCCGAAAGGCGGACGCGTGCCGGCTTATCTTGTTCTTCCCAACGGCAAGGGACCGTTTGCCGCGGTCATCTGGGGGCACTGGTATTGGGAGAACTCGGAATTTCGGAATCGCAAAGAATTCCTGGCTGAAGCCATCGCGTTGGGGCACGCTGGCGTGGTGTCGTTGCTCACGGATGGTCCAATTGCGCGCCCGGGCCACGTGGAAGACAAGACACCGCTGAACCAGCAACAAGTGACCGACCTGATTCAGCAGATTGTAGACATGCGCCGAGGAGCCGATTTGCTGCTTGCCCGTAAGGACGTCGATCAGAAGCGGCTCGCTTATGTCGGTCACAGTTACAACGCCAGCGTCGGTGGGTTTCTCAGCGGAATTGACAAGCGTTTCAAAGCGTTCGTGCTCATGGCGGGTGGTCTGTCAGATGAACTGGATTTGAAAACCAAGGAAGTTCAAGATTACCGGCAGAAAATTGGCCCTGAGAAATTCGACGCATTTACGGCGAAATGGGCGTGGCTCGATCCAGGCAAGTTTGTGTCCCATGCGGCGCCGGCCACAGTCTTTTTACAGTACGCCAGTCAGGAAAAATTTCTTTCGCCGGAGCACGCACGCGGATACGCAGCGCTGGTGAGCGAGCCTAAACGCTTCAAAGAATATGATGCGCCGCACGCACTGAATGCAGAGGCGCGGCGCGATCGCATAGCGTTCCTGACAGAGCAATTGAATTTGAAGCCTCTCGATCCCAAGCTGCTCGCGGCCATTCCCGATCTGCCGCAGCCGCCGGAACCAAAGGAGCAATAGCAGGACGCGAAATCGGCGGACGAGACGTCCGGCGGACAGCCAGCGAGACGCCGGCACTACACTCGGGACGCCGGCGCTACAAACTGGGGCCTCAAAAATTGCGCAAAATAAAATGCGGCCCGGGCCAGCCACCCGGGCCGCATCGCTCGTGGAATGTTCCGCGCGTATTCATCGCTTGAGGCGATGAGATGTGTGCTTCTGAAACCACATTCTGGGGAATGCCGTTTCTGGGCACACTCTGCACGTTGCTGGTTGCAAATCATTCATCCTGAGATGGTGACTTGCAACTCGCGACCCGCAGTGATTGATTCGAGCCAGCGGCTCGGTCCTGCCATTTCAGGCGGACCATCTGAGGAGGCCGCAACGCCCGGGCACCGGAACGCGCAAAGCGCGTTTTTGGAAACCCTCCTGGCGGTTCACCCTCGAGAACCGTCAGGTACCGCCAGCTCTGCCGCAATCCCGGCAGCGCTTCAGAACATCTCACGCATGCACTGATGACACTGTGAAGCAGTCTCGTTTGCCACGCAATGGAAAATTAGGGCCTCCTTGTGCAGAAGCTGTGGAGGACAGAAATTCTTTGTGGAAAGAGAAGGAAAACTAGATGGAATGAGTGGCAGCGACACCGGAATTAGGTGTTCTCCATTAAGGCCACGAGGAGGCGCACGCGTCTGAATTGCTTTGGGTTCCCTTGAGCCGCTTAAATTGTTTGCGCGGGGAATTCCAATTCCAGGCCGAGCGGATCGGTGAAACGGTTCGTCAGGTTCGCTAGTCCGGTCAAAAGGTGCAGATCTACGATCTGTTCATCGGGGAAATGCTTTTTCAACTCCAGGAAATCCTGATCTGTCACATCGTGCGGGCTGCGAGTGAGTTTTTCCGCGTACGTCAAGGCAGCCCGCTCTTTTTCGCTGAAGCGTGCGTAATTGCCCTGCTTCAGGTCGCTCCAGTCGTCTGGGGTCAGGCCAGCGCGCTTGGACGAAGCTACATGATGCTGGGTGCAATACCGGCAGCCATTAATGAACGATACGCGAATGTAGATGAGTTCATAGAGCTTCCGGTCCAGCGGCGCCCGACGCTGGCATAGAAGCTGAGAAAATTCTTGAGCATCTCCGGACGGTGCGCCAGCGCTTTCTGCGCGTTGCCGGGCTTGCCGCGGAGCGTGCCATCGTAAATCTGTTTGACTTCCGGATTGGCGTGTTCAGGTTCAATCAATGCGATGCGTGCCATGAGCCCTCGCTGAGATGGATCACCGTATAATACCCGCTAATCCTTTTGATTTTTCTCCACCCCGCTGCAGGAGGCAAGCGTGCTTTCAATTCGCCCGGCAACCGCCGAAGATACGGGCCTGCTCGCAACGATGATCCGGGAGTTGGCTGAGTTCGAGCGTGAACTGGATTCGGTTTCAATCACTGAGGCAGATTTAGTCCGGGATGGATTCGGCGTTGATCCAAAGTTTCGAGCGGTCATAGCAGAATGGGACCGGCAGGCGGCTGGGTACGCTTTTTTCTTTGGCTTCTATAGCACCTGGCAAGGGCCACAATTGTTCCTGGAGGACCTTTTTGTCCGCCCTCAATTCCGCGGCAAAGGACTCGGCAAAGCCTTGCTGAGATATGTCGCGAATATCGCCAAACGCGAGAACTGCCGGGCCATGCGCTGGGAAGTGCTGAGCTGGAACCACTCGGCCGTCGAGCTCTATAAATCGCTTGGGGCGACGTTTCTTGATGATTGGCGATTGGTTTTGCTGCCAAGCGAGGGAGTGCTGTGCCTGGCGGAGAAGGCTGCATGAATTTAAAGATTCGGGTTATCGGTGCGGGTCTGGCCGGATCCGAGGCGGCGTGGCAAATTGCGCACCGTGGCCTTGCGGTCGAGTTATTTGAAATGCGGCCAGTGCGTTCGACGCCAGCGCATCAGACCGGCGACTTCGCCGAATTGGTCTGCTCGAATTCCCTGAAATCCGACAGCGAGAACGCCGCTCCCTGGCTACTGAAAGAAGAGATGCGGCGAGCAGGATCGCTGCTGATGGGGATTGCTCACGAATGCGCGGTTCCCGCTGGCCATGCACTGGCCGTGGATCGTACAACGTTTGCCGCACGAGTTACTGAAGCAATCTCGCGCGAGCCACTGATCACGGTTCGGCGCGAAGAGGTCACCAGAAT
>Ga0209472_1002524_pt1 | contig 10289 bp, 9 predicted proteins | sample GraSoiAngelo_130_FD_185887 | JGI IMG/M metagenome (GOLD analysis project Ga0209472, IMG submission 185887) | Grasslands soil microbial communities from the Angelo Coastal Reserve, California, USA - 14_0929_02_20cm (SPAdes) (version 2) | ecosystem: Environmental > Terrestrial > Soil > Grasslands ...
GCGGGGATTCTATCCCACCTGGGATCCCGCGTTGGAAGACTCGTTAATCAAGCAATTCGAACTTCCGCGCGATCGCAAAATCAAAGCCCTTTCCCGCGGCATGAAGATGAAACTCGCGCTTGCGAGCGCTCTGGCTTTTCATCCCAAGCTGATTGTCCTCGATGAGCCCTTCGGCGGCCTCGACCCGCTCGTGCGGGATCAATTGATCGAAGGCTTGCTCGAGCGCGCCGAGGAGACCACCATGTTCATCTCATCGCATGACCTGGCGGAGATCGAGAGCTTTGCCAGCCACGTCGGATACCTCGAGGAAGGCAAGCTGCGCTTCTCCGAAGACATGACCGCGCTCGCCGCGCGCTTCCGCGAAGTTGAAATCACCTTCGATGCCGAGCGCCCGCTGCCCTCACCTCTTCCGCCATGCTGGCGGCAGGCTCAAGCCAGTGGAACCGTCGTGCGCTTCATCGAGAGCCAGTTTGATCCCGAAAGAACGCCCGCGGAAATCCAACGCGCCTTTGGCGAAACAAAGGAAGTTTCCTTGCGCCCCATGGGTCTCCGCGCCATCTTTCTTTCCATGGCCAAAAAGAAAGAAGAACCCCAGGGGGCTGCATGAGAGAAATCCTACACATCTTAAAGAAAGACGTTCGCCATCATTGGGCGGAGATTCTCGTTTCTCTGGCGTTCCTGGGCTTCTATGTCAAGGTAACGCTTCACAGTCCAGGAGGTACTGCTATGCTGGCGGGCAATTTCTCCTGGTTTTGGCTCTCCGCGGAATCGATTCCTCCGTTGATGGTCCTCTTTTGGATTTTTCTTACTGTGCGACTCGTTCAAGGGGAACCGCTCGTGGGCGATCGACAGTGGTGGGTCACCAAACCCTACGAATGGTGGAAGCTCCTTGCCGCCAAAGAACTGTTTCAATTTGTTTTCATCGGCCTACCCCTTTTTGGCGTGCAGTTGTTTTTTCTCCATCATGCAGGCTTTTCTATTTTTCCCAGCCTACTCCGCGTGTTCTACCTGCAACTGTCGTTAGCCGTCGTTGTCTTTCTGCCGAGTGTCGCCCTGGGTGGCCTAACCAGAAATCTCTGGCAGGCAGTGCTCGCCGTGGTCCTCACGCTTGTGACAGTCAGTGCAGTTTCCAGCCTTCTCGCCAGAATACCTAGCCACAGCATGTCATCCGAGGTCCAGGAATTAGGCGGAGGTGCCTCCGTGGCTCTGGTGATGGCTTCCATCATCGGCGCGGTTGGTTGGCAATTCGCTCGCCGCAGAACTTGGGCCTCGCGGGGCCTCCTCGTGACTGGTCCAGCTCTGGTCGCTTTGCTGTCCGCAGTGACGCCTTACGCGAAACTCGTCGAGAAGAAATATCCTCCTGCTGAAGTGAGCGCCGTTCCCGCGCACTTCACGCCGGTCATTCCGAATGTTCTTCCAAAAAAGAGAAGCAACTCTTTTTATGAGCCTCGCGACGTCTTCCTGCGCATTCCTCTTCTTGTTTCAGGCATTCCCATCGGCCACGCCGTTCAAGTCGATGGCGTAAGAGTGTCTATGGAATCCGCCGGCTTTTCGAAATGGGATTCCAGTTGGGAGAACCGTGGCGAACAGTTATGGACGGAAAGCCAGCAGACGGATGTCTCGTATCAAATGAAACGCAAGGAGTTCGAGACCAGGAAGACAAAGCCTGTCCGGCTTCACCTGGAGCTGGCATTGACTGAATATCAGGAAACCGGACCACGGGATTTGATCCTCCAGGAAGGCAAATTCCCGGACCCACAGCTTGGAATCTGTCATTTGGATGATCGAAACCCTTCCTGGATCACGTGTATCCGGCCGTTTCAAGCGTCGGGCTTGACGGCCAGCTTTGACCCTTCCAAGGCAAGTTGTGAAACCCCCGAGGATGACCAGTATGTCCCTGATGACCGCGTCTCTCATACTCGGTTTTCACCACATTATAATGAAAACTCTTCTTCCACACTTCTCAATCCCGTTGTCGAGTATCCCATTGTCTTCGGAACACGCTTTTGGTGGTTCGCCACGGCTGAGGGCGAGAGACGCAAAGTGAAACGAGTGTATCTGTGTCCCGGTACAAAGCTGCGGCTCGCCAAACCAAAAGAAATAGGCCACATGCGCGTGCGATTTGACTTGGAAGGCGTCCGTCTCGAGAATCTCACCATCAGCCCGGAATTCGATTGGAATCAATAGACGCTGCGTGTGGCTGGGACGCAAACCCAGTGACGGTTCAGCTGCCCAACCCTCGGGCTTTCGTGGTGCGGCTTTTGACTTTGCCTTTTTCTAGCACCTCCCGCCCCGCCGAAACCGTTCAATCCCGTCCGCTACCGTTCGACTCCTTATTTCTCCCGTTCCCCACATAATAGTTAACCAATCGCTAATAACCTGCTATCCTTCCCATGCTCGCTTGCATTGAACCTCGACGTGCCAAGTGTGAGCCTCGTTCTATGGCCCCGCCGCGCGGTACCGGCAGTAGAGGACCAGCGTCAAGCCTAGTTGCCACAGAGACTCGGGGCCCCGTGCTCGTCAATTTTGTACCCCGCAAGCCAGAACACGCCGGCCGTTCTACACGTATCCTCAAGAGGAGGTTATCCCGGCGCCGCTGCCCGCTTTCCCATTTCTATCATGTATAGAAGACTGCTTCGCATCGCGCTGATCCTGCTGCTCTTGCCACCGCTCCTCGCGGCCGTGGCGGGCTGGCTGGTCGCGCCTGCGTACCTTCATCCCATCCGCCGCGAACTGACGCCCGACCTCATCCGCGAAGCCGACGCCTCTTTCGCCCTCACGCATGCCGACCGCGAGGAATTCGACGTGCGCGCCCCGGATGGCGTCCTGCTCCGCGGCTGGAAGGTCGCTCCCCTGAATCCAAACGGCTCCTGGGTACTGCTCTTCCACGGCGTGGCCGACAACCGCGTCGGCGTCATCGGCCAGTCCGAATTCCTGCTTGGTGCCGGCTACGGCGTGGTGATGATGGACGCGCGCGGCCATGGCGCGAGCGACGGCTCCATCGCCACGTACGGCTGGCTCGAACGCAACGACACCCGCGCCGTCATCGACGCGCTGTTTCATGACGCCGAGCAGCGCTGCCTTTCGATCCAATGGCACGGCCTCGGCGGGCCGGTTTGCGCGCCGAGCCATATTTTCGCGCTCGGGGAGTCTATGGGCGCGGGCATCGCCCTGCAATCCGGCGCGGCCGATCCGCGCATCGAGGCGGTGGTCGCCGAATCGTCTTTTGCCAATCTTCGCGAAGCGGCCTACGACTACGCCGGGCTCCGCAAATATCCCTGGCTGGGCAAGACGCTGCTGTCGCCGTTCGCGTGGACGCTGCTCAGTCGCGGAGAAAAACTCAGCGGCCTTCCCGTCGGGGAAGTTTCCCCGGTGAAGGCGGTCGCCTCGCGCGCTCTCCCCGTCCTTCTCATTTGTGATGAAAAAGACGTGGCGCTCCCGTGCCGCCACACGCAGATGATTTACGACGCCGCGCGCGGGCCGAAGCAGCTCTGGGTCGTGCCCGGTGCCTACCACACCGCCGCGCTAGGCTTTCATCCCGAAGAATTCAAGCGCCGCGTGCTCTCCCTCTTCGACACGTACGCAAAATCTCCTGCGCCGGTTCCCGCAGCCCAGGCCGGAGCGAAAAGGTGAACTTCTTCTTTCCTCACATCACCGGATGCTTGCGCGCTTCCCATTCTTGGCTCAGCCGGCGCACAGTTTCCCGCAGGCGCATCGCCAGCGTCGCGATCGTTTCGAGTCGCTGTTCCCAGTCGCCGGGGACTTTGCCGTCTTTTTTCCGGCGAATCTCCACCAGCAGCAACTCCGCGTTCCCCAGAATTCCCGTCAGGGGATTGCTCAGCTCGTGTCGCAGCACTTCCCCAAAATCCTCTTCGCCCTAGCAGGCCCATCGAGGGGAGAGACAAGCGGCTTATAAATCAAGCACTTAGGAAGAAATGAGGATGCGGAAAAGCTGTGAATAATTCCATGTCGAAACTACTGCCTGCGGTTCTTCCCCGAGTGAATCTCCAGTGAAAGTCACGAAGGAAGCCGAGTAGGGCGAAAATGGACCACGGCTGTAACAAACGAGAAGGAAGACAAGTAGCTTGGCTTGACCGGGACGCTGAATGCGTCTAACTTGAGAGAAGTGAGCTTCGCAAAACCAATGCTGCTGGCACTGTTGGTGGTCGCTCTCGCGGCGTATGCGTTCGACTGTGGCGCGGCAACAACGCCCGAACAGGCGATGCAGTGCTGCAACTCGATGTCGTGCTCGTCGCATGGGCATCACGCGCAGGATTGTTGCAAGACCATGCAAGCGATCCACGCTCCTTTTGTGCAGCCCGCCTCTGTGAAAGGCGTTTCCTACTGTTTCGTTGCACTGGGCGTGGTGCCTGCGGCTGGCAAATTTCCCGGCCTAGATTCCCCCGACCCTGTGATTCCGGCGCATTGTCATGCGCCGCCAATCCGCTACATTCCAGCCCCACTGCCACTTCGCATCTAGTCCATCCTCCAGTCGTCCCGCGACTTGAAGCACTCGTGTGCTTCGGCATACCCGTTTCCACCGGAGGAAGCATTTGTGAAAATGCGAAATACATATTCTGTTGGGCGATTTGCGGGTGTATTCCTAGTGGTCCTCCCGCTGCTCTGCGCTGCCCCGGCAAAGGCGCAGGGCCCTGCCCCCGAAACAGCCCCGCCCCTGTTCCCCGGAGGCGGACTCATTTCCTACAATTCCATTTTCACGACTCGAAGTCCCATGCTTGGAATCCCGGGCGGCATTCCTGCAACAGCCCATCCTACCTTTTCGCATGAAGGCGATTTCAATTTCACCTGGGGTTTTTACCGCAATTTTGATTTGACCGTGCTCGTTCCGGTAGTGACGATTCACTTTGATACCGGGAGCGCACCAACCCTTGGTGGAACGGGGCTTGGCGATGCCATGGTGCTGGTGAAGTACAGGTTTTATCGGCGTGATTCGGAACGCGGCACCACGCAGGCATCTGTCGCATTCGGTCCCAAGATCCCGACAGGGCGAATAGGCTTGACGGACACAATCGGGAAACGACTGCCTGCGAGTTTGCAACTGGGCTCGGGTTCTACTGATCTTTTTCTGGCGGCAAATTGGACCTATACCGGGCTGTTCAATCTAAAGCGTCTTGTTGCTGATGAGGATTTCCATGCCCTTATCCGGTCACAGGGAACGCAGGCAACACGTCTCGGCAGCGACATCGAATCACGTTTCTGGCTGTCGTACAGGCCTTATGAATCGAAGAACGTGGCCCGTGAATGGTTCATTGGCCCGGCGCTGACCTGGCTGCATTCCCTGGATGAGCGCCTAGGAGGCATCACGCAGAGCGGGAGCGGCGGCGATGTGCTGCTGGTTGGAATCACTTCCTATGTGGGGGTGCGTCCCGGAATGCATGTCTGGCTCGGGATGGACTGGGACGCGGCGCATTCCACTGGCGCAATGTTCATGCCGGTTCGCCGGCACATCAGCTTCGGAATTACACAGCAGTTTCGGATGCATCGTTAAGAAAAGAAAGGAGAAAAGATGAACACGAAAAAGCTCGCGCTGCTTGCGCTGCTCGGTTCGATGGTTGGGCCGGTGAGTCAAGCGCAAATCAAGCATATTGAAATGCGCGTCGAAGGCATGACTTGAAACTTTTGAGCATACGGGGTGAAGCAACACCTCGGGCGCCAGTCTGGCGTTCAAAAAGTAGATGTAAACCTGATCGATGGAAAGGTTGAGGTCACGCCCAAAGAAGGTGGGCAGATTGACCCGGCCCAGCTTCTAAAAGCGACTTACGACAGTGGTGTGACTGCTGCGGAGATGGATGTGACCGCACGCGGAAAAATCGTGAAGGACTCGTCGGGTGGCCTTGCCTTACAAGTTGCACCGAATCAGTCTTTCGTGCTTACACCCAATGAGTTGTCGAAAGGGCTTGAAACCCTCGCGGATACGCAAACGATGGTCACAGTTGGTGGCCAGTTGTTCAAAAAGCCAGCAGGGAAAAAGAAAGCAGACCCTTCGGCACCCCTCAAGCTGCTGGTTCTCGAAGTGCAAAAGAAGGAATAGATGCTAAGAAAACGTCTATGTGTTCTGAGCCTCGCTGCGACAGGACTTGCCGGATGCAGTCAAAACTCGGTGAGTTCTCCACAGCCGAAAGAGGCTGTAATCGCGGCGGGTGAGATCGGTTCACGGTTGCCTGATTTCTCGATGAAGGATTTGCAGGGACGAGAGATTTCCGCGGGCGACCTGCGAGGCAAGGTTGTGCTCATCGATTTCTGGGCGACATGGTGTCAGCCGTGCAAAAAGGAAATGCCTGGCTACCAGAGACTCCTAGACCGGTATGGCTCACGAGGGCTTGCGGTCGTCGGATTCAAATTTGACACGATGACGGATACCGAAGATCCGCTCTTGTTTGCCAAGAGAATCGGAGTCCGCTATCCGTTGGCCGTGGCGTCGGATGAACTGAAACAGAAGTTTGGCGGCATCGAGGGATTACCGACCACGATGCTCTATGACAGACAAGGGGCACTGCGCAAGAAGGTTATCGGCTTTGAATATACGGATGCTTTTGAGTCTGCCTTAAAGGGACTTCTGTGAGTGCACCCGCACAACCCACGAAAGCGGGCCGACGGCAGCTGATTTTTGCCTCTGCTACGGCGTAGCCGGTTTCTTGGGCGCCGCTGTTTTGGGCGCTGCAGCTTTGGGCGCAGGCGCCTTGGCGGGGCCTTTCTCCGCGCCGCCTCTGCTGAGAAGAGTCAAAGCATCCTTGGCGCTAAACGGGAAGCGGCGAACGGACTGTTCTCCGGTAGTGCTGAGAGTCACATCCACGCGGCGATTGTTGGCCATGCGGACGGTTACGAGATTCTTAATGAGCTTCTGCTTTTCCGCCGGAGCCAAGTCTGGATCCTCGTCGAGGAGCTTCTTGACTTCGTCGGAGGTCATGTTCTTCTCGAAGCCGAAAGCTTTGACCTCGAGGTGATCAGCAGGGACGCCTTTCTCGACGAGATAACTTCTGGCGCGTTCAACGCGGCGTTCGGATAGCTTCGTGTTGTAGTCCTTGGCTCCGCGAGAGTCGGCGTGCCCTTCCAGAATCAGATGAGCCGCCGGGCGGTACTTCAAATACTGCTGGTAATCGCTGGCGAGGGCGTCAAGCGTGGCCGCCTGGCTGGCCAGCAAACCGCCCGTGGGCTTGGCCTCGGTGGGCTGGGCCGTCGGGAAGTAGATGCTGTGCAAAGCCAGCTGGGCTTCGAGCTGCTTAATCTGGGGAGGCTCCTTGACCTCGACATTGCCGGATGCGTCGGCGGTGCCACCGCGGCCGTCATTGACGGTGCACTTCACGGTGTAATGGCCGGGCTGGAGGCCGGTGGAATCATATTGCGCGTTCGAGCCGGTGCCGGAGACCGCGCCGCCCGTGGCGGTGTAGCTATAGGTCAACGGATCGTTGTCCGGGTCGTTCCCGTTGCAGGTGATTCCGCTGTGTTCGCCCGGAAGGATCGGGGTGTGCTCGACCGAGAGGCTGGCCGTCGGAGGACGGTTCGGCTTCTCTTCCACTTTGATGTCCGCGCTGCAAGAGGCCGTGCCGCCCTTTCCGTCATCGACTTTCACGTTAACCGTGTAGGAGCCGGCGCCCGCGCCGCTATGGTTCCAGCGCGCATCCGCGCCAGTGCCTTCGACCGCGCCCCCCGTGGCTGAATAGCTGTAGGTGAGCGGATCGTTGTCGGGGTCGCTGGCGTTGACGTGGATTGCCACTGCGTCTCCCGAGCCCGCGTACACTGAAGCGGGGTTTACGGAGCAAGCCGCCACAGGAGGATGATTCGGAGGTGGAGGCGGATTAGGAATTCCAAAGCGGACCACCAGCCCCGTGCCCGCACGAAAATTGTCCTGGCGGGCATTGCCACCGAGGGCGGGGCCGGAGAAGTTAGTCATAAAGTAATCCAGTTGTGCGACACGCCAAGCAAGGTTCTTCTTGAGAACCATATCGACGCCGCCGCCCACAGCTACGGTAAAGCTGTTCTGGGACCCGACGCCAACCACAGAGGCGTTGCCATGCGCCCCACCCAGGAGGAACTCGGCAAACGGAACAAAGTAATCAAACTTGCGCCAATTCAGGCGTGGACCAAACAAATAACTGACGATCGATCCGTTAACGGGGATTCCACTAAGGTTCCGATCCTTGAAGCGGTACCCCCCCAGCTCCATCGTCAGGCCAAGTGCCCGCGAGGCGTTATAGGTGAAGGAGCCGCTGGCACCATGGTTGTTAAAATCTGTAAAAGGACTGCCCGGACGGAAGTCAACGTAGTCATACATTGCGGCAGTTTCGTAGCGCGGCACAAGTTGTCCGGGAGCACGCGTGTCATTCGCGGTAGCCTGAGACTTGGCCGCCTGAGGCTTGGGGAATGGCTTTGGGCGAGGAGCCGCGGGAAGCGCGAAGATGTTTCCGGAGAAAACACGCTTACCGCTCGCCACGGCGTTGCTCGCTCCCCCGGAGGCTTTCTCTGCGGCGGTGGTGGTACCGCTAGAGGTATTGTCAGGGGATCCGGCGGCTTTTTCTTGCGCGCAGAGAGGCGACGCCAGAAAAACGCCCAATGCTGCTGCTAGACACCAATTGCGCATCTGCTCCTCCGTAAAGCTATTCTGGGATCCCGTTTGATTCGCGTGTCCGCCTTGAACCGGCGCTACATCGGGCGGAAACTCTTGGACCGATGCAGCTTTTTCCACCCGTCAACTCCAACCCCATAGGCGCTTTTGCACACGTATCTCCCGTTGACATGGGAGAAAACTCGAGAATTGACAGGGCACACCGGGCAACAGGTTATTGCAGAATAACCATTTTATGCAAACAATTTCGTATGAACATAAAGTCATAAGCTGAGGATCAAACCACGAGCTCAGCGCGAGAGTCCTTGGAAGTCTAAAGTGGCTTGCCGGAGGGAGCGTTGCGCCGTTTGGCTTTGATCAGGACGTCCACGGAATCCGGACGGCCATTCCAAAAGTCCAGGCGGACGCGGCCATCGGGAAGTTGCGTGACCGTGGCGGGGATGGCGCTGGCGGTCAAATACCAGCCGGCAGGGAGCACGACCGCGTTACGCGGCCGGCCCAAACTGCGATCGAAAACCAGTTCCTCGCCTTCCAACCGGTAACTTGCGGGAGCCGCATAAGTCTCGGAAATCCGCAGGCGCAGCGACTGGCCCTTTTTCACCGGTGGAAAAGAAACCACGACAATTTGCGTTGCTGGTTTCACCGGTTCGTCCGCTTCGATTTTTGTGGCGGAAAGTTCAGCGCCGGTCATCAGCTGGCTGGCCAGTTTTTCGCCCGTATCGAGGACGTAGGCCGATGGACCGGAAACAGTGCTGCCTTCGCGAACCACGTTCAGGTATTTATCCATGCCCGGCCGCGACTCGGTGTAGTCGTGATAGAGACTAAACGCGTGCGTTTCCGGCTGCTGCAGGAAGTACACGATGTCGCGATCCTGATGTGCGCGTTCGGCGAGCCGGTGCCGCTCGGTCTCTCCGGGGAAGGGCGCTTCCCAGCTGCGTGATCCCGTTAACGGACGCGGCGCCGCCGTGGGGCCGGTCTGCGCACCCAACTTCGCGCGGAGCATCAGGGGAGCTTCGCCCGCTCCGGGATTCATAAAGCTGATGGCAATGCGTCCATCGGGCTCCGGCAAAACCTGCGACGGAACGCTGCAGCCAATCAGTTCATATCCCTGAGGCAAGACCACGCTGTTGCGCTTGATGCCGAGGCCCCGATTGAAAACGATAGCGTCGCCATCGCGGTAGTAGCTTTTCGCGTCTTTGTAGGTTTTCACGATCAGCAGACGGCCGCGCCCTTCCGGGGGGACCGCGCGCGCGAGCTGGATTCTGATGTAGCTTCCCGCGGCATCGGCGTCCGCCATCAGCGGATCCTTGCGGGCTTCCGCGCCGGACACCACTTCGAAGTGAAGCGGTTCGCCGGTCATGGCGTCATAAACGGCTTCGTCGCTGGCGATGCTGCCCTTGCGAATGGGATTGAAAAAGACTTTAGCGCCCGGCGCGGTGGCGGAAACTTCATAGAAGATCTTGAAACTTGCGGTGTTCGGAGCGAGCAGCTCGTACTGGGTGTATTCGTCGGCTTCCGTTTGAAGCGTGGGAGCGGCGGCGCGTTCTTGCGCAGACAGAGATTCGCCGCAAGAAACCATAAGGAGGACTGTAACCGCAACCATGGCGAGCTTGGACATAAGGCGCTTCTCCTTGAGTCCCTACTTTTCGAGGGAGGAAGCATGATCGCCGATTCGAACGACGGAGTAAATCATCTGCGCTGACGT
>Ga0209472_1002528_pt1 | contig 10283 bp, 7 predicted proteins | sample GraSoiAngelo_130_FD_185887 | JGI IMG/M metagenome (GOLD analysis project Ga0209472, IMG submission 185887) | Grasslands soil microbial communities from the Angelo Coastal Reserve, California, USA - 14_0929_02_20cm (SPAdes) (version 2) | ecosystem: Environmental > Terrestrial > Soil > Grasslands ...
CGGTTTGGCGGCAAGTAAGGTCCCGTCGATGTGAAACGTCGAACGGTCAGGCCCGCCCCTGGCCGTTCGACGCTCCGGTCACTTTGCGCGCTGCTCGAGTTTGCCGATGAGCTTCTCGATCTCGAGCTTCAGGCGCTTCAGGGCAGGGAGCAGCTTGGGCTCGAGCTCGCGCTCCAGCTCCTTGCCTTCCTTGAGGAAGTCCTTCATCAAGTCGCGGAATCGCTCGGCGAGCTGGCGCCAGGTGGGGATGGTGTTGACCTCCGGGGACTCATCGGGCCCGGACTTCTTCGGCAGAGTGTTCATACGTCGCTCCTCGCATCCAAGGGTCGCTCCGGGAGACTCCAAGTATACGCGGGCGAGCGGGGTGGGGGTTTCGCGGCGCCGCCGGTAGCGGAACGGGCGCGGTCTTTGTATTTACTACGCGTCTGTGCGTCTAGTAGTGTGGATAGGTGGCCGAGCGGCTGAAGGCACGCGCCTGGAGAGCGCGTAAACGGGTAACCGTTTCGTGGGTTCGAATCCCACCCTATCCGTCTGACTACTAGTTGCAAAGGGGCAAAGTCGCTAAGGTGCGAAGCAATGCTGGCGTGCCGCCGTCTTGCCTTCGCCCCTTCGCCCCTTAGCCCCTTAGCCCCCTTAGCACCTAGTTGTTAGTGGACAGGTGCGTGAGCGGTTGAAACGGCCGGTCTCGAAAACCGGTGTGCCCGCAAGGGTACCGTGGGTTCGAATCCCACCCTGTCCGTGTGAGTCGAGTGAGCAGTGAGCAGTAGCAGACGCGCAGGCGTACAGGAGGGAACAGGAATGCGCTCGACGAAGGCTTGGTTCGCCGCCGCGGTCACGGCATCCACCCTCGCCTGCTTCAAGTCGGCGGCCAAGAAGGCCGCCGAAGTGCGCGAGTGCAGCCGGATCACCATGGACGCGAAGGGTGCGGCACAGTGTTTGGTGCTGCAGTACAAGTGGAATCAAGCAGCGGCGGTCACCGCGGCTACCACGTACCAGCAGGAGCAGGACTCGGTCGCGCAACTTCACGCCGACGCGACATGGCGCGCCGAGGCGGCGCGGCACAAGAAGGAAATCGCCGAGTGCGCCCAGGACCCGTCGGGTGACGTGACGCGCTGCCTCATGGGCTATGGCTGGGCGGAAGCCCGCGCCGGCGCCACCGAGGATTCGCTGTGGCGCCACGACGCGGCGAACCACCGGCAGCAGGTCGCGACCTGTACCAGGCAGCGCAAGATGCAGGCGGGGTCGTGTCTCCAGCTCTATTACAAGTGGAACCCCGCACGGGCGCTCGCGGTGGACGATTCGATCCGTCGGGCGCAGATGAGGAGGTAGTGGGTCACCGCGTCCTCATCGCCGCCGAGCTCGAGCGGCTGCTCGAGCCCGGCCAGCTGGCCGGCCTCGATGTCACCTGGCTCCCGACGGAGCAGCCGACTCCGTCGGGCGACTACGTCGCGCTCGTGCCGCTCTTGTCGCGATGGGTGGGTGGCAGCGACCTCAAGCGCCTTCCCAAGCTGAAGATCGTGGCGAACTGCGCCGTGGGGCACGACAACGTGGACGTCGTGGCCGCCGAGATGCGCCGCGTCACGGTCACGAACACTCCCGACGTCCTCACCGACGCGACCGCCGATCTCGCCTGGGCGCTGATCCTCGCCTGCGCCCGCCACGTGGTGCCCGGCACCCAGCTGGTGAAGAGCGGCTCGTGGACCGGGTGGCATCCCGAGCTGCTGCTCGGGATCGAGCTGCGCGGCCGCACCCTCGGCCTGTTCGGCGCCGGACGGATCGGCCAGGCGGTGGGGCGCCGTGCGGTGCCGTTCGGGATGCGGATTCTGTACACGGCCCGCAATCCGAGGCCCGACTTCGAGCGGGAGTGCGGTGCAGTGCGAGTCGAGTTCTCGAGGCTTCTCAAAGAGAGCGATGTCCTCTCGCTCCACGTGCCGTCGGTGCCGGAGACCAAGGGCATCATCAACGACGACACGTTGCGACAGATGAAACCGGGCGCCGTCCTGATCAACACGGCGCGCGGTGACCTGGTCCGCGAGGAAGCGCTCGCGCAGGCCCTCGAAGCCGGCCGGCTGGGCGGGGCGGGGCTGGACGTCTATCTCGAGGAGCCCGCGGTCCACCCCCGCCTGCGGGCGGCGCCGCGCACGGTGTTGTTGCCACACATCGGCAGCGCCACGCTCGAGACGCGCCGCCAGATGGCGACCATCGCGGTCGCGAACGTGCAGGCGGTCCTCAAGGGCGACCCGGCGTTGACCCCTGTTTTCGGCTAGGATCGGAAACCGCCTTCCCGGCAACGAGTTGCCCGCCGGGAGCCCATGTGTTATTGGATAGAGGACCGCCCGACAGGCCTTGATGGCTCCCGAGACCGAAACTTATTGCGCGCGCTGCGGCACCTCCCTGGCGCCGGGGGCGTATTTCTGTCTGCGCTGCGGCACCAGCGTCCCGCTGACTACGGGCGGCGCGGGCGCCACGGTCGCGCCGCCCGTGCGCCGTCCACTGCCCGCCCAGCACAACGCCCAGCTCGATGCCCTGCGCAAAGCAACGCTCGGCGAGTACGAGGTCCTCGCCGAGCTGGGGCGGGGGGGGATGGCTACCGTGTACCTCGCCCACGATCTCGCCCTCGACCGCAAGGTGGCGATCAAGGTGCTGGCGCCGGCCCTGCTGCTCATGGGGGAGGGCATGGTCGAGCGCTTCAAACGGGAGGCGCGCACCGCCGCGGCGCTGAGCCATCCCCACATCATTCCCATCTACGCCGTGAAGGAAAGCGAGCACGTCCTGTACTTCGTCATGAAGTACGTACAGGGACGGGCTCTCGACACGGTGATCCGCGACGTCGGCACGCTTCCCATCCCCATGGTACAGACGATCCTCGCCCAGGTGGGCGACGCCCTCGGCTATGCCCATCGTCACGGCGTGATCCACCGCGACATCAAGTCCGCGAACATCATGCTGGACGAGGACGGGCGGGCCGTGGTCACGGACTTCGGGATCGCCAAAGTGGTTCAGGCGGAAGGGCTCACGATGACCGGCGTGACGGTGGGCACGCCGACGTACATGAGCCCCGAACAATGTGCGACCCGCGACGTCACCGGGGCGTCCGACCAGTACTCACTCGGAGTCGTCGCGTATGAAATGCTGACCGGGCGGCTGCCGTTCCTGGGCGAGTCGACCATGGCGGTGATGTACGCCCACTTCAATGAGCGCCCGCGCCCGGTGGCCGAGCTGCGCCCGGATTGTCCGCCCAACCTGAGCGCGGGCGTCATGCGGATGCTGGAAAAGGATCCCGCGCGCCGCTGGCCCAGCATGGACGACATCGTGGCCGTGTGCGGCCGGCCCTCGCTGCGGCACGACGATCCCGTCCGCGGCGAGATGATCACGCTGGCGAAGGCGGGTGCCGGTTCGGCGTTGATGGCTGAGCTCAAGACTCCCACGAGCCCGCTGGTGCTGTCGAAGCCGCAGACGCACGCAGCGAGGGTCGCGCTCCCTCACGCCCGTCCCGGCTCGCGCCTCTGGTGGGGGGTCGGCGGCCTCGGCGGAGTGGCGATCGCCGCAGCGCTCTGGTGGCTCGCACCGTGGCGCGCGTGGCTGACGCCGAGCGTATCGGCGCCGCCGCCGTCCCGCGACACGGTGCGTGTGAGTCAGGCCCCGCCGCCCGCTGTTCCCACGGATACTACCTCGGGGCGTGGCGCCCCCGTCCCGGCTCCGACGCACGTGGCGAGGCCGCCGTCGCGCGCGCGCGTGCCCGCCCGCTCACCTGCCGCTGGGGCCGAATCTGCGGCGCACCCGCCGGTTGCCCTGCGCGAGGACAGCGTGGTGCGGTCACTCCGAGCGCGGGCGCTCAACGCGATGAACCGTGCGATCGACGCCGGGGCCACGCCCGCCGAGTTGGCGAGGGCGGACACGGTGTTCAAGGGAGCGGAATTGCTCTCGGCCCAGAGCCGGTTGCCCGAGGCGATGGTCCAGCTCGCCACCGCCGCGTCCCTCTGGGCGGAAGTCGAGCGCCAGTCGCGGGCGCGAGCGGCGCGGGACACGCAGGCGCGGCGCGCCGCGGAGCCGCCGGCGGCACCCGCCGCGACGCCCGCTCCTGTCGACCCGCGGCCGGACATCCAGAAGGTGATCGACGACTACGCGCGCGCGCTGGAATCGCGCGACGTGGGCCAGGTGCGGCGTGCGTATCCGGGCCTCACGTCGCCGCAACAACAGAGCTGGCAGGACTTCTTCCAATCAGTAAGAAATCTCAAGGCCGGCCTGACGGTCACGGCCGTGCGTCTCTCGGGCCTCACGGCCGAAACGATTGTGAGCGGAGTCTACGAGTACGACAACGCCACCACGGGTCGTGCCGAGCGGCGACCCGTGACGTTCCGGGCGACCCTCGCCGTGGACTCGGGCGGCTGGCGGCTCACCGCGATCCGCTAGCCGGTCCTAGAAGTTGTATTCGAGCCCGGCGGTCCACAGGACGTTGGGCCGCAGCCCTCCGCGGTTCAACGGGAACAGGGTGTTGGCCACCAGCGTGACTCCCGCGCGCGTGGTGAACTTGAAGCCGAACGACCCGTTGATGAGGTCGTCGCGCTCGTTCGGGAGATTCGTGACATTGATCGTACGCCGGAAGGGCAGGTCGTAGGTCACGGGGCCCGGCAACCGCAGTTTGCTTTCGCCGACTTGCAGCTCCGAGACCAGGTCGACCGCCATCGTCGCCCAGGGCGCCATGAGATGGTCGAACCCGAGGGTGGCGAGCACCGCGTTGTTCTGCGAGCTCCCGCTGCGGTAGAGGTATCCGAGATTGGCGTGCGGTGAGAACGCTCCGAATCGCGCCGACACGATGCCCAGGCCGCGGGCCGCGATGTGCCCCGATCCCAGCAGATCATCCTCGCTCCCCGTAGGGAAACGGACGTCGCCGAGCACGGCGAACGTGGTGCGTTCCGTCTGGGTCACGTTGACCTTGACGCGGGCGGCGATGTCTCCGATGCCGGTCGCTGATCCTTCCACGATTCGCGAGGTGGAGAGCTGCGGGTTGGCGGCCGTCCCGCCGAAAAAGTGCTGTGCAGTAGTGCCGCCGAAGGGAAAGATCTGCGCATCGCTCGTGCCGCGTAGCGACGTGGAGACGATCGGCAGCACCACCCCGATGTCCACGCGGTCCATCAGCCCGAAGCTCATGAAGAAGGACGTGACGGTCATGTCGATGTCGAGCGCCAGGCGCAACCCGATCACGTCGTTCTCATGCGTCGGGACGCCATACGGCGCGCACGAGGCGCCCACGAGGCTGTCGCACGAGTTGCCCGTGACGTTCTCGTGGGTGAAGGTCATCTCGATGCCGTTGAGGCTCACTCCGCGGAGCGTCTCGAGGTGCAGGCGGTTGACGTTGGCGCCGACGAACACGCGGCCCCGGCCGAGCGTCTGGGCGCGTTCGCTGAACACCGAGCCCGGGGAGCGCGACGTCGGGACGGGAACACCGCCTTCGAAGCGGAACGTGGAGCCGCCGCTGGTCGCGCTCACCGGGAGGTTCGCGACGTTCTGGCTGATCGCCGTTCCGATGAACGAGATCAGGGTGCCGTTGTCGGACACGGCCGAGGGGACGAAGTGGTCGGCGTGCAGCGCGGTCGCCGAGTCGGAGCCGGCGGTGCCCCCGAGGAAGAGCGGGTCCTTGCCGTCCGCGAAAAAGAACAGCTGGGAGATCTTGTCGCGGAGACCCTGTGCCTCGAGCGGGGTGGCCGCCAGCGTGAACGCGACGAGACTCCACAGGCACCACCGCATAGGCCCTCCGAGCCGGGGTGTAGGATGTTGTCGGCTTCGAAGAGACGCCGCGCGTGGCCCCGCGTCAACCCGTGGTGCTCCGCGCTCAGAGGGTCGCGCGGTATCGCGCCCACTCCGCCTTCAAGTCACGCATGAATGCAACGAAGGCCGGGTCAAGCCGGATGCTGTCCAGGTCAGGATCGGTCGCGAAGCAAGAGTAGCAGGGCAGCCCATTCTCCGCCGCGCGACGCAGCCACGCTACCGCGGGGCCCGGTCGGCCGAGCAGCGCATAGGCCGACGCGATTCGCGACGCGGTGTGGTGGAAGTGGATGTAGGCGGCACCGATCTCTTCGGCTCGCCTGATGTCTTCCTCTGCACCGTGCACGTCCCCTTGCTTCGCGCGCAAGAACGCGCGCGCGCTCGTGAGGAGGCCCCCGGGGTCCTCGGGATGCTGGTGCAAGTACTGCTCGATCAGTGCGGACGCTTCGCTATCCTGGTGGAGATGCAGCAGGGCCCAAGCAACGTGATAATGCCAGAGGTCGGGGTTCTTATCGGACGGGATCTGTCGGAAGATTCGCAGCGCCTCTTCGTACTTTCCTTGATGCACGAGGGCCACCCCGATGCGTTGCTCCGCGAGCCTGTCGGTCGGGTCGATGGCGAGGGCCTTCTGGAATTCGTCGATCGCGTCGTCGAGAAACCCGACGTGCAGATAGACCAAGCCGAGGCGGTGGTGCGCATCCTCGAGACTCGGGTTCAGCGCGAGCGCGCGGCGGAACTCTTCGATCGCCGGGACGTGAGGGAATCGGTACGCCGGGCTCCACAGTAGGTACCCCCTCGCATAGTGCGCTTCGGCGAGATCGGGACGGAGGCGCACCGCCTTCTCGGCCGCTACGAGGGCGCGCGCCCACGCTCCCGAGTCACCAGGGGTCACCGCGAACACCTTTTGCCCGTACGCGTGGGCCAGCTCCGCATACGCCGCGGCGAATCCGGGATCCACGGCGACCGCCTTTTCGAGCAACGCGATTGCGCCCGCCAGGTGCGCGGGTGTGACCGTCCTAGCCCCCAGCTTGCCGCGCAGGTACAGGTCGTACGCCTCCGGGCTACTGGTGGGAGGAGTACCTAGGCTGCGCTCCTCCGAGGCCGATACCGGAACCTTCAAGGCCGCCACGATACCGCGCCTGACGCGGTCCTCGAGTGCGAAGGGGTTGCGGTCGTTCTCCTCGAAGCGGTCTGCCCAGAGCTGGTAACCCGACGCTGCGTCGATCAAGCGCACGTCCACCCGCACACGGTCACCCGATCGCTGCACTCCACCTTCGACAACCGCGTCGACGTGGAGCTCACGGACCATGTCACGGAACGATGCCGTGTCCTTGAACTGCAGCACCGCGCTGCGTGAGGTCACTCGTAATGCGCGAATGCGTCCGAGGTCGGTGACTAAGGCCTCGGTTATGCCGTCGGCGAACCACGAGTGAAGCGTGTCGCGCGACAGGTCCGCGAGCGGCAGCACGGCCACCGAGCGCACGTGGGCTGTCACGGTCCTCGTCCAAGGCCTTCCGCGCCACTCGCTCGCGCTGGCCAGCAGGAGCCCCGCCAGAGCGGCAGCGATCGTCACGGGCCTCACAACACGGTGCATCGGTCGCGGTCGCGTTACTGCCGTGCGCCGGGCGCGGTCGAGCGTGGCGCTCGACGGATCGACCGGCGCGACCGTCTGCCGTGCCTGGACTGCGGTGAGCAACGCCTTGGTCTCGGCGGCCGGCTCCACCTCGAGGTCGGCGGCGAGCCGCTTGGCGAATGCCTCGTAAGTCGCGACGGCGCCGGCGCGATCGCCGAGGCGGTCGAGCAGCACGACCAGCCGGCGTAACACGCCTTCATCAAACGGGGCCAGCCGTGTCGCTCGGCGGGCCCACTGTGCGGCGGCCGTGAGATCGCCTCCCGCCTCGCAGCGATCGACCAGGGTGCGCGCGGCATCGGACGCCGCTTCCTGAAGAGCTGCCCGCTCGGTCTCGAGCCAGCGCTCGAACTCCGGTGCGTCCGAGATGAAGAACCCCTCCAGCAGGTGCCCTCGATAGATGTCCAGCCCTTCGCTCAGGTGACCGGACTCAATGGAGTCGCGGAAGTCCACGACATCACAGCGGACGGCGCGGAAGTCGAGGCCGACCTCCTCGTTCCCGTGGCTCACCAGTGCCGCCGGCCCCAAGACCTCTCGCAGCACGTAGAGCGATTGGCGCAGAGCGGCGCGTGCGCGCGGCTGGTCGAGCTCCGGCCAAAAGAGGGCAAGCAGGCTGTCGCGCCGATGAGTCCCACGTGGGGTGGCGGCTGCGAGGTAGGCGAGGAGGGCGAGGCGTCGAGGTTGGGCGACGAGACCGCGGGCATCACGCCCCGTGCCCGTGCTAAGGCTCAGAGCTCCGAACACCCGGAACTCGACCATGTGAATCCCCCTCGCCAGCGGGGGCGCAGTTCGGAGGCCACAAGCGACCGTCACCGCGCACGTGACGGATTTACGACGGGCGCGTGATGGCGCCGCCTCAAACTGGGTCCGCACCGAAAAGGTACCGCGTCGCCGCGCAGGCGGCAAACCATGAGGAGGACCAAATGAGAATCGTATCGCAGGCTTCGGCCGTACTTTTGCTCGGCTTGGCGATGCTGGCCGGTTGCGCCGACCGTCCCACCGGCCCGGTCCCAGCTGTCCAGCTGGCGGGAGATTGGGCCATCGACGTCGCGTCTGGTCCCGTGTGCGATATCGACGCAGCGAATTGGGAAGGAGACCGCGACCGAGCGGTGTTGAACGACCTCGCACCACGCGGTCCGTTGCGCGTCGGGATCAACTTCGGGAACCCGAACAATGCCACGCGCGATCCGGTCACCGGGCGGCTCTCGGGGTTGGCCGTGGATATGGCATGCAAGCTGGCACACGGCACCGATGCGCAACTCCTAGTCGTCCCCTACGCGGGGATCCCACAGATCCTCACCGGTCTCGCCCAGGGCGAGTTTGACGTGGCCTTCACGTTCGACCCGAGCCTCGCGACTGGCAGCGCCGCGCGGGCGATCCCACATATCGGGGTCGAGAACACCTACCTCGTCCCGGGCAACGCCTCGTTCCAGTCGGTCGCCGACGTCGATGCCCCTGGCGTGCTGATCTCCGTCGGGCAGAGCAACGCGCCAGACATCTATCTCACTGGCACTCTCGAGCACGCGACGCTGGTGCGCACAGCTACGGTCCCGCAAGCGCTGGCGCTGTTGCGCACGGGTCAGGTCAACGCCTTCGCTGGAAGCCGCTCTGTGGAGGCCGCTTTCATCGCCATCAGTTTTCCTTCGGGTCGCATGCTGCCGGACGACTTCCTGGTCGCCCCCCTCGGTATGGCCCTCGCCCTTGGACAGGGGGATGGTCTGGGATATGTCAACGAGTTCGTGGATTGGAGCAAGACCTCGGGGCTCGTCGGTCTTGCGATCGAACGTGCCGGGCTGATCGGCGTCGTCATTCCTCCGCCGCCTCCACCCGAGCAGCGGATCACCTTTCTCCAGAATCACGTTGCCCGTCTGGAGCACAATGGCGTGCTGAACCGCGGTCAGAGCGGCGCGCTGGCGATCAAGCTCCAGGGTGCGCTGGAGAAACTCGCGATCGGAGAGCCCGAGGCGGCCAGGAACAAGGTCGCGGCCTTTATCAACCAGGTGGACGCGTTCCGTAATGCGGGCATCCTGTCGGACCAGCAAAGCGGTTCGCTGCTCGAGATCGCGCGGGACGTCGTGGCCCGAGCGGCCGCTTGATCATCTGAGGGGAGGCCTGGGCACGCCCCGGGGCGACGCCAACGCGGTCTCCCCTCGTGCGGCCGTTGACCCGGCTGGTAGCGTCGTTAACTTCCACCCCCGAGATGAGCCGGCCCGACCGCACGATCATCCTGGACGCCCGCGCCATGTCGCGGGCGTTGCAGCGTATGGCGGTAGAAGTGCTCGAGCTCGCCCATGGCACCGACGATCTCGTGCTCATCGGCATCCAGCGGCGCGGCGTCGAGCTCGCCGAACGGATCGCCAAGTCGATCGAGCAGGACGAGGGAGCGGTCGTGCCCCGCGGCGCCCTCGATATCACCCTCTACCGCGACGACCTCGAGACCGTGGGCCCCAAACCCGTCATTGGCGAGACCCGCATTCCCGGGGAGCTGGGCGGCAAGCACGTCGTGATCGTGGACGACGTGCTCTACACCGGCCGGACCGTGCGCGCCGCGCTCGACGAGCTCGCCGACTTCGGCCGCCCCAAGCGCATCTCACTCTGCGTGCTGGTGGATCGCGGCGGGCGTGAGCTGCCGATCCACCCGGACATCGTCGGCAAGCAGGTCAAGGTGAACAGCGGGGAGCGGGTCGACGTGCTGGTCGAGGAGCTGGACGGACGCGACGAGGTGGCCCTGGTGCGTCAGGGAGCGCCGGCATGACGGCGCCCCCCCTCGGCAAGGACCTGGTCGGGCTCGAAGACCTCTCGGCAGACCAGATCCGGCTCATCCTCGATACCGCCGAGCCCTTCAAGGAAGTCTCCGAGCGGCCCATCAAGAAGGTCCCGGCGCTCC
>Ga0209472_1002531_pt1 | contig 10272 bp, 9 predicted proteins | sample GraSoiAngelo_130_FD_185887 | JGI IMG/M metagenome (GOLD analysis project Ga0209472, IMG submission 185887) | Grasslands soil microbial communities from the Angelo Coastal Reserve, California, USA - 14_0929_02_20cm (SPAdes) (version 2) | ecosystem: Environmental > Terrestrial > Soil > Grasslands ...
GCTTCTGCAACGCGCGCACGAGCGCGCCGTGCAAACCCCGCCAGTTGATCAGCATCAGCACGGCCGCAATTGCCGATAATGGATAAGTGGTCGTGGCGTTGTCGAAAATTCCAGCGACGCCTTCCAGCGCCGGCAGCGGCGCTTCCCGCCAGATCTCCATGAATGTTGGCCAATGCCAGTTTGCCATCGATATGATCTGCGTGAGATCGACATCGGCCGTGCTTTGAATCGGAGTGAACGTGGAAAACTGAAAGGCAAAGTAAGCGAACCCGAGGAGCACGAACGTGAGCCAGACACGCTTGTAACGAAGCACACAACGAAAGCCGTCACGCAACGGCACGCGGACTGGATTAAAGAGCAGGACGATGAGATAGCCGCTGAACAACCCGATCAGCGGGTAGACGCGGGACAAACCCGTGGACATCTTTAGGCCTAACGAATCAAGCCCCAATGCGGAATGAATGGCCAGTAGACAAACAATCCGCGTCCGACCAAGTTTCTTTCCGGCACCGGCCCCCACCAGCGGCTGTCAAAACTGTTGTAGCTATTGTCGCCCATCGCGAAATAGGTGTGCCTCGGCACTTCAAACGCTTTCACCGGATCGGACAGCGCCAGATGCCCCGGACCATATCCCCGGTATCCATCTCGCGCTTCCATCACTCGTTGGAAGCCAAAACCTTCCGCGACCTTTCCGTTGACATACAACTTCGGCGGCTCGATTCGCAAACTGTCCCCGGGTAAACCGGCCAACCGCTTAATGTAGAACTGTGTTTGATCGCCAATGTCGGGAATGTTTTTCGTCCGAAAAACAAATACATCGCCACGATGCGGTTTGACAAAGTTGTAACTAAATTTGTCGACGAATACCTGGTCGCCCGTGTCGACCGCGCCGCGGGCGATGACTTCGCCGCGATGATAACGAACTCCGGGTGAGACCCTGAAATCCGCTCCCAATTGCTCCGGGGGACAGTAAACCAGGAATTTCTGATGCTGGCAGATGATTCTCGACCAGGTGAAGAAAAAGAAAAACTTCTGACGTTGAACTTGCAAGACCTCGTCGTTCTCGCGCGAAACGACGTTGATGTAATTGCGACCGCGAAGAATAAACTCAGCGACCTGCTGAAAAATACCCGGCGGTTCCTTCGTCATCGCATGCCCGATGATGCCGTTGAGCGTCGGCTGCATCGAACCGGTCGGGATTTTGAACGGCTGCAGAAAGTAGGAGCGAATACCGATCGCCACGACAATCGCGACCAGAATCACTTCGCAATTCTCCCGCCAATGCGATTCCCACGTCACCGGCGTGAGCTGGTGGAGTTTCGCATCCAGCTCTTCAGCGCGACCTTCAATCTGTTTTCGGTCGTGTTGGCGCAACGCGGCATGAAGTCGCCGAATGTCCGCGGCGACCGCATCATAGGTCTCGGCGTCCAAAACATCGCGCTTGTAGCGCAAATATTTCTGGGCGTGGCGGAGCAACAGTTTGCTGTGTTTAACGTAGCGCGACGTGAACATGAGTTAAATGACGAAGCACGAATGTCGAAACACGAAATAATGACAAAGCCCGAATAACAAAAGGGTCATCGACGCCGCAGTCTCGTTCACGGTTCGAGCTTTAGTCATTCGGATTTCATTCGTCATTCCTGTTTCGTCCTTTCAAAGCGCATCATTGCGCTTTCAGCACCTCAATAAATGCTTCCTGCGGAATGTTGATCTTCCCGATGCTCTTCATTCGTTTTTTTCCTTCTTTCTGTTTCTCCAGCAGTTTGCGTTTCCGGGTGATGTCGCCGCCGTAGCATTTCGCGGTCACGTTTTTTCGCAAGGCCGAAACACTCTCGCGCGCAATAATTTTTCCACCAATCGCCGCCTGAATCGCCACCTGATAAAGCTGCCTCGGAATCACTTCCTTTAGCTTCGACGCCAGCTGACGTCCCCTTCCCTCGGCCCGGTCCTTGTGAACAATGGTCGAAAACGCGTCCACCGGCTCGCCATTTACCAGCAGATCGAGTTTCACCAGTTTCGAAGCGCGATAACCGGCCTGTTCGTAATCCATCGAACCATAGCCGCGCGTGATCGACTTAATCTTGTCGTTAAAATCAACCAGGATCTCGTTCAACGGCAGTTCGCAATGCAACATCACCCGCCGCGAATCCAGCGTCTCGGTGTGGTCCATTTGTCCGCGCTTCTCCAAAATCAATTGCAACAGGTCGCCAATATTTTCGTTCGGGCAAAGCACGTAGGCTTTCACGATCGGCTCCCGAATTTCCTTGATCTGGCTCGGATCCGGCAAATGCGCCGGATTGTCGATTAAGAGCGTTTCGCCACGCGTCGTTACCACTTCGTAAACCACGCTCGGGCTCGTCGCGATGATGTCCATATTGTATTCGCGTCGCAATCGCTCCTGGATGATTTCCATGTGGAGCAGTCCGAGAAATCCACAGCGAAAACCAAATCCAAGCGCGACTGAGCTCTCCGGTGTGTAAATGAACGCTGAATCGTTCAAGCGCAGTTTCCCAATCGCGGTTTTCAAATGTTCGAAGTCGCCGGTGTTGATCGGATAAATCCCGCTGAACACCATTGGGTGAATTTCTTGAAATCCCGGTAGCGGTTCCCGCGCGGGATTACGCTGATCGGTGATCGTGTCGCCGATTTTCATGTCGGCGATCGTTTTGATGTTGGCGATAAAATAACCGACGTCGCCCGCGTGCAGCCGCTGCTGTGTAAACATTTTTGGCGTGAATATGCCCACTTCTTTGATTTCGTAGCGGCCGTCGTTGCTCATCATCCTGATCGCCTGATCTGGTTCCATTTTTCCCGATACCACCCGGACGTGTCCGATAACGCCGCGATAAACGTCGAAGACAGAATCGAACACCAGCGCACGCAATGTTTCGTCCTTCGGTTTTTCCGGCGCCGGAATCCGGTGCACAATCGCTTCCAGAATTTCGTCGATCCCGATTCCCATCTTCGCGCTCGCTTCGATCGCCTCCTCGGCTGGAATCGCGAGAATTTCCTCCAGTTGACGCTTCACCGACGGCACATCCGCGTTCGGCAAATCGATTTTGTTAATAATCGGCACAATCGTCAGGCCTTGTTTATGCGCGAGATGGACGTTCGCCACTGTTTGCGCCTCTACTCCTTGCGCAGCATCGACAATCAAGAGCGCGCCTTCGCACGCGGCGAGGCTTCGTGAAACCTCGTAGGCAAAATCGACGTGGCCAGGCGTGTCGAGAAGGTTCAAAAGATACGTCTGCCCGTCTTTTGCGCGATAATGCATCGTCACCGGATGCGCTTTGATCGTGATCCCGCGTTCGCGCTCCAAATCCATCGAATCAAGAAGTTGATCTTGCTTGTCGCGCTCGTGGATCGTCCCCGTCGTCTCGAGCAATCGATCGGACAAAGTGGTTTTGCCGTGATCGATGTGCGCGATGATGCAGAAATTGCGCGTCAGTTCGATTGCCATGAAAGTCGCACTATGCTGGGCGGCGGATGCTCGGTCAATCGTACCCCTTTGTCATTTCGAGCCCAACTAGCATATCGCTCGACATGACAGGAAATTCGTCGGTAACGTAACATCGACATCATGCCAAAGCTGATTCTCACCACCGAAGCCCAAGGCAAAGTCACTTACGAATTTGCCGAACGCTCGATCACCATCGGCCGCGCGCCCGACAACATGATCGTGATTGACGATCCGTCGGTTTCGAACCGGCATGCGCACTTGGAGCTGAGCGGTGAGACTTATCGCCTCAAGGATCTCGATTCGACTAACGGCACCAAGGTCAACGGCGTTCCCATCACCGAGACAGCGCTGCGTTTCGAGGACCGGATTCGTTTCGGCGCAATCGAAGCCCGTTTCGAGCCGGACGTCCGCGGATCGCAACCGCTCCCGCAGCGGGAAACAATCGAAGCCAAGCTAGCCGAATCGAGCGCGGCGCCGTCCGGTTTCGGCAATGCCTCACCCTTCCGGCAAAGATCGACGTCTCGCGATTCGGCGCGTCTAATCGTCTTCGGAATCGCCGCCGTGGCGGCTCTCACATTTCTCGGCAGCATGATTGCCGTGCTCGTGATGCGCGCGCCGTGATTTGTCCTACCATCTGCAAAAATCTGCGTAATCTGTGGGTGAATGCAGAAACGTTTGTTGCTTTTCGACATCGACGGCACCCTGATTCATTCCGGCGGCGCCGGCGTTGAAGCGCTCAAGCGCGCGCTGACCGAACGCTTTGGCATCAAGGACGACCTCCACGATATCGAAATCGCCGGCATGACCGATTCCGGAATCGTGATCAGCATCCTGAAAAAGCACCAAATCCCGACAACCGCCGACAACATTGCCGCATTTCTCGATAGTTACGTCCATTTTCTCTCGCTCGAATTGCCGCGCCGCAAAGGCAAACTACTGCCCGGCGTGCTCGAGCTGCTTAAAAAGCTGAAAACGCGAAAACACCTCGTCCTCGGACTTCTTACCGGCAACGTCTCACGCGGCGCACAACTCAAACTCGGCCATTATGGCGTCTGGCACTTCTTTGAATTCGGCGCCTTCGCCGACGACCACCACAATCGCAATGAACTCGGTGCGTTTGCCCGCGCCCGCGCGAAAGAAAAGCACGGTCGCGAATTTTCCGCGGACGAGATCGATGTCATCGGCGACACGCCGCGCGATATCGCCTGCGGAAAAGCGCTCGGCGCACGCACCATCGCCGTCGCGACCGGTACTTGGAGCCGCGAAAAACTGGCGGAGCATCATCCCGAGATTTTAATCGATGATCTTTCCGATGTTGACCGTCTAATGAATACGCTCGGTTGGTGATCGACCAGCGATCCTCCGCTCCCTTGTCCTATGCCACTAAAAGAACAACCAAACGTTTTGCCGCTTGAGGGCGAGATCGACCTTCACGTTTCGCCGGAGGTCGCGGCATCGTTGCGTACCATGATCGCGAAAAAGCCGAAGCACCTCGTGGTCGATCTTTCCAGGGTCACTTATATGGACAGCTCCGGCTTGGCCGTGCTTATCGAAGGCATGCAAAAGGTCCAGGAGTACGGCGGCAAATTCGCACTCGCCGGTCCTCAGGAAAGCGTCCAACACATTTTCGAGATCGCCCGCCTCGACCAGGTCTTCCAAATTTTTCCCGACGTCGATTCCGCACTCGCCGTAAAGTGAACTAAAAGCACGTCAGCAAACCGTCGCCATTTCGGAACAAGATCTGCTGCAAATTGTGCCCAAAAATGACGTCGTCAGATGCAGTAAATGTTCTCCCCCTTGAAGGAGAAATCGATCTTCATGTTTCTCCACACGTCGAGAGCTCGCTCGCTTCGATCATTGCAAAGCGTCCCGAGCACGTCGTGGTCGACCTTTCCGTAGTCACGTTCATAGACAGTTCAGCGCTGGCCGTATTGATCAACGCAATGCAAGACGTCAAAGCATACGGCGGAAAGCTCACTCTCGCCGGAATCAATAATAACGTGCGATCAATCTTCGAAATAGCACGGCTCGATCAGTTCTTCCTAATTGACCCTCGCGACAATGAACTGCTCGCGGCCGATTGAAACAAGATTTTCAGCGTCGCCGCGACATTGATCGCGATATCGAACTGCGACGCGCGCTCAGTAGTGATCGATCTTGCAGAAGCGCGACGCCATTCGTCAGACCAGAACTGAATTGCGTCGCGCAACGCAGCGCTATCGCTGGAACGATCGACAATCGAGCCGTGAACGTCGTTCTCGATGATTTCGCTGAAGCCATTGTCGCGCGTTGTGATGACCGGCAATCCCGACGCAAGCGCTTCCAGACAAGCGTTTGAGAATGGATCGTAAATGCTCGGCAAAATGAAAATGTCGGCGGCAGCGTAGATTGGGCGAAGATCGGCGACTTCGCCGAGAAAACGGATCGGTTCTTCAGTAAAAAACCGCTTCGGTTTGTAACCACGCGCGTCTCCGCGGCCGGCGACGAGCAATCGCAGTTTGCGATCGCGACAGAGTTCAAACGCTTCAATTGCAAACCGCAAACCCTTGCGTTCCCAGCCGGAGCCGGCGAAGAGCAACGCGACTTCGTCCGGCTTCAATTTTAGGTCGACCCGCGATTTTTCTCGCAGCGCCGGATCGGATCGAAATCGATCCAGTGGCACACCGTTACGAACGAGGTCGATCTTGTCCGCGGGATAACGATAAAGATCGACAATCTCGTCCTTCACCATTTCAGAATTCGCGATGACGCGGCCGGCGCCGCCTCTTGCGAAGAGCGATTCCTCGAGCTGCAAAATGTCGCGATGCTTCCGATTGAGGCTGCGAACAAATCGCTGCAGCGGCATTTCGAATCGTCTTCGACGATTCAGCCATGCCTGATGCACGCCGTCACCGGCGCGATAAACATTGCAGCACCAAACGCGTTCGAGACTCATCAAGACATCGCAGCCAAGTTGCGGACGCGTTGTCTTCAGCTCATCGGCAAAGCCGATCGCCGAGTTTGCCTTCACTCGCGTAATCGAACCGAAACTCCACTCGTTAGTCGGCCAATCGTCGGTCGCCACGAGTCGCGCCTCGTGGCCGAGATCGACCACACCCTGCGCCAGCCTTTTTAGATAGGCTTCGGCGCCGCCGCTCGGCGAATAGCCGCGACGGGCGAAAGCGATGGCGAGTTTGCCGTTCGACATTTGAGTCTTACCAATCTTGTCATTCCGAGCGAAGTCGAGGAATCTCTTATTGTTTCAGAAATATTTAGAGATGTCTCGGCTCCGCTCGACATGACAGAAGCACTAACGCCGCAAGCAGGCCGCGCAGCCCCACAGGTTCTGCCCAAGAGTTTGCTCTACTCCATTTTCGCGCGAATCGGCGGGCCGGGGCTCGATACCGACTCGTTTGAAGCTTTACGCGCGTCAGATCGCGGAAATTTTCTCGGCAAAGCTATCGCCTACGACAACCGCCAACGCGAGATCCCTTCGCGTTTCATCCAATCACTTCGCTGGCATCCGGTCCGGCTGATTTCGTTCCTCGAAAGCCCTTATTATTATGGAGCCAAGAAAAAATATCTCGATTGGATCGCGTCGCGTCATCTCGACAGTGGCCGCTACGATTTCTTTCACAGTTGGTCGGGCGATTGCCTAGAGACTCTGCGAGTCGCAAAAAAGAGGAAGATTCCGTCGCTGATCGAAATCCCGACGTGGCATCGAGGAAGCCAGCGGGCGGAGATCAGCGGTCAGAAGTCAGAGGTCAGATCAAGATCGTGGAAGTCGCGCTTCTTGCTCGAGCGGGAGAGATTTCTGGAAGAGTATGAGCTCGCTACACTGGTGGTGGTTCTTTCCGAAAAGGCGGCCGAATCTTTTCGCGTCGCAGGTTTTCCGGATGAAAAATTATTTTATCTGCCGCGCGGCGTCGACGTGGAGCGATTCAAACCGGGAATGCGGCCGCCAATTTTCCGCGCAATTTTCTCGGGCGCGCTGATCAAGCGCAAAGGGATTCATCATCTGCTCGAAGCGTGGCACCGGCTGAATCTGCGCGACGCCGAACTTTGGTTGCTCGGCAGCATTCATGACGAAGCGAAACCATATCTGAAGCAATTCGGGCGCGAGAATGTTCGCGTTCTCGGTTTCAAACGCGATCTCGAGAATTATCTCAATCAGGGTTCGGTTTACGTTTTTCCATCGCGGCTGGAAGGCAGCGCCAAAACGATTTACGAAGCGGCCGCCTCCGGCTTGCCCATGATCACGACCCGCGAAGCGGGCGACGTGGTGCGCGATGGCGTAGAAGGAATTATCGTTCAGCCGGGAGATGTCGATGCAATCGCGGCCGCGATCGAGCATCTGTATCGGCGTCCAGAGATTGTCGCGAGCATGGGGGGCGCAGCGCGACAACGCGCAGTGGAAAATTTCACGTGGGACCATTATCGGGCGCGTTTGTTAGGCGCCTACGAAAGAGCGATCCAAATGGCGCGATAATCTTTCCGATCATGCGCGGCTCGCTTACACCTCTCACCTTAGTCCTCTCCCCTCGTCAGGGGAGAGGAGACTGTCGAAGAACGCGACCAAACGAATGCACGTTACAACTTAGAGCGCCGACAACGAGTTCTGCCTCTCCCTTTGCAAGGGAGAGGCTACGATGAGGGTTGGAGATGAAGATTCTGCTCATTCAGCTCAAACGCATCGGCGATCTGATTTTGACCACGCCAGCGATTGCGGCTGTACGCGAGAAATTTCCGGACGCCAAGATAACGCTGGTGATTGCGCCGGAGTGCAAGGCACTCGCGCCAGCGATTGCTGGTGTTAACAAGCTGTTGGTCATGCCTCGCGGGCTTTCCGGATTTAGAGCAATCGCCGCGATTGGGCGCGGCAAATTCGATTACTGCGTCGATTTCACCCGGAACGACCGCTCGGCGTTGCTCGTTCTGCTCTCGCGTGCACGCAAACGGATCGTCTCGTTTCGAATCAAGGTCCGCTCAAAATTTCGGACGCGATTTTACAATGAGTTCGTCCAGCACCGGATGCGGGACATGCACACGATCGATTATCATCTCGCGCTGCTCGAGCCGCTTGGAATTTCCAACGTTTCACGCGCGGTCCGGTTGGAACTCCCGAAAAGCATGCGCGAGGCCGCCGACGAATTGTTGAGCGCGCACAACATCAGAAGAGACTTCATCATTTTTCATCCCGGCTCGGCACGAGCTGAAAAATTTTGGAACGCGCAACGATGGGCGGAAGTGATCAATCACGCAGCCACCAATCATGATGTCGATCTGGTGTTGACTGGCGGATCGTTGCCGCTGGAGCAGGCGCACATTAGCGACATTAAGTCGAAAGTACACCACGAAATTGTAGATCTTTCCGGCAAAACCGACTTGCTCACGCTGGGCGCGTTGATCGCCAGGGCACACTTGTTGATCACGGTGGATTCCGCGCCGATGCATTTGGCGTCGGCATCGCGCACAGCGCAAGTCATCCTTTTTGGCCCGACCAATCCATTTCACTGGCGTCCGCGGGAAAGTCCGGCGTTGATTTTACAGGGAACATCGACATCGCCATTCACCGAATTCGTGCCCAAGCAGCCGCGGTTGCCGATGAACCAAATCTCGACGGAGGGGGTGATCGATGCTATGGAGACGCTGTTATCGGCTCCGGCAACGTCGCCACGGTTATGAGCAAGGCAGAAGGCGCCAAAGTAAAACTCTCGTTCTGGGAAACCATGCGGACAGCATGGAGACCGTACCGGCGTCTCTACGGTTATGCCGGTCCTTACAAATGGCGTTTCGCTCTTGGACTCGCATTCGGCGTCGCCTACGGGCTAGTCAATTCAGTCTTTCCAATCGCGGTCTTTCAAGTCTCCAGTTTCGTTTTCCACGGTGCCGCACCAAATCCTAAAGCGCTGATCGCGCATCACGAAATGTTAAACGTCGGCCCAAAAATCAATTCGATCGTTTGGGTTTGTCTTGCCATTCCAGTCGTAATGGCAATCCGGAGTCTCTGCTCCTACGGAAACACTTACTACATGAATTGGGTAAGCAACAAAGTCGTCAACGACGTTCGCAATCAGCTTTTCGCCAAAGTGATGCGCCATTCAATGGATTTCTTCAATCGAATGCAAAGCGGGTTTCTGATGTCGCGCATCGCCAATGACACTCGCAACATGCAGCAAGCGCTGGCGAGCGTGAGCAGTGATGTTTTCAAACAGCCGATCACAATCATCGGCGCGGTCATCGTGCTTCTGCTGATGGATTGGAAATTTACCCTGGTGAGCCTTGTCCTCTTCCCAATTTGCATCATTCCCATCCGCATTTTCGGCCGGCGCGCGCGCGAGGCGGTGCAACGAGAACAGAGGGGTGGCGTTCTAATGTCGGTGACAATGCAGGAAAGTTTTGCCGGAATTCGCGTGATCAAATCGTTCGCACGCGAGGAACAGCAGGAAAAAATATTCCGACGCGGCGCCCAGCAATCATTTTCACAGACGATGCGATCAGTAAGGGCCACCGAAGCGGTCGGACCGCTCGTTGAAATTATTGCCTCGGTCGGTGTCGGACTCGCGCTTCTCTATGTTTACGCAACGAACCTCAGCGCCGGCCGCTTCTTCGGGCTGATCTCCGGTATTTTCATCATTTATGAGCCGATCAAAACGCTGAGCAAACTTCACATCGTGATGCAGCGATCGCTCGGCGCGACGACCCAAATCTTCTCGATCCTCGATTCAAAGCCGGCGGTGCAAGACGCGCCAAATGCGGTTGAATTGGTTTCTTCCAAGGGCCGAATCGAATTTGAAAACGTAACCTTTCGCTACTCGACCGGTGTGACGGAC
>Ga0209472_1002534_pt1 | contig 10267 bp, 4 predicted proteins | sample GraSoiAngelo_130_FD_185887 | JGI IMG/M metagenome (GOLD analysis project Ga0209472, IMG submission 185887) | Grasslands soil microbial communities from the Angelo Coastal Reserve, California, USA - 14_0929_02_20cm (SPAdes) (version 2) | ecosystem: Environmental > Terrestrial > Soil > Grasslands ...
GGCGCGGGATTTCTCAGCCAGCAGTCAAAAGGCCGAAACACGTAGGCCCGGACGCCCTCGTCCGGGCGGGCGAGCGTAGCTCGCCAAATCATCAATCCTCTGCCCGCGCTTCAGCCACGCCGATGTATTTGTCGGCAGCGCCATAGTAGAGAAGATACCGGCTGCCTTGGTGCACCATGCCTTCGACAAAAACCACGTTGGGGACCTGCCCGACCTTCTCCCAGTCTTTCTCCGGAGCAAAGATCGGCTTGTCGCTGCGGGAGAGAAGCTTGCTCGGATCATTGCGATCAAAAACCGCAACCGCCGTCCTATAGACGAGTTTGTCATCGGCAGCGTTATAGATGAGAACGATGCCATCTTTCGTAATAATCGGCGGAGGCCCAGGCTCGACCACACGCGAATCGAACTGGCCCGGCCGCCGCGGCAGGACAGGCGTTTGCGTCGCCTCAGCCCAATGAATGAGATCGGTTGAGTACGCTAAGCCCATCTGGTCCGTCTTGTCGGCGCTGGTGCCCAGGAAATACATCCAGTATTTGCCCTGAATCTTCTCGGAGACAATGGCGCCGGACTTTGTCCAGCCCACGTTCCAGTTGCCCTTATAGGCCGGCAGAATCACGCCTTTGCGCTCCCAATGAACGAGGTCGCGGGAAGTGGCCAGGCAGAGCTGCGCGTCTTTCTTGTTGTAGCCCGTGTAAGTCAGATAATACATGTCGCCGAATTTGACCAGCCGTGGATCTTCGACACCGCCATCTTTTTCGTAATCGGTTTCTGGAGAAAGCACCGGCTCGGGGCGACGGGTGAAGTGGAGGCCATCGCTGCTCGCGGCATAGCCGAGGCGCGACGTGCCGTTCTTGTCCTGTGCGCGGTAGAGCATGACGAATTTGCCGTTGTAGAGGACCACGGCAGGATTGAAGGTCCCAGCGGATTGCCAGGTGGTGCCCTCGGGGGAGAGGATTGGATGGTTCGAAAGGCGGTACCACTGAGTAAGCTTCCACTTCCCGGTCGTTGAGAAGATAACCACTGAAGAGAACAAGTAGACGAGGAGCGGGGCGAGACGGGCGCTGCTACGCATCGGCGTGGGATTCTCACCAAAAACAAAGAGGGAGTCGCGAAGACCCCCTCTCGGAGAGCTGAGAGCACTTCAGAACGACAACTTTAATGCGAACTCGATCTGCCGCATGCCGGTAGTCGAGCCTGGCGAAGAGTCCGCTTCGATCCGGTTGATCTGACCGGCGCCCGGACAGTCGATACACTGACCGCTACCGCTCTGGTTGGAGTTGAAGCCCAATACAGGGTGGTTGAACAGGTTATAGATATTCGTCCGGAATTGGGCTTTGACCCTCTCGGTGATTGAGAAGTTCTTGGCCACTGTTGCATCTGACGTGAACGACCTCGGGCCACGGAAACTAAAGACGCCGATATTGCCCAGGTGACCGACCCCCGGATCTGTGAACGGACCGGTTGAACTGCCAAGGACAGGCGTGGTCAGGGGCGTGAAGAACTGTACGAAGGGTACTCCTTTCGAGTCGTGCTGCAAAGATCCTGCGCCGACATGGAAGGACCCGGTTCCCCTGTTCGGTCGACAGACACCCACGTCCTCGTCTGTGCCGCAGTTGTTGAAACTTGGAGTCCAAGGCAGGCCGCTGCTCCAGTTGGTGGTGTTGGAAATCTGCCAGCCACCGATGACAGCATCCAAGCCGCGGCTGACGCTCCCGGCAAAAGTCTTCCCTCGGCCTACTGGTAATTCATAAACAATGTTATTTACCCAAACGTGATTTCGGTTTTGATCATCGGGACCATAGGCTATTGCATGGCTTATTGCATAGTAACTACCGTCGTATTTGTTAGCGTGCGAAAAGGTGTAGTGCGAGAGAAACTGCAGTCCCCGGCTGAATCGCTTCTCCAGTTTTACCTGCAGCGCGTTGTAGATGCTGCTCGCGTCGTTCCCAAGGTAGTTCCCAAGATCGCTGGAGCAGCAAACAACCACACCGTTTACGGCAGCCGTACAGAAGATGTCTGTACAGGGCGTTCTAAAAGCGTTGTTGAACGGGCGACGGTTGGACTGCGGTACTCCCTGAGCAAAGCCAACGACGGATGCTTGGTTTACGTTGTACGAAGGCCCGTCGCCAGCGAAAGCGTGTGAACCTTTGTTACCGATGTAGGCGACCTCGAGAGAAATAGTGTTCGTCACTTGCCGCTGAATGGTCAAGTTCCACGCATCAATGGTGGGCAAAACCTGCCGAGTCGGACGTATCTTCGGATTCACGTTATTAGCTGGCCCTTCAAGCGGAAACTCTCCGTTTGTGGGGATGGTCGGGAACTGATACAGGGTCGGCTGTACCAGAGTCGGTCCACCTGAGAATGGCGTGCACGGGGCTGGAGGTAGTGGGCATCCCAAAGTGAACGCTGCGACCTTGGCATCCGACGAGCCAGGAAAATTGTTACTGGCACTTACGGACTGGTTCACGAGCACGGGCAGGTTTTGCGTCACTGTATGTCCAAAGTTCGAACCGAATACACCGATGTCGAAGCTACGCCCATAACCCAGACGAACCACGGTCTTTGGCGTCGCTTGGTAAGCAAAGCCCAATCGCGGAGCAAAGGCCTTGTAAGTATTGTCAATGTTTCCGTTCCGTCCAAACCCTCCGTATCCAGCCACACGTATGACGCCTCCGCCGTTGGTGCCGTTCCCTTCAATATTGGCGAACCCACCTTGGCCTTTACCGTTAACCGACTCAGGAGTGTAGATCTCCCAGCGCAGGCCATAGTTCATCGTTAGCTTCGGGGTTACGCGCCAGGTATCCTGACCGTAGAAAAACAACCGCTTCTGACTCTCAGCCGCGGTCAGGCTGGTGCTGACGTAGCGCTCCAGCTTTGTCACATGACCCAATAGGAATGTGGCAAGATCAAGTCCCCCGTTGCCGTTATTTGCGGTGCCCTCCGGGCTAAAGTTCAATTGACCGGTGCGATTAGCATCGCTCGGCACGCGCAAGTTGTGGGCGAAACGTACATCGCCTCCAAACTTGAACTGATGGTTACCGTGAATCTTTGTCCAGTTATTCACGAACTGGTATTGGTGTTCGTTCTCCGTCAGGGGGCAATTGCAGCGAGCCACGTTTAGGCCGTCGCCAAAGTTCGAAATAAGTTGGCCAACGTTCCCGTTTGCGGCCGCAGCATTGGTACCCGCCGGAAAACCGCCCAGAAAGAATGCCGCCAAGCCTGCTGTGGCTGCAGCTTCGGAGCCACCCAAATTCAGGTTGGGGATACCGAAAGTATCCATCGGAGTGCCCGCATCGGGCTTAGTTGTCTGGGGGTTGTACTTGAAATAACCGAAACGGACATCAGTCAGCAGCGAAGAACTGATGGTCTTGGTGAGGCCTGTGGCCAAGCTGATGTTGTGAACAGTTGAATTGCCGGCAAGTCCACCCGGCCCAAAACCAGCGCCGCCCAAAGCCGGGAGTCCATTAACAGCAGGCAGCGAGCCTTTGCCCGACAAGCTGAAATAGTCAAGGCTAAATCGCCCGAAGATCTGCACAGTCGAAGTAGCTGTGGAATCAATTCGAGTATCAAAACTGTTTTGCGTGTACGGACCTGATCCCGCAGCAGGGAAGTTGTTAGTTATGCCGGTATTGGTCGGTTTCGGAAACGCCTTCAAAATCGCAACCGCCTGCGGCGACAGCTGGTCTACGGGGATTAGATTCCCAAGAAAAGGCAAGCGATTGGCACCAGTAATGTCCCCGGTAGACGGGTCATATACCTGCCCCCCGCCCGGAACTGCTCCAAGCGCTAGGTATTCGCTCAAATCGCAATTCCCGGTGGTCTGCGTGCAAGTCGACAGCACCTTGGCGGTCGGAATTGTGAGCAGGTTGGTAATGCCGACTTTCTGCCGCGTGCCCTGGTAGTCACCGAAAAAGAACAACTTGTTCTTGATAATCGGTCCCCCGAGAGTCCCACCGAACTGCTGCCAGCGGGCGGGGGGAATAAACCGCCCGGTGATGGGGTCCTTCTGAAACTGCGTAAACGGATCGCGTGCGGCGAGAGCGTCAGTTCGGCGAAAATAGAAACCGCTGCCATGCACATCATTGGTACCCGACTTGGTTTGCACAGTGACCAAGCCCGCGACAGCTTTTCCAAACTCCGCGTCGTAGTTCTGCAGGGCGATCTTCGACTCTTGAATGGCCTCCAGGTTCGGATTGACGACGATGATCCCCAAAATGGGATCCTGATTGTCTGTTCCATCTAGCTCAAATCCGGTGCCGCTGAAGTGCTGACCGTTCACGAAAATTTGCTGGCCACCTTGTGGGTTTTCGGTCGCAGCGTGGCTCCAACCAACCAGCTTCTGGGTGCCGGGGGATAGAAGTTCAAAGCTCGTGAAGTTGCGGTTCAGGACGGGAAGGTCTTCTACGTATCTCTGATTAAACTCGATTGCGACGTCGGCGCGGTCCGTCTTTAATTGGGGCGCCTCGCTGGTCACTTCGACCGTTTCCGTCGTACCTCCGACCTGGAATTGCCCGTCCACGCGAGCGGCAGCATCAGCGGAAACCGGGGTATTCTTCACCTCAAAAGCCTTGAAGCCCGCTGCCTCCGCTCTAACATTATACGTATCGGGAATAAGGTGGGTGACACTGTAATTACCGTCGGCGTTAGTGGTAGCCGTGTAGCTAGTGGCTTTGGTGGCCGACGTCACGGTGACTTTCGCATTCGGCACCGCCGCGCCGGACGGGTCGGTAACAGTTCCGAAAATGCTGCCGAAGACGGCTTGGCCGGAGGCTGGGGGCGTCCAGAGGCTAATGGCGAGCGTGAATACTGCCAAGGTGGTCAGAGCGACTGAAGCTTTTGCTTTCATGAGTGCCTCCCACGTCATTGCGTTAGCTTTGCAATTCTGTTTGCGTCAGGCCGGAGGGCTCACGGTAAGTGCTGCTGAAGGTCGTTAGGGAATTTCTGAGGGACTTTCCGGCGCACGCCCCGACACTGATTCCCTAATACGAAACTACTACTTAGCCATCCGCAGTAGCAGGTCGGATTCCCAATTCAGTTTTCATGTAGAGTGTTGATCCTATTGCACAAGCGCTGTTGATCGGAGAATTGTGTCTATGGCATTTGGAAGTGGGGCAGGCCGTTCTATGAAATGTTGAACCTGAGTGTTCCTCAGACTTTGGCGCTCGCCAATTCAGCGATAAATCCACACACTTCCAGCCTTGATGCCGGCGACACAATCCTCGTGCCGCGAAAATGCAGCTCCGAACAGGCGCGTGAAATTTGGTCGCCTGGGCGACGGATTAGAAGTTTCAGGAGGTTTGATACGGTTACCGGAAATAAAACATGCGCTTGCAGGCAGATGCGGAGCTTGTTACCCTCTTGTTAAATGAGTGTGACAGGCTATCATCGCGCCTCGATAGCCGAGCGAGAACAACTTCTCGTTCAGATCGAACGCCTGATCGGCAGTCATGTCTTGCACGGATCGGAATCTCTCTGCAAGTTGCTTCGGTACCTGGCCGAGCATGCCCTCCATCATCCTGGCGTACCGCTGAAGGAATATCAGATTGCGACCGAAGTTTTCGGCAGGCCAGCGGATTTCGATCCGCAGTCGGATTCGACGATCCGCGTGCAGGCGGGCCGGCTGCGCATGAAGCTGGCGGAGTACTACAGCTCGGAAGGCGCGGATGATCCCATTGTTGTGGAGCTGCCTAAGGGGACTTACGTTCTCTCGTTTCATCAACGTGCGCATGCCCCGGTGCCGGAGTTCCGTCCAGAAGTCGCGCCTGAGGCGCAACCGAAAGTGCGCAGGGCCGTTATTGCGCTCTCGGTGCTTCTGGCGGCGGCACTGGCGGTTATCGTGATCCTGGTGGAAACGCGGAACAAACCCGAAGTCGGGGCCGCAGCGTACGTTGAGACGTCCCCGGCGGTGTTTCGAACGTTCTGGGGTGGATTTCTCTCCAGCCCGGAGGAGCCTTGGGTCATTTTCAGCAATGGGGCTTTCGTTGGGCGCCCTGAAACGGGAATGCGCTATTTCGATGCGGCGCGCGACTCGCGTGACTTGATTCTCGACCATTACACCGGAGTGGGAGAAGTGCTGGCGGTACATGATCTCGATCGGGTATTCGCATCGCTGCACCGGCAGATTCGGGTCAAGCGTGGTAGCTTGTTCTCGCTGGACGATGCCAAGAACAACGATCTGATTTTTGTCGGCTCGCCGGCGGAAAATTTGACGCTGCGCGATATACCCAGCACGCAGCAATTTGTTTTTCAGCGGCTTGATTCGGGCCCCCGCAGGGGCGACTTGGCCGTGGTCAACCTGCGCCCACAGGCAGGGGAGGACAAATATTTCTTCGGCAGCCGATCAAACACGCCGCTCACGGAAGATTATTCCGTTATCGCATTGGTGCGCGGATTTAATCCCAGCCAGTGGGTGATGATTCTCGCCGGAACCACAACTCTGGGAACGCAGGCAGCCGTCGAATTCGTGTGTAGCGAGAATTCATTGAAAGATTTGTTGGGCCGTCTGAAGGTTTCGCAGACAGGAGAGATGAAGCCGTTCGAGGCTGTGCTGCGAGTGAAGGTGACGAGGGGAGTTCCGGTGGAATCCAGCATCGTGGCGCTACGCAGCGGTTCATGAAGTGCTACGGTGTGCTTGTCTGGAGACGGGGATCAAGTTGGGCGGCTCGTTGAAATTCCTGCTTTGCCTCTTCTTTTTCGCCCTTTCTTTGTAGCGCCTCCGCCAGGTGAAGGTGCGCAGGAGCATAATCCGGCGCAAGCTTGATCGCCGAACGGAATTGGGAGATGGCGCCGTCGAGGTCTCCCGCGGTTAGCAGTCTTTTCCCTGAATTGGTGTTAAATGTCGCTGCCTGAAGACTGTTCTTTTCCCTGCTGAGTTCAGCTCCCAGACGGCTTTGTTCGGTTGCTCCGGCATTGTCCCCGAGTTGACGGAGCACCGCGGCGAGAGTTGTATGGGCGCCGGCGAAATCCGGCTGCAGGCGAATGGCTTCGCGCAGAGCGCTGGCAGCGTCTTGTAATTTCTTCTGCTGTTTTAGGACCGTACCGAGTGTGTAATAGGCCTCGGCGTAGTCGGGCCGGTTTTGGATGGCAAGCCGAAGCTCCTGAACCGCGCTGTCGAAATTACCTTGCTGCCAGAGGGTCACGCCGAGAGTGTAATGAACATCGGCCTGTGCGGGATCGAGTTCCGCAGCTTTTCGAAACTCAGCGACCGCTTCGGGAAGCTGGTCTTTGAGTTTGAGTGCCAGGCCGAGGTCGTAATGCACCGTGGCATTTTGCGGGTCGGTTCTCAGCGCGCTCTGAAACTGCTGGATAGCGGAATCGAAGTCGGCTTTTTGCAGGTACGCGGTTCCAAGGTTCATGCGGTAGCCGCTGTCATCGGGATCCAAACGCAGAGCGGTTTCAAATTCAGGGATCGAGCCAGTGGCATCGCCGGTTTGAATTAGAGCGAGTCCGAGATTGTTGTGGGCGTCGGCACTGTCGGGTTGTAACTGGACAACCTGGCGAAAGGCGGCAACCGCACCGTCAGCATCCCCGGCGCGCTGCAATAGAAGTCCCAGTTGATTCTGGGCGTCGGCAAACTTGGGTTGAAGCTTAACCGCCGCCTGCAATTGGGCAATCGCCTGATCGCGCTGATTGGTTTCTTCCAGCACGCGCGCCAGATAATAATAAGACTGTGGATTGTTCGGGTCCAATTGCACGGCGCGTTGCAGGAGAGCGAGTGCTTCGTCCAGCGATTTCTGCTGCCAGCGGATTACCCCCAGATGCAACTTCGACTGCGCGTAATCAGGTTTCAGCCGCAAGGCCGCGGAGAACTGGGCTGCGGCTTCGTCCAGCTTTGCGTTCTGAGCCAATAGTGATCCCAATTCGTCATGCAGGTCAGCTCGCGATGGCTCAAGCTCTGCTGCTCTCTCGAGTTCCGTGATTGCGGCGTTGCGGTCGGCGTGCAAGCTCAAAATGCGGCCGAGTGTACGGTGTGCTTCCGAATCGTTTGGAGCAATTCGCACAGCCTCGCGCGCTTGCGCTTCGGCATCTTCCAACTTGCCATTCTGCGCAAGTGCATTGGCAAGATTGATGCGCGCCTGCGGGAAATTGGGTTTCAAGCGTAGGGCGGTGCGGAACTGTGCGATTGCTGGCTCGAGTTGCCCTTGATTTAGAAGCACCCAGCCCAGGGAGTTGTGAGGTTCCGGACTCTTGGGTGCAAGCTTCACCACTTTTTCGAAAGCCGTACGCGCGGCGGGAAGATTTCCCTTCTGCAGCGCCGCCATTCCGCGCTGGTAAATTGATTCAACCTGTGTTCCGGAGGGCTTCTGCGCGGCAGCAAACGAACTGAGCGCAATCATTACGGTGATTGCGAATTTGGAACGAGAGAACGTAGAGATCACAGTGAAAACGCGCAGATGCGGCTCTGTATCGGGCTTGTCCAATAGTACTAGTTTCACGTGCGGAGTTGTACCCATCTTGACCGGCCTGAAAGAGGGCCATAGTATGCGAAGAGTTATGAGCCTGGGGGTTCCGTGGCGCTCGCGCGTGTGATTGTCCGGCACACAGGTGATGTGCGGGCGAGAGCGGGAGTGCGGGAATTCCGAAAATTGCTTCGTGGCCTGCTTGCAATTCCTATCCTGCTTGCGAGCGGCGCAGCGGCACAAAACAGCAAGCCCTCTCAGCCCATCGCGTATTTCACCGACATCGCACAGAAAGCCGGGCTGACCTCGCTGAACGTCTTCGGCGGGAAGGATACGAAGAAATACATCATCGAGACCACAGGAACGGGCGCGGCAATCTTCGATTATGACAACGATGGCTGGCCGGACATTTTTCTGGAGAACGGCACGACCCTCGAAGGATTTCCCGGGGGAAAGGCCCCGACCAATCATCTGTACCGAAATAATCACGATGGAACTTTCACCGATGTGACGGTGAAGGCTGGACTCGCGGCAACCGGATGGGGGCAGGGCGTCTGCGTAGGCGACTACGACAACGATGGATGGGAGGATCTCTACGTCAGCTACTATGGAAAGAATCGTCTTTATCACAATCAAGGCGGCGTTTTCACTGAAGTCGGCGAGAAATCGGGCGTGGCGGGATCAGGCAAAGCCTGGGGCACGGGATGCGCCTTCGTTGATTACGATCGCGACGGGTTGCTCGATCTGGTAGTCGCGAATTATGTAGACCTGGACCTTTCCACCACGCCCGCTCCCGGCGAGAGAGCCTCCTGCGTGTGGAAGGGCGTTCCGGTGATGTGCGGTCCGCGCGGCTTGCCGGGCGCGAAGAACATTCTTTATCACAATGTGGGTGGGGAAAAATTTGAAAATGTCAGTGCGAAAGCGCACATCGACCAAACCTCAGGACACTACGCATTCAGCGTTTCGACGTTCGATTTTGATGACGACGGCTGGCCGGACATCTACATCGCGTGCGACAGCACGCCGAGCATTCTTTATCACAACAATCGCGATGGGACGTTTACAGACGTGGCGGTCACGGCCGGTGCTGCTTTCAATGAAGATGGCCGCGAGCAAGCCGGCATGGGATCGACGATTGGTGACTTTGATGGCGACGGCAAGCTCGATATTTTCAAAACAAATTTTTCAGACGATACCGCTACGCTTTACCGCAACAACGGAAACGGCACGTTCGATGATGTAACTTATGCCGCCGGACTTGGGCTGCACACACAGTATCTCGGCTGGGGCACTATGTTTATGGATTTTGACAATGACGGCTGGCCCGATTTGCTGCTGGTCAATGGGCATGTGTATCCGGAAGTAGACCGCCAGCACCTGGGCAGCAGCTATCAAGAGCCTCGCATTCTGTACCACAACAACGGCAACGGAACGTTCACGGATATTTCTGCTGAAGCTGGACCCGGAATCACGACGGCAGCTTCATCGCGAGGATTGGCGATTGGCGATTTATGGAACGATGGCCGCGTCTCAGCGGTGGTCAGCAATATGAACGCGATGCCGAGCTTGTTGGTGAACCAGGTGCGCACGCCCAATCATTGGATCGGCATTCGCACAATTGGGACAAAGTCCAATCGCGACGGCATCGGAGCACGGATCACCTTGAAAGCGGGTCCTAGAACGCTGGTGGATGAGGTCCGCAGCGGTTCGAGCTACGATTCGAATAACGATATGCGAGTTCACTTCGGGTTGGGCGGCACAACCAAGATTGATTTCGTTCAGATTCGCTGGCCCAGCGGACTGGTGGAACGCTTCGAGAGCCCCAAAGTTGACTCCATCCAAACAATCAAAGAGGGCAGTGGAACTCC
>Ga0209472_1002541_pt1 | contig 10253 bp, 12 predicted proteins | sample GraSoiAngelo_130_FD_185887 | JGI IMG/M metagenome (GOLD analysis project Ga0209472, IMG submission 185887) | Grasslands soil microbial communities from the Angelo Coastal Reserve, California, USA - 14_0929_02_20cm (SPAdes) (version 2) | ecosystem: Environmental > Terrestrial > Soil > Grasslands ...
GCGCTCGAGGTTCTCCGACACTTCGTAGGAGCTGGCGAACACCCGAAGATCGTATAGCCGCTCCTTGAGCCACAGATCCAGCTCGCGAGACGCCTGGGCGGAGAGGCTGTGCTGCTCGCCCGTGATCTTCTCGGTGAGCGAGCGCTGACTGTGGACGTAGGAGACCCAGACTGTGGCGAGCGACGGAATGAGCGTGGCCAGGACCGCGAACGCGAGCAGCTTGTTGCGGATGCTCTCGAGCCCCAGGGCACGCAGGCCCTTCGAGACGGTCCGCTCCCAGGTGCGCACGCTAGGGCCGGAACCCTTGCTCGTCGGCGGACGGCCCGTAGATCGCCGGCACCGGCACGTCGTTCATCCGCAAATACACCGTCAGCTGCCCGCGGTGGTGCACCAGATGGTTCAGCACGTTGCGGTAGACGTCGCGCTTCGTCTTGGTCCACATGTGCGTCCGCCGTACTTGAACGTCCACGGCTTGACGAACTCGGCGTCGCTCGTGGCCGTCAGGGCCTTGCGGGTGGCCTGCACGTTGCGATCGAGCAGGTCCAGGATCTCCTTGCCGGTCTCTAGGATTACGGGCTGGAACGGCGGTCCCCCGGGCGGGGCGATATCGAGCTCGTCCAGGGTCACGGCGTTCAGCGCCCAGCTGGGCAGCTCGGCGAGCAGCGTCGCGAGCCGACCGAGCGGCATCGACTTCGGGTGCGGCTTCCAGGCCGCCTTGCCGGTGGGCACACGCTCGAGCGCGCGGCGGGTCGACGCCATCTCTTCGTCGAACTCGGGGATCAGCGTTTGGGCAATGGGCACGGCTCGCCTCCGTCAGACCGAGCCGCCAAGCTTAGCGCCGCGCCGCCCCCTGTTGCAAGGCAACCACAGCGGCGTCCGCGACGTACCTTTCAGCGTACCCACGGAGTGAGGCTTATGTTGCAAAACGCCTTGGTGCTGTTCGGTCTCGCCGGTTTCGGGCTGGCGGGCGCGCTCCACGCCCAGACTCGGGAGGCGACGCCCCGATTGACCGGCAAGCCGAGCGACGCCGCACTACGCCGCGCCCTGACCCCACTGCAGTACGACGTCACACAGAACGCCGCCACCGAGCCGGCGTTCCATAACGAGTACTGGGACAACCACCGTCCCGGCATCTACGTGGACGTCGTTTCGGGTGAGCCCTTGTTCAGCTCGCTCGACAAATTCGATTCGGGCACCGGATGGCCGAGCTTTACACGGCCGCTGGAGCAGGCGAGCGTCCGCCAGCACACCGACCGGTCGCTCTTCATGGTGCGGATCGAGGTCCGCTCCGCGGGCGCCGATTCCCACTTGGGGCACGTGTTCGACGACGGCCCGCCGCCCACCGGCTTGCGTTACTGTATCAACTCGGCGGCGCTCCGGTTCATTCCGGTCGAGCGGCTCAAGGCGGAAGGGTACGAGAAATACCTGGCCCTGTTCGCGCGGTCTGGTCCCGCCGATTCGACCCGCCGGCCGTAACGGCGGCACTCTTCCCCTCGAGGCGTGGCATGTCGCCTGTCACCGAACGGATCACGCGTCGTGAGTTCCTGGAGCTGGGTGCCGGGGCGGGGCTCGCCTGCATGGCGGGCGCGGCGTGCCGTACCGCCGGGCCGGTCGGCCCGGCGCGCGGTTTGGCCGGTCCGGCGATCCCTCCGTTCGCGCTTCAGGAGGCGACTCTTGCGGATCTCGCGCGGGGGATAGAGAGCGGCAAGTACACCGCCCACTCCCTGTGCGAATACTATCTGGCCCGCATCGACGACCTGGACCGCCGGGGCCCGACGCTGCGCTCCGTCATCGAGACCAATCCCGACGCACTCCGCATCGCCCGAGAGCTCGATGCCGAGCGGAAGACGAAGGGCCCCCGTGGCCCCCTGCACGGAATACCGATTCTGGTCAAGGACAACATCGCCACGGCCGACCGGATGGCCACCACCGCGGGCTCGCTGGCGCTCGTCGGCGCGAGGCCGCGGGCGGACGCCGCTATCGCCGCCCGGCTGCGCGCCGCGGGAGCCGTCATGCTCGGGAAGGCGAACCTCTCCGAATGGGCCAACTTCCGATCCAACAGCTCGTCCAGCGGGTGGAGCGCGCGGGGAGGCCAATGCAAGAATCCGTACGTACTGGACCGCAGCCCCTGCGGCTCGAGCTCGGGCACCGCGGCCGCGATCGCCGCAAACTTCGCCGCGGTGGGCGTCGGCACCGAGACCGACGGCTCGATCGTCTGCCCGGCGGCGGCGTGCTCGCTCGTCGGGATCAAGCCGACGTTGGGCCTGGTCTCGCGCGCGGGCATCGTGCCGATCGCCCACAGTCAGGACACCGCGGGGCCGATGGCCCGCACGGTGCGCGACGCCGCCATCCTGCTCGGCGCCCTGGCCGGTCCGGATCCCAGAGACTCGGCGACCGCCGCGGCGCCCGCCCAAGTTCCCGACTACACCCGATTCCTCGACGCCAACGGGCTCGCCGGGGCGCGGCTCGGGGTCGCGCGCACCAAGCTGTTCGGCTACCACGCGGCGACCGATGCGCTCGTCACTCAGGCGATCGACGTGCTGCGCCGGGCCGGCGCCGTGATCGTCGATCCTGCGGAAATTCCCCACCTCGGCGAGTACGACGACGCCGAGCTCACGGTGCTGCTGTACGAGTTCAAGGCGGATGTGAATCGCTATCTCGCCGAGTTCGCTCCGGGTGCGCCAGTGAAGACGCTGCAGGACGTCATTGAGTTCAACGAGCGGAATAAAGAGCGGGAGATGCCCTACTTCGGGCAGGAGCTGTTCCTCAAGGCGCAGGACAAAGGATCGCTCAGCGATCAGGCCTACCGCGATGCGCTCGACAAGTGCCGCAAGCTCGCGCGCGAGGACGGGCTCCAGGCGATCCTAGACCGGGAGAAGCTGGACGCTCTCGTAGCGCCCACCGGGAATCCGCCGTGGCCGATCGACCTGATCAACGGCGACCACTTTCTGGGAGGGAGCTCCACTCCGGCCGCGGTCGCGGGCTTTCCCCACGTGACCGTGCCGGCGGGCTACGTCTCCGGGTTGCCGGTAGGCGTGTCGTTCATCGGCGCGCCGTGGAGCGAGGGCACGCTGGTCAGGCTGGCTTACGCGTACGAGCAGGCGACAACGCTGCGCCGCCCGCCGCGCTTTCTACCTACGATGACTGTGTCGACGAGCGGTTGAGCCGGGCCCTCACCACACGTGTGACAGTTGCAGCTTCAGCGCGACAGTGCGAAGCAACGACCACTCCCCGACCGGACGGATGTCGTCGTCCGAATCGAGTGCGAGACCGATGTCGTACGGCGCGCCGTACACCGTCGCCTGGGCGAAGCGCCACAGCTGTCGCTGGTGGGCGATCCAGATCGCATTCTCCCCGACCGTCGGGATCCGGTTGCCGTGCGGTGCGAAGAACGTGATGTACAGCCGCTTCGGCTGGCCGCCGCCCACGAGCACCGAATCGACGGCGATCTTCGCTTCGTAGGCATCGGGGGGTCCCTCGTCACGGAACAGCGCTCGCATGAGCCACCCGCCGCGCTGCTCGTACAGATTGGCCCGCTCCACTTTCTCGAGCCTTCCCGCCACCACGTAGTGGGCGTCGATCAGCCGCTCGCCCAGGATGCGATCGCGCGACGCGGGCAGCAGCGTGAGCCGGTCGTGCGCCCACTGCGACGATCCGGTCGCGCAGGAGGCGAGCAGTGCAGCGAGCGCCGCGCGGGCGCCGACGTTGGTGCGGACTCTGATCATGGCGGAGACAGTCCATCGCATAACCCTTGCCATCGTGGAACGTGGCTGACGCGGCGCGGGCTCCGGACCGACTGTTGCGTGGCTGCAGCAGGTCGAATTTCGCCCGCTGCGCTTGGGTTTCCACGCCAGTAGCGGAGGAGACACAACCCATTAGGCTTGGCCCCGACGCCTTAGCTCAAGGGGGAGCCCGTGTGGTACCGCTGGGCCGATGTGCCGAAGGAGCAGTTGTCCGAGCGGCTGTCGCGCCGCCTGATCACCGGGGACCGCGTGATGCTGGCGCATGTGTACCTGAAGCGGGGGTGTGTCGTGCCCAAGCACGCGCACGAGAACGAGCAGTTTACCTACATCCTCGAAGGCGCGCTGCGGTTTCTCATTGGGGAAGACGGCAGTCAGGAAGTCGTCGTGCGGGCGGGCGAAGTGCTGCATCTCGCGTCAAACGTGCCGCACGAAGCCCACGCCCTCGAGGACACGCTCGACATGGACGTGTTCTCGCCGCCACGCGAAGACTGGCTCAAGGGGACCGACGCCTATTTGCGGGGGACGTGACCGAGCGCTTGCAGGAACTCGCGGTCCCAGGCCGCGGCGATTCCCTCACGTGTCGAGTAAGGCCCCGGCACGTACGCCCGCGAGGTGATACCGGCGTGGCTTTGCTCGCAGATGTGCCAGTCCTGGCGGTTGGTCTCGTCCCAGAACCGCACCGCATCGTCGGGATCGAACCCTGGTGCGGCGAACGAGTCGGGGTGGAACAGCCAGTCGCACGTGATGCGCGTCCGCCCCGGGCCGTCGGGCCAGAGGGTGTGGAACATCACGTAGTCCGGGTGGAGGGAGAGCAGCAGGTTCGGGAAGATCGAGTAGAAGTAGACGCGGTTCAGATCCTCGGCGGGAAGCCGGCCGACCGGCGCCCCGCAGGCGCGCCCGCTCAGCGTGAGGCTGCCGCCCTCCTTCGTAATCACCATATAGCCGCCCAGGAACGGCCCATCGATCAGGTCGTTCTCACCGCTGGTGTAGGGGGTAAGCTTCGCGAGCCCGGGGTGGATGACGGGGCAGTGCAGGCATTCGGAGTAATTCTGGAAGATCAGCTTCCAGTTGGCCGCGACGTCGTAGTCGACCCGGCGCGCGGCCCTCAGGGCGGAGAGGTTGAAGCGGCTGAACCGCCCGGCGACCGGCGCGAAGGCCTGTGCGAACGGCTCGGGGGCCCCCGCGAGGTTGACGAAAACGAAGCCCTCCCAGGTCTCGAGCGGTACGGCATGGAGCGGGTAATCGCGCTTGTCGAACCCCTGGACCTCGCTCATGTGGGGCGCGCCGATCAGCTGCCCGTCGATGGTGTAGGTCCAGGCGTGATAGGGGCACTGGATCGTTTCCGAGAACCGACCGCGCGGCTCCTCGCACAGCCGGGTGCCGCGGTGGCGGCATACGTTGTAGAACGCCCGTAGGGCGCCGTCACGCCCCCGGACCACGATCACGCTCTCGCCGGCGATGGTGCGCAGCAGGTAGTCGCCGGCCGCGGGGATCTCGGCCGCGCGCCCCACGCAGATCCAGCGCGCGGTGAAGATGCGCTCCCGCTCCTCGGCGTAGATCTCGGCCAACGTGTAATAACGGCCCGGGAGCGTGCGCTGGCCCTGCTGGTAGGCTTGGGTGGCTTTGACGAAGTTGGACATCAGGTCAAGTCATCGACGGTATGGTAGTGTACCTCCGAGATTATGAGGGACTCAAGTCCCAACTCGGCGCCAGCGCGTCCTGAAGGACGCAGGAAGGCCAGCGTCCTTTAGGACGCCCCACGGGCCGAGCAGGGACTTCAGTCCCTCATACTCCCGAGGACGCGTGGCCCCTGCCGAACGCCACCCCCCGGCGCTCCCGGCCGAGCAGCGCGACGACGGCGCCGAGCGCGAACACGGTCGCGGCGGAGAACGCCATCGACCGCGCGTAGCTCGAGCCGACGGCGAAGAGCGCCTGCACGTGCGGCAGCTTGCTGGCGATCGCCACGCCGCACTGGTAGGCGAAACCCGGGAGGAAGCCACGCACGGCATCGGGGGACAGCTCGGTGATGTGGGCCGGGATGACGCCCCACGCTCCCTGCACGAAGAACTGCATAATGAAGGCGCCCGCGACGAGCAGAGGCAAGGACGGCGCAAACGCCCAGATGGGGATCGCCAGCACGGCGCCGAGCAGGGCGAGCGCGATGGTGCGCCGGCGGCCCAGGCGGTCGGAGTACAGCCCGCACAGGATCCCGCCGGTGAGCGCGCCGACCTGCGAAAACGCGGTCAGCGCGGCGCGCTTGGTCGGGCTGAAGCCCCAGTCGCGCTGCAGGAAGGTCGGGTACATGTCCTGGGTGCCGTGCGACACCATGTTCATCATCGCCATCAGGACGGTCAGATACAGGAACACCTTCCAGTTCGCGGCGATGGCGCGGCCGAGCCCGAGCCAGTTGTCGTGCCGGGTCTGTTGCCACACCTCGGACTCCCGCACGCGGGCCCGCACGAACAGAGCGAGCAAGGCCGGCAGACCGCCGATGAAGAAGAGCGGCCGCCAGCCCCAATGGGGGTATACGAAGAAGTAGCACAGCGCCGCGAGCAGATAGCCCAGCGCGTAGCCCTGCTGCAGCAGCCCGGAGATCACGCCGCGATAGCGGGGCGAGACTTTCTCCATGACGAGCGATGCCCCCACGCCCCACTCTGCTCCCATCCCGATCCCGAACAGCGCGCGCAATACGAGGAACGTCGTATAGCTCTGGGCGAGCCCGGAGAACACCTCGATCACGGAGTAGAACACCAGGTCCGCCATCAACGGGATCTTGCGGCCGTAGCGGTCGGCGATCAGCCCGAAGATGAACGCGCCGACCGGTCGGAACACGAGCGTGAGGGTGAGCGTGAACGCGATGTCCGCGTCCGAGTGCCCGAAATCCTTCGCGATGGCCGTGAGCGTCATCACGACCAGGAAGAAATCGAACGCGTCGAGCGTCCAGCCGAGGAAGCCGGCGACGACGGCCGCGCGCTGGTCGTCGCGCGCCGGGGCGGTCACGGTTTCGCGATCCGGTCCAGCCAGAACTGGACGGCCAGATCGGTCAGGCTCCACAACTGGACGTCCGAGCTCGTCCCGTACCGCACCGGCAGGAGCCTGCCGTTCTCGATGCGGTAGCTCCACAGCTCGGCGTGCCGCAGTCCGGAACGATCCACCGCCGTGACGGTGCGCTGCAGCGCGTCACGTAATGGCGCCACGTCGGCGCGGGACGAGGCGGTCGCCGCCGCGATCTGCTTCGCGAGGCCGGCGAGTAGCGCATTGACGTCCCGCCCCCACACGACGGTCGGCGAATGATAGGGGTCCCGACGAAACCGCTCCCACACGTCGCGCGACGCGTAGGTGTCGTTGGCCACCAGGGGACCCAGATCGTCGACGAACAACCCCCACGGGTACGGCTGCATGATCGGGCCCGCGAGCTCGAGCGTCCGATCCAGCCCGACCGGCTCGAGCAGGAGCAGCATGGCGGGGTCGGTGTTGACGATCGGGATCGGCCGACCGTTCTCGTCGAGCGAGAGGGCGAGAAACCGCAGCGTATCCGCGAGGAATCCGGTCCGCTGGATGACGGCCTCCCAGTACTCCCGCTCCGCCCGCGGCAGCCAGCGCAGCCGGTCCGCGACCGGACGGCCGACGTCTCCGACGGCGACCCGGAAGTGGCGCTCGGCGCCGCGCCACACGGCAATCGCGCGCTCGAGCGCCGCGCGATCGCGTACGAAGCCGGCCAGCGGCGCGTCGCGAATGGCCGGCGTCATGCCGAGCTGCTGCAGGACATCCAGGATCGTTCCCACGGCCTCGAGCGCGTGCGGCACCCAGATGACGTTCACATCCATGGCGAACCGCCCGCCGCCGTACCCTGCGCGGGAGTCGCGCCAGCTCGCGGAGATCCACCGGCCCTCGGCATCCCGTGGAAACCCGACCAGATTGGTCGCCACCGGATTTCGAGCATACGCCGCCGCCTGCCGCGTCACGTACGCGAGATTGGTGACGAGCCGCTGGAGGTGGCGCTCCTCCAGCAGAAACGTGCGCTTGCGCGCGGCCGGCACCCGCTGGTCGCTCAAATAGCGGGCCGCGACCACCGGCAGCTGGAAGTCGTCGTCCACCATCACGTAGTTCTCGCGCACGGCCTGGAGGTCCTGGAGCACCGCGCGGGCCTGCGCCGCCTGACCGGCGTCCACCAGCCGGTTGTACTCGGACGCATGCTCGCGGATCGCTTGGCCGCCGAGCGCCTCCTCGTGACTTACGTCGCCCGCGGCCGAGAGCTTGCGCAACGCGCTCGCGATGACGTGCTCCGGCATCGCCGGCGCCCACACCGGCTCCATCAGCAGGGCCGTCATCAACATGTCGCGGCCGAAGTAGGTCGCGAAGTTCGGCAGCCCGGCCATCAACTTCTCCCGCGAGCAGAGCAGCTCCATGCCGCGCACTTCGCGCTCGAGCCGCCGGAACCGATCGGGATGGGCCGAATCGCCGCGGACGGTCTCGGAGAAACGGCGGAAATCGTCGTTGAAGATCTCGGCGCGCGACAGCGGCGTCAGGGCCGGGGCGTCCGTGGTCACGCGGACCCCGAAGCGGACGACGCCGCCGGCGGGCCGGCGGATCGTTATCGTGCCTCCCCTGACCGCGGCCACCGTCTCCCGAGCGTCCCCTTCCAGCGCGAGCCAGAGGTGGGTCTTGCCGTCGAAGCTCACCTGTTCGACGCGCACGACCCAGGCGGTGTCGCCGTGCTGCTCGGTGATCCGGGGCAGAAGCCGCGCACGCAGCGCGCCCGGGGTCTTCACGCCGAGCAGGGCCAGGTGCCGCGCGCGCTCGGCCCCCGGCAGCTTCGCGATATGGTCGATCAGCTGCGACAGCTCGGGCTGCGGAAATGGCGTGGCGTCGAGCGGCAGGGAGTCGCGTCTCGCGTACTGAAAGTCGCGCTCCACCCGCATCGAGCCGAGCAGCAAGAGGCCGAGTGTGATGGAGGACGGGGCTTCGAGCCCGTAGGAAACCGACCGCGTGCGTCCCGACGCGCCCACGACCGCGCTCCCTGAACTCCAGGCGAGCTCAGCCGGCGCACCGGCCGAGTCACGGGCCGTGAAACCGGCGCTCTCGTTGAGCGCGTCCGCCCAGAGGTGCACCACCCGCCCCTGGCTGCGGTTCAGATAGATCTGGAAGGCGTTGCCGCTCGCGTCCCGATACACCCGCGTTTCGTAGCCCTCGTACGCGGCGGGGTCGTCGAGTCCGGGCTCGGGGAAGGCGAGATACGGTGGAACCGTGTCTCCGGGCACCGCAGTCTGCACTACCAGCAGCAGCTCGAGCAGGCTCATCGGAAAATCGTACGGTCTGCGGAGGCGTTACGCCACCCGGGCTCTTGACGACTGACCACGCCGTGTCCCATCCTGAAGGATGGGGCGTTACGCTGCTTTCACACAGCGACTGCTCGACAGCGTGCTGGACGCACCGGGCCACACATCGAGCGAGCTACGTCGCGCCGCGCTGGCGCGCGCGGCGCGGCCCGGCGTGCCTGGCGACGGCCTGGCGGCCCCGCTCGGGCGCTACGTCGACACGGTGGCCCGCCACGCCTACAAGCTCACGGACGACGACCTCAACGCCCTGCGGCGTGCGGGCAGCTCGGAGGACGCGATCTTCGAGATCACGGTCTCCGCGGCGCTCGGCGCCGCGCTCGACCGGCTCGAGCGCGGGCTCGCCGCGCTGCGGGGCGAGGAGCCGGACTGATGCGACTCCGTACAGTCGAGCACGGTCATCGCCTGCCGCAGCGGCTCAAGCTCCTCCTCATCCGTCTAGTGAGTGGGCGTCGCGTGCCCGACGTCGTCAAAACGCTGCTCTACCGGCCGGAGTTCTTCGGTCGCCCGATGTGCGACTGGACGCAGGCGGTGATGCGCGGGCCGTCGGAATGGAGCGTCGGCGAGCGCGAGCTGTTCGCCGCGTTCACGTCGCGCCTGAACCAATGCCTGTTCTGAACGGGTGCCCACGGCGCGGTCGCGTCGCTGGCCCTTAGGGACGAGCAGCTGGTCGAGGCGGTGCTGGCCGATTGGCGCACCGCCCGGGTCGATCCCAAAGTCCGAGCCGCGCTCGGCTTGCTCGAGAAGCTCACGCTCACCCCGGCGGAAGTGCGGCCGGCGGACGTAGAGCCACTACGCGCCGCCGGCGTGAGCGATGCCGCGATCGAGGACGCGATTCACGTCTGTGTGCTGTTCAATGTCTACGACCGGCTCGCCGACTCGCTCACCTTTCATCTGCCAGGCCCCGACGGCTACGCGGCGTCGGGGCGCAACCTCATGCGGCGCGGGTACGTGCTCTAGATCCTTCGCGCCTGCGGCGCTCAGGATGACAGGCTGGCTCGCTCCGCGAAAGGAAAAGAGAGAAAACTCCCTTTCGCTGTTTTGTTTACCGCAGTCGCCCGGCGCTGTCATCCTGAGCGAGCGCGCGGAACGCGCGCGAGCGAAGGATCTCCACGCCGCGCGTGTTGTACGTCTCCAAGTACCGCGTGTGCGCCGCGTCCGTGGGGTATGCTTC
>Ga0209472_1002544_pt1 | contig 10251 bp, 13 predicted proteins | sample GraSoiAngelo_130_FD_185887 | JGI IMG/M metagenome (GOLD analysis project Ga0209472, IMG submission 185887) | Grasslands soil microbial communities from the Angelo Coastal Reserve, California, USA - 14_0929_02_20cm (SPAdes) (version 2) | ecosystem: Environmental > Terrestrial > Soil > Grasslands ...
TCAACGAGACAAAATGGCGCTGCTTCTGCAAACCCAGCCCGGGGTGGGTGCGATCACCGCCCTGGCCTATGTGCTGACCCTGGGCGATGTCAGCCGCTTCCCGCGCGGCAAGCAGGTGGCCAGTTACCTGGGCCTGATTCCGCGCGAGCACTCCTCGGGCGGACGGCAAAAGCTAGGTGCGATCACCAAACAAGGCAACCGCATGCTGCGCATGCTGCTGGTGGAGGCGGCGCAGATCGCGGTGCGTTACGATCCCGAGTTTCGTAAACAGTATCTGCATCGCTGCCATTCCAAGCCGAAAGCGGTGGCCAAAGTAGCAGCGGCGCGCAAGTTGGCGGTACGGCTGTACTGGATGCTGCGTACCCAGCAGCCGTATCCAGCCGTTGTTCGCATCGAGAGCAGCCCGCGGGTGGCCCTGGTCGGCGCGAGCTAGACCGAAGGAACTGATTGGGCGCTCTCGCATCCCGTAGCGACGGGATGTTCGCATGGCAGAATCATGGCCGAGTGTTAGGTCGAATCGATGGTTGGGGGAACGACTCCACCGCAGGATGATTCAGACGTGAGATTTCCAGAGTCTTGGTCCTCAACCTTCTCTGGCGAAGACAGCGGTGCTCGCGCACCGCCCAGGACTAGTTTGTCCTTGACAACGCCTTCGCTCTTATCGAGGGGCACCCGGCAGGAAGAGTACGCCCTGAAAGAAACGTTCATCGGTTTGCCCATTTACGCCACGTTTGTCGTACTGGACGAATCGGAAAAGGACGAAAAGGGAACGCCAAAGTTGTGCATCTTAGACGCTATCCCTGAGCGTGTTCAAAACAACAAGGAATTCTTGGAGTACCACAGAAGGTGCATGAATAAACTCATTACGGACTGGAGGGATAGTGTTGTGCATCGAAAACGTGGCGACGACAAATACCATGCAAGTTGATCGCCAGGCCTCCTACTAAAAGAGGACAAGCCGAGGAAACCGGGTTTTTCCCAAACTGCCTCAAGTCCGCGGCTTGTACGCCTCGCCCTCGATGCTCACGTTCTCTCCCTTTTCCACCGCCCAAATGATCGTCTGCCCGGTCACGATCTTCGCGTGCTTCAGGCTCGGGTCGCCGCCATTCACGATGATCACCACGGCATCCGAGGCACGCGCCTTGTGCTCCTCGACCGCGAACTCTCGGTGGTCGGTGACACTGATCTGATAGATTCCGCGCCCCATGTGATACGAGTGCTCTCCTGCCGTCAGAAAGAAATGCGTGAACGCCTGCTGGGTGCGCAGACGCCGGCTGTCGAACTCCACTTTGTCGCCGCGCTGTCCCAAGATAAAGCAAGTCGGCTGGCCCGGTTCCGCCCGGCAAAAGCGAAACATGACGAAATCATTCTGCTGAATGGTCTTCCGCATGTCCTCTTCGCGCGGCACAAAGGCCCTGGCAGACTTGTCCCAGTGAAATACCACTTCGTGTTGCATCCCTTTGCCCACCGCAGTCCCGGCCTTTTGCACGGTGATTATGCCTGGCTTGCACTGGACGTAGTCGGAGACCGACGCGAAGTAAGTAAAATCGCCGGCGTCGTGGAAAAGGTGGACGAAACCGTTCTGAGAGGTGAGATGCTGCGAATTTAGAAAGTCCATGGTCGTTTCCTATGCGAGTTGCCCCTCGGCGAGCAGCTCGCGGTCGAGTACTTCCGCCTGGAGCAGAGCGAGAGTCATGTTCACCGGCGCGTCCCCCAGCAGTGGAATGTTCGTCGGCACAAACGTCTGCGTCTTGTCGAAGGTAAGCAACGTGTACGGAATGTTGACGTTGAGCAGGTCCAGCAACGACAGCACCAGGTTGATCAGGGAGCTGAACGCGCCCAAGATGGGAGTCAGCACGCCCGAAAAAGCACCGATCACCGTATTCACCAGGCCGGCAATTAAGCCCCCGATCAGCGGAATCGAACCCAGCGTGTTCGAGACTTCATTTTGGATCGCCGCAATAATGAGGGGCCCCATCGGCGTCAGGTCGAAACGCGCCGAGAAGGGATCTATCAGCAGGACGATGCCCCACTTCGTACCCAGATCGTCGACGCGAAAGCCGAAGGACGCACTGAGGCCGAAGGCGAAAGGCAGGTTGACCGCCACATGGACGCTCGGCCAGGGGATGCAGAACTGCGGCGTGCAGACGTTGCCGATGAACGGAATGTCTACGCACACCTGAAACGGCGGAATGCAGATCGTAGGTAGGATCAGGCCCAGATCGAACGTGAAAAACGCCGAGACCGAGCCCGCGACATTCACGTTGTTCAGATCAAGTTTGTTGGCGGGTGCATTTTCCAGGACAGCGACCCCGCCTGAGAGTGCCACCGATGCCGAATAGCCGACTTGGAACGGCCCCCACGTTGCCGTATCGGAACTCGCAGCGTGCGCCAGTGCAATCGCCTTTTGTAGAACAACGTTCACTCCAGGTTCACTGACTGCAATTGTTGCGTCCATATTTGTTCCTTAGCTGATGTCAGCCCACACTTTCAGCTGGTTGTCTGCGATCAACGGGCCATCTGCGAGGCTGAGGCTCGCAAACGACCCGAGCGCGAATTTCTCCACCGGATACCGTAGGGCGTCGAGAAGCGAATTGATCATCGTCTCGGTGTAGCACTCGATCAAGGACTCGAGCGCACCCACGTCCTTTACGATGATCTTGTCGATGTGCAACCCGACGTCGCGGCCACCCACGGAGTTGGGTGTAGATACCGGGTGCCCGATCGCCCACACCGAAAGCTTCGCGCAATCGCGCGACGTACGACCGTCCTTTTGCGGCGGCCTGCGCTTCGGCGAGTTCGGATTCTCCCGGTTGTGGTCATCGGGCGGCACCGGCATCGCAATCAGCGCCCCGCAAAGGAAGCAGACTTCGAGCGTGGCGGTGAATGCAAACTGGTTGGGCCCGAGCACCAGGGGCGCCGGCAAGTGCAGTCCCGCCTGCGCCGGTCTGAAGTCGAGCAATGCATCCAGGATCCGCACCGAGATCGGCATGCCGGCGTTGGTTCCCGGCACTGGAAGTGGCGGAATGACCCAGAAATCCACTCCAGGCGAACCTGCTCCGAGAGGAGGGCACGCGTAGTAAAAGTACTTGGGACGAGCCGTGCGATACGCCTTGATGAACTTGTTGAATGCGTCTTCGTGCAAACCCGCGAAAACGTGGTGTCCATTCGTGAGGGCCATCTCTGCTGTCTCCGCCGTTCCGCTATGGGTAGAAGCAAACCTGTGGCCAATCAGCCTGACGCTTCCCTGGTGCGGCGTTTCAGGACTAGTTCCAGCCGAAACAGGGAGATACGCTGAGGACAGCCTTTGACGAACGCAAAGTGCTGGGCTGGATTACCTATCTGGTCGGATAGCGACTATCTATTCGGGTGGGTGACCGAGACAACCGCGCGGGGTGACCAGTCATTCGCGCGCTTTGCGATGGGCGGGTTCTATAAAAGGGGATGTCAAGAGAAAATACTTCTCCCTTTCCGCAGGAAGGGGCAGTTGTCCGACATCCAGCCCCCTGTATGCGGTTCCATGTGCTGTCCTGGCGCGTAGTCCGCGTCACCCTCTAAGTCGGGATCCAGGTCCATCCGCTGTGCATTCTTCGTGCCGTGGCGGAGCGCCTGCAAGCCAGCGTGGTGGCGATGTGCCAACCATGGTTCTATCGGAGACTCGTGGCCTATGGCTTTGTTGGGTTGTCCGAGGGGGCATACGGTGGCCCGTGAGACTCGTTGCCTAACCCGCCCAGGATACTCACCCTCGAACCCGTGCGCTCCGCCGCCGGAAGAAGCCACGCCAGCGTGAAACTGGCCTGGTCCTCTGGCGCGGAACGCTTAGGCTGCTTGTGGCTTCAGTTGCTCGGCGTCGAAGCTTTCTCCTTTCTTCCAAACGCTCAAGGTAATGGCGGCGATCTTGCGCGCCAGCGTCAAGCGCGCCATCGCCGGCTGCATGCCTTTGGCCAGCAGACCTTCATAGAACTCACGGAAAGGACCGTGGAGGGCGCTGGCCCGTCGTGGCCGCACTCTTAAACAGGTTTTTCAGATCGTGATTGTGGTTGCGGTTGAGTCGCGGATAAACACCGGCTTCTTGGCGCGCACCAGTTGCCCGTCCTGGAAGCGGTAATCGGCGCTGCTGCGCGTCTCCAGGGCCAGTCCGCAGTAGGCCCAGAACTGACGCTTGGTGCGGAAGCGGTGCGGCGTCTGCACCCGGCCGATCAGCCAGGCCGCGCGAATCGCACCCAGCAGAGGTACAGTGCGCAGCAGCTTCGCCGCCGCATGCTTGCGGCTCTCCATCACCAGCTCCCGCTTGGCGGCGCGGCGCAGCCCCTGCAAGGCATCCAGCTCTTCGTAGAGCCGCTCCGCCCGGCGATGCAAACCCGGCTGGCTCAGCTTCGACAACCACTCCGGGCGATGCCGACGACCGTACGGTTTCTTCCCCGCGCACGCGATCGCCTGGCTGCGATACAACGCTTTCACCCGGCCCATCACCCGCGTCGTATCTTCGGTCAGGGCGGCGTAACTGCGGACCAGTTCCTGCAACGTGCGCGTGCTACTTTCCCCGTGATACACCGGCGAGAGCAGGCCCGCGCGCAGCAACTCCGCCAGCTTGCGCGCATCGCTCCGGTCGCTCTTGTTGCCCGCCTTCAGGAGCGCGTTCTGGCGCGGATTGCATACCACCACCCGCGCCACCCGTCGTGCCAGCAGATCGTACAGCCAGGCCGAATGCGTTCCTTCTTCAAAGGTGAGGTGCAGGGTCCCGCGCAGCCCCTGAATAAAGTCGAGAATGGCGGGCTGGCCCACCTTTGCGCCTTTGTTTTTTGCAAAGGTGGGGAGCCGAGGACTCATGCAGCGCCGGGCTTCCTTCTCATCTTCGCCGGTTCCCACTGAAATACAAGACGCCACTTCGTGAAGGAGTTTTTTCCACCGGCAGCCACGGAGGCGAGGTCCGTTGCGGTCGTTACTCGACACATGCAAGCACACAATATGACATCACATGATGCTATAATTAGTGCCTGGAGTTTCCGATGAGAACAACCCTTGCACTTGATGACGATCTCGTACGCATTGCCCAGGAGTTCACTGGGGTAGCGGAGAAAACGGCGTTGATTCGTGAAGCTCTCAAAGCCCTCATCGAGCGGGAAAGCGCTCGCAGATTGGCGTCCCTGGGAGGCACAATGCCGCAATTGAAGAATATTCCACGCCGCAGGGTGCGGCCGAATTGATTCTCGCCGATACGTCTATTTGGATCGACCATCTCCGTTCCGGAAACAGAGAATTGCGCAAGCATCTTAACCACGGGAACATTGTGATCCATCCGTTCATCATTACGGAACTTGCCCTGGGTTTGGTAAACAGGCGCTCGCTTCAGGAGCGCACTAAGACACTTGCACTGCTGGATCTTTTGCCACAGGTGCGGGTGGCGCAACTGAGCGAAGTGCGGCTAACGATTGAAGCTCGACGCTTGTACAACCGCGGCATCGGTCTCACCGACGCACACCTAATAGCCTCTGTCTTTATCAATCCGTCCACGCTTCTGTGGACAAGAGATAAGCGACTCCGTAAAGTCGCCGAGGGTCTTGGCATTCGCGCCAGTCTGGCTTAGGAAACAGGGACTAACTGGGGAAATGGAAACGCCGGTCGCTGGGCGAGTCGTCGGTTAGCAATTCTGAGTTACTAATGCAATCGATCTGTTGCATCCTCGGCGCGGGTTACTCGCACGTTGCTGGTGCACCTCTGGCCAGAGATCTGTTCGCCACTCGCAACGTGGCGATCCCTTCCGAAGCTGCTGCACGCAGATTCCGGACGGTCTGGAAGGATTACGAGGCGTGGTTACCTGAAAATCCCTCCCGCAACGCAGAGGAGTACTTGGCAGACCTGCCTAAGCACAGGCGGTCGGCAGTGTGGACCGCAAACGAAAGATACGTCTTGGCCCGCCGCAATTTGGAGGCAACAGCCACTATTGAAACGCGAGGATCGACTTTCCCGTTTCCCGATTTTCCTGTTCCGGCGCGCGTCATTCCACCGTTTGAGTGGGCCGTGGAGCTGCTGGCAGCCGTCCTAGCAACTCCACTGCCCTCTTACACAACGGTAACGAATTTCCGCTACGGAGCACGCGTTATGTTTCCCTTCCGCTGTGATTCGCATTTGGCGTTTTGGCGAGAGGTGCTGGGGAAAGCAGGCCACGTCGCCGCTATAACTACGAATTACGATATCCTCATCGAGCGCGGGCTAAGGCACAGGCGGATGACGCGCGTTTTCGGACCCGGTTGCTATTACGGGGGGATTCCGAAACCGCAATTATTGCGGGGAACCCAACTGCCATGGGCTTATCAGGGTAATTACATCGAACTGGAAGGGGCAGTTCCTGTCTACAAGTTACATGGTTCGCTGAATTGGTCCCGCGTGGGGGACGGGCTGGAATTGTTCCAGGATCTCCGTCCCGCATTTCGGAGCGGTGGAGACGCAGCGATTATCCCACCAGTTCCGGAAAGGGAATACCCGCATGGTTACAGCCGGTCTGGAGTAGCGCCGAAGAGGAGCTTGCCAGGGCAGCGATTTGGATTGTTTGTGGGTATTCGCTGCCATCATACGACGTGCGATCACCGAGCTACTGCGTAGGACGGCGATCGCCGGGAATCTGAAGCGCATTTTGATCCTCGATCCGCACGTCTCGGACATATGCTGCCGGTATTCCACCATTGCTCAGCATGTTCAAGTGATGGCATTAGAGGGGCTGCCCGAAGGTATCGACACATTGCGCAAGCTTTTGGAACTATGCGACTGGGCGAAAGCAGCCCAAGGACCTAGAAGTGATTTCGAAAATAAAGATCGGCGCTGTGGCCGGCGCGGCTAGCGGTCGGTGGTGGATTGAGCTTCCATGTAGGAGCGCAGGATAGCGTTGATGCGGGTCTGATAGCCACGGCCGTTTTTCTTCAGCCACTGCACGACGTCGTGATCAACTCTGATGGTGAGACGGTCTTTGGGTTCGGGCATGGTGAGCCGGGCGGTTTTCCAGAAGGATTTGCCGAGCTTGGGGATGTCGGAGAAGTCGATGTCGGCATCGCGCATGGCGCGCAACCGCTTAAAATCCGTGGCTCCCTTTGCCCGTGTTCCTGAGGTGGTTTGCGTAGTCTTTCCTTTCATCGCGATGTGCCCTCCTGGCCGAAATAATCCGCCGGCGTTTGCCGCGCATAACGTAAACCACTACGATCTCGACATCTTCCATGAGGCCGATGGCTAATACGCGGTCTTCGCCGTGGCGGCGACGAGCTTTCTCAAAGACAGGTCCATCGAAGATCTGAGTCGCCTCCTGAAAGTCAACGAAGTGCTTTGCGAGGTTGGCTTGGCGCTTGCTTTCGTCCCACTCGAAAAGCATTCTTACAGTCTCGCCGCTCGGTCTATATGTACACAATGTACATACGTTAGGAGGTGATTGTCAAGCTCGAGCGCTATAGTCAGCACCCGATCCCAACTAGTAGTCAGGTGTACTTAGGCACCTTGGATCGCCAAGCGCTTGCTTTCTCTTTCCACTTCTCTACATTAACCCCCTTCACCAGAAGCCAAAGGCAGAGTGATGCCTCCCCAATAAAGGCGGGAACTAGAATGGCGGGGAATAACCGATTTGCGACGGCGGGGGACAGAATCAGCGCGAAGCTGTTCGTCAGATAGCACACGCCGGCGATCTGCATCAGGACGCCGATAGTCTTTGGAAGATAGCCCGACCTGAAGATCAGGTATCCGACAATGAGGCAGAAACAGGCGAAGAAGAGCAGGCTCACGCCAAAACCATAGCCGTGCGATTTGAGCGACAGGGTCGCCATGGCGTAGAGCTGCTCCGGCGTAAATGCTTTGAGGTATCCAGCATTCCCCAGCGGAAACAACGCCTCAAGCAGACGCATCGTAGTCGCGGCTTCGATGCCGATCGATACCAGATTGAAGAATACCGCCAGCAAAGCGAGATCTCTGCTGACTGGTCTCAGCAACACAAACAAGATCAGTAGCAGGGCAACAGCGCAAATCAGCAAGAACAGTTCGGCAGCGATATGGAAACGCCACAGCGATTCGTGCGACATGATGTTGGCCGCTGTGGCCGCGGCATCGCCCGAGACGATCAGCCTGTCCCGGACGAATGCCTCACCGAAGAGGCCCACGACAATGATGATCAGGTACAGCACACCGCCGATTCTTGCGTAAAGTTGTGGCGATGTTTCAATGGTACGAGATGTCATTTCTGCCCTCCCTTGGGGTGGGGATCCCACGTTTCGAAAACCGCGAAACGTGGGGCACCCGCTCGCGGAACGTCTTATAGTTACCCTGGCGTCGTTTCATCGCGCGCTAGGATCACTATTCCCCCGCTGCACTAGCCTGCTCCTTCCATCGTTGTTCGTTCACGCCGAACACGAGGAGCCACACGATTAGCGATCCTGCCCCGAGAAGGCCGAAGGCTGCAAGGTAGGGGAACAGACGGTATCCGAGCGGCGGATATAGGAAGGTCAGCCAACCTAAACCTCCAAATACCGACAACACACCCAAGATTCGAGGCAGGAAGGTGGACCTGACAATGAGGTAGCCTGTCAGGAGCGCGTAGAATCCGAAAAATGCCAAGGCGATTGCAGCGCCATGGTCATTCACCTTGAGAAAGAGGAGCGCCAACGCCTGCAATTGTTCCGCGCTAAATACACTCAAGTAGTGCGAGCCTCCCAAGACGAGCAAGGGGGCGATATAGAAGAGGCGGCTAAAGGTCTTGATGACGCAACCGGCGAGGCCCAAGAACGCCGCAACCAAAGAGACGCTCCTGCCGGCCGGCTTAAGCAAATCATAAAAGAGAGCTGTGATAGCGATCTGGCAGGCCATTTCGATCAGGTAGACCGTGAAACCCAACTGAAAAAAGCCCCTGTGCGTCAGTATGTTGGTCGCCGTAGCCGCGGCGTCGCCGTCTACAACCAGCCTGCCGCTGACGAAACCCTGAGCGAATATTCCCGTCAGTATGGTGAGGAGATAAAGCACACCGGTAATCCTGGCCTTGAAACGCGGCGACGTTTCCGTCATTGCAGCGGTTCCCATGTTCGTTCTCCGTTACGCGAAAAATTAGGATCTACAGACCGGAACTGATCTACGGGCATTTTTGCCAAGGTAAGGCTTTCGTTGGGAAAGGGAAGCGTCACTAAGCCGATGCCGCCCCGTGCTCCTCTCCTTCGAGCGGACGATGCCGTACATCCAACCCTTTGACCATCAGCCACACGGCTAGCAGGACGTAAGCCGGGGCCAACGGCATCGCCAGGCGCACTTCCGGAGAATATCCCAACAATCCTCGCAAGCTCACACCTGCGATCTGCAGTACAGCGCCGATCATTCCGAACGCCGCGAGCGGTCGCGGGACGAGCCGGAAACGGTAGAGCAGCGTAAAGAGCAGCAAGATCCAACAACCCACCGTCAGTAGGAATGTGTAATGCGACCACTTCCGCGCTGCGCCGACTACGAGTGCCACGCCCTGGAACAGCTCAGCCTTCGCCGCACCCGCGCTCACATACTCCTGGCTCAGCGACAGCATAGAGAGGATGTGAGCGTTATCCACCGCCTGCAACGAAAAAGCTGCCACCGCGAGGGCCACCAGCCAGAGCGCCATGGCCGAGCTGTACCGACGAAACACATGCCATCCCGCGCTCGCGACCGCGATAGCCATCGCGCTTCCTACGAAAAAAAGCAGCACGGCCGCGCGGACCTGAGTCGCGACGCCAGCCGCGCTCACCAGGAAACCCGGCGGGCTGACCAGCGGATGCAGCATGATGAACGGCACGATCAATCCGCCCGCTAAATGCGCGAGCAGCAGTACGCCGACAAGACGCCCGACGCCCGATGGCGCGCCTCTCTGGTGGATCATGACTGCGGTGCTCATATTCGTGTCTCCTAATGAAGTCGACTGGATGAGGAAATAGGTCACGCTTCAGATCGGCCCTTGATAGCGGCGCAGCCGGACCGCTGCGGCGAGGAATGCCGCGGCGATTGCCAAGCCGATCCACAGATCCGGGCTGCTCAGGAAATGACCCGGAGTCAGGTGTGTCATCGGATCCATCGGGAAGGTACCCGGCATTGTGAAAGCCTCCGCGCCGCCACCGCTCATGCGGTTCCCCATCATGGCGGCGAAATGCGAAGTGTGGAACACGATCTTTTCGAAGACACCGATCGCCAGCAGCGGTAACACCGCCCATAGAAATGCCGCGCGCCGCGCCCAGCCTGAAACCAGCAGCAGCCACGCGTAGATTGGCG
>Ga0209472_1002552_pt1 | contig 10242 bp, 7 predicted proteins | sample GraSoiAngelo_130_FD_185887 | JGI IMG/M metagenome (GOLD analysis project Ga0209472, IMG submission 185887) | Grasslands soil microbial communities from the Angelo Coastal Reserve, California, USA - 14_0929_02_20cm (SPAdes) (version 2) | ecosystem: Environmental > Terrestrial > Soil > Grasslands ...
GTTTTCACGTAGCTGTACGCGCCCCGGGAAAGCGGATCGCTCTGCCAGTCATGCCAATACGCATGAGCAAGCAAGCTCTCTAATTCTGATCGACTGATCCTGAGCACGCGACTGAGCGAGTGCAAACATTTATCGACAACGAATTCTGTGCTTTTACCTGAGAGCCGCTCAGCGCAATGAAAAGGCGCCCATCCGGTGATGATCGGTAATTTCTCCGGCATGGTGGTCCACCAAGTCGGGAACCAATCTTCGTGCGACAGGAGAAAGCTCATGTTTGCGAGGGATTTCGATTCCGTGCTGTGCGGTGGGCGCAAATCGTCCCAAAAACGTTGCTGGAAGCGGAGCGTTACCCTGATCGCTTTACCCATAGCCAGCTTGCTTAGAGCGGCTTGCTTCTGTGGCGGGAGATCCGGAACGAAGCGCACGGCACCGGGTTCTTCGGGAGACGCTTGCAATATCGAAAGCGGTAGAGTGATTAGCAATCGTGGAGCCGTCATCGTGATTGTGCCCGCTTGGTTGCAAGCTGAAAGTTCAACATTTCCCGGCTGCCACCGGATCGCGGTCGCAACCGTATCGAGTTGGCAGGAAACGTTTGCCTCGCGCAGTTCTCGGCGGAAAATCTCAAGCAGAGCCTCGTAACCTCGCGACCGGATGCGAAAGGCGCGATCACCTTCGATTTCCAGGTCTGCCCGCAAACCCTTTACTAGCGAATGCACGCTGATTTGCGCAGGATCAGCGGCGTGGAATCCGGTCACATAACCGCGCGCCCAATCTTTTGTCGCCTGCGTAACGGAGTCATTGCAACAATGATCGAGAAATTGGAGGAAAGTCTCGTCCGGCGCACGATCATCCATTTGTTCCAGCAGTTCGTCGACTTCGGAAAAGAAGTCGCAGGGGCTGAGCTTGTCTTCGCGAAGGCACCAGACGTCGCCATCTACTTCTGTGGCGTCCAGGTGGTTGCGGCGAAGCAGGTCCCAAATTTCAGGTGGTTTGCCGTGGATGAACTCGGCGCCTAGTTCGATCGGCGCGTCACAGACCGGATCGCGCAGCGTGAAAATGCGTCCACCGATGCGATTACGTGCCTCGATAACGCTGACTGCGAGCCCTGCGCGCGTTAACTCGATCGCAGCGGAGAGTCCGGCCGCGCCTGCACCCAAGATGATCACATCAGGGTTTTGAGACATTGAGAGTTTTTAACCGCAGATGCCACCGAGGAAGCATGTGAGCTTTCTGTGATCCTCGGTGACTTCTGTGGTAGTCGCCGGAAGTTACCGGCTGGCCAGTGCGGGCTCGAGGTGTCCTGATTTCAGAGATTCGTAACGCTTGTTGATTTCTTCCCAGTTCACGACGTTCCACCACGCCTGCAAATACTCGGGCCGGCGGTTGTTATATTTTAGATAATAGGCGTGCTCCCAGACGTCGTTGCCCATGATTGGGAACAGCCCCTGCGAAATTGGATTGTCCTGGTTGGGAGTTGTAATGATCTGCACACTGCCATCCGGCTTGCCTGCGAGCCACACCCAGCCACTACCGAATTGCTTGGCGCCGGCATCATTGAATTTCGTTTGAAAATCTTTGAAGTTGCCGAAAGTCTTCTTGAACACTTCGGCGATGTGGCCGCTGGGCTCTCCGCCACCTTTCGGCTTCATAATTTTCCAGAACATGGTGCTCGGGCACGGCATTCAGATCACGCAGCAAGTCTTCGGCGGCTTGTGATTGCAGCTTGGGGTATTTTTCCAAGGCGGCATTCAAGTTCTTTACGTAAGTGCCATGATGCATATCGTGATGCAGCTTCATGGTTTGGGTGTCAATATAGGGTTCGAGAGCGGAATAGTCGTACGGCAACGGGGGTAGTTGATGAGCCATAATTATCCTCCAAACACTTTAGAGATGTCGGCAGCGGTAGAACGGATGCACGTTGCGTTCTGGAATTGAGTGAGAGCCCCGGCGCTACCTTCTCCCCAGAAAACGGATGCGAGTGGTAAACGCGCGTCCGCCGGAATCGGCGAAGGTGAAACGTTGCGGAGAGTCGATGTTGTTATTCACGAATGCGGCATTTCCGTGGCCTGTGATGTTGTTGAATCCGCCGCGCACCGCCCAATACGCTCCCAGGAACCGGAAGCGCTTCTCCAGATGCGTGTTCAACGAAAAGTACGCGGGGAAACGCCGGGATCCAGGTGCTTCCACAAGGTGCTGCTGTGAATTGATGACACTGAATGCGAAGCCGCTGCGAGCTTCCACGGAATACGCAAGGTCCACTTTATGAAGGATTGGCAGTTTAAAAAAGGGCAGCAATCCCCAGGAGAGCACGCGGTTGGGAACGTCCCAGGGATAAGGGCCGGGGGCTTGCGAGCTCAATAACGGATTGTCCACATTGAAATCGAGCACCTGGTTGGAGCGCAATTGCGAGCGCGTGTAGGAACCCATGACCATATAACTTTCGCGAAAGCTGTGCCGCAATTCAAGGTGAAACGAGCGATACCGGTCGTTTCGCGTGTTCTGCAGCAGGAACCGGCCTGCAGGCGCGCCGGATGGGGGGTTGTAGACGAAGCCGTGGGCTCCGTCGCGTTTGAGAAATTCGGCCTTCAAGTAAATGGCCCGGGGGAGTTTTTTTTCGAGAGCGAGACTCCAGTTCACATAGCGCGGCGCCTGAAGTGTGCCTCGGTTAACGAAAAACGTAGTGAGCAGTGGCGTAGGGGCAGACGTAGGTGCACCGTTCACATCCGTGGGTTTGCCGATCGAGTTGAAGAAGTAGTCTGTTCGCTGGCCGGCAAACGGACGGGCGATCAAAAACAGCGGAGTCGCATCGTAGACGATTCCAATTCCTGCGGAGACCTTGGTGTTGCCTTCGTTGTCAAACACGTAAGTCCCAGCCAATCGAGGCGAGACCAGCACGTCACGGACGATCTGATCCCAATCGAAACGCAGTCCGGGCTCAATCAGCAAACGGTTGCTAATGAGCCAACGGTCCTGGGCATACGCGCTGCTTTCGAGGTTGTAGATTTTCGAAAGAGCGCCACCCGCAAATGTTGAATAGCGCGAGCAGTGCGAGGGCACAACAGGCGTTCCGGTAGTGTCGAGTGGGCAGGGCATTGGCGGGGGAGGGATCTGGCGCCAGTAGGAAATCGGCCGTCGCGTGAACTCAGCCGTGTAAGACAGCCAGTCGAAATCCACTCCAATCTTTAACTCATGACGGCCGTGCCACGGATGTGGCGGCAAGTACAAATTGCTCAGGACTTGCCAGCGCCGGGCGAGAGTATGCGAGGAAAGATAGTAGTTGCCTTCTGCCATTTGTGGCGAGAGAACATAAGGAAGCGTTCCCAGCGGCGTGAGCGCCAAATTGTATTGATCGAATCCCACTCCGCCTTCCAGCAGCTCGCCAGCGGAAAAATAGTGTTGGTCTTTGACGCTCGCAACGTAAACAGATTCAATGTCCGAGGGCGGTGCGGGAATAGGATTCTGGGGTGACAAGCCTGCGTGCGGATCGTCGAGATGATTAACCAAAATGCTTGTCGTGAGAATGTTGCGCGAGCTGAGGTTGGTTTGAGCTTTCGCGAGATTGCTGACTCGCCACACGGTATCGGTTTCCGCGCCCTTGGGCAACAGACGGCTCACGACCAAATTGTTGTCATACTCGCCGTCGATTGCATCGAAGAACCACATCTTTCCTTTGCGGACAGGGCCGGAAAATGTAATGCGTGGACCAATACTGTCGAGCGCGAACCCTTTTTTAGTCTGAAAGGATGGGGTGAAGTTGCTTGCGATGAAGCGATAGCGATCGTTCCCGATGCCGGTATTCAGCGCGAGCACGCCTGCCGATCCCTTACCGTACTCCGCTGGAATGCGCGTGGTTTCGACATCAATCGAACGAAACGCGTCAGTGCTGATCCGCGCTGACAACTGGCCGTTAGCAGGCTGGCTGACGTTGAAGCCGTCTAGCAAAGCAAGCGTCTGATAGGTTTCCGAACCCGCTATGTGGGGCTGACCGCTGATATCGTTCACGACTCCCGGAATAAAGTTCAGCACCTTGCGGTAATCACGGGTGTCCGGATAAGGAATATTGACGATGTCCAGGCCGCTGAGCTTTTCGACGGAGGATATCTGCGCCGGATCGATGGCGGGGGGCGATTCCACCACGTTCACTACTTCGCGCACCTCCTGCTGATGAGAAAGCGTCATTTCCAGGTTAGCAGTGGCTGGGAACTGCATCGAAGACAAAGTGAGCGAGTAGTAATCCTGCTTCTCCACGTGGATCCGGTAGGTGCCCGCGGGAAGGTTCAGGAATCGGCAGCGGCCGGCAAAGTCAGTCTCGCATCGCAAGCCAGGAAGCTGAGGGGAGCTTATCAGCACACGCGCTGCCGGCACTGCTACCCCGTTTTCATCGATGACCGTAATGAGAAGAGTGAGGCCGGTCTGGGCTAGGGCGCTAAAGGTGAGAAAAAGCAACAGCGTTAGGGATATCCCATGTCTTCGCATGAAGAAGAGGAATGCTGGCATTACTCACGCCTTCCCTAACGATGCGCAGCTCATTGACTTTGTTGTACTCTGTCGCCCATGAAAATCCGCACTTTATTATTCGCGACTGCACTGGTCTGGAAGGGGCGAAGACCGGCCGCCCAAGCTACGGTTTGAAAATCCTCTTAGCTTTCGACTCGTTTACGGTCGGGCTCGTTTCCTGAAAGTCGATAAGATTTGGTGGATGCACACGGCTGCGTGAACCTGCATCAGAGAAAGCGAACAGGGCAACGCACGGGAGAGCAAAGCTCTATGGGGATTCCCAGAAGTGGAAATCCGTTGCTGCTTGTCGTGCTCGTCATCTGCACGGTTTCGGAAACGCGGGCGCAATCCTCATCCCCAGATGCTGGCTGCTGGTCGCAGATGGCGCAAATACCCCACGACGCGGTTCAATTTGGACACGGCGTAGCAGAAGCACCTCGAAACGCGATTCGGCCACGTAACCTGAAATGGGAACTGCCCATTGCTGCGGCTACGGGAATCCTCATCGCGAGGGTGGACGTTCCTGCCAGCAACCGCATTCAATCGTTACCCTTTCAGCATCTGGCCGCACGCTGGACGAACATTGGCCTTGGAATCGAGTTGGGCACATCCGGGCTTCTGTATGGAATCGGCTGCGCTGGTCACCGCTCGCAACATGCTACCAGCACCGGTTTCACGGCGCTCGAGGCTATTGGTGCTGCAAATGGAATCGCGGCTCTCCTCAAAGCCGGGATGAATAGGCAATATCCTTACCTGCACAACAGCCGGGGCGAGTTCTGGGAAGGCGGCAAGTCATTTCCTTCTGGGCACGCCGCCGCCAGCTTCGCCTTTGCCAGCGTACTTTCGCATCGTTATCCGCATAATCCTTGGGTCAAGTGGGGCGCATATGCGTTGGCGACCGGCGTGAGCCTGGGGCGCCTCGCCGGCAAGAAGCACTTTCCTTCCGATGTTCTGGTCGGAGCGACCGTGGGGTATGTAACGGGAGCTTATCTGGCTGATCACTCGCGGGAGTAGAACATGTCCGGCGGGACAGGTAATCTGCAGGGCGGTTACGTGGACCAACGCTGTGGCCCTTTGCGGCGTTTCGTAACTTGCTGCAGCCATGCGCCGCCACTAGCCTTAGTACTATGTCGCTAGTGTCTCTAGTATTCTCCTCCGACCAGGAGACCGCGCGCCGATTGAACCAAGTTCTTATTGAGCTTGACTTCGATGTAGAACACTGCCCTGAAATTTTTGGAGCGATCGAAAAGCTCACCACCCGGCGCTTTGACGTTATCGCGTGCGACTGGGGCGAAGGTCTGGAAGCCAATTTCCTGCTGAGGACCTCCCACGAGCTGAAGTTGAATCAATCTGCTTTCACGGTTGCGATTGCGAATCTGGATTCAGCCGCAACTGCCAGGAAAGCCGGCGCAGATTTGGTGCTGAACAAGCCACTGATACCGGATCAGGCCAAGCGCGCGCTGCTTAGCTGCGAAAAATTTCTGACTCACATGCGAACGTGGCTGCCTAAGCTCGGCTTCACGGCACCGGCCGGCAGCACCATTATTTCTAGGCCCGCCGAAACGGAAAAGATGCTTGCAGAATGGCCTAGAGCCCATACGCCCGAGCCCTCCTCGACCCACCGCAGTTCCGACATTCTGCCTGTCGTCCCGGCGTTTGCCTTTGAGAACAGCTTTTCCCGGAATGATGGCGCAAGTTTCGGCAGGCATACTGCTCAGACGGAGCACCGAAGTATCCAAAGCCGTCATCGAAAACACCACGGCAGATTTCTTCAGATGGCGGCCGTAGCAACGGTATTTCTCTCCGTGGGTTACGTCTTCAGTGAGCCGCTACGCAGTGAATCGCGTGGGGTTGCCAAGATCTGCGGCCAAGCATTCCAGCGAACCGCGGTATGGCTGCACGGTACGGAAACTGCAGATCTACCCCCGAAGCCCGCTCCGAATGATAATGACAGCTTCTTCATTCCACCCGCGGTTCGTTCCCGCTTCCGGATTCATGCGTCTCCAGTCGTCAGGCCCACAGCGAAGCCGGTCACGGCCAATGCGAAAACGGATCAAGCCGCTGAATCAGCGCAGAAAAATACCGCGATCACCGCATCGGTTGAGATCCCAGACAGCTTGAAGAGGATCGGCCCCGGTCTGCACAACATAATGACGCACTCCGGGCCGTCATTTCTTGCTTCCCTCGAGCCGGTAAGTCTTTCGGAAGAGCTTGCGCAAAAGTTGCTGCTACAAAAAATCCAGCCGAGCTATCCGGAGCAGGCCATCCGCGCCGGTCTGCAAGGGTCAGTGATTTTGCAGGCCTGCATCGGGCGGGATGGCAGCATTCGCGATCTGAAACTGGTACGCGGATCGCTTTTTCTCGGCCGGGCTGCTTACAATGCCGTCAAGCAGTGGCGCTATCAGCCTTACATTCTGAATGGGCGGCCTGTCGAGGCCCAGACCTACGTGACTGTAGATTTCAGGCTGCCCTGAGCCGCCTCAGCACCCGCCCTGATGTGCCCCCCTTATCAACCAGTTCACAATTTTTTACGTCTTTTTACCCCTGTTTGACACCTGCCCTGTCTCGGTCAAGTATGTTTGCTGCCGGGCTGATCTGGAATGCGATTCAGGCGACGCCCGGATCAGGAGACTGGGATGAAGGCAAAACGGCTCTGGAACGAGCGAACCCGGCTGATACTTATCATGGAGCTCGCCATAGTGTTGCCTGCGGCGGTTCTCGTAATCCTCAGCGCTACGCATCTGAAGCATATCCAGCGCGATCGTGGCGTCGAAGCCCTATTCCAGCGCGAGTTCGGTGAGGCGCTGGCGATTTCCGAGAAGCGGCTTAACCACAAAGCTTACGAACTGATGGACGACGTTCGCAAGGATTTCCCGGCACCAGGTAATGCCTGTAGCGGCAATCTGGATAGGATTTTGGCTGGCCACCCTTATGTTGCGCATGTATTCCTCTACACTCCTGAGGGAGGAATCGTTTTTCGCTCCCAGCCTTACCGTCTCCAAGATTCAGGCTTTCACCAGGAGGCCGAGTATCTGTCTACTATGTTCGCTGGATGGTTCAAGGTCGATTTCTCCGACATGACAGAGAAATTGACCAAGCTGCAGAAGAAGGGTACACCGTATTACTTCGACGGCACTTGGTCGCCGCGCGGCGATAAACGCGTTTATCAAACTATTGCGATCTTCCCGACGATAGACGAAAAAACTGGAACGAAAGCTCTTGCAGGAATTGCTTTCGACGGCGATTATCTGCGCGACCAATTCTTCCCGCAGATGCTCAATGAAGTGATGAGCCGCAATGTCGCCGAGGCACAGACCGACAAGAATACCGTGATAATGGTGCATGGGAAGAGTGAATCCAGTCCTCTCGCCGCTTGCGATGGCTGGGATGGAGGCACACCCGAGGTCGAGCGCAACATGGAAGCAGTATTTCCGGGCCTCGCCCTTGGCATCAAGTTGCGGGGAACCACTCTGGCGGCCATCGGCCAACATTTTTTCCGCAGCAGCTTCCTGACTCTGGCCGGTCTTTCGTTAGTTCTCGCTTGCGGGATAGCCCTCACCTATCGCAATGTCTCGAAAGAAATGGCTCTAGCAAGGCTGAAGTCGGATTTCGTCTCCAACGTCTCGCATGAATTGCGCACCCCGCTCTCGCTCATTCGCCTCTACGCAGAAACTCTGGAGATGGGGCGCCTGACCAGTCCGGAAAAATATCAGGAGTACTACTGCATCATCCGTAAGGAAAGTGAGCGGTTAACTGCGCTCATCAACAATATTCTCGATTTCTCGCGCATCGAGGCCGGCCGCAAAGAGTACGACTTCCGCGAGACCGATTTGCGCGAACTGGTACGCAACACGCTTGACTCCTACCGCTATCAGATCGAGCAGCACGGGTTTACGTACGAAGAGAAGATCGATGAAGTGCCGCCGGTGCGCGTAGATCGCGAGGCCATGGCGCGATCGCTGGTGAATCTGGTCAACAATGCCCTCAAATACTCGCAGGACCGCAAATTTATTGGCGTGAATCTTTATCGGGACAATGGCTCGCTAAAACTGGAAGTCGTGGACCACGGAATCGGTATTCCGCATCAAGAGCAGAGCAAGATTTTCGAGAAGTTTTATCGGGTAGGCGATCCGCTGGTGCACAACACAAAAGGAAGTGGCCTGGGACTTTCCCTCGTACGCCACATCGCGCAGGCGCATGGCGGTGACGTGCTCGTAGACAGCTCTCCCGGGCAGGGCAGCAAATTCACCATCACTTTACCCATGAACCCGGCAGAGAACAGAAGCACAGCAGCCACAGCTTAATAACGTAGGCGGAGGCGTTGGCAATGGCTCCCACTCAGGTTGCAGTTCCGGCGAAAACAAAATCTGGAGAGCGCCCGATGGCCAGAATCCTGATTGTCGAAGACGAACCGGCCATGGTCGCCGGTTTGCGCGATAACTTCGAGTTTGAAGGCTACGACGTCATCACCGCACCGGATGGGGTGGCGGGCCTGGAACGCGCGCTCAAAGAAGCTCCCGACCTTGTCATCCTTGACGTAATGATGCCCCGCATGAGCGGCTTGGACGTGTGTAAGCAGCTCAAGAGCAAGCGCCCATCGCTTCCCATAATCATGCTCACCGCTCGCGGCCAGGAAGTGGACAAGGTGGTGGGGCTGGAACTCGGCGCCGATGATTACGTGACGAAACCGTTTTCTATTCGTGAACTGCTGGCCCGGGTAAAAGCAGTCATGCGCCGGGCGCGGCCGGTTCCCAAAGAGCAGGAGCGCTATTCATTCGGCGATGTGGAAGTGGATTTGCGCAGCTGCCGGATCTCACGCCAGGGCAAGGAACTGGATTTTTCATCGAAAGAATTTGATCTGCTGAAGTATTTCCTGTGCCATCGCGGCGAGACTTTAAGCCGCGATCGCCTGCTTGAGGAAGTCTGGGGCTACGATCGCTTTCCGACCACTCGCACAGTGGACGCGCACATTGTCCGCCTACGACAAAAAGTTGAACCGAAGCCGGACGAGCCTCGCTTCATTCTCACGGTACACGGAACGGGATACAAGTTCGTCGGCTGATAACAATTTTCCCGGGAGATAAAGTTGAGCTCCGCCTCACCAATTCGCAGCACGCACCAGGATGGAAATTGGACACGGGCCATCCCTAGTCGGCGCTTGGGACCGGCAGGCGGTTCTGCGGAAGTGGTTCGCCGCAATAACGTGCTTGAAGATCAGCTTGCAGCCCTCCGCCGCGAAAATGACGATCTTCATCGAACCCTGTTTGAAGCCGCTCACGCGCAACGAAAGCTGTGTGGTCCTCGCCATCTTCGCCGGGGTTCATTTGAGATCGCCAGCGAGATTTTCCCGGTGCGCCATCTTTCCGGCGACTTCATAAGTATCTTTGACTTTGAAGATGACCTGGTATTCGCGATTGGAGACATCGCCGGCAAAGGTCTGTCTGCCGCGATGTGGTTTTCGCATCTGGTCACCGCGATCCAGTTGCAGTTCGCGACTTGTGGCGATCCTGCGTCCACGCTCATTGCCATTAATCATGATCTTCTGCGCACGAACCTGGAGATCCCTTTGAGTACTTTGCTTCTGGTCCGGCTGGATACGGCCACAGGCGAGATCACATATTGCAATGCTGGACATCCACCGGCCTTCTTGATGCGTGGCGAAGGGCTCGTGGAATCCCTTTCTGAAGGTGGACCAATCTTGGGCGTGCTCTCGTCGGCTTCATTCACGAATGGCAAGACGGCGAT
>Ga0209472_1002553_pt1 | contig 10241 bp, 10 predicted proteins | sample GraSoiAngelo_130_FD_185887 | JGI IMG/M metagenome (GOLD analysis project Ga0209472, IMG submission 185887) | Grasslands soil microbial communities from the Angelo Coastal Reserve, California, USA - 14_0929_02_20cm (SPAdes) (version 2) | ecosystem: Environmental > Terrestrial > Soil > Grasslands ...
CGGCGCTGCAGAACGCCGCCTCCATTGCGGGACTGCTCCTCACCACCGAGTGCGTGGTGGCGGAGAAGAAGGAGAAGGAGAAGATGCCCCCGATGCCCGGCGGCGGTGGCATGGGCGGGATGTACTGAGCGCCTAGACGGCGTAACACGCACATGCAAGCGTAGTGGTCACGTAGGTGTTCAACGTCGGAGTAGCCAAGGAGTCGCGATATGTACGCACGCAATGTGTCCATCCATCTGAAAGCCAACACGGCCGGTGAGTTTACCCGGACCCTCGAGAAGGACGTCCTGCCCGTGCTTCGGAAGCAGACCGGCTTCAAGGACGAGATTTCGTTCCTCACCTCGGACCGCTCCGAAGCGGTTGCGATCAGTCTGTGGGATCGGAAAGAGGACGCGGACAACTATAACCGCGACATCTATCCGCAGGTGCTGACGAGCCTGGCGAAGGTGGTTGAGGGAACACCGAAGGTTGAGGCCTACGAGGTTTCGAACTCGACCTTCCACAAGATCGCCGCGAGCAACTAGGGCAGACCGGTCGGCCGCTCGTAGCTCCGGTCTGTTTCAAGGCCGACCGGTCTGTTCAGGGAAGGGGGGCGGCCGAGAGTCCGCCCTTCTTTCTCGTCCGTCACGCCGAGTTCAGGTATGGCACGACCCACCATCGTGGTAGACGGCTCCATCTGGAAGGTTTATCCCACGGGCCGCATCACGGTTTATGGGAAGGATGAATTTGGGTTGCTGTTCGAGCTCGGGACCGGCCCCGAGCGCAAGCGCCGCTTCACTCGCTATTCGCCTCTGGGATCGAAGAGTTCCGACGCATCCCTCGCTGAGCTCACGGAGCGGCAGCTGCTGGACTTCTTCCACCAATCCCAGCCCGCGTGGACGTCGCCCGAGGGGGGATACCCGATATGAGAAGCGACCTCCTGGAATCGGTCCAGGAGGGCGTCTCCTACGTCTCCACAGCGTGCGAATCACGCACATCACCAGTAGTGCCAAAGATAGTGCCAATGCGGATCATTGTTGACACGCGCTGATCGTTTCTTGCATAGCGTAAGTCATTGAAACAGCGACGGCCAGCGTTTGCCGACGCTGGCCTTCTTCGCTCCGGAGGCCGACGCTCTATCCAGCTGAGCTACTGGCGCGTCTCGGTCGGACGGACCGACCGTCTGACGGGAAGGCGACGGGCGGGTTCACCGTCCAACCGTCCGACGGTCCGACCGTCCGACAGAGTCGGGGCGAGTGGATTTGAACCACCGACCTCCTGGTCCCGAACCAGGCGCGCTAACCGGGCTGCGCTACGCCCCGAGCGACAAATCGCGAAGTGACGAAGAAGCTTGGCCTCTGGTGACCGAAAGCTAGAAGCGCATGAAACCGAAAGGAAGCCGCCCCAGAGAGGAGGACTACTGTTTCCGCGGCGCTTGCTTGGCCGAGGGCTCCCCTTCCACCGGCGACGAGGCCCCCACGTTTCGCTAACTTCCCGGCTATGCGATGGGTCGTTGGCGTCGTCGGGATCGCCCTCTTAGCGACCGTGCTGTGGGACGCCTTCGAGACCATCATTCTGCCGCGGCGCGTCAGCGGCCGCTTCCGCCTCACGAAGTTCTTCTACCGCGCTACCTGGCGTCCCTGGCGGGCGGTCGCCCCGCTCTTGCCGCGCCGCCCGCGTGATGCGTTCTTGAGTTTCTACGGCCCGCTCTCGCTGCTCCTGCTCCTGGCGCTGTGGGCGGCCGGGATCGTACTCTCCTTCGGGATGTTGCAATGGGCCGCCGGCTCGGCACTCAGCATGGCAGGCGCAGGCCCCGGATTCGGCGCCGACCTCTACATGAGCGGGACCACGTTCTTCACGCTTGGCCTGGGCGACGTCGTGCCCCGGACGCCGATCGCGAAGACGGTCACCGTCATCGAGTCCGGGACCGGCTTCGCGTTCTTGGCGCTCGTGATCGGGTACTTCCCCGTGATCTATCAGGCGTTCTCGCGCCGCGAGATGGCGATCTCGCTGCTCGACGCGCGCGCCGGATCGCCGCCGACGGCAGGGGAGCTGCTATGGCGGTACCGCTGGGACGAGGACGGCCACGCGCTCAGCGAGCTGTTACGGGAGTGGGAGCACTGGGCCGCCGATGTGCTCGAGAGCCACCTGTCCTATCCGGCGCTCGCGTACTTCCGCTCGCAGCACTACAACCAATCGTGGCTCGGTGCGCTGACGACGATTCTCGACGCCAGCGCCCTTGTGATGGTTGGGCTCGAAGGGTCGTGCGTGGAGCAGGCGAGACTGACATTCGCGATGGCGCGCCACGCCGTAGTGGATCTCGCGCAAGTCTTCAACACGCCGCCGCGGGAGCCCGCGCAGCGGCTCTCGGACGCGGAGTTCTCCCGGCTCCAGGCACGTCTCGCCGAGGGGGGGCTCAAGCTGCGCGACGCTGGCGGCGCGACGGGTGCGGCGCCGCAGCTGGCGGAGCTGCGACGCATGTACGAGCCGTACGTCGCAGCACTGGCGCGTCACCTCGCGGTGACCCTCCCGCCCTGGGTGCGGCAGGGAGAGCGGCCGGACAACTGGCAGACGAGCGCCTGGGAAGGACCTAAGAGGCTCCCACGGCCGGGTGGCTCACCGGCGACGGACGACCACTTCTAGCGGGAACGTGCGGGGCGCGAGGGCGGGGAGCGACAACCGCGTATGGAACGAGCAACATTGTGTCCAATGCGCCCAGGAGGACTCGAACCCCCAGCCTCTTGGTCCGTAGCCAAGCGCTCTATCCAGTTGAGCTATGGGCGCTGTCAATTGCGCGATGGGCGGTACTAGACTCGAACTAGTGACCTCCACGATGTCAACGTGGCGCTCTAACCAACTGAGCTAACCGCCCGGCTTGAACGCGGAACGCGGAAGTGGGAACGCGGAACAGGGGAATGTTGTGACACCTGTTCCGCATTCCACGTTCCGCGTTCCGCGTTCAAGTAGCGGGGGTGGGATTTGAACCCACGACCTCCGGGTTATGAGCCCGGCGAGCTACCAGACTGCTCCACCCCGCGTCGGTGTTTCGTCCGCCATAGCCCTGGCCGTCAGGCCGGGCGAGAGCGGGAAACGGGACTCGAACCCGCGACCCCAACCTTGGCAAGGTTGTGCTCTACCAACTGAGCTATTCCCGCGTGGCCGCAATTTAACGGACCCTGTACGCAGGGACCACCCTGAGTCGGACTGTCGGACGGTCGGACAGTCGGACCGTTGAGTCGTTTGCGGGATCGGGGCTTCCGTCCGACAGTCAGACTGTCCGACCGTCCGACCCAGTGGAGGCGAGGGGGATCGAACCCCTGACCTCGTGAATGCCATTCACGCGCTCTCCCAACTGAGCTACGCCCCCGTTATGTTGGGCCCCCGCGAAACCGACCCGCCGGGAACACGGCATCTTACCGGGACGTTCTAGGGATGTCAAGCGTTTTCAGGCTTTTGCGTGAACTTTTTCGCCCGGTGCCGGTATCACAGGGTGAAAATCCGAGACCATCGACATGGCCAAGCACATTCGACGGAAGAAGCCGACCTCCCCCGCTCGGGCGAAGCCCCGTGCGGCCTCCCGCCCTGCGGCGGCGGTGGCCGCCGCGGTGGCCCGGGCTAAGCCCGCCAAGAAGCGCGGGCGGCGCCGGGGTCTGCTCGCGGGGCTTGGCCACCACGAGCACGAACGCGATATCCTCGACCAGTACCTCCACGAGGTGTCGAAGACGCCCCTCCTCACGCAGAAGGAGGAGATCGCGCTCGCCCGCAAGGTCCGTGCGGGGGATCAGGAGTCGATGCAGGAGCTCGTGAAGCGTAACCTCCGCTTCGTGATCTCGGTCGCCAAGAAGTATCAGAACCGCGGCCTCCCCCTCACCGATCTGATTGGGGAGGGGAACGTCGGGCTGCTCACGGCTGCGCGGAAGTTCGACCCCGACCAGGGCGTCAAGTTCATCTCTTACGCGGTGTGGTGGATCCGGCAGGCGATTCTGGCGGCCCTGGCGCGCCAGGGGCGCACCGTGCGCGTGCCGCTCAACCGCACGGCGGACCTGTCGCGCATCGTGCGCACGGCGGAGTACCTGCGGCAGACGTTGCGCCGCGAGCCCACCCCGGAGGAGATCGCCGACGCCACCAAGCTGTCGCTTGAGGTGGTGCAGTCCCTCGCCGCCCTCAACACGGGCGATGTCCGGCTCGACGCCCCGCTCGATCCGGACGGCGACCGGTCGCTGATTGAGCGCTTCATTGCCGAAGACCTGCCCGACACGGAAGACCAGGCAATGGATCGCTTTCTGTCGGACGAAATCGAGTCCGCGCTGAACACGCTGCAGCGGCGCGACGCGAAGGTGCTGCGGCTGTACTTCGGGCTGGACGGCGGTCGCGAGCATACGCTTGAGGAGATCGGCGGGATGCTCGGCGTCACGCGCGAGCGGGTGCGGCAGCTGCGGGATCGCGCGCTGAAGCGGCTGCGGGATGGCGATGTCGGGAAAGCGCTTGCCAGTTTCGCAGCCTAAAGCGAGCAGTCGTCAGTACAGTTCCAAGACGCCAAGTCACAAGCGGTTCACAGGCGAAAGTGGTCAGTGGTGATCCCACTGGCCACTTTTTGCTGAACACCGCTTGCGACTTGGCGTCTTGAGACTGGCAACTGTAGTTTAGCCCCGTGATCGCCCAACTCGGCCGAAGGACCGTCGACGCCGTCAAGGCCGTCGGCCGCTTCGGCCATTTCGTGTCCGACATGGGCCGCGCCCTCCCGGACGTGGCCACGTGGGGGGGGCTGACCGTCGTTCAGATGCGGCGCGTGGGCGTGGACTCGCTCCCGGTCGCGCTCTTCATCGCGGCGTTCACGGGCGTGGTGCTCGCCCTCCAGGCCTCTTACACCTTCACGGGGACGGTGCCGCTCTACTTCGTCGGCACCCTCGTCGGTAAGACGATGATGCTCGAGCTCGGGCCCGTCCTGGCGGGGCTCGCGCTCGCGGGCCGGGTCGGCGCCAGCATGGCGGCGGAGCTGGGCACCATGAAGGTGACCGAGCAGGTCGACGCCCTCGAGACGCTCGCCTACGATCCCCAGAGCTTCCTCGTCGTCCCGCGGGTGCTCGCCGGGACGCTCATGTTCCCGGTGATCGTCGCGCTCGCCATCCTCACGGGCATCGCGACCGGTTGGCTCGCGAGCCTCGTGCTGCTCGACCTGTCAACGCAGGAATTCCTCAAGGGCCTGAAGCTGTTCTATCGGTTCAAGGACACCTGGTTCGGCCTCTTCAAGAGCGCGACGTTCGGCTGCACCATCACGCTCGTCGGCTGCATCGTCGGGCTCGCGACGCGCGGCGGCGCGGAGGGCGTGGGCCGCAGCACGACTCGCGCCGTCGTCTACTCCGCCGTGCTACTCCTCGTGCTCGACGCGTTCTGGGCGCTGGTGCTGCTGCGATGATCCAGTTCGCGGACCTTTACAAGGCCTTCGACGGCAAGCCGGTGCTCGCGGGGGTCACGCTCGATGTGCAGGACGGCGAGACCATGGTGATCATCGGCTACTCGGGCACCGGAAAGAGCGTCGCGCTGAAGCACGTCGTCGGGCTGTTGCAGCCCGATGGCGGGGACGTCATCGTTGACGGCCGACCCGTCTCGACGCTCGACCGGGCGGAGCTGTACGGCCTGCGGCGCGAGATCGGCTTCGTGTTCCAGTTCGCAGCGCTGTTCGACTCCATGACCGTCGCCGACAACGTGGCGCTCGGGCTGCGGCGCCGCAGGTTGTCGGAAGACGAGATCGACGAGCGGGTGCGCGAAGCGCTGGCGCTCGTGGACTTGACAGGCACCGAGGACCGCCTGCCGGCCGAGCTGTCGGGCGGGATGCGCAAGCGGGTGGGCATCGCGCGCGCCATCGCCCTGCGGCCGCGCTACCTCCTCTACGACGAGCCGACTACCGGTCTCGACCCGGTGACCTCGGCGGTGATGGACCAGCTGATGGTGCGGACCCGCGAGCACCTCGGGGCGACCGGGATCGTGGTGACCCACGACATGCGCAGCGCCTATGCCGTAGGGGACCGGATCGCCATGTTGTACGAGGGTCGGATCCGCCAGGTCGGCCCCGTCGCCGAGATCCAGCAAACGGCGGATCCTGTCGTGCGGCAGTTCATCGAGGGGCGTCCGGCATGAAGCGCGAGAACGAGTTCGCCGTCGGCGTGGTGGTGATCGCCGCCTTCGCGGTGGTGGTGGCCGGAGCGCTGTGGCTCTCGGGCGCGCATCTGGGGAAGACCGAGGCGGTCTACACGGCGCGGTTTCGTACGGTGGGCGGACTGGGCGTGGGCGACCCCGTGGTGCTGCGGGGCGTGCGGGTCGGCCGCGTCGAGGCGATCCGCCTGGCCCCGGGAAACTGGGTCGAGGCGGACCTCAAGATCTATTCCGGCGTCACCCCACCGGCGACGCCGGCCGTGATCGCCGCCTCCGCGTCGCTGTTCGGGGAGTGGGCTGCGACCCTCATCTCGCGCGACCCGCCCCCCGCCGACCCGAATGTGCGTCAGGCGCTGACGGAGGCGCAGGCCGCGGGCGGCGGCAAGTGGCCCGGGGCTACGCTCCCGGACATCGGCCAGCTCACGGCACAAGCGAGCCGCATCGCCACCGACATCGCCGCGGTCGCCAACCGGGTCCAGACCGCGTTCGACTCGGAGGCCGTCAACGAGCTGCGGCGCTCGATCCGGGACTTCGGCCAGATCGCCGATCGTCTGGCCCGGGTCACCAACGAGCAGGCCGACGTCATCGGATCGGTGGGGTCGAACTTGCGTCAGGGGTCGGACGTGCTCGCCAAGGCGGCGACGAGCCTGCAGGGCACGCTGGGACGGGTCGATTCCGCGACCAACCAGGGCCAGCTCGCGACCATCCTCAACAATTCCGCGGCCACCAGCGCGAACCTCCGCTCCGCATCGCAGGACTTCCACGACCTGATGGAGTCCGCGCATAAGAACCAGGAAAGCGTGGTGCGCGTGCTCGTCGCGGCCGACAGCGTCATGTCCCGCATCGCGAACCGCAGCGGTACGCTCGGCCTCCTCGTCTCGGACTCGACGCTCTACAAGGAGACGACTCTCACGATGATCCAGCTGCGGCAGCTGCTGTCGGACATCCAGGCGAACCCGCGCAAGTACTTCACGTTTAGCGTGTTCTAGGCCAATGCGGCAGTGTGAACGCGGAACGCGGAACGCGGAACGCGGAACAGAAATGGGATGTCGTGCGACGCGGAGCTGCCACCACTGTTCCGCGTTCCGACTTCCGCGTTCCGCGTTCGAAGCATGAAGCGCCGCCAATCCCGGGCCACGCGCGAGACATCGGCAGGCGGGGTCGTGTTTCGGCGCGCCCCGCCCCCCGACGGCGGCCCGCCACGGTTCCTGTTGATTCGTGACTCGTACAAGAATTGGGGCTTTCCGAAGGGACACCTGGAGCGCGGCGAGCCTCCTGCCGAGGCGGCGCGCCGCGAGGTGGCCGAAGAGACGGGACTCGACGACCTCATTCTGCACGGTCCGATCCAGGTGATCGACTGGTACTTCCGATTCCGCGGCAGGACGATCCACAAGTACTGCCACTTCTTTCTCTTCGAGTCGCGCCAGGGCGATCCGGTGCCGCAAGCCGAGGAGGGGATCACGGACTGCGCCTGGTATCCGCTGGAGGAGGCGCGGAAGACGATCTCCTATGACAACGCGCGCGGGGTACTCGAGCGGGCCGCCGAGATGGTGCAGGCGCTCGCGCCCGCCGACGGAGGACCGCCGTGACGGCCGTCGTGCCAGTCTACCACCCGCGCCGCGACGCGCGCCGCGCGGTGAAGTCGGGATACCCCCGCGACGCCGGTTCGGTGCGTCTGTGCCGCAGCCTGCCGGCGGTCGAGCGCCTCCTGGCACAGCGGCTGGTGGACGCCGTCGTGCTCGACGTGAAGGCCGCACCCACCCTGCCGGCCGCCCTCGCGCTGCCGGCGCGCTTCCCCCGCATTCCGATGTACGTCCTCTCGGCGTTCCGCCCCGACGACGGCGCGCTGCTGTCGGCGTGCCACGCGGCGGGGTTCGCCGGCATTCTGGTCGAGGGCGTGGACCACGCGATCGCCGGCGAGTGGATCGCGGCGCGCACGGCCCAAGTAGCGCGCCGCGAAGCGCTCGCCGACGCGCCGACGCTGCTGCGGCTCACCGACCGGCTGCAGGTCGCCGCGTGGGAGGAAGTGCTGCGCCGGGTCGGCGTCCCGACCCAGACGGCCCACGTCGCGCAGGCGTTGCGAGTCACGCGTGAGCACCTGTCGCGCGAGTTCGCAGCCGGGGGCGCGCCGAACCTGAAGCGCGTCATCGACCTGGCGCGGACGGCGTGTGCGGCGGACCTGCTCGGGAACCCGGGCTACAGCGTGCGACAAGTAGTGCGGATCCTCGGATACGCGTCCCCCAGCCATCTGGCGGGCGCGGCCCGACGGGTCGCGGGCGCGACGCCGCAGGAGCTGCGCGAGCTCGGCCCGCGCGGCGTGCTGACGAGGTTCCTTAGAGGAAGGACGAGGTCGCGGATATGAACCAATGCGGAATGCGGAGTTCGGAATGCGCAATGGCTCGTGCAAGCTTCGCGTCCAGCGGCCAACCCATCGGATCGACCTTGCCTTGCAATTCCGCATTCCGCATTCCACATTCCGCACTCTTGTGATAACTTTCACAAGCTCCCAACTTGGACGACCATGGCCACCGACTCCATCCTCCGACCCGGCGAGCTGAAAGAGATCCTCCTCAAGGAAATCCAGAGCGCCGACCTGGCTGAAATCGATGTGCGGGAAGTCGGCACGGTGCTGGAGGTGAAGGACGGCATCGCCCGCATCTACGGCCTTACGTCCGCGATGGCGGGCGAGATGCTGGAATTCACCTCCTCGGAGACCAGCGAGAAGGTGACCGGTCAAGCGCTGAACCTCGAAGAGGACAACATCGGGGCGGTGATCTTCGGCAACTATCTGGTGCTCCGAGAGGGAGACGAGGTCCGGCGGACCGGCCGAGTGCTCGACGTGCCGGTGGGCCCGGCGTTGGTGGGTCGGGTGGTGGACGCGTTGGGCCGTCCGGTGGACGGGCTCGGGCCGGTGCACACCACCACGACCCGCAAGGTCGACATCGTGGCGCCGGGCATCATCAAGCGGCAGCCGGTGAAGGAGCCGCTGCAGACCGGGATCAAGGCGATCGATTCGATGATCCCGATTGGGCGGGGCCAGCGGGAGCTGATCATCGGCGACCGCGGCACCGGCAAGACGGCCATCGCCATCGACACGATCATCAATCAGAAGGGCGAAGGCGTCATCTGCGTCTACGTGGCGATCGGCCAGAAGAACTCGACCGTCGCCGCGGTGGTGGAGCGGTTGAAGGAGCACGGCGCGATGGACTACAGCATCGTGGTGGTGGCCTCGGCCGCCGAGCCCGCGCCGATGCTGTACATCGCCCCGTTCGCGGGCTGCGCCATGGCGGAGTACTTCATGTACGACGAAAAGCAGGCCACGTTATGCGTGTACGACGACCTGTCGAAGCAGGCCGCCGCGTACCGCCAGCTGTCGCTCGTGCTGCGGCGCCCGCCGGGGCGCGAAGCGTATCCGGGCGACGTCTTCTACCTGCACAGCCGGTTGCTCGAGCGGGCGGCGAAGCTGGCGAATGAGATGGGCGCGGGCTCGCTGACCGCGCTCCCGATCATCGAGACTCAGGCGGGCGACGTGTCCGCCTACATCCCGACCAACGTCATCTCCATCACCGATGGGCAGATCTTCCTCGAAACCGACATGTTCTACTCCAACGTGCGGCCGGCGATCAATCCGGGCATCTCGGTATCGCGCGTGGGAGGGAGCGCCCAGATCAAAGCGATGAAGCAGGTGGCGGGACGGCTGCGGCTCGACCTCGCGCAGTACCGTGAGCTCGAGGCGTTCGCGCAGTTCGGCTCCGAGCTCGACCAGGCGACCCAGAAGCAGCTGGCCCGCGGGGCGCGGGTGGTCGAAGTGTTGAAGCAACCCCAGTACCAGCCCATGCCGGTTGAACGGCAGGTGATGATCATCTTCGCCGTCACGAACGGCTATCTCGACGACGTGGCGCCGGAGGATATCAAGGCCTGGGAGCAGGGCTTCCTCGACTTCATGGAGGCGCAGCACCCGGAGCTGGGCCAGGAGATCCGCACCCGCAAGCTACTCCCTGACGAGCTCGCTGCGCGGCTGCGCGCGGCGATCGACGAGTACAAGAAGATCGCGCGCTGATGGCGAAGCCCCGCGAACTGCGCCGGCGGATCAAGTCCGTCCAGAGCAC
>Ga0209472_1002554_pt1 | contig 10240 bp, 5 predicted proteins | sample GraSoiAngelo_130_FD_185887 | JGI IMG/M metagenome (GOLD analysis project Ga0209472, IMG submission 185887) | Grasslands soil microbial communities from the Angelo Coastal Reserve, California, USA - 14_0929_02_20cm (SPAdes) (version 2) | ecosystem: Environmental > Terrestrial > Soil > Grasslands ...
GTTCTTGGCGGCATGCCACCACGGCGCCCGCGTCGTGCCGGCCCCGGATCCGGTCGCCGAGCTGGCGAAGGCGCGCGCTCAGTTCCGGAGCGGGAACTTCGGCAAGGCGCTCGTGTCGTTCCGTCGACTGACGTATGAGCTCGGCCCCAGCCAGCCCGAGATGGCCGACGTACACTACCATCTCGCCGAGTGTTACTTCCAGACGGGGGACCGCGTCCAGGCAGCCCACGAGTTCCGCCAGGTGGCGGATCAATATGCGACCAGCGCGTACGCGCCCATGGCCCTGCTGCGGGCGGGCGATGCGAACCTGCGGCTGTGGGGAAAGCCGGAGCTGGATCCGTCGTACGGCGAAACGGCGCTCGCCATTTACCAGGAGCTGGCGGGGCGCTATCCGGGGACCGACGCGGCCGCCCGGGCGCAGATGCATGTGCAACAGCTCCGGGAGTGGTTTGCCCAGAAGGACTATAAGAACGGGATGTTCTACTTCCGGCGACGCGCCTACGATTCCGCGATCATCTACTTCAAGGACGTGATTGCGACCTATCCGGGCACGTCATTCGTCCCCGACGCCCTGATGCGGCTGGTGGACAGTTACCGCGTCATCGGGTACGGCGACGAGCTGAAGGAGACCTGCACGCACCTGCGCCGCTACTTTCCGCAGACCGAAGGGCTCGACAAGTCCTGCCCGGCCGACTCGAGCACCGCCACGCCGTCCTGACCCCGCGTGGAGGCCCTGTTCGGCGGCTCGTTCGATCCCGTGCACGTCGGGCATTTGGTCGCCGCGGAAGCCGCGGGGGAAGCGCTCGACGCGAGAGTGCGGTTCCTCCCGGCGCGCGTGCAGCCGTTAAAAGGGGCCGAGCGGGGCGCCACCCCGGAGCAGCGGGCGGAAATGCTGGACCTTGCGGTCGCCGGCAACCCGCGCCTCGCGGTCGAGCGCATCGAGCTGACGTTACCCGCCCCGTCGTACACGGTCCGGACGCTGCAGGCGTTGGCCGAGCGGGAGCCGGGGAACCGTTTCACGTTATTGCTGGGGGCGGACGCCGCCGGCGAGCTCGCCGCCTGGTACCAGGTCGACGCGCTCCCGGCGCTGGCGGACGTGGTGGTGTTCGCCCGCCCCGGGGCGTCGCTCCCGCGGCATGCGGCCATCCGCCGGGTGGTCGAGGTGCCGGCGGTCGACGTGTCGGCCACGATGATCCGGGCGCGGGTGCGGCAGGCCCGCTCCATCCGCTATCTCGTGCCCGATGCGGTGCGCGACTACATCGCGGCGCGCGGGCTGTATCGCGAATAGAGGGCTGATGCACAAGGGTTGGTTCACGAAGATCTTCGGAACCCAGTTCCAGCGAGAGCTGAAACGGATCCGCCCGATCGTGGACGCGATTCATCGCCACGAAGGGCGGCTCAAGGGGCTATCCGACGCCGAGCTGCAGGGCCAGACGGCGAAGCTGCGCGGCCTCGTGGCCGAGCGGACGGGCGTGCTGGCGGCGGAGGTCGAGCGCCTGAAGCAGGAGAAGCACGAATGTCCGGACGCCGACCAGCGGGTGGAGTTGAGCCAGAAGCTGTCCCAGGCCGAGGCGGCCTACGTGAAAGCGCTCCAGGGGGCGCTGAGCGAGGTGCTCCCGGAGGCCTTCGCCACGGTGCGCGAGGCGTGCCGCCGGCTGGTCGGCAGCGAGGTGGTCGTGACGGGCCACGCCCTCAAATGGGATATGGTGCCGTACGACGTACAGCTCATCGGCGGCATCGTGCTGCATCAGGGGAAGATCGCCGAAATGGCGACGGGCGAGGGGAAGACGCTCGTCGCGACCCTGCCGCTGTACCTGAATGCGCTCGCGGGCCGCGGCGCCCATCTCGTCACCGTCAACAACTACCTTGCGCGTCGCGACTCGCAGTGGATGGGTCACCTCTTCACGTGGCTCGGGCTCACGGTCGGCTGCATCGACGACACGGAGCCGTCGACGCCGGAGCGCCGGGCGGCCTATCTGTGCGACATCACGTACGGCACGAACAACGAGTTCGGCTTCGACTACCTGCGCGACAACATGGTGTTCACGCTGGAGCAGCGCGTCCAGCGGGGCCACGCCTATGCGATTATCGACGAGGTCGACTCGATTCTGATCGACGAGGCCCGCACGCCGCTGATCATCTCGGGCTCCGTCGGCAGTGAGTCGGACGAGAAATACGCGCAGTTCAACGCCCAGGTCGTGCAGCTGGTGCGGAAGCAGACCGCCGTCGCGAACGATCTCATCGCCAGGGCGGAGCCGCTGCTCGCGAACGAGAAAACGACGTACGAGGGCGCGGTCCTGCTGTACCAGGCGCAGCTCGGGATGCCCAAGAACAAGAAGCTCCTGAAGCTGCTCCAGGAGCCCGGCGTGAAGTCGCAGGTCCAGCGGGTGGAGCTCGACGTGCTGGCCGACCGCAAGCTTCCGGCGCGCGAGCAGAAGATGCGCCATGTCGAAGAGGACCTCTACTTCGTGCTCGACGAGCGCGGCCACTCCGTGCACCTCACCGATAAGGGCGTCGAAACGATGTCGCCCGCGGACCCGAACCTGTTCGTGGTTCCGGATATCTCGCACGCCGTCCACGAGATCGAGCGTGACGAGCGCCTCTCACCCAAGGAGAAGATCGAGCGTCGTCGCCAGGTAGAGGCGGACTACGCCATGAAGAGCGAGACGCTGCACATCATCCACAAGCTGCTCCAGGCTCACGCCCTGTATGAGCGGGAGGTGGACTACGTCGTGCAGGAGGGGAAGGTCCTGATCGTCGACGAGTTCACGGGGCGCCTGATGCACGGGCGGCGCTGGTCGGAGGGCCTGCACCAGGCCGTGGAGGCGAAGGAGAGTGTGGCCGTCCAGGAGGAGAGCCAGACCCTGGCCACCATCACCATCCAGAACTACTTCCGGATGTACGACAAGCTCGCCGGCATGACGGGCACGGCGGAGACGGAGGAGACCGAGTTCTTCCAGATCTACGGGCTCGAGGTCGTGGTGATCCCGACCAACCGGCCGGTGCGTCGCGTGGACAAGCACGACCTCATCTACAAGACGCGCAGCGAGAAGTACAACGCGATCCTCGACGAGGTCGAGCGACAGCACGAGCGCGGCCTCCCGGTCCTCGTGGGGACGGTGAACGTAGACGTCTCGGAAACCCTGTCGCGCATGCTCAAGCGACGCGGCTTCCGGCACGAGGTGCTCAACGCCAAGTACCACCAGCGGGAGGCGGAGATCGTGGCGCAGGCGGGACAGCCCGCCGCCATCACGATCGCGACCAACATGGCCGGCCGGGGCACCGACATCAAACTCGGTCCCGGGGTGAAGAAGTGTCGGGTGTGCGGGATCACGGCGCACGAGGCCCCCTTCGGCCAGCAGATCGAGCGGCCCGATCTTTCCGCCGAAGAGCTCAAGCGGCTGGGCTGCAACGACGATCCCCCCTGCGGACTCGTGATCATCGGCACGGAGCGGCACGAAGCGCGGCGCATCGACCGGCAGCTGCGCGGCCGCTCCGGTCGCCAGGGGGATCCCGGCCAGAGCGTCTTCTTCCTGTCGCTCGAGGACGACCTGATGCGGCTGTTCGGGTCGGACCGCATCGCGCGCTGGATGGACCGCACCGGCGCGGAGGAAAACGAGGTCATCACCCACCCCTGGGTGACGAGCGCCATCGGGCAGGCTCAGAAGCGCGTCGAATTGCAGAACTTCCAGGCCCGGAAGAAGCTGCTCGAATACGACGACGTGATGAACCAGCAGCGGGAGGTAGTCTACTCGCTGCGGCTGTTCGCGCTCGAGGGGGGCGAGGAGCTCAAAGCCGAGGCGCTGCGCATGGTCGAGCAGGCCGTCGCCGAGCTCGCCGATGAGCTGATCGGCGACACGAAGGACGCCTACCGGTGGGACCGCGCCCTGATGGAGACCGAGTTCCTGCTCAAATTCCTGGTTTCCGTCCCCGGCGTCACCGACCCCGCGAGGATTCGCAGTCGCGACGAGCTGGTGCGGGCGGCGCAGCAGGCGGCCCGCGAGGCGTTCCAGGCGAAGCTCGACCACTTCAGGGAGATCGAAGCGAAAATCGGCGCCGTGAACATCGGCGCGCAGGCGCTGTCGCACGTCATGCTGACGGTGATCGACGAGAAGTGGAAAGATCACCTCTACGACCTGGATCAGCTGAAGGCGGCGATTCACTATCGGCAGTGGGGCCAGAAGGACCCGCTCATCGAATACAAGCGGGAAGGCTACGACATGTTCGTCGGGCTGATGCGGGACGTGCACGCGACGTTCGCCGAGCGCTGGCTCAAGCTGCAGATCGAGATCGGGCCGCCGCCCCCCCGGGGAGGATCCGTGAGCCCGGGGTCGGGTCCGGGAGGTGGCCTCGTGAAAGGGCCGTCCCCACGCCGCCCCGCCCCCATGGTCGCGAGCAAGCCGACCGTCGATGGTCTCGTGAGTGGGGAGCCGGCCGTGGTGGCCCAGCCCGCTTCGGTGGGAGCGGGGGTCGCCGCCAATCCGTACGCCGGCGTCGGCCGCAACGATCCGTGTCCCTGCGGCAGCGGCAAGAAGTTCAAGAAGTGTCACGGGGCGGGGAGCGGGGGTCGCCGCCAATCCGTACGCCGGCGTCGGCCGCAACGATCCGTGTCCCTGCGGCAGCGGCAAGAAGTTCAAGAAGTGTCACGGGGCGGTCGCGTGAATTGCGGATTGGGGAATGCGGATTGCGGATTAGAGGTGTGCTAGGCCGAATCCGCAATCCGAAATCCGCAATCCGCAATATTCCGGTGCCGGATATCTCCAGACGGCACCTACGTTTCCCCCATGTCGCTGCGCCTGTCCGAGCAGCCGGAACGGGACCGTCCGCGCGAGCGTTTGTGGAGCGTCGGCGCCGCCGCGTTGACGGCGCAGGAGCTCTTGGCCATTCTCCTAGGCACGGGGTACGCGGGTCGGGACGCCCTCGCGGTCGCGGGCGAGGTGCTCGCTCGGGTGGAGGGTTCGTTGCGCCGGCTCGCCGGGCGGCCGTCGGCCGACCTCGCTCGCGTGCCGGGGGTGGGCCGCGGCAAAGCCGCTCGCGTGGTCGCGGCGCTCGAGCTGGGGCGCCGCGTGGGCGCCGAACATGAGCCGCCCCCGGACCGGATTCGCGGTCCGGGCGACGTGCAACGCTTCTACGCCTCCCGGTTACGGGATCTGGCGGTGGAGGAATTTCACGTGCTGGCCCTCGGCAGCCAGAGTCAGGTGCTGGGCGATCTGCTCATCACGCGGGGCATCTTGAACAGCTCGCTCGTCCACCCGCGGGAAGTCTTCCGGGCGGCGATCGCCGAAGCCGCGGCGGGAATCATCGTGGTGCACAACCACCCGAGCGGCGACGCGACACCGTCGGCCGACGACCGGGCGGTAACACGGCAGCTGGTGGACGCGGGCCGGCTGCTGGACGTGCCGGTGTACGACCACGTGATCGTCGGAGGCGATCGCTACGTGAGCTTCGCAGAGGCTGGCCTGTTGTGACGACCACGGCACCGCTGCTGGCGCCCGAGCTGGCGCGGGCCGTCGCGCTGCAGCGCGACCGCCTCGACCTCGACCTGCTGGGGCGGGCCTACCAGGTGAGCGCCCAGGCCCACCGCGGCCAGAAGCGCCAATCGGGCGACGACTACGTCTCGCACTCGGTGGCCGTGGCGACCATTCTCGCCGAGCAGCAGATGGACTCGGTCACGATCGCGGCCGCCCTGTTGCACGACGTCGTCGAGGACTCGGACGTCTCGGTCGAGGACATCCGGCGCACGTTCGGTCCCGAGGTGGCGGAGCTGGTCGACGGACTCACGAAGCTCTCCACCCTCACCTTCCGCTCGACGGTGGAGGAGCAGGCCGAAAACTACCGCAAGCTCCTGCTGTCGGTCGCCAAGGACGCCCGCGTCATCATCATCAAGCTCGCCGACCGGCTGCACAACATGCGGACCCTCGAGCACCTCGACCAGGAGAAACGCCGCCGCATCGCGCTCGAAACGCGCGAGATCTACGCGCCCCTGGCCCACCGCTTCGGGATGGCGGGCGTGAAGGCCGAGCTCGAGGATCTCGCCTGCAAGTTCCTCGAGCCCGAGGACTACCGCGCGCTGGCGCGCAAGGTCAAGGCGAGAAAGAGCGAGCGGGAAGAGACGATCGAGCGGCTGCGGATTCCGCTCGCCGAGGAGCTCCGGACGGCCGGGCTTACGGGTTTCGAGATCACCGGCCGCCCCAAGAACCTCTGGTCGATTTACAAGAAGATGAAGAAGCGGGACAAGCCGTTCGAGGAGATCTACGACCTCCTCGCGGTGCGCGTGCTGGTGAACGATATCCCCGAGTGCTACCACGTGTTGGGCGTGATCCACCATAAGTGGACCCCGCTGCAGGAGCGCATCAAGGACTACATCGCGAGCCCGAAGTCGAACGGCTACCAGTCGCTCCACACCACCGTGTTCGGCCCGAGCGGCCAGCTGTACGAGATCCAGATCCGTACGCACGAGATGCACCACACCGCGGAGTACGGCATCGCGGCGCACTGGCTGTTCAAGGAAGGGCGCAAGAGTCCGGACGAGCTGGACCGCCATCTGGCGTGGTTCCGCCAGCTGCTCGAGCTGCAACAGGACGCCCACACGCCCGAGGAGTTCCTCGAGTTCCTGAAGGTCGACCTCTACCAGGACGAGATCTTCGTCTTCACGCCCCGCGGGGACGTGAAGCGTCTGCCGAAGGGCGCGACGCCGATCGACTTTGCGTTCGCGGTGCACACGGAAGTCGGGCAGCACTGTCAGGGTGCGCGCATCAACGGCCGCATCGCGCCGTTGCACCGTCCGCTCAAGAACGGCGACACGGTGGAGGTGATGACCAGCCCGCAGGCCAAGCCGTCCCGCGACTGGCTCGCCCACGTGCAGACCGCCCGCGCCCGCCACAAGATCCGGCAATGGATCAGCCGGGAAGAGCACGAGAAGAGCCTCGAGCTCGGGCAGGAGATCCTCGCGCGGGAAGTGCGGCGGCGGCGCCTCGAGCCGCCGGATGCCGAGCGTCTGGAGCGCGCTGCGGCCGGGCTCTCGGTCGGGACGGCGGAGCAGCTGCAGGCCGCGCTGGGGCGGGGCGACATCGCGCTGGGGACCATGATGCGGGCGCTGTACCCCGACCTCCCGGCCGAGGACCTCCAGGCGCCCAAGCCGACGGCGTTCGGCCGCGTGATCGAGCGCCTGCGGCTCGGCCGCGGGATCAAGATCCAGGGCGTGGACGGACTGATGGTGCGGTATGCCCAGTGCTGTCAGCCGGTGCCCGGGGACCGGGTGGTGGGATACGTCACTCAGGGCCGCGGCATCTCGATCCACCGCTCGGATTGTCCCAACCTCCTCCTCCTCTCGGCCGAGACCGAGCGTCGCATCGAGATCGATTGGCAGGAATCGGAGGGAGAGACCTTCGTCGTCCGCCTGGCCGTGGGCGGGGAAGACCGGCGTGGCCTCTATGCCGACATCTGCACCGCCATCAGTGAATCGGGCACCAACATCCGCTCGGCGGAGATCTCGACGCGGGACGGCGCGGTGTTCGGCTCCGTGCTGGTGGAGGTCGAGAACCAGACCCACCTGAACAAGGTGATCCGGGCGATCCGGCGGGTGAAGGGTGTGATGGACGTCTCGCGCCGCGAGTCGGGCCCCCAGACGCCAGCCTCGGCCAGTTAACTTTCATTGATGCCGTACGACCTCGTATCCCCGTTCGCGCCGGCGGGGGATCAGCCGCGCGCCATCCGGGAGCTGGCCGCGGGCCTCGCGCGCGACGACCGCTACCAGACGCTGCTTGGCGTCACCGGCTCCGGGAAGACGATGACCATGGCGCACGTCATCGCCGGTTGCGGACGTCGCGCGCCATCCGGGAGCTGGCCGCAGGCCTCGCGCGCGACGACCGCTACCAGACGCTGCTTGGCGTCACCGGCTCCGGGAAGACGATGACCATGGCGCACGTCATCGCCGGTTGCGGACGTCCCACCCTCGTGCTGTCCCACAACAAGACCCTGGCCGCCCAGCTCTACGGCGAGCTCAAGTCCTTCTTCCCGAAGAGCGCGGTCGAGTTTTTCATCTCGTATTACGACTACTACCAGCCCGAGGCCTACGTCCCCCAGACCGATACGTACATCGCGAAAGACTCTTCGATCAACGACGACATCGACCGGCTGCGGCTGCGGGCCACGTCCAGCCTGATGGAGCGCGAGGACGTGGTGATCGTGGCCAGCGTGTCGGCGATTTACGGGCTGGGCGACCCGGAGCTCTATCGCCAGCGGCTCGTGACCGCGAGCGTCGGCGAGGCGCGCGGCCGCGACGCCCTGCTCGAGGCGCTGGTCGGGGTCCAGTACCAGCGCAACGACACGGCCTTCGAGCGTGGGACATTCCGTGTGCGGGGCGATACCATCGAGGTGTTTCCCGCGTACGACGAGCAGGCGGTGCGCGTCGAGTTCTGGGGTGACACGGTCGAGCGGATCGCGAAGATCGATCCCCTGACCGGGAACGTCATCACCGAGCTCCCGCGGGCCGCGGTGTATCCCGCCACCCACTTCGTCACCGAGCGGCCCACGATCGAGCGCGCCGTGGCGGCGATCCGCGCCGAGCTCAAGGAGCGCCTGGCCGAGCTCCGGGTCCAGAACAAGCTGCTCGAGGCGCAGCGCCTCGAGTCGCGCACCAATTTCGACATCGACATGTTGCTCGAAGTGGGCCGCTGCACCGGAATCGAGAACTATTCGCGACCCCTGACCGGGCGCGCTCCGGGCGAGCGCCCCGCGTGCCTGCTCGACTACTTTCCCGACGACTACCTGTGCATCATCGACGAGTCGCACCAGACGCTCCCCCAGCTCGCCGGGATGTACGAAGGAGACCGCTCCCGCAAACAGACGCTCGTCGACTACGGGTTCCGTCTTCCGTCGGCCCTCGACAACCGGCCGCTGCGGATCGACGAGTTCATGAAGCTCGTTCCCCGGATCCTGTTCGTCTCTGCGACCCCGGGGGAGGAGGAGTTCAAGCTCTCCGGCGGTGTCGTCGTCGAGCAGATCATCCGGCCCACCGGCCTCGTCGACCCGGAGGTGGAGGTCCGCCCGGTGAAAGGGCAGGTGGACGACCTGCTGCACGAGATCCGGCTGCGCGAGAAGCTGAGCGAGCGCGTGCTCGTCACCACCCTCACCAAGCGCATGGCGGAAGACCTCACCGATTACCTGCAGCAGCACGGCGTGCGGGTCCGCTATCTGCACTCCGAGCGAGCGCGTGCTCGTCACCACCCTCACCAAGCGCATGGCGGAAGACCTCACCGATTACCTGCAGCAGCACGGCGTGCGGGTCCGCTATCTGCACTCCGAGATCGACGCGATCGAGCGCGTCGAGATCATCCGGGGCCTGCGGTTGGGCGAGTTCGACGTGCTCGTGGGGATCAACCTGCTGCGCGAAGGGCTCGATCTTCCCGAGGTGTCGCTGGTGGCGATCCTCGATGCCGACCAGGAGGGCTTCCTGCGCTCGGATCGCTCCCTCATCCAGACGGTCGGCCGAGCGGCGCGGAACCTTCATGGAAGGGCGATCCTCTATGCCGACCGGGTCACGGGCTCGATGCAGCGCGCTCTCGATGAGATGAACCGCCGGCGGCAGGCGCAGCTCGAGTACAACGAACGGAACGGCATCACGCCGCGCTCGATCGTCAAGTCGGTGGACCAGGTGCGCTTCGCGACGCGCTTCGCGGATGCCAAGACCGCCAAGCCCGCGGAGGCGGGCTTCCACCGCCCCGTCGATGCCAAAGAGCGCGAGGCGCTCATCCGGCTGCTTGAGAGCCAGATGCAGGCCGCCGCCGAAGAGCTCGACTTCGAGCTGGCCGCGGTGCTGCGGGATCAGATCCTCGAGCTCCGGGCCGACGGCGATGCCGTACGCCCCTCTCATGCGCCTCTCCGCGGACGCGCTCAACCGGTTCGGTGAGACGCTCGGCCGCGAGCTGGCGGCGCCGGCCGTCATCGGGCTCTCCGGCGAGCTCGGCACCGGAAAGACCACGTTCGTCCAGGCGATCTGCCGCGGGCTGGGCGCGCAAGGGCTTGCCACCAGTCCGAGCTACGCGCTGGTCCACCAGTACCGAACGCCCGATGACCGGCTGGTCTACCACGTCGACTGCTACCGCCTCCGGTCTCCGGCCGAAGCCCGGGATCTGGCGTTCGACGACATGGTGCGCGACGGGGCTGTCGTGCTGATCGAGTGGCCCGAGCGCGCGGGGGCGTGGACGCCGCGGCTGGATCGGCACTTCCGACTGAGTTA
>Ga0209472_1002556_pt1 | contig 10236 bp, 6 predicted proteins | sample GraSoiAngelo_130_FD_185887 | JGI IMG/M metagenome (GOLD analysis project Ga0209472, IMG submission 185887) | Grasslands soil microbial communities from the Angelo Coastal Reserve, California, USA - 14_0929_02_20cm (SPAdes) (version 2) | ecosystem: Environmental > Terrestrial > Soil > Grasslands ...
GTTGTTGCCACGTTACTGGACGTCGTTCAGGGCCTTCAGTTCCTTTGCGACGACTTCTTTCGGAAGCTTGGCATAGGATAGGGCCTCCGTGTAGTTCTGTCCTTCCGCGAGCATCCACTTAACGAAGCCCTTGATGGCCTCGCGCTTGGTGGCATCGGAGAACTTAGCGGGAACGAGCAGCCAGGTAAAGCTGGAGATAGGGTAGGCCGTCTTGCCGGGAGCGTCCGTAATGGAAACGCGGAAATCGTCCGGCATGTCCTTTGCTGCGCCAACCGCCGCGGCAGTGACGCTCACAAGGTCTGCCTTGATGAAAGCACCCGAGGAATTTCTCACCCGACCATAAGGCATGCTGTTCTGGATCGCGTAGATCAATTCGACATAGCCAAAGGAATTGGGGGTGTTCTTGATCGTGCCGGCAACGCTCTCATTGCCCTTGGCGCCTAGACCCACGGGCCAATTGACCGACGCACCCTTGCCAACTTTGGTTTTCCACTCCTGGCTGACCTTTGAAAGATAGTCGGTCCAGATGTATGTTGTGCCACTGCCTTCCGATCGGTGCACCACGACGATATCGTTCGCGGGAAGGCTCACGCCTTTGTTGGCAGCTGCAATCGCGGGATCGTTCCATTTTGTAATCTTGCCCAAGAAAATACCCGAGATTGCTTCTTGCGTGAAATTGAGTTCGGCAGAAACGCCGGGAAGGTTATAGGACGGTACGTCAGCGCCCAGAACGGTGGGAAAGTGCAGGATTCTGAATCCGTGCTTATCCTGGAAAGCCTTGAGCTGCTCGTCGTTCATGGGGCCATCGGTGGCGCCGAAATCCACGGTGCCTTCGGTGACCTGTTTGATGCCGCCGCCGGAGCCGATGGATTGATAGTTGATCTCAAGATTGGCGTTCTTTTTGTGGTATTCGTCAAACCACTTGGAATACATGGGGTAGGGAAATGTGGCGCCCGCGCCGGTAATCGAGAGCGCGCTGTCGGCCCGCAGAACACCAGCGACGGCGAGAACTACCAAGAGCAATCCCGTAATTCGCTTCATGCTTTATCTCCGTCTGAAACAACCGTCTTTAGTCTTTTTCCGGGAGTGGGAAGTATGTCCCGCGATTGTTACGGCATTGTTACAACTGATTTACTGTTGCTTGAATCGTGAGACCCCTAAGTTCAACACCAGGACCTACAGTAAGGCTCTTCGGATGAGGGATTTAGCGCGGTCGGACAGGCGGAGCAAATAAAAAGGGCAGCGCAGTTGAGGAGCCGCCCTTTCCCGTCCCCAGCGGAGGGACGGACCGCACACGTGCCTGGCCTGGACTACGGCAGGTAATAGCGGAAAGAGGTGAAAACCATGTTGTCGACGGCTTTGGGTGAAAGACCGGCACTCCCTGCCGTTAGACCACCACTTCCGGACCAGCCGGTCCTGGTCAAGTAGGAATAGGTCATGCCCCAGCGGAAGCCACCCTTGGGTCCCTGGTAAAGCTTGTGCCAGAAGCCGAGTGTGCCTTCGATGACGATGCGTGCATCGCCGGCGCAAGTGCCGCCAGCGTTAGGGGCGAGTTGGGTCGCAGGCGGATTCTCCGTACTGCAACCGGAGTTGTTGGCGGAAGGGTTGCCATAACCGCCAATTCCAGTACTAGAGCGTGTTACGGTCGTCCCTGCGCCCGTCGTGACAACCTTCACGCTGTTGTAATTGTTGTATACCGCCCGGGCCGCGTATTCAGCCCCACCGTAGGCATAAATATCCAATTTCGGGTTGGGGTGGAACTCGAGAATGCCGAGCCCGTGCCCGGTGCGAATTGGAGCGACGGTGCCGTCGGGGCGTGCCGTCGCATCGGCGAGCTGCGAAGAACCAAAGCGGCCGATGCCGTCGCCGTAGACGCCCTTGACACCAAAGTCCAGCTTCTTTGCGAAGAGCGGGACGCGGAAGCTTGCGCCGCCACCGCCGCCGGTCCTGGAGTCATTGAAAGCACCGGCCGCAGTAGGAGCTACCGTCCCCGCTGGAGCTGCTCCGCAACCGATTTGCGGGCCGGTATAGGTTGTCGTGCCAATAACCGTCCCGGGCGCGACATCGCTAACCACCGCGCAAGGATAGATGCGCGCGCGGAGCTGGCTAACGATGCCGAATACTTCATAGTGCCCCCAGCCAGGGTCCAGGGCGGCCTTGACGACGACGTCGGGGGCTCTATTCTGTGCATATCCGGTGGTGTCGAAAGCATTATTGAGTCCGCCGCCGTTTCCGGGAGCTGCGTACCAAAAATTCTGTGAGGTGGCTCCAGCTGCGGGAGTGAAGGCAGAGAAGCCGCGACCGCCGAGCGTTGTTTGCGGACCTTCGATGGAGAAGCCGAGAGTAAGTTTATTGTCGAGAAGACTCTGGGTTGCGCGGAGCCCATAGGCACGCTGCCAAGTGAAGCCAGCCACATACTGCGGGTCGATCATCATAGGCAACGCTTCCCCGCGGTTTTGAATGCCTTTCCTATTTTCCGTGGCAAGACTCCACATCTGGCCACCGGTGATGGAAAAACCGCCGTCGAAAGCAGCTTGCGCCCAGAGTTGGCGCTGCCGGAAAACGTAGCTGTTGCTCTGACGATTGTTGGAGGTGGTGCCGGCGCCGAGGAAGTCCATTTCGAAGTAGCCGGTGAGCTTGGCGGTTCCAACCTTCGACTCGGCCAACATGGTGGCGCGGGTCTGGCGAGCAGAGAAAACATTTTCGGATACTTTGCTGAGCGCGTTGCCGGGGAAGGGGATTCCATTGAGTTGGGTGTTGATGTCGGCACTCTCGGCGCGCTGGCGATAAACCGTTTCCGCTGCGATGAAGCCGCCGGGTGTGAGGCTAACATCTTTGTACTTGATCGCGGACGGGCCGTCTTCCGTTGCTTTCTTGGCGTCGGCTTGTTCGGTGGCCACGGTGGTCTTTAGGACTTCGTTGCTGGCTTTCAAGGCGCTGACGGTGGAATTGAGCGAAACCGCGGTGGACTTCACTTCGGCGGTGGTGTTCACGGCTTCGGTGGCTTTGCTGCTGGCTTCGGCAGCACGAGCGCTGGCGGCCGCTGCTGCTTCGTGCGCTTCGTCGATCTGGCGGTCGCGCTTGGCGAGCTCTTCCTTGAGCATCTGAAGCTGCTCCTGCTGCGACTCGAGAGCCTGGCGAAGCTCTTCAAGCCGGGCCGCGATGGCTGCATCGGACTTCTCAGCTTTCTTGGCCGCTTTAGGTTTGGCCGGCTGAGCCGCTTTGGCAGGTTGCGGATCGGCGTTCTTCGGCGTATCAGCAAAAGCAGTTCCTGTAACAAGGAATATCGATAGTGTGAGTGCTGCTAGTTTTTTCATTTCCTCTCTCTTTGGAGCAAAATTCGACCTGGTACCGAAAAGAATGCGTACCACCCTGCGGCAGAAGGTAAAGGCTCGGTCTTACAACCACGTCAACTGAATGTGAATATCCTGTAACAATGCATGGGAATCCACGGGAAAGCATTGACGTATCAGAGGTTACGGATTTCTCGGTAAATTAACGACAACATGTAAAGACCGCGCCGAGCCGAAAAAGCGGCGTCCGGCGAGTGTCTCGCCCGTTGGCGGGTAGTAAGAAAAAGCGAGTCATCCGAAAGCTCCGAAGGGCGGTTGCCCCTCGGCACCGCGAGGAGCAACCTAGTTCGGTGACGAAATCGTATAAGCGAGGACGATTTGGGTCAAGCGATATTGGTATTTGGCATCGGTGTCGGCGATGTCGGCTTCGGTTTTTCCGAGTTCGGCCTCGCTGAATTCGACGATGGAGCCGAGAGATCCATCTGGACTCTCTTACGACGATAGTAGGACTGCTCGGCTGGGTCAAGGGGATGCCTGAAGCGAGTTGCAGAATTCCATGAGGGGGAGATGGGGACCGGAGCCAGGGGTGCACCGGTCCCCGAGGTGGGATTTTACGTGAAGATCAAGCGCGCTCAGTTTCGCAGTCCGGAGTCAGGCCTGAATGAAGGACGTGTGAATTCTCGGTGATGGCTGAATCCCCGGCAAAAGCCGGATCGGCCTGGCCGGCCTGCTCGGGACGGACAGTCAGGCCGCGGCCGTGGCGGACGTCGAGACCACGGACCCAGAAAATAATGTCCTCGGCAATGTTGGTGGCGTGGTCGGCGATGCGTTCGAGGTGGCGCGTGGCAAGAATGAATTGCAGGCCCGGGCTTACAAGCGTGGGGTCTTCGGTCATGTGCTGGAGGAGCTGCTCGAAAATGCGATCGTGATATCGATCGACGACATCGTCACTTTCGAGAATCTGCGTGGCCATCTCGACGTTGCGGAAAATGAGCGCGCCGAGACTCTTGGTGACCATGGCGCGCACGGCGGAGGCCATCGCAGCCAGCTCTTCCCTAACCTGCGCGTCTTGCATTTCCTGGAGGGAGACCACGCGCTCGGCGAGATTCACGGCGAGATCGCCGATGCGCTCGAGGTCGTTGGTGATTTTCAGGGCGGCGACGATGAGGCGCATCTCATCGTCGGTGAACGAACCTCGGCGGAGCAGGCGGATGGCATGTTCATCGATGACAATTTCCATTTCGTTGATGCGGGGCTCGAGGAGAAACACTTCGCTGGGCAGCGCCGAGGTGCGAGGATTTTCCAGGCTAACGATGCAGTCGAGCGCGCGGTTCATGACGCCTTCGACCGTGCGCGCCATGGAGACCAGATAGTTCACGAGCGTATCGTAGAGCACGACTTCGGTGAGTCGGGCGATTGCGGCCATGGGTCGCCTTTCCTAGCGGAGGGCGGGAAGTCGCACTCTCGCTGGTAAGCAAAATTCTGGGCTGGAAATGGTTACAGTTTGTTCACAAGAATGTGAAAATGCGGGAAAAAACCAGAGTTAGGGGTGGGACCGACTTCCGCCGGAGCCGCGCCGTTGGGGTCAGCGCGCGGGGCGCAGGGTAGCGCGTTCCGGGTCGAAGATCGGAACGGTGAAATGGAATTGTGAACCTCGGCCCACTTCGCTCTCGACCCAGATGCGGCCGTCATGAACTTCGACAAGATGCTTGGCGATGGAGAGCCCCAGCCCGGTGCCGCCGACTTCGCGGGAACGGGCAACGTCGACGCGGTAGAAGCGCTCGAAGATGCGGGGCTGGTCCGCCTGCGGGATGCCGATGCCGGTGTCGGAAACCGTGAAGGTTACTTCGGCGCCGTCCGCTGAAGCGCTGACCATGATCTGGCCGCCGGCTGGAGTGTATTGCATCGCGTTGTCGAGCAGATTTTGCAGAACTTCGGCGAGACGGCGGCGGTCCGCGGCGATGTCCGGCAAACTCTGCGGCAGGTTAACGGATATACGCAGATCTTTTTCGGCGGCGGGGCGCTGCGTGGTTTCGATGCAGCTTTCGACGAATTGGGAAACGCTCAGGCGGCGGACCTCCAGTTCCAGCCGGTCGGCATCCATTTTCGAAAGCTTGAGCAGGTCGTCAGTAAGGCGCGCGAGACGCCGGGAGTGCTCGAGAATGATCTCGAGGAAGCGGATGCGATTTTGCGGGTCGTCGATGGCGCCAGCGAGAAGCGTTTCCGCAAAACCCCGAATAGCGGTGAGCGGCGTTTTGAATTCGTGGGAAACATTGGCAACGAAATCCCGGCGGACGCGCTCGAGCTTGCGCAGCTCGGTGATATCATGCAGCACGATGACCGCGCCGGAAGTCTCCGCGGCGCTGACCGATGCGACGGTGACCGCAAAAAAGTGCTGGCGCAGAGTGCCGGTGACGATTTCGGATTCGACGCGGGGCTCACCTTTCAAAACCTCGCGAACCGCCTCGATGAGTTCGGTCTGGCGCACCACTTCCACAAGCGCGCTCCCGAATTGCGGCGGCACGTCCAGGCCCAGGATTTCCGCGAAGCCTCGATTGGCGAAGAGCAGGCGCTCGGAAGCATTCACGACGGCCACACCTTCCACCATGCTGCCGAGAATGGCGGAGGAACGATTGCGTTCTTCAGTCAGCGTTCGAATGGTGCGGTCGAGGCGCGCGGCCGTCTCATTGAACGAAATCGCCAGAGCTTCCAGCGCATCGCCAGAGCGATCCGCTTCCAGCGGACGAAAATCGCCTTCGGCTACCCGGCGGGAAAACATCTGCAAGCGCTCCACGCGCCTCGAGAAAGACCTGGAAATCAGCAGCGAAGCGATGCCGGTGAGGAGAAGCATGACCACCGATGCCAGCCAAAGCCGGCGGCGGAATTCCCAAAGCTCCTGGTCCACGGTCTGGAGCGGCAAGGCAAAGCGCAAAACCACGGGCGGACCGCCAGTAACGGGTAAGCGCACAGCGTAATACAAGAGGTTGTTATCGACCGTGACGCTGTGCCGAATGGACTGGCCGTCGCCTTTTCGAAAAGCATCGCGAATCTCCGGGCGGCCGGCGTGGTTTTCCATGGATCGCGGATCGGATTGCGAGTCTGCCAGCACCTGGCCATCGGAGGTGATCACCGTGACACGAACGTTGCTCGCCGCCATTTTCGCAACCCAATCGCGAAGGGCGGCGGAGTCCTCGGGATGGGACGGCGAGAGCGATGAAGGCTGAGGAGGATTTGCAAGCGCGATGCGCGCAATGGCGGCGAGCTCTTCGAAACCGGCGCGTTCGTAGTCGCGCCGCAAGGCGCGCTCGGCATAGAAATCGACGGGGAGCAGGACCGCGATCAGCAGGGCGAAAAAGGCAAAACCGAGTTTCCAGAAGAGATTAAGCCGCACGGGTTTCAAAAAGATAGCCCGCGCCCCGGACGGTTTTCAAATACATGGGGTTTTCAGGATCGGACTCGATTTTTTCACGCAAGCGGCGAACGTAAACGTCCACGCTGCGCGGCGTAACAAATCGATCCGTTCCCCAGACCGCATCGAGCAATTGATCCCGAGTAAAAACGCGGTTTGGGCGCGAAGCAAGGTAATAGAGTAGCCGGAATTCGAGCGTGCTGAGCGGTACGGGCTTCCCGGAATGGCTCACGCGATAGGACGCCGGATCAATCGCCAGCTTGCCAATCTCAATGGTGCGCGGCGCATCAGCGGGCGGCTCGGCACGGCGGAGCAGCGCTTTGACGCGCGCGAGCAATTCGCGCGGGCTGAAGGGCTTGGTCACGTAATCGTCGGCGCCCATCTCGAGCCCAACGACGCGGTCGGCTTCTTCGCCGCGGGCCGTGAGCATGAGAATGGGCAAACGATTGAGTGAGTCATCCCGGCGAATCTCCCGGCAGATTTCCAGGCCGGAAAGTTTTGGGAGCATGAGATCGAGAAGCAAGAGATCGGGTGGCGTTTTTTTCAACGTGCTCAGGCCAGTGCTGCCGTCATGAGCAGCGCTGACCTGAAAGCCTTCGTTCGCGAGATTGTAGCGGACCAGTTCGACGATATCGCGGTCGTCTTCGATAATAAGGATGCGTTTCATGCAGTTTGAGCGTACCGCACACCGGCTTGGCGGCAGTGTACCGTAGGACGGCGAATTGCGGTAGGCATGGGGAAGATTTTGATCACTCGGGATTTGACGTAACACGCCTGATTGTCGCAGCAGAGCGGCTCGGCTTGGTAACGCGGCGTTTACATCCATGTGAACGTAGTGTTAAAACCGCGAAGGCCTAGTCGCTGGTTGAAGTTGTAAAGGCGAGCGCGAGGAGCGTCTTTTGCTCCAATTCATGGGCCTTGGCGGAGCCGGTTGCCGGGCTGGCGCTGGCGGAACGCTTGACTGAGCGAACGCTGAGCCCCCTGGCCTTGGCGATACGTTCGAGTCGCGGCAAAACGTACCCCACTGCGCCCATGTTGCCAGGCTCTTCTTGGACCCACACGATCTCGCGCACGTTGGGATGCTCGGCGATGGCGGCGGAGATTTCCGTGCGCGGCAGCGGGTAGAGCTGGTCCAGAAAGAAAATGGCGGTATTGGTATCCTTACGGCGGCGGCGTTCTGCGCGCAACTCGTGGCCGACTTTTCCGCTGGCGATCAGGATGCGCCGGGCGCCCTGCACTTCGCGGTCGGGAACCAGCGGCAGGAAGCGCGGTGTCGTGAATTCCTCGAGGTTTGAGCTGGCATCAGGATGCCGCAGCATGCTCTTGGGCGTGAAGACGATCAGCGGCTTACGCCACGGGCGGCGCGCTTGCCGGCGCAGCATGTGAAAATACTGCGCGGCAGTTGAGGGCTGGCAAATCTGCATGTTGTCTTCCGCGGCGAGCTGCATGAAGCGCTCCAGGCGTGCGCTGGAATGCTCCGGTCCCTGTCCCTCGTATCCGTGCGGCAAAAGCATCACGAGCCCCGCCGGAAGGTTCCACTTGTCCTCACCGGCGCTGATGAACTGGTCGATGATGACCTGCGCGCCGTTGGCGAAATCTCCGAACTGCGCTTCCCACAAGACGAGCGCCTCAGGATAGTCGCGGCTGAAACCGTATTCGAAACCGAGGCAACCTGCCTCGGAAAGAGAGGAGTTGTGAACCTGGCAGAAGGCCTGCTGCTTGGAAAGATGCGAGAGAGTGAGGTAGTTGTGCTCGGTTTGTGTGTCGATCAAAACCGCGTGGCGCTGGTTGAACGTGCCGCGCTGGGTGTCTTGTCCGGTGAGGCGCACGGGATGCCCCTCAAGAAGCACGGAGCCAAACGCCAGCATTTCGGCGAAGCCGTAATCGACGGCCCGCTTGCCGTGGCCCATTTCCCCCCGTTGTTCGAGAAGCTTCGCGATTTTTGCGTGGATATGAAATCCTTCGGGCACGCGAACGAGGCCGTCGGTGATCTCCGCGAGTTTCTCAGGTGTGAGGCCGGTATCGACCTCATATTCAGGTTGGTAGCGGCCGTGCTGATAGGGCGCCCAGTAGTCCGGCAGTTTGCGCAGGCGCGGTATTTTTCTTAGCGTGCGCGCCTTGGTCTGCTCTTCTTCGTATTCTTTGCGGATTCCGTCAGCCATCAGGGACGAGTCCATGCCGGTGTGCCCGGCATAAATTTTCCAGAGCGGATCGTGATTCTTGATGCGCTCGTAGAGGAGCGGCTGAGTGATGGTCGGATCGTCGACTTCGCTGTGGCCATGGCGGCGGTAACCGATGATGTCCACGACGACGTCGCTGCCGAATGTCGCGCGATATTCCGCGGCGAGTTTTCCGATGCGCACGACGGCGTCCGGGTCTTCGGCGTTGACGTGGAAGATCGGCACGGATTGGCGCTTGGCGATATCGGAAGCGAAGCGCGAAGAATGCTCCTCGGCAGGCTTCGTCGTAAAGCCGATCAGGTTGTTCACGATGATGTGAATCGTGCCGCCGACGGTGTAGGCCTTCAGATCCGCAAGATTCAGCGTTTCCGCCCAGATGCCTTGACCCGCGAAGGCGGCATCACCGTGCATCACGATGGGGACGACTTTATTCAGCGTTTCCGGGGAACGGTCGACGTAGGGGCCGCGCAAACCGTAGCGGGTTTGCTTCGCGCGCACCCTGCCGACGGCGACCGGATCGACAGCTTCGAGATGGCTTGGATTCGAAACAAGATGAATGCCGATCTCTTTGCCGGCGCTGGTGACGTAGGTGCCCGTCGCGCCAACGTGGTATTTCACGTCGCCCGCGCCGAGGACGCTGCGAGGATCGACGTCCTCAAAGCCAGCAACCACTTCATGTGGCGTCTTGCACGCCGCGTGAACCATCACGTTCAGGCGCCCGCGGTGACTCATGGCCATGACGGATTCGAGCGCGCCGTGTTCGCCCGCGGTGTCCAGGATGGAATCAAGCAGCGGAATCAGCGCGGTGACGCCTTCCAGGGAAAATCGCTTGGTGCCAAGATAGCGCGCCTGCAAAACCTGTTCGAAAAGATCGGCGCGAATCAGCCGCTCGAGGATTTTGTGCCGATCGACTTCGCCGGCCGGGGCTTCTAGGCGCTCCGCGATCCAGCGCCGCCGTTCTGGCTCCGGCAGATGCATGAAATCGGCACCGACGGTTCCGCAGTAGATGCCGCGGGCTTCCTCGGCGGCTTCTCCGGTGAGCGCATCCAGTTCGGGTTGCTTCAGCGGTTCGAACAGGCCAAGGGGATCGAGCGTGGCTTCCAAATAGCCCCAGCGGCGGAAAGCGTCGAAGACGCGTTCGCGCTTTTCGTTACTGACGCCTTTCGCGACGCCGCCTGCCGTGGGTTTCTTGGCCGCCTTCGGAAATTTTGCGGTGCTCTCTTCTTCCAAAGTTGTACGATGTGCCATAAATCCATCTCTATGAACCTTCTATTTTGCCACAGAACGAGAGAGGACGCTCTCTCTCTCTAGACGGCATCTCCTAATATTCCCGGCAAACAGGCACTAAGGCTTG
>Ga0209472_1002557_pt1 | contig 10236 bp, 6 predicted proteins | sample GraSoiAngelo_130_FD_185887 | JGI IMG/M metagenome (GOLD analysis project Ga0209472, IMG submission 185887) | Grasslands soil microbial communities from the Angelo Coastal Reserve, California, USA - 14_0929_02_20cm (SPAdes) (version 2) | ecosystem: Environmental > Terrestrial > Soil > Grasslands ...
CGCACCCCCACCGTGAACTGGATACAGTTTCACGCGGAGACGGGCGGCTATAAGGTCGAGGTCATCCGCGATGACCGCTCGCCGTCCCACCCCCGCGGCAAGGCGGTCTCCCGCCGACATTACCGCTATCAGATCCAGGGGCCGAACGCCGCCCGGGTGCTCGAGAGGCTCAACGGTGGGCCACTGCCGGACGTGAAGTTCTTCCAGATGGATTCGATCAGCATCAGAGGGCGCAGGGTGCGCTGCCTGCGGCACGGCATGGCGGGGGCACCGGGGCTGGAGGTCTGGGGTCCGTACGCGGAGGCGGATGAGATCCGCGAGGCCATTCTGGAAGCGGGCAGAGACTTCGGTCTGGTGCAGGTGGGGGCGCGCGCCTACTCCAGCAACACGCTCGAGTCCGGCTGGATTCCCTCGCCGCTACCTGCGGTGTACACCGGGGAGCGGATGAAGAAGTACCGCGAGTGGCTTCCCGCTGACGGATACGAAGGCACCGCTTCGATCGGGGGCAGCTTCGTGTCCAGGAATATCGAGGACTATTACCTCACGCCCTACGCGCTGGGCTACGGGCCGTTCATCAAGTTCGACCACGACTTCATCGGGCGGGAGGCGCTGGAGCAAATAGCGAAAGCGCCGCACCGCAAGAAGGTGACCTTGGCCTGGAATGCCGAGGACGTGCTGAAGATCTTCGCCTCGCTCCTGGTCCCGGGCGGGGAGAACTACAAGTACTTCGATTTCCCGAACTGCAACTATGCCTCTTCCTCTTTCGACAAGATCGTGACGGGTAGCAAGACGGTCGGCTTTTCCATGTTCGGCGGCTACAGCTACAACGAGCGCACGGCGCTGTCGCTCGGTGTCGTCGACCCGGACATCGAGATCGGGGACGTTCTGACACTCATCTGGGGCGAAGAGAACGGCGGGACCCGCAAGACCACCGTCGAGCCGCACCGCCAGCTCGAGGTCCGGGTGCGAGTCTCCCCGACCCCGTACGCGCGGGCGGCGCGCGAGGCCTATCACGAGGGCTGGCGCACGCGGCAAGTCCATTCGTAGTAGGCTGACAGCCATGGCGGACGAAGCTCCCGTCCTGATCGCAGGCGGAGGGTTGGTCGGCCTGTCGGCCGCTACATTCCTCGCGCACCAGGGGATTCGCTCGGTAACCATCGAGCGTCTGCGGGCAAGCTCGCCACTGCCGCGAGCCGCATTCTTCCATATGCGCACGCTCGAAATGTTCCGCTCCGTAGGAATCGAGAGCCGCATGCGGGAGCAATCGGCGCGGGACTTCGCCCCGGAGGGCGCCGTCATCGCCATGGATTGCCTCGCGGGCCGCAAGCTCGCGGACATCATTGCGAACCTGAACGAGGGCGTTGAGGCGGTGAGCCCCTGCCGCCGATTGTTCCTGAACCAACCGAGCCTTGAGCCGATTCTTCGCGACCGTGCCCGGGAAGCGGGAGCCACGATCATTCAAGGCGCGCAGATCATCGATGTGCGCCAGGACAGCAACGGTGTCAGCGTCACCGTGGAGTATGTCGATGGCGGAAACATGCGCGAGTTGCGTGCCGGGTATCTGATCGCCGCGGATGGCGGCCACTCCAAAGTACGCGAGTGCCTGGGAATCGGTTACGAGGGGCGCGGCGCGTTCTCCAATTCAGTCACCATCTATTTCACCGCGGATGTGTCGCCCTGGGTCGGCAACAATGCGTGGAGCGTGATCTACGTGAACAATCCGGTCCTGCGTGGATTCTTCCGGTTGAACCGCAGCGCGCAGGCTGGCTTCCTCGCCATCAATGCGCTGGGCGATCCGAAGCTCGATTCGCAAGCTGCCGCGGATGCGGCCACTGACGTCAGCGAGCATCGACTCATTGAGCTCGTCCGCGCGGGCGTGGGAAATCCGCATCTCGCGGTGCGGATAGATGGCCACACCCGCTGGCATGCGACCGCGAACGTCGCGCAAAAATTCCAGGACAAACGCATCTTCATCGCCGGTGACGCCGCACATCTGATGCCGCCCAACGGCGGCTTCGGTGGCAACACGGGAATTCACGACGCGCACAATCTTGCGTGGAAGCTCGCTCTGGTCATTCAGGGACACGCGAGTGCGACGCTGCTCGACAGCTACGCGGTGGAACGCAAGCCCGTCGCCCGGTTCACGGTCGAGCAGGCCTTCTCGCGCTATGTGGCACGCACCGCGCCGTGGCTCGAGTCGAGTCAACAACCTGAGGCCCTCGTAGATGATTTAGACATCGAGCTCGGCTACCTGTACAACTCCCCGATCGGCATTCACGCCGATCCGCGCACCACGCTCGGAGCTCCCGGCTCGCGGGCACCGCACGTCTGGCTCACACGCGCAGGCAAGCGCCTGTCCACGATCGATCTGACTGGACACTTCCTGCTGCTGGCCGGCGCTGAAGGCCGCTCGTGGGTGGATGCTGCCAGGGCAGCGAGCGAGCGCTTCGGCGGACTGCCGCTCGAGGCTTACTGCATCGGAATGGATTTCGACGACGCCGAGGGCCGCTTTCCACAGGCCTACGGGATTTCGAGCTCGGGTGCATCGCTCGTGCGGCCTGATGGCTTCGTCGCATGGCGCTGTGAGCAGTCCGCGCACGATGCGTCAGCCGTCTTGAACGACGCCCTGAGCCAGAGCCTTGGGCATCATCCCCTACGGTAGTCCTGTTGCCGCCTGGCATAATCGATGAAGAAGTCCAGCGCGGTCGGGTCGGACACGCCGCTGCGGTTGGCGGCCTTCTCGGGTGGCACCCCCATGAGGATCCGCCGCACCGGCACCTCCATCTTCTTGCCGGTGAGGGTGTAGGGGATGCCCGGGACCTGATAGATCTTGTCCGGCACGTGGCGTGGCGTGTACTCGCGGCGCAGCGTGTCGCGGATCCTGGCCTCGAGCTCGGGATTGAGCTCGACCCCCGCGGCGAGCTTCACGAACAGCGGCATGAAGAAGCCGCCGCCCGGCAGGTCAAGGTTCACGATGAGTGCATCCTGCACGTCGGGAATCAAGCCGAGCGAGCGATACACCTCGGCCGTGCCGATGCGCACCCCATAGCGGTTGAGGGTCGCATCCGAGCGTCCCAGTACCCAGCAGTTGCCTTCGGGATTGATCTTGAAAAAGTCCCCGTGCCGCCAGACGCCGGGAAACTCCTGGAAATAGCTATCGAGGTAGCGACGGTCGCCCGGATCGTTCCAGAAGCGCAGCGGCATCGACGGCATGGGCTCGGTGATCACGAGCTCGCCGACCTCGTCGACAACACTCTCGCCGCGCGCGTTGTAGGCCTTGACCGAGACCCCGAGCGAGGGGGCCTGGATCTCGCCGGCCCGTACCGGGAGCGTCGGCACGCCTCCGACGAACCCGGTGCAGCAATCCGTGCCACCGCTGCCGTTGGCGACCCAGAGATCCGCCTTCACGTTGCGGTAGAACCAGCCCATGCACTCCGGGCTCGCGGGCGAGCCGGCGAGATTCACCGTGCGCAGCGCCTCGAGCCCGAACCGCTCGCGCGGCACGACACGCAAGCGGCTGAGCTGGTCAACGTAGGTGGGGCTTGCGCCGAAGGTGACGACGCCCGCCTCCTGCGCCATCTTCCACAGGACGTCAGGGGTCGGATACGACGGGTGCCCGTCATAGAGGACTGGCACCGCGCCGCAGAGTGGTGTGCTCATCAGGAAGTTCCACAGCATCCAGCCGGTCGTGGTGAAGTAAAACACGCGCTCGCGCGGGTGCAGGTCGAAGTGGAACGTCGCGTTCTTCAGCGTCTCGAGCAGGATCCCCCCGTGACCATGGACGATCGGCTTCGGGAGGCCGGTTGTGCCGGAGGAGAACAACGTCCACAGGGGATGATCGAAGGGCACCTGGGCGTACTCAAACTGCCCCGCGCCGACCGCGGGCCGATCGAATAGCGTCCGCCAGTGTCGGGCGGACGGGACCGGCAGCGTGGTGTCTTCCGGGCTCAGGTACGGCAGGTAGATGAGGTGCTCGAGGGAGGTGAGGCCCGCGGCGATGCGGCGCAGCTCGCTCCGGCGGTCGAAGGCTTTACCCCCGTACCGGTACCCGTCGATGCCGAAGAGCAGCTTCGGAGAGAGCTGCACGAGGCGATCGAGGGTGCCGCGTTCGCCGAAATCCGGCGAGCAGCACGCCCAGATCGCGCCGATGGCGGTGGTCGCCAGCATCGCGATCAGGGTCTCGGGGATGTTCGGCATCCAGGCCACGACCCGGTCCCCGGGCTCAACGCCCAGGGCACGCAGCTCGGTGGCGAGGGTGCGTACGCGGTTGCCGAGTGCCTCCCACGTCAGCGCGGTGAGCGGTTGGCTTTCGCTCACGTGGAGCAGCACATCGCCCCCTGAGGGCTCGCGCCGTAACACGTGCTGGGCGTAGTTGAGGCGGGCCCCCGGGAACCACTCGGCACCCGGCATGGCGCGCCGGCCGAGCACCCGCGTGTGCGGTGCCGAGGAGTCGATATGGAAGTAGTCCCAGAGCGCCTGCCAGAAGCCTTCCAGGTCCTCGACGGACCAGCGCCAAAGCGCGGTGTAATCGGCAAAGCGCCGGCCCCGCTCGCGTGCGAGCCAGTCGGCGAACGCCGTCACGTTGGCACGGCGGATCCGCTCGGGCCCCGGGGTCCAGAGGAGCTCACCTGGCTGCATGCGTCGCAATCCTCGCCCGCCGATCGATCTCGGCGTACGCTTGAAAGATAACTCAGGCGCCCCGGTTCGACCCTATGAATACCCAAACTGCGGCCTTTCCGGCCCCGAGCTCGCTGCAGGTGCTTCCGGGTACCGAGCAGGCGCAGGCCGCCTACCCCTACTACATGCAGTTCACTGCCGCGGACGATGCGCGGTTCTGGTTCTACAACTCGATGCATTTCCCGGAACCGATGTCGGCGTTCGACATGGTGACGGCCGAGGCTGCGTATTGTGCCCTCGGCTCCTCCACCACGCGCGTGCACTGCCTGCCGACCACGCTCGGAATCGACTACCGGATCATCAACGGGCGAGTCTACATCGGCGGTAACGCCGTGACGGACCCGGCGCAAATCGCCCGCCGCACCGGCGAGTTCCAGCAGCGCGCCTTTTACTACTACGGCAACTGGGAGCGCCTGTATGCGCAGTGGCGCGAGAAGATGCTGGCGCTGATACGCGAAGCCCAGGGGTTACCGAAGCTCGAGCTGCCGGAATTCGAGCCGCTCGCGAACGTACACGCCGGGCGCGGCATTGCCGCGAACCATGCGCTCCTCGACATCTACCAGAAGACGCTCGAGGGCTACTTCCGGATGTGGCACCACCACTTCGAGTTCCTGCTCCTCGGCTATGGCGCATACATGACCTTCTTTGCCTTCTGCAAGAAGGCCTTCCCGGAGATCAGCGACCAGACCGTCGCGCGCATGGTGGCGGGGATCGAGGCGGAGATCTTCCGTCCCGATGAGGAATTGCGCCGCCTCGCCCGCCGGGCGGTGGAGCTCGGCGTCGACGATGAGTTCAAGGAGGGGCGCACCGCGCAGGCTGTCATGGCGGCGCTCGAAGCGCGGGGAGCCGCCGGGCGGGAATGGCTCGAGGAGCTCGCGACCTCGCGTGATCCCTGGTTCAACATCAACGTGGGGGACGGCTTCTACCATTACCACCGCTCCTGGAACGATGACCTGTCCATGCCCTTCGCAGGCCTCCCGGGCTACATCGCGCGGGTCAAGGCGGGTGAGTCCCTCAAGCGGCCGATCGAGAACCTCCAGGCGCAGCGCCGGCAGCTGATCCAGGACTATCGGGATCTCCTCGGCTCCGAGGAGGAGCGGCAGGCCTACGATCAGATGATCGCTCTCGCCCATCGCGTCTTTCCGTACGTCGAGGGGCACAAGTTCTATTGCGAGCATTGGTACACGAACCTCTTCTTCAACAAGATCCGCGAGTTCGGGGCCTTACTCGCGGCGCACGGGTTTTTCGCGCGCGAAGAGGACGTGTTCCAGCTCACGCACTACGAGGTCGAAGCCGCGATCATCGACCTCATGACCTCCTGGTCGAACGGCTCGCCGCCGCGGGGACCTGAGCGCTGGCCGCAGATCGTGAGCGAACGCCGGGCGGCGATCGCCGAGTGGGCCAGGCACAGCACCCCGCCCGCCTTGGGTCCCGTCCCCGACGTGATCGACGATCCGGCGATCGTGATGCTCTGGGGCATCACGCGCGAGAGCCTGGACCGGTGGCTGCGCGCCACGAGCGATGCGGGGAGCCGTGAGCTGCGCGGGTTTGCCGCCTCGAGCGGCATCGTCGAGGGTCCGGCGTGCGTCGTGAGGTCGGTGGAGGAGATCGCGCGCGTACGCCAGGGTGACATTCTGGTCTGCCAGATCACCAATCCCACCTGGGCACCGATCTTCCAGAAGATCGCGGGCGCGGTGTCCGACATCGGCGGCTCGATGAGCCACGCCGCCATCGTGGCGCGCGAGTTTGGCCTTCCCGCGGTCGTCGGGACCGGAAACGCAACCTCGCGGATCAAAGACGGCCAACGCATCCGCGTCGACGGCGGCCGCGGCGTCGTCACGCTCCTCTCGTAGCGAGCCTCATGGGTGCCGGCGCGCACATCGCCTGGTTCGACGAGATCGGGCTCGGCGATCGGGAGCAGGTCGGCGGCAAGGGCGGGAGCCTGGGTGAGCTCACGCGGGCAGGGATCGCCGTGCCGCCGGGATATGTGGTGAGAACTGCCGCGTTCGAGCGGTTCCTGGAGTCGCTCGAGCGCGAAGCACCGGTGCGCGCGGCCGTGGCGGCGCTCAAGGGGGACGACCTCGAATCGATCACGGCCTGCTCGAGGGCGCTGCGCCGCGGGATGGAAGAGGCTGAGCTGCCGGGTGAGGTGCTCGAGGAGCTCACCGCCGCCCAGGCGAGGCTGCGCGCGGGCACCGAGCAGCCGGTCGCGGTGCGCTCGTCGGCCACCTGCGAGGACGCGCTGGATGCGAGTTTCGCCGGTCTTCAGGACACGTACCTGTGGATCAGGGGCGCGGCGCAGGTGCCTGAGCGCGTGCGCAGCTGCTGGGCGAGCCTGTACTCGGTGCCCTCGATCAGCTATCGCCTCAAGCACGGGTTTCCCGAAGAACGCGTCGCCATGGCCGTCGTGGTCCAGATCATGGTGGATGCCGGCACGGCCGGTGTGATGTTCACCCGCAGTCCGACGACCGGTGACCGCTCGGTCGTGACGATCGAGGGCGCCTGGGGCTTGGGTTCCGCCGTGGTGGGCGGTGAAGTGACCCCGGATCGCTGGGTCCTCGGCAAGATTACCGGCGAGATATCCGTGCGCGAGATCTCCGACAAGCTGATCCAGCACGTCCCGGCTGCCAACGGTGGCGTCGAGGCCGTCGCGGTGAGCGACGAGCGGCGGCGCGCGGCCTGTCTGAGCGACGCCCAGCTGCAGGAGCTCAGCACCATCGCACGCCAGGTCGAGCGTCACTACGGGCGCGCCCAGGACATCGAGTGGGCGATCGACCGGCACAGCGGCGCAATCCTGCTGCTGCAGAGCCGCCCGGAGACGGTCTGGTCGGCCCGGGACGCCGCGCCGATCGCGAAGCCCCAGCAAGACCCGCTGATGCACGTCATGTCCATCTTTGGAACGCGTCGGTGCCCCTGAGCGCCCAGGACGTCGCGGAGATCACCCGGCTGCTGGAGGAGTCGGAGTTCGACGAGCTGCATCTGGAGCACGAGGGGTTCAAGCTCACGCTGAAGCGCGGCGCCGCAGTGAGGCGCGAGGGGCCAGATATCGCGACGGCATCCGCGGTATCGCCGGCTCCGGGGTCCGCTGCGGGGCCGCCAGGCGGTGAGCTGCGCGGCGAGCCCCCGGGATCCCCTAGTTCGGTCCTCAACGTCACCGCGCCTTTTGTCGGCATCTTCTATCGCGCCGCCAAGCCCGGGGCTCCGCCTTACATCGAGGTCGGATCGCAGGTAGAGGAGGACACCATCATCGGCATCATCGAAGTGATGAAGCTCATGAACACCGTGCGGGCGGAGGTTCGGGGCACCGTCGTCGAGATTCTCGTGCAGGATGGCGCGGTGGTCGAATACGCTCAGGTGCTGGTGCGGATTGCGCGAGGACCGGAGCATGGCTGAGATCGCTCTCGTCGACACTTCGCTGCGCGATGGCAATCAGAGCACGTGGGCGGCGGTCGGCATCGACACCGCAAAGACGCTGACGATCGCCCCGGTGATGGACCGGGTGGGCTTCAAGGCGATCGACTTCACGACTTCGACCCACATGGGCGTGGCCGTGCGCTACAAGCGTGAGGACCCGTGGGAGCGCATTCGCCTCACGGCGGCGGCCACGCCCAACACGCCGCTGCAGTTCATGTCGACGGGATTCCGCTTCATTTCCTGGGAAACGGCGAGCCCGGAGTTCATGGCGCTCGCGTTCGAGGTGCTCGCGCGCAACGGCATACGGCGCTTCTGCCTCGCCGATCCGATGAACGATGCGCAATCCAACATCGCCTGCGCCCGGATGGTGAAGGGCGTGGGCGGTGAGTTCGTGATTGCGGCGCTCGTCTTCACGCTCAGTCCCATCCACGACGACCGGCACTACGCCCAAGCGGCGCGGAAGCTCGCCGCCTGCCCGGAGGTGGACGCGATCTACATCAAGGATCCGGGCGGGCTCTTGTCACCGCGACGGGCCGGGACGCTGATTCCGGCCGTCAAGGCCGAGATCGGGGCGAAGCCTCTGGAGCTCCATTCGCATTGCACCATCGGGCTCGGGGAACTGCTCTACATGGATGCGGTGGACTACGGGGTGAGCGCCCTGCAGTGCGCATCCGGTGCGACGGCGGACGGGATCTCCAATCCCCCCTCGCTGCGCGTGGTCGAGAACCTGCGCGCGCTCGGTCACACGGTGCCCATCGACACCGCGGCCCTCACCGAGGTGAACCGCTTCTTCACCCGCATCGCGCAGGCGGAAGGCCTCCCCGTCGGCGCGCCGCAACCCTTCGATGCCGGGTACCTGCGCCATCAGCTCCCCGGGGGCATGATCGGGACGATGCGCCGGCAGCTCGCGGAGCAAGGGCTCTCGCATCTCGAAGGAGCGGTGATCGAGGAGATTGCCCGCGTGCGCGAGGAACTCGGCTGGCCGATCGTCATGACGCCGTTTTCGCAGATACTGCTGACGCAGGCGTTCCTCAACGTGACCGGCCGCGAGCGCTACGCGGTCATTCCCGACGAGGCCATCCGCTACGCGCTCGGGCGCTTCGGCCGCCCCAACATCCCGATCGCGCCCGAGGTGATGGCGCGCATCGCGTCGCTGCCACGCACCAGGGAACTGCGGGCCGAGCCGGCGATGGCGCCCGTCGCGGAGCTGCGCGCGCGGCTCGGCCGCGGACTACCGGACGAAGAGTTGCTGCTGCGGGCCACCATGCCGGCCACCCAGGTGGATGCGATGCGGGCGGCGGGGCCGGCGGCGCGCCACTACGATCCGGAGTCGAAACCCGTGATGGAGCTGCTGCGCCGGGTGCTGAAGCTTCGCAACGTTTCGGAACTGAGCGTGGTGAAGTCGGACTTCAGGCTCGAGCTACGCGGCGCGGGCTCCCGGGCGCTGTCGGCGTGAGTCATGCCAGGCGGTGCAGCGCGCGAGACCGCACGGACCCCGATACGGGGCGCCGTGTTCGACGTAGACGGCACGCTGGTCCTCAGCAACCGCTCGCTCAGTGGCTACGAGGTGTTGCCGGGAGCAATCGAAGTGCTCACGACGCTCAAAGCGCGGCAGGTGCCGTTCGCGCTGCTTACCAACGGCAGTGCCTACCCGCCGGCGGAGCAGGCCGCGAAGCTGCGTGCGGTCGGACTCCCGGTCGATGACGACCGGATGATCACCCCCTCCAGCATCGCCGCGGATCACATGCTGCGCCGCGGCATCCGGCGGACGCTGGTCCTCGGGAGCATTGGCGTGGGACAGGCTCTGCGCGACGCCGGCATCGAGACGGTGCACACCGGCGAGGCCGGGGCAACGGAGGTCGGGAGCGTCTTCGTCGGGTGGCACCCGGAGTGCGGCATGAAGGACATCGAGACCGCCTGTCAGGCCATCTGGGGCGGCGCCGAACTCTGTGTAGCTTCCGACGTCCCTTTCTTCGCCACGAAGCAGGGGCGCACGATCGGCTATTCGTTTGCGATCACGGCGGCCATCCGTCGCCTGACGCGCGCACCCATGACGCTCACCGGCAAGCCCTCGCTCCTGGCGCTGCGCTTCGTCGCCAGGCGCCTCGGCGTGCCGGTCCGGGCCCTGGCTGTCGTCGGAGATGA
>Ga0209472_1002559_pt1 | contig 10235 bp, 9 predicted proteins | sample GraSoiAngelo_130_FD_185887 | JGI IMG/M metagenome (GOLD analysis project Ga0209472, IMG submission 185887) | Grasslands soil microbial communities from the Angelo Coastal Reserve, California, USA - 14_0929_02_20cm (SPAdes) (version 2) | ecosystem: Environmental > Terrestrial > Soil > Grasslands ...
ATCGAGCGCTTTGATTGCGCCAGCGTAAATAAAGACGCCGCCAACGATCACGGCCGCAATTCGCCAAACGAATTTCACTTTCTCGATTTGAGCCACTCTTCCCAGCCACCCTGAAGAACGAACACATTTTTCAATTGCGCTTCCTCGCGCAGACGTCGCGCGACTTCGCGGCTGGCATTGCAACTTTGGCTGCTGCAGTAGACAACGACGCGTTTCTCGGGCGACCACGTCGCCAGAAATTGCGGAAGCAGCTCGTTCCAGCGGTCTTCGTTCAACGGCACAGCATCAGGGACATGATCCCGTTCAAATTCCGCATCTGGTCGCGCATCTACCCAGATCGCATTTCCGTCCCAAGCGCGCGCCTGCGCCACCGTAACCATTTCGGAAGCCGGAATCGGCGACTGCCACGAGACTTTGTCACGAAAATAGATCGCCTGCCCAATTCCGGGAAGCAGCGCAAGCGCCGCCAGAACGAGCGCCTGACGCACGAGCGAAGATCTCACGATCTACTGGATGGCCGGCGCGTTCGTCACGCTGGCAGTCGCATAAAACACTTTCGGCGAATCTTCCGGTTGAATCACCAATTTCGCTGCGATCGCCCGGCTAGTCTCTCGCGGCTGGATGTCGATCTTGAACTGCCCGTTACCGGTCTGTTCGACCTTTGTTTGAAAATCCGGACTCGATGAAGTGACCTTCAATTGTTTGACCGGAAAATCTTTGCTAGCGCGAACCACAATCGACTTTGACTTGAGCGCTTCGCCTTGTTCCCAAAATACAAATGTTGGATTGATCTCAAGTTCTTGCGGGATCACCGCTTTGAGGGTGAGTACCGTGGTCGCATGATTCGGATCGTCCGTCTCGACTGTGACGTTTTTGACCTGGGTGCCGGTACGATCGCCTATTTTGAAGGTTGCCGTAATCTCGCCTTTTTCTCCGGGCGGCACTTCCTCCTTTTGAGATTGCGCAACCGTGCACCCGCAAGAGGTGTGGACGGATTTAAACCGCACCGGTTGGCTGCCGGTGTTCTGATATTTGAAATGGCCGACCGCCTCTTTGTCCCCGGCTGTCGGATGCAATTCGACCGCGGTCTGTTCCCATTTCAGTTCCGCACGCGCGATGGCGCAAAGAAAGATCGACAATGTAAAAGTGAAAATGCGTGTTCTCATTTTTGTGAATAGAAGCGCCTAATATAGTCAGCGACAGCATCCCGCCAAGCCCGCGGCGAAACGCCGGTCAGCGCACTGTATTTCGCAGTCGAAAGAACCGAATAAACTGGGCGGCGCGCGACCCAGTTTTTCATGTCAGTTAGCTTAAGCGCACCGACGGTTTTCGCTTTCACCGCAATTCCTTGGCTTGCGCAGCAATCGAGCGCCCATTGGGCATATTCCTGCCAACTGCACTCGCCAGCGCTGGTGAAATGCAAAATGCCGCCTTCAACATCTTGCTCAAAAAACTGCAGTAACATTTGGGCGAGATCGCGCGTGTAAGTGGGTGTGGAAAATTTATCGGCGATCGCATCAATCTGTTCGTTTTCGCGGGCGCGGTCGATCATGGCATCAATAAAACTCGGCCGGTCGGGGCCGAAAACCCACGAGATCCGCACAACCAGATGTCGAACTTGGGTTTGTAAGACGAATTGCTCCCCTGCCCTTTTCGATTCGCCGTAAACGCTGATCGGATTTGCCGGATCGTTTTCGATGTAGGGTTCGCTCTTTTCGCCATCGAATACGTAATCGGTACTGAAATGGACCAGCTTCGCGTTCTTGTCGCGGCAAATTTCCGCCAGAATTCGCGGCGCGTCCGCATTGATCCGAAAAGCCTGGTCGCGCTGGGTTTCGCAAAGATCGACATTGGTAAACGCAGCGGCGTTGATCAGAAGATCGAAATCGATCGCGCACAGTTTCCTGCGCATCTCATCGCGGTTTGCGAGATCGAGTTGCGCGTGGTTAAAACCAATAAGGCCGAACTTTTCTCGATACGTGCGAACGAGCGCGGCGCCTAACCGGCCGCCCGCGCCGACGATGACAAGTTTCATTTCTTAAAGCAGAGGCGCTGTTTGAACATCGACCTCTTTATTTCAGCGATCCATGCACCGTCGATACAACTCAATAACGCTCCGCGCGTTCGAGCAATGGTTGCCACCATGATTGATTGTCGATGTACCATTGAATGGTTTCGTCGAGCCCGTCCTTGAAGTTGGAGCGCGGTTTCCAGTTTAACTCCCGCTCAGCAAGAGAGGAATCGATCGCGTATCGGCGATCGTGTCCAAGTCTGTCAGTCACAAACGAAATCAAGCTGTGGGGTTTGGCCAGCTTATCGAGAATCGTTTTCACTACATCGATATTCAGCATCTCGCCGTCGCCGCCGAAATTGTAAATCGATCCCGGGTTCCCCTCGAAAAGCGCGGCTACAATGGCGGCGCAATGATCTTTCACATGAATCCAATCGCGCACATTCATTCCGTCGCCATAGACTGGCAACGGCTCCTCACGCAGCGCTTTGATAATCATGAGCGGAATTAGTTTTTCCGGAAATTGATATGGCCCGTAGTTGTTCGAGCAGCGCGTCACCAGCACTTCCTGCCCGTATGTTTTGAATGAGGCGAGCGCGAGGAGATCAGCGCCGGCTTTGCTTGCCGAATATGGCGAGCTCGGATCGAGCGGCGATTGCTCGGTGAATTTGCCGGTCGGGCCGAGCGAGCCATAGACTTCGTCCGTCGAAACTTGGACGACGCGTTGCACGCCGTGCCGCCGTGCACAATCGAGGAGCACGCTTGTGCCGACGACGTTCGTATGGATGAAATTGAGCGGTGAATTGATGCTGCGATCGACATGCGACTCAGCGGCGAAATTAATCACAGCGTAAAATTGATGCTCAGTCATGAGCGCGTCCATCTGATCGGCGTTCGCGATGTCGGCTTTGAAAAACTCGTAGCGCTCGCCATGTTCTTCGACCACGCCGTCGAGATTGGCGAGATTGCCCGCGTAAGTGAGCACGTCAACGTTGGTCACGTACGCCGGCTTGTAATGTTGCAGAATATACCGAATAAAGTTGCTCCCGATGAACCCGCAGCCACCGGTTACGAGAATGCGCATTGCAGCGCGTACTAGCAGCGGCGAGGGCGGCGCGCTAGCAGATTTTCCAATGCTGCGCAATCAACTGGACGCGTGGAGAACGCGACTCGCAGAAACGGGTTGGACACCCTGGTTGATTCTTGGGCTTGCCGTTTTCCTGCGCTTTTTTCTGCTTGGCATCAAGCCACCGCATTTCGACGAAGGAATCAATGGGTGGTTTGTCGACCAGATGATGAAAAACGGATTCTATAAATACGACCCGACGAATTATCACGGGCCGCTTCATTTTTACGTTCTGCTCCTCTCGCAAACCTTGTTTGGCCGAAATGTCTGGGCGTTGCGGCTGCCGGTTGTGCTCGTGAGCATCAGTTGCGTGTGGCTTACATTCAAGTTCGAGCCATTCGTTGGGCGAGCCGTAAGTCGAATGGCGGCACTGGCAATGGCGGTATCGCCCGGGTTCGTTTTTTATGGACGCTACTCGATTCACGAGGTGTGGCTCGTGCTCTTCTCGATGTTGCTCATCCTCGGCCTGCTTGGTCTCTGGAAGGCTGGGACACCCGATTATCTTTGGTGTGCCGGCATGGGTTTGGCTGGCATGATCCTAACCAAGGAAACTTACATCATTCACCTAGGCTGTGCCGCGCTGGCCGCGCCGGTCTTAGTCGCTTCAAACCGTCTCCATCGTCTCCCCGACGCGCCGCCGGCAAAACAAACTTGGGATTATGTCGACCTAGCGTTCGTTATCAGTGTGGGCGCAGCCGCCATCATTTTCTTTTATTCCGGAACATTCTTTCACTGGAGCGGGGTAAAAGGTTTGTATCAATTTTACCAGGCCTGGTTCGCGACCGGCCATGAAGGGCATGGTCACGAGAAAGAAGCTTATAATTTGATTTGGAAGGATCACTCATGGATCAACTACTACTGGATTGCCCTTATAGCTCGGTACGAGTGGCCAGTCCTCGGCGGCCTGACTCTTTGTTTGTTCTGCCAAAGGTTTAAGAACATAAGCTTACGTTATCTGGCAATCTATGGCGTCGGAACACTTATCGCCTACAGCATCGTTAATTATAAGACGCCGTGGTGCATCATTAGCTTTATTTGGCCCTTTTTGTTCATGTTTGGGGGAGCCATGCTTGTTATTCCTCTGAGGTATCGCCTCGCAACGTATTTCGTATCGGCCATCCTATTGTGTGTCTCACTGGGATCGACGATCTGGTTGAATTACTTCCGTTGCACGACAGACACTGAACCGTACGTCTACGTTCAGACTTACAACGACATCTATAAATTAACGAGACCGCTGCTGGAGTTGGCGAAAAAGGACCCCAGAAATTACCAGCTAACGGGCAATATGATTCGAACGAGCACTTACCCGCTTCCATGGATTCTCGGTGATTTCCCGCACATCGGCTACTACGAGCACGAGAATCTCCCCGCAACGCTCGACGCCGATTTTCTCCTCGTGCAAGAAGATCGGATTAAAGACGTCGAAGCGAAATTGCGGGGCACCTATTATACTGAACCGCTACGGATTCGCGCTTACCAGGATACTTCGAAGCTCTATTTAAGCGCCAAAGTCTTCAAGGACTTTTTTCCGGACCGATTGCCCGATTTCAGAGGAAAAGGGCCAGGGTAAGATCAAATCACGTTTCGATGAAATGGCTTTCCGCCGGCCTGATCTTTGTCAATTTGTCAACCGTTTGCGGCCTCCTTTTGGGAATGGCAGGCAACGGCTTAAATGAACTGAGCGCGGTTCTAGCCCTTGTATCAGGAGGGGCATTCGCCCTTGCAGCCTATCTTGGAACTTCTGACAGTTCCACTCGACCCAACATCTCAAATTCTCCAGCTAGAGAGTCGTTCATATTACCGCCGCTGAAGCGTTATCGTCACGTCTGGTTCTGGGCCATGGCAGCATGCTTCGCTTTGTTCGCGCTTCGTTCGTTTTGCTGGTTGCTCTACGTCGACGGCGAACAGCTAAGGATTCAATCGCCAAATAATCTCGGCGATCTGGCGCTGCACATCACATACATTAGGTATTTCGCAAACGGAGTTTCACTATGGCCAGCTAATCCCATTTACGTTTTTAGCGAACATCTGCGATATCCGGCAGGCATGGATTTGTTCAACGCGCTCTTGAGCTACCTACACGTCGATCTAATTCGCGGCTTGGTCTGGACCGGATTACTCGCTTCGATCGCGACGTTCTACGCATTTTTCCGTTGGGGCGGTATGTTCGGCATCGCCGGTTTCTTATTTAACGGCGGCGTAGCAGGTTTTGAGTTTCTCAAGACCCTGAAGTTTGGCGACTATCAAGGCGGTAAAACGATCGCCTGGAAAAGCATTCCGCTAACCATGTTTGTAACTCAACGTGGATTGCTCTATGCAATCCCCGCCGGATTGCTTCTGCTCTGGAGCTGGCGTGAAAGATTCTTTAGAATCGGAGAACGGAATCGTCATCGCGCTCCTCTGCCATTCTGGGTCGAGCTGGCGTTGTACGCCTCGATGCCACTCTTCCATTTTCACACTTTTCTCGCTCTCAGCATAGTTCTGGTTTGTCTTTTCGGTCTTGAACTGGTCAATCAACTAAAACTCACTTTCGACCTCATCCGTAGAGAAGGAATTGCCGGCCTGCGTTCCTTAATCATAGGCAAAACCAGATGGGGTGAACTTTTTAGCGATACGCGGATCCGCAAGCACGTTGCGCTGCTTCTCGTTAGCTCTGTTGTTCCGGCAACTTTTTTCGTTTGGTTGATCACCGACCAGTTCCACGCCAGATCGGTCCTCGAGTGGCACCCTGGCTGGGTGCAAAACGACGACGATTTCGCCGCGCCGTTTTTTCAGTTCTGGCTGATGAACTTCGGGATTTGGGTTCCCCTGGTTTTTGCGCTGATTGGCTTGAGCGGCTGGAAGGCGTGGAAATCCGGTTGGCGTTGGGGCAAAAACTTTCCGGAGGATGTCGCCTTCCTTCTTCCCGCCTCAGCGATTTTCATTCTCGCATTCTTTGTCCAAACCGCGCCGTGGGGATGGGATAATCTCAAACTTATGATTTGGGCTTACTTTTTAGTACTTCCGTTTTTGTGGAGTGATCTGATTATCCGTTGGTCGATGCCTATTCGCATCGCCGTCTGCATCGCACTTTTCGGTTCAGGATTTATCAGTCTGTTCGGTGGACTCGCCGCAGGCCGACCTGGCTTTGAATTTAGCGATCGCGCGGAACTTGATGCGATCGGCATCGCTGCCCGAAGGCTACCGGTAGAAGCCCGATTCGCCGCCTATCCGATTTATAATCATCCTCTCTTGCTTCAGGGCCGGAAGGTTGTGCTCGGTTATCCAGGACATCTTTGGACAGAGGGGTTCGAATACACCGATACCTACAACTGGCTTACAAAGCTGATGCAAGGCTCGGCGGATTGGCGCGAGATCGCCCGGGCTTTGCGCGTTCGCTATCTCTTCTGGGGACGGGAAGAAATGATCAATTATCCCGCGAGTAAACGCCCATGGGAAGCTACCGCCCCGCTCGTCGCATCCGGCAATTGGGGCGCGATTTATGATTTGGAGCCGACAGCGGTCCGGCCTTGAACCGTTATCCCGGCAAAGCGTTAACGGCTTGAAGCGCCAAGCTGCACTGGCGTTTTGGTCAAAACCAATTCTCCTTCCGAGACGCACTTGCCGTTCACGACTGCATCGACTCTGAACTGCAACAGCTCCCCCATTTCGGCGATTTTTTCGGCGCGTAAAACAATGCGTTGTTCCGGCCGGACGGCGTCGAAGAATTCATATTTCGAATTACGGAAAGAAAAAAATGGTCGTGCGGCAAGCCGAAATTGAGACGGGATTTCGATGCGACCTTCGTTTTTTTCGCGCGCGTAAGCTGACTCATCAGATTGAAGCACCGTCAGGTTCGCGATTTCGTTTCAACCGCTGACACATGTGCACTGCGGCCGCTACGCGCGCGCCCAATGCGATCCTTCCGCCGCCGTCGAAATGGATGCGCGAGGAAGACGAAATAGATCGCGTTCACAAGATCGGCAAAGCTGCAAGGCGGACTCGTTAAGGTAATTCGCTCACTCCGCAATGCGGTGAGAACATTTTCGAAGGTGAGCTCAGCGGGTCTGGGGATGCTTGTGTAATGCCGACCGAAGGCGTCCAGCCGGTGGGCATCGGATGTAGCGATTAATGGCTTGCCAAATCGCCGGGCAACTTTGGCCGCGCGGCGATTCGGATTGAAGAGCCCCTTGTGAAAATGGCAGATCTCAATCGCGTCAAAGCAATCGATGTTCTCTAAAAGCCGCGGCCCGATCGAACCGCCAAAAACATAAAATGGGTGGGGCGCAATCGTAAAGATCGAATCTCCACGCTGGGCACGCAGCTGCCGTAGATCATCAAAATTTCTTAGCTCCGCGATTTCTTTGGGAGTCACATTCAGGAGAATGACATCAGCTCCGCGTAACCGCACCTCAGCTGCGGGAATGAGCAAGATGCCCATTGCTGCCGCATCGGCGAAGACTTCCTGTCGATCAAAGACGGCATCATGCAATGTGATGGCGAGAACGCCAAACCCAAGCGAGCGCGCACGCGCCAGCAGTTGGTGCGCCGAATAATCGACGGCGTCCTTGGGATCATCCAGCGTGTGGATATGGAGATCGACTTTGATCCAGCCGCCATCATCATTTCTCGCCATGGATCAAAATGTAGCCGCGGATTGGGAGGATTCCACGGCATAGGTTCGTTCTCGGGTTCGCATGGCCACTCTCGCTCGATCCTGATTTCGATCACCGGGACGCTCATCAGTACAAAAGCTCGTCCGACAAAGCGCTTGCGAGCCACTATCAACAATTTACCGTTCACCAGCACTCTTCACTGGCTCGGGTGGTGGAATGGCAGACACGTACGTTTGAGGGGCGTATGCCGAAAGGCATGCGGGTTCAAGTCCCGCCCCGAGCACTAAAATGCGGCTCGGGCTGGGCGCGACGTGTTCGCCTTGCCGCCAATAAGATTGACACGGTTGAGTTTCCCAGCAGCATGCATCAAAACCACCCGCCCTATGAAAATTCCTGTACGCTGCGGCGCACTGATGTGCGCTCTTTTGTTTAAATCTACAATCGCGCTTTTCGCGATGAAGGAGCCGCCCGCAGAGGCGCGAACCCCGATCTCAGCTGTGCCCTTCACCATTAGCGAGGCGGGCTCCTATTACCTTACTGGAAATCTGACCGCAAGCGACAGCACTAGCGGGATTACTATTTCGGCTGATAACGTCACATTGGATCTTAACGGCTTCGCGCTGATCGGCGGCGGCTCAGGCAGTGTGGCGGGCATCGTTGTACCAGTGGCGCAGAAAAATCTTTGCATCCGGAACGGCACCGTGCGCGGCTGGACCAACGGCGGCGTGCGCGCGGACACCGCCAGGAATTCGCGCCTGGAAAACCTGCGCGTCTCAAACAACAGCGGCGACGGGAACAACGGAGCTGCTGGTTTGGTCGCGGGGCCTGGTTCTAGTGTCAAAAATTGCGTTGCCGCGGATAATCCCGCTCTGCCTGGGATCCGCACCCTCGATGGTTGCACGATTGTGGATTGCACTGCTTCGGGAAATGGCCTTGGGGGAATCACTGGGGGAAATAACGTCACGGTGAGCCACTGCACAGCCAGCGATAACGTAGCTGTTGGGATTAACGTTGTGACAAACAGTTTGGTAACCGGTTGTACTTCCAGCGGCAACAGTGTTGACGGGATCGTCACAAGCTACGGCTGCACTGTGTCTGACTGCACAGCCGGAGGTAACGGTAGGTTTGGCATTTATGCCGATCAGGGAAGCGTCGTTCGAGGCTGCAACGCGACGCTCAACGTCGGATCCGGGATTGTGGTCACAGCTATTTGCCATGTAACGGGCAATACCTGCGATGAGAACAGCCACGGGGGGGCGCTTGTGCAATCCGGATTGCGGGCGATCGGCAACTCAAATCGAATCGAGGGCAACAGTTCGACTTTTACCTACAATGGCGGAACTGGGATTGAAGTATTGGGCCATTTTAACCTCATCATCCGCAACAGCGCACGCGGGAACGGCACAAATTACTCGATCGCCGCCGATAATCGCTACGGTCCAATCATTAATATAACTGCGAACGGAACTTCCGCTGTCAGCGGTAATTCAGCCGTGAGTACTGTTGCCAGTACCGATCCCTGGGCGAATTTCGCGTACTGAGTTCTTTCTCGCGTGGACGTCTCCGCAATGTTTTTTGCTCGAGGTTCCGAAAACTAGTCCGGCAGCTACCGGACGCTGCTATAGCAACTAGAACTTTGCGCCCTGTGCCGCTTCCGATAGCTTCGTAGCATATGGATTCGCTTTATCTTGTCGGCCTCGCAGTACTGGCGCTGTTCGCACTCGTGCTTGCGATCATCCTTTTCAATTTTTTTGGTCTCTGGATCCGGGCGCGGATCGCAAACGCGCCGGTCAGTCTCGGCAAAATGGTTGGAATGCGGCTGCGCAAAGTCCCGGTTGGTTTCATTGTCGACAACCGCATTACAGCCGTGAAAGCAGGTCTGCCAATCGCGAGCGATCCGCTCGAAGCACATTATCTGGCCGGCGGGAGTGTTGATCAGGTCGTTCTCGCCTTAATTGCGGCAGACAAGGCAGGCATTTCGCTCGATTTCAATCGCGCTTGCGCCATCGATTTGGCTACCAAAGGCACCGGCAAGACCGTTCTCGAAGCCGTGCGCACCAGTATCAATCCGAAAGTGATCGATGCCCCCAGTCCGGATATGGGCCGGGCGACCATCGACGGCGTCGCGCAAGATGGCATCGGTGTGAAAGTGAAAGCGCGCGTCACGGTGCGCTCGCACCTCGATCGGTTCGTCGGTGGCGCCACAGAGGAAACGATCATAGCGCGCGTTGGCGAAGGCATTGTGAGCGCCATCGGCTCGGCCCATTCCTACAAGGACGTGCTGGAAAATCCCGATCGCATTTCAAAAACAGTCCTCGCCAAGGGGCTCGACAGTAATACCGCGTTTGAAATTCTCTCAATCGACATCGCGGACGTGGATGTCGGTGATAATATCGGCGCGAAGTTGCAGACCGAACAAGCCGACGCGGACAAGCGCGTTGCGCAAGCGAAAGCAGAAGTGCGCCGCGCGGCCGCCGTTGCCGTAGAACAGGAGATGCGC
>Ga0209472_1002563_pt1 | contig 10226 bp, 5 predicted proteins | sample GraSoiAngelo_130_FD_185887 | JGI IMG/M metagenome (GOLD analysis project Ga0209472, IMG submission 185887) | Grasslands soil microbial communities from the Angelo Coastal Reserve, California, USA - 14_0929_02_20cm (SPAdes) (version 2) | ecosystem: Environmental > Terrestrial > Soil > Grasslands ...
ATCGATCTGCAAGGCACATCGGTTATCCGCGATTACACCGTGCGCGTTTACGTTTACGGAACTTTGCTTTCGCCAGAAGCGATTTTCACAAGCGAACCGCCTCTGGCGCAGGAGGAAATCATTTCGTTGATCTCCACTGGCGCGACGAGACAGGAACTTTCGACTGGCAACGTTCTGGCGGGGCGAGCGGCGATGTTATTGGTGCAACAGCTTTACCGCAAAATCGTCAAGAAAGGCGAACCAACCGAGAGCAACACGGTATTTAACCGGTTGGATCTGGATTTGGGAACAGTGGATCCACGAACTGGTCAGCAACAGGCGACTGTCCGGTTCAAGATTGACGATCACTTCGTGCTCACTGGCGATGTGGGCGTGCACGGTGATTTCCGAGGGAAGCTAAAGTATCTGATTCGTTTTCGTTAGGAACCTGTTGAAATACCCAGCCACACCGCGTTGCTGCCGATTTTTCGCCTCTCTAAGGCGTGAGGAGGGCGCATACCCTTCCCGCGGTAGCGGGATAACCGACGAGCAACGCGGGAGAGGCGAAAAAGCGTCGCAATCCGGAGGACGAGGGCGCTTTGGGCTATCTGACAGCGTTCCTCGCTGTTCACAGGTTACTTCGAACATGCTCGTCGCTCGCGCCTTGCCATCCAGCCCAAAGCGCGCTCGCGCGGCATGGCTGAGTATTTCAACAGGTTCCTAAGATGCGTTACGGGCTCCTTTTCTCTGTTGGAAGCGTGGCCCTCGCATTTGAAGCTGCGACGCAGAGCGCGGTTGATGTCACCCGGCCGGAGCAACAGCAGAGAGAGCGGCGAGCAGTGGTCAAAGAGCAGGAAAAACGCGCGGAGCATGCGAGCATCATCGAATTTCGTGGTCAGCAAGCTTTCACTGAAAAAGAATTACGTTCGGCGCTGAAAGAAGAGATCACCACGATCGAGGATTTCGGATTGAGCCCAGCCCGCGCGGACGATCTCGCATTCTTCCTCGAAGTTTTCTACCGAAAGCACGGCTTTACGAAAGTGAACGTCCACTATGTCATAGAGTCAGGGAACCGGGTTCGCCTGGACGTTACCGAAGGCCCGCGATTCATGCTGCGCACCATTGTCTTCGACGGAAATGCGCGAGAGCCAGCGGACAAACTGTTCGAATACATGGTGGGGCCGACGCGCGAGCGATATTCGCAATTCGAGAAAAAGCTGCCGTTTGTGGCCGCCGATATGGAGGAGGGCGGCCACTTGGTGCAACGCTTTTACGTGGCGGAAGGATTTCTGGACGTGGTAGTCGATCCGCCGCGTTACAAGTTTCAAGAACAAAGCAGCGAGGTTGATGTGGTCGTTCCAATTCATGAAGGGCGCCAATATTTCTTCGGCAGCATCGTCTTCACGGGGCAGACCATTTATGGCGCGGAGGCGCTGCGGGGACAGATTGTGGATTTGTTGCAGCGACCTTATACGGACGCCCGCGTAGAGGATATTCCGCGGCGTCTCCAGGCATATTTCAAGGCGCGCGGCTATTACGACGTCAAGGTGGATGCCAGCGGCGCGCCAGAAGAAGCGGTCAATGGACACGTCCCGGTGGAAATCACGATCTCTCCGGGACCCGTTTACCACTTCGATGGTGTAACTGTTAACGGTCTAACTCGGCTGCATCCCAGTTTTGTAAGCAAACGGTTTACAAGGTTGCGTGGAAAAACGTATAGCCCGGACGTTCTTGATGAGCGGTTTCGCACCCTCATGAAGACGGGCCAATTCAATCTGCTGCAAATCAAGCCGGTGCCGGTAGATGGACATTTGTTGCGCCTCGACATTTCAGCGGAGGAAGCCAAGAGCAAAGAATTTGGCTTTTGGGTCGGATTCGACACTTACGAAGGCGCACTCGCTGGCGTTCAGGTTGGCGATCGCGATCTGTTCGGCTATGGCCGTCCGGTCACGGCGTCGATCGAAGTCTCGCAGCGCAGTTACAGAGGCGAAATTCTGTATCAGGATCCGTTCTTTTTGGACACCGATTTTGTTTTCACGGCACGTGCAGCAGCCCTCACATTTAACTACGACGGCTACACAAAATTTGAATTGGGCGGACGATTCGAACTGAGCCGCAAAATTACCAAAAACGACGAGGCGGCCCTGATTTTTTCAGTGCGCCGTGTAAAGATCACGGACTCCGAGATAAAGCCGGAATTCCTCCTCGGGCCAACAAAGTACTTCGTAAATACTGTTGGTCTTACCAACACCCTTGATTTTCGTGAGAGTCCATATGTGAACCCGCGCGGGTTCCTGATCAATAATACATTGGATGTGGCCCCGAGCGCGCTCGGCAGCGACATCGAATACATCCGCGGCACGATGCGCGTCGGTTATTACCTTCCATTTGGACCCAAGCCACTCACGCCGGGTGTCGTGGCCGATGAATCGACGGGCACGCCGTTCCAAAGATGGTTCCAGCAGTCCTCAATCGCGTTCGGCGCGCGCGTCGGGGTGATCCATTCGCTCACAACCAGCGGTCCCGACGAAGCGACTGCCATCCCGATCGACGAACGTTTTTTCAATGGCGGCGCCTCAACCGTGCGCAGTTTCGGCGAACGCGATCTCGGCCCGCACGATAATCACGGGCATCCCGTCGGTGGCGAATTCTTTACCGTGTTTAATGTCGAATACACCTTCCCGATTTTTGGAGAACTTCAGGGCGCCATTTTCACTGATGCCGGCAATTTATTGCCGACGTCGGAAGAAGTTGGTCTCAACAATATGCGCTATGCCATAGGCGCGGGCTTGCGCTACAAGCTGCCCGTCGGCCCGATTCGCCTCGATTACGGCGTCAATCCCAATCCGCGCCCAGACGAAGATTTCGGCGCATTCCATTTCAGTTTCGGTTTTGCGTTTTGACTAACGTGACGCAGACAATCCTGGCTGCGTTAATCTTCATTTGCGGCGTGAATACTTGCAGGCAGGATTGCCTGCATCACGAATGAAGGATCAACAATCGCCTGGTGACACGACGCCGGAGGAATTCCGCAAACAGTTGCATGAGCTTGCGGACTGGATCGCGGATTTTCGCGAAAATATCGAATCATTGCGTGTCGCGCCTAATCCCGCAGTCGCGGGACCTGGCGCGATTCGTGCGCAGCTTCCTCGGCAACCGCCGGAAGACGGCGAGCCATTCGAGAAAATTCTCAGCGACGTCGATCGCCTGATCGTTCCCGGCATGGTGCACTGGAGTCACCCGATGTTTCTCGGCTATTTTGGTTGGACTACCACCGCGCCGGGAATTCTCGGCGAAATCCTCAGCGCGCCGTTAAACGTGAACGCGATGACATGGCGCACTTGTCCGGCTGCGACGGAGCTGGAAACTGTCGTTATCGATTGGCTGAGGCAATGGCTTGGCTTGCCTGACGAGTTCGGCGGCGTGGTTTACGACACGGCGTCGGTGGGAATCATGCATGCGCTCGCGGTCGCGCGCGAGCAGGCCGCGCCGTACACAAGAAAACTTGGCCTGACTAATCGCGATCTACCGCGTTTTCGCATTTACACTTCGGATCAAGCCCACAGCTCGGCCGAAAAAGCGGCAATCGCTCTCGGCCTTGGCGAGGAAAATGTGATCCGTGTTCGGAGCGACGACGAATTTCGGCTGGACGTAAACTCGTTAGGCCAAACTATCGCGCATGATCGGCAGGCAGGTCTCCAGCCGATGGCGGTCGTCGCGACCGTGGGAACGACTTCGACCGCGAGCGTCGACCCGATTCTGGAAATCGCGAAGATTTGCCAGGAACAAAAGATCTGGTTGCACATCGACGGCGCTTATGGCGGCGGGTTCGCCATGTTGCCTGAATACAGATGGTTGGGCGAGGGATGGGAGATGGCCGATTCCATCGTGATCAATCCGCACAAATCGCTTTTTGTGCCGCTCGATTTTAGCGTGCTTTACGTGCGCGATCTCGAGCGGTTGCGCCACGTGTTCACACTCGTGCCGGAATATCTGCGCGGCGACACGGTGGAAACCGAAAAAAATTACATGGATTACGGCATCCAACTGGGTCGCAGGTTTCGCGCACTCAAGGCCTGGGTGATCTGGCGCTCGTTAGGCCGCGAGGGAATCGTGACGCGCCTGCGCGAACAAATTCGCCTTGCAAACCTGCTCGCCAACTGGATCAAAAAAGACAACCGCTTCGAGCTCGCCGCTCCGGTCAGCATGGGCGTGGTTTGTTTTCGTTTTATTGGCGCCGACGAAAAGAAACTCGACAATTTGAACAGCGAACTCGTGGAGCGAATCAATGCTTCCGGACGCGCTTATCTCACACAAACAAAATTGCGCGGCCGAACAGTGATGAGAATTGGCTTCGGTAACGTGCTCACTACCGAAGAACATCTGCGCAAAGCATGGGAATTGATCCGGCAAACCGCAGAGGACGCCTTATCGCACGACACTTCAGGAAGACGGCAATAAATTAAAACAGGCGCTCGAACAATGTTTGTCATGTCGAGCGAAGTCGAGACATCTCGAATTATCCGCACATATGACGCCGAGGAGATAATAGCCAGAGATTCCTCCACTTCGATCGGAATGACAGAATCCGATTTGTTTGGAGCTTGGGATTTGGAATTTTCGGAATTTGCGGCTGAGCTTCAGCGCGCTACAATTTTCATCCGTTATGATGAAGGCACTGCGCAGGCACAAGGACTGGCTGATGATCGTCATCGCCGTTCTGGCGATCCCGTTCGTTTTCTATTTCGTGCAACGGCCGGATTATGGCGCGATGCGCTCCGATCAATTTGCTCGCATGTACGACCGAAATGTTTCGATGCTGGAAGCGCAGCAAATTGCCCGGCTCCTCAGCCTGGCGCAGGCGCTTGGCATGTCTGAGTTCGTGCAGACACTCGCGGGAGGGTCCGGGCTGAACCAGAATCAGGTTGCGGTCCAATTCATTATTAACTTGCTGGTCCTGCGGCACGAAGCAGGGCGGCTTGGTCTTCGCCCAGACGGTTCTGAAATCGCCGATGTCGTTCGCAAGTTGCCGGCGTTTCAGAGTGAATCGGGGTTCGACATGAACAAGTTCAGCGAGTTTGTGCGGAACGCCTTGGGCCCGATGGGCCTTGGCGAAGAGCATATCGAACAATTGGTGCGCGATGAGCTTTGCCTCAATGAAATCAAGCGGCTCCTGGCTGCGGGCATTTCAATTTCCAAAGGCGAGCTCGACGAAAATTTTCAGCGCGGCTACGACAAATTCTACGTGAACGTCATTCGATTTCACTCCGCCGATTTTGATAAGGAGATCACTGTTAAGGATGAGGATGTGCAGAAATATTACGACGCGCACAAGACCGAGCTCAAGACCGACGAGAAACGCAAGGTGCAGTTTGTAAATCTCGGCTTGAGCGAGGACCAGAAGAAGTTGAAGGGGAAAGAACGGATCGACGTTTTGCAAAAGCTCGCCGATCGCGCAACCGATTTCACGCAGGCGCTATTGGAAAAAGGCGCGGATTTCAAGCAGGCAGCTGAGAAATTTAAGTCGCCGGTGCATGAGACCGGCGAATTTACGGCAGCGGCGCCCGACCCGCAGTTGAAAGCGGATGCGCAGCTAGGCGCCGCAGCTTTTAAACTAACGGTGCAGGAGGCGAACAGCGATCCGATTCAGGTGGCGGATGGATTTTATATTTTGCATCTCACCGGGATCACCGAGGCGCGTCCTCTCACAGTCGAGGAAGCGAAACCAAAAATCGTGGACGCGCTCAAGAAGTCGCGGGACCGCGAGTTGATGTCAACGAAAGGCGCGGAAGTGGTGCAGCAACTCCGCGAAGCAACGAAATCTGGACAACCGCTTGAGGCAACCATTCAAAAGGCAGGCGTAAAGTCTGAAAAGCTCCCGGCATTTTCGCTGTTTGAGGAGGAAACAACCAAATCCCAAGGCAAGGAAATGGATCAAACCGAGGAACCAAAGAGCGAGCTGTCTTCCCAAGATAAAGAATCAAAGAACGAACCTTCTTCCCAAGGCAAGGAACCACAGAATGAACTGGCTTCCCAAGGCAGCAAGGAACCGAAGAAGAAGTCGGCTTCGCAAGGCAAGGAACCAAAGACTGAGCCGCCTTCTCAAAGCAAGGAGCCGAAGAACGAACCTCCTGATCTTCCCGCGATCAAAGAAGCTGTGGCATTCCTGAGCCCCGGCGAGATCAGCGATTTTTCTCCTTCAGGTACTGACGGATTTGTCGCTATTTTGGAGAAGCGAGAGCCCTTCGCGGACAGTGAGGCTGGCGAGAAAAAGGCAGCGTTTGAGAAAAGACTTCTCGATAACAAAGAGCGAATTGTTTTCTACGAATGGTTGCGCGACCGGCAGCAAGCAGCCGGACTTCAGTTCAGCAAAGGCTAGGGCCCCAAGGAATGGCGCTCTCCAGATCGCCGGGTAAAATACGGCGGACTAGAGACAGCCGCTCCTTGATGAGCTCCTGATAGCGATAAAATGGAAACGGTTGATCAAATCTTTGATGACGCGAGTGGCGACCTCGCTGTAGGCGATCTGGACAACGCCGTGGCGAAATACCGGCAGTGTGTTGAGATGGCGCCGGATTTCTTTGACGGCTGGCACGCGCTCGGCATGGCGCTGATGAAACTCGGCCGCTTTGCAGAAGCGATTGAAGCAGGCAAAAAAGCCATGGAGCTTCGGCCCGACGATCAGATCGGTTGGACAAGCCTCTCGCTGTTTTACAATCGCGCCGGCAACATCAAGGAAGCCGAAGCGGCAGGGGCGAAGGCGAAGATTCTGAGTTGGGGCGGGAAAATTGCGCGGGAATAAACAATCGCGCGTCATCCTGAGCGGAGCGAAGGACCTCCCACAGGGTGATTGATTACGCTAAGTAATGCGTGTTATCCGCGCTTCGATTGTGAGGTTCCTCGCTCCGCTCGGAATGACAAGAAGTTGGGGCGGGAAGGTGGCGAAGGAGTGAAATTGTAGGGCGTTTCTATGAAACGCCATTCGATGGTCGGCGTCTGACACAGACGCCCTACAAGGTTTTCATTACCAAATGTTCACGCGCTTATCGGCAGCGCGCACCATCGGCGAGCCGTCGGGGATGTTAAACGCTTTCTGAAATTCCACCAGGTCCGAGAGCGGCCCATTCACCCGAAATTGTGCAGGCGAATGTGGATCGGTGGTCAGGCGCATTTTCTGGTCTTCATCCCGACTTTTCTGTCGCCAGATCGCGGCGAAGGACAGAAAGAAGCGTTGCTCCGGCGTGAAGCCGTCGATCTTTTTGTTCCGCTCTTCGGGATGTTTGTCGAGAGCTTTTTGCAACGCAGCGTAGGCGAGTTTCACTCCGCCGATGTCGGCGATGTTTTCGCCTTGGGTCAGCTCGCCGTTTACATGCAGGCCAGGCAACGGTTGGTATTCGTTGTATTGCTGCACGATCGCAGTTGAGCGCTTCTTAAATTCCTCGGCGGATTTCGGTGTCCACCAGTCGCGCAAATTGCCTTTGGCGTCGAACTGCCGTCCCTCATCATCGAAGCCATGCGTCATCTCATGACCGATGACGGCGCCGATCCCGCCGTAGTTCACCGCGTCGTCGGCGCTCGCGTAGAAGAACGGCGGCTGCAAAATGCCGGCCGGGAAAACGATCTCGTTCATGTTCGAGTTGTAATAGGCGTTCACCGTGGGTGGTGTCATCCCCCACTCGGTGCGATCGGATGGTTTGCCGATCTTCTTAATGTCGCGATCAGCCTCGAATTGTTCAGCCCGCAGCGCGTTCAAGATGTACGGGCCGCGGTCGATCTGCAGCAATGAATAATCGAGCCACTTATCGGGGTAACCGATCTTTACCGTGAACGCAGCGAGTTTCTTGAGCGCTTCCTGTTTGGTCGGTTCGTCCATCCACTCGAGCGTTTTAATTCGATCGGCCAGCGCCTCCTTCAGATTGTTCACGAGCTCGAGGGCGCGCGCTTTCGCCTCGGGTGGAAAATAAAAGGCGACGTACAATTTTCCGAGCGCTTCGCCGATCTCGTCATCCTCGGACAGGATCACCCGCTTCCAACGCGGCTTGATCTGCTCTGTGCCGCGCAGGACCCGCTCTCTGAAATTGAAATCTTCGTCCACGAAATCCTTCGAAAGATCCGGCGCGGTCGCATTGATCAAGTGCCAGCGAAGGTATGCCTTCCAATCCTCCATCGACGTCGATCTAAACAAATCGTCAGCCGCTTTGAAAAATTCTGGCTGATGCACGTTGATATCACCCGGCTCGACCAGGTCGATCGTCTTGAAGTAATCGCTCCAGTTCCAGTCGGGCGTCAGGTCCTGCAGCTGTCGCACGCCCATCTTGTTGTAATTTTTGATTGGGTCGCGTAATTGCACGCGAGTGCGCGACGCTTCGGCCAGTTTTGTTTCCAGCGCCAGGATCTTTTTCGCGTCTTCGGCCGCTTTTTCCTGCGGCTTGCCTAAGAGCGTCAGCATCTTCGTCACATGCGCGACGTACTTCTGGCGCTTCTCTTTCATGTCGGCGTCCTGCTTGGTGTAGTAATCGCGATCGGGCATGCCGAGCCCGCCCTGCACCGCCTGCGCGATGTCGCGCGAGCTGTCCTTTGCATCCTGACCTGCGCCAAATCCGAAAAATGCGCCGATGCCAATTGTGTGCAGATGCGCGATTTCCTTCAACAGATCAGCGCGGTCTTTGATAGCGTCGAGGCGCTGGAACTCTTCTGCGAGCGGTTTCGTTCGCACGGCCTCGATTGTTTGCTCGTCCATGCCGCTGGCGTAGTAATCGCCCACCTTTTGTGTTTCCGGCGCGAGCTTTGGATCGACCTGCGTTCCCGCGGCCTTCTCGGCAATCGCGTGCAGCGCGTCGTTGTTGTGCTCGATCAACTCATTGAACGCCCCCCATCGGGAATACTCCGGCGGAATCTCAGTGCGCTTGATCCACGCGCCGTTGGCATAGCGGAAGAAATCATCACTGGGTTTGACCGACGTATCCATGTTGTTTGGATCGATCGGCGGCGGATTTTTCTCGATCTGCGGCTCTGTTGCAGCGCGCAGGTTGAATACACAAAAAATCGAAATGATGATCGGGATGAATGGCTTCATAGTTTTTCGAAAGGCAATGTGGCCTCCGGGTTGCTTAATGCGAATTAGACCTTCTAAACGCAGTTCCGTTGAAGCGGCGGTAGCGTTTCCGGGTAGCGCGCGCGTCCCGCGATCGCGAACTTTTCTTTAAATTTCGCCACAACGTGGCGGCTCCGCACCCAAGGAAAGATTGTTTCGGCGCGACGCCGAAAACCAGCACGCGAGACGCGTGCGCTACCCCGAGCGTTTGCGTTCGCGCGCTTACAACTGCTCGATTTCGTAGCCGCGTTTTTGCAATAGCGCTATGACACCGCGCGGACCGGCAAAATGCAGAGCGCCTGCAACAATTGCTGTCGGCTTGCCAGTTTTCAGTTCGGCCTCGATGCGCGGAACCCATTTCACGTTGCGATCTTCGACAAGCCGGGCCGCAATCCTGGGCGCCTGGTTGCGCAATCGAGCGTCACCCGCCCAAAGCGCACTAGTATCCCCCCTGCGCCATGCCTTGTACATCCTGCTGAATTCCTTTTGGCCATCCGTCGGCTGAGTAAGCGCGTCCCGCAGCATGAATTCGCTGTCGCGATCTGACAATCCGCCAAGAACCGCTACATGTTCATCAACCGATTCGAGGCCTCCTATCTCTTTTCCGACCATTTTCGCATGGTCCACGAAATAATTGTCCAAGCCGTGCGACGCGGAACTTTTGCTGTAGCTGGCTGGGGCGGCAAGATGCTGTGCAATCCACCATGGTTTGTAACAAAGCTCGCTGTCGAAAGCGGCAACTCCTGCCCGCTTTCCGCGGCGGTGTTCGGCTTTGACGGTCAAAATATTCTTACGGAGCCAAGCCAGAAGCTCGGGATCAATCTTCGAGCGGATATCCTGTCCCCGCGGATATTTTGCGGCAGCTTCAAATTTCCTTTCGAATTCGGCGGCATGGTTCGGATCGAATTCGAAAACGAAGCGCTTGCTGTCTCTTAGCGCGATTTCGTAAGGCGAGGGGAGCGGATAATCACTTTTGCTGAGTGCATGAATTGAGCCCACGAGATAAAATGACGCTTTGGCGTTGGTGACGCGCCAGACGCAAGCCTTTGGAAATTTTTGAGCAGGGGAAACTGCGATGGCCGATAGAGGCGCGATGCCGAGCAGGCTTAATGCAATCCAGACACCGAAAGCACGTCGAGTAGGGAAAAACATT
>Ga0209472_1002564_pt1 | contig 10222 bp, 12 predicted proteins | sample GraSoiAngelo_130_FD_185887 | JGI IMG/M metagenome (GOLD analysis project Ga0209472, IMG submission 185887) | Grasslands soil microbial communities from the Angelo Coastal Reserve, California, USA - 14_0929_02_20cm (SPAdes) (version 2) | ecosystem: Environmental > Terrestrial > Soil > Grasslands ...
GGCCCAGCGAAGCGATGAGCCACATGCCATGGGCGGCGTCGTAAGCCACTGAGGCGTCGCTAGCGGCGGTGAAAGTGCCGCCATCTTGAAAGGTCGTAATGCCTGGAAGAAATCCGCTGTTCCAGGTAGTACCGGCGTCGGTAGATGTCGCGAAGCCGATATCGGAGGCGCCGCCACCATGAATGCGTCCGACCTGAAACGCCGTGACGATGGTTGAGCCGAAGGCAAATGTGTCCGGCTCGACTTCGGTGGCGTGCTGGCTGGTGGAGTTTGTGTAAGGATCGGAACTGAGCTTGGTTAATGGCACCGTTGCTGCTGGGAAGGCCGTCTGTGCCGGTTCGGTGTGAGCCGATCCAGAGCCGCAGCCGAGCGTTAGAGCAATAAGAAGGCTCAGAACAAGAGCAGGAAAGAAGTGCTGGCGCATTCTACGAATCGCCGGTGGGAGCATTCGTTAGGTCCCTAAATTCGAATCACCGGCCAACCAGCTCCCGGCGATACGTATGAGTTCGATCAAAGTACCCCGGACGGCTGTTCCGGTCAATGCAATGCGAGGTTCGTCAACTGCGCGAAGCAGATGATCTCGAGCCTGATCTTCAGCCGCATCAATAACTTAGCGATTGATCTGCGCTTGTTCGTCGTTTTACCCCCAGTGCATTGCCGATCTTTGCCGACCCGCGCATAGTTTCCGCGAACAGGAGGCGACGCAATGGCAAGTTCATGGGCTGAATTTTGTGAGCAAACGAATCCAGGGGTCCTCAGCGAGGCGCGTGGGGCCAGGCCGTTTCAGAATGCGCGGCGAGTGCAGGAGAGCATCTCCGCGGCGGCGGAAAAAAGGGCTTTGCTGTGGATGGCGGAGCGCACACCGGCATGGATTAACTCCGATCACCTAACGCTGCTGGGATTCCTGGCGCAGATTCTAGCCGGCGTGGGATACGCGCTGTCCCGCTGGAACCGATACTGGCTGATGGCGGTGATCGGATTTCTGGCGCTGAACTGGCTCGGCGATAGTCTGGATGGCACGCTGGCTCGCGTGCGGCAACGGCAGCGGCCGCGCTACGGCTTCTACGTTGACCACATGGTGGATAGCTTCGGCGCGCTGGCGCTGATGAGCGGCTTGGCCATTTCAGGCTACATGCATCCTTACATCGCAATCGGTCTGCTGCTGGTTTTTCTGCTGCTTTCCATTCAGTCGTATCTCGCGACTTATACACTTGGCGAGTTTCAGCTTTCGTTCTGGAAATTTGGGCCGACGGAGATACGAATTCTCTTGGCGACTGGAAATATCGCCTTGCTCTTTCAGCCGATGATCTGGCACGGACATTATCGGCTGTTTGATGTTGGCGGAATGATCGGGATTCTCGGCATGGCGGTCATGCTGATCTTCTCTACTATCCGCAATACGATGCGGCTTTTTCGCGAAGAGAGGCTCTCATGAGAGCAGGCGACACGGATTGGCGGAGGACTGGATTGCGCTGGTTGAAGTTTAACTTTGTGGGGCTTATCGGAATCGGAGTGCAATTGCTTGCGCTCGCCCTGCTGAAGAGCGCATTGCACGTGAATTACTTACTCGCGACTGCACTGGCAGTAGAAGCCGCTGTTCTACACAACTTCTTATGGCATGAGCGATTCACCTGGGCGGATCACGTGGCGAAAGCGCGATTGGCGCAGTTCATAAAATTCAATCTGACAAACGGCGCAATTTCCATTTTCGGGAACGTTCTTCTGATGAGACTCTTTGCGGGGACGATGAGAGTGCCATACTTGGCCGCTAACTTGTTCACGATTACCTGCTGCTCTGTGTTCAACTTTATGGTAGGTGATCGCTTTGTGTTTCGCAGGCTGAATCGATCCCCGATTAGCACGATTGCTGCGGATTAATCCATGTGCCCTGCCATTTGGCGCTCGACCGACCAGACGCCCTCCGGTTTCTGTTCAAACGGGTAGACGTGCACCATCCAGCCAAAAATCTGCGGAATGAATTTTCCGCCGGCGGCTTCACACTCAGCTTTAGTTGAGATCGATCCTGCCAGACCGAATTTGGGGTTCACGCCCCAAGCTTCTTGTCTCTTTTCTTGGGGAGGAACACACATGTTCACATGCGCATGCCACTGCGCAATGCTGAGAGGAATCCGCTTATCGAGTTCATTCCAGTTGGCATTTTTTGGCGCCGTGTACATGACGCCGATCAGCTTGTATTCATCGCCAGTTTTTTCGTAGAGAAGCGAGGTCGGATGTTCCGGATTGAAGCGCATCCCCGCCTCGAATCCGTACCAGTAATTCGTGAAGTGATACTGCTTCTGCGGCAGAGGGTAGAAAGATTTTATAGCCGTCGGCGAGCGCGGCCCGGTAGTCTTTGTATTTCTCGGCGGATGAACGGGCAGCTTCGAGAACCTGATCCGCCTTTTCCTGATCGCCGGGCTTCAGATCGCGCAGCGTGGTCATCTTCATGTGCGGGCCCATATCCATGTGGCGGTGCTCCATGGAATGCATGGCGTGAGCGCTGCCGTCGTTGCCCATGGCGGGCATGTCGTGCATATCGGATGCAGTTATGTCGGACTTGGCGTGGGCAGACATATCCATGTCCGGCATGGTGTTTTCTTTTTTCTGCTCCTGCGCCGCGGCAAGGCCCATCGCTAAAATAACGACAGTGCCAGCCGCGAGAAGCCGTTTGCTCATACGCGATCTCCCGATTCTGAATGGATAAACCCTGAATCAGACTGAGTGTTTCTGCAATGAGAAGCGGTTACCAGTTGTTACGTGGGTAATTAGGGCTCGCTGCGTACGGCAGTTAGCGCTGCCGCCGAGGACGTCAATCCCATAGCAAATAAAGCTTGTTCGGCGGCCTGCTTGCCGGAACGCACACAATCGGGCACGCCGATGCCGCGATAGGCATTTCCTGCCAGCGCAAGACCTGGAAGTTGCTGGCGCAGGCGGTCGATGCGATCCAGGCGCTCTAGGTGGCCAACCGTGTACTGCGCCATGGCCGCCTTCCATTTGTAAACGCGAGTGAAAAGCGGTTCGGCGCTGATGCCCAGGATTTGGCGTAACTCCTCGCCGGCGATCCGTAGGATTTCATCTTCGTGCAGTTGCAGAATTTCTTCGTCACGCGACCCGCCAAAAAAGCAGCGGATCAAGGCGCGATCTTCAGGCGCGCGATGGGGAAATTTATTATGCACAAAGGTCGCAGCGAGCAGTCGCCTTCCTTCGCTGCGCGGAACAAGAAGGCCAAAGCCGGGCGGAAGCGACGACTGCACGCTGTGGCCATAGCCCAGTGTCGCCGTGATGGAAGAGGTGTACGGGATGCCACGAAGTTCGTTAGCGAGCTCAGTCGAAACAGATTGCAAAATCGCGGCAGCGGCGTGGGCTGGAGTGGCGATAATAAGGGAATCGAAAAACTCCGGAGCGCCAGCGCCAGACGCCGAAACCAACCAGCCGTCTTCTTTGAATTTCAACTGCTGCACTGGAGTACCCAAACGAATTGAAGGAGCAGATAGACGAGCCGCGAGTGCATTCGTCATCTGGTGCATTCCATCCTTGAGTGACGTGAATAGTGGGCGTGGCGAGCCACTCGAAGGGTGAGCGATTTTCTTACGCGCGGCAAGCATGGCACGTCCCAGGCTGCCGTGACTGGCTTCCATCTGCGCAAAACGCGGCAGAATCGCGCGCATGCTGAGCTGAGAAGAGTCGCCGCCATAAACGCCGGAGAGCAGCGGGTCCACGAGGCGCTCGACGAGTTCGGAGCCATAATGCCGTTCGACAAACTCGGCAACGCTTTCATCTTTGCCCGAGCTGGCTGGTGACTGGAACCACTCTCGCACCATACGAAATTTTGTGACTGGCGAAAACAACGGCGAGAAGACTACCGGCAGGATTCTCGTCGGCACCATGAACATCAAGCCGTCAGGTATCGGGACCAGCCGGCCTTTCAGCAAAATGTATGTCTTGCGCTCAGTGTCATTCGAGCCTATCAGTTGGTCCTCGAGTCCGAGTTCACGGCAAAGATCAGCGGCCCAAGGTTTTTCTGTAAGGAACGAATCCGGGCCGGCTTCCACGACGCATCCGTCAACTCGCTCAGTCGAGATTACTCCGCCAAGGCGCGAGCTGGATTCGTAAAGAACATATTCTAGGGGCACTCTCGTGCGGCGGCGCTCCTCGAGCGTGAACGCGGCAGAGAGTCCGCAGATACCGCCGCTAATGATGGCAATGCGTTTCATTAATCAAGGGTAGCGGCGGCGTCCCGCCGGCTGTGGTGCGGGCGTGCTCGCCCGCGCATTATTACAAGCTTGCCAGTCCTTTGCCTGCGAGATCAGCCAGTGCCGCGATCAGCAGCGGAGAATCGTTCAGCGACTCGGCGCGCCAGAGCCGCAGGCCTTGTTTTTCCGCAAACTGCCTGAAGCCGATATCAATGTCGTACAAAACCTCAACGTGGTCGCATAAGAACCCGATTGGCTGAACAAATACCCCGCGATAGCCCGCCTTCCTGAGTTCCAGAATCGTATCTTCGACCGTAGGGCCAACCCACGCGCCACCGGACATTCCCTGGCTCTGAAAAGCGAACTTCCACTCCTCTGATGGAATCGACGCCTCGCAAGCGACCAGGGCAGCGGTCTCTCTCGATTGCTCTTCGTAAGGATCGCCCTCTGCGATAGTTCGCTGCGGAACGCTATGGGCCGTAAAGATCACGGGGAGTTCGGTGCCCAGTTCGCGCGAGGCATCTTCCCTCGCTTTCCTTAGTTTCTCTGCGAAAGCCTTGATGAGAAGCGGGTGGTCATGCCAGGAGTCGATAAATTCAAACCTGAACGGCAGCCCATTGCCCAGCGCAGCCCGGTACAGGCCTACACTGGTCCGCGAATTCTGCGGAGCAAGGCAGATCACGACCGCTCGTGACACCTGATCCGCCTCCATGCTTGCCACTATGTCGGCAATGTACGGTTTCCAATTTCGCATACCGACGTACACGGGCGTGCCCAGTTCGCGCGAGAGCAGCTCGCCTTGTTTCAAAGTCAGCGCGGTTAAAGGCGAGCGACCGATCGAACTGTAGCGAAGCTTCACCTCTTCGATGACCTGAACTGGAACCGGACGGCCATTCGTCACATTCAGCAGGAATTCCGGGACCTCGTCAACGGAATCCGGGCTGCCGTGGGCGAGAAGAAGTACGGCTGGTTGCATGGAATTGGAGTGCGGGTTCAAAAACAGTTCTCAGTTCCTGGTTGCCAGTTCTCAGTTTTCAGTTTCCAGTTGTAGCGAGCGAGTGCTCCTGCACAAATTTAGCTAGCGCCTTTACGTTCTCAACTGAAGTGTCGGGCAGAATCCCATGCCCGAGGTTGAAAATGTGACCAGGACGCCCTCCGGCGCGACGCAAAATCTCTCGCGCACGCGACTCAATCTCTTTCCAATTCGCGAATAGAACCACCGGATCAAGGTTACCCTGCACCGCTCCTTCGAAATTTAGACCACGCCATCCGTCATCAAGTGGCACACGCCAGTCGAGGCCGATCACTTCCGCACCGGTTTCTTTCATGGACGGCAGAAGCATGGCCGTGTCAGTCCCAAAATAAATAATCGGTGCGTGCGTGCTCTGCAGGCACTTCACCAATTCGCGCGTGCTCGGCAGCACGTAGCGGCGATAATCGTCTACGCTCAGGCACCCGACCCAACTGTCGAAGATCTGAATTGCATCTGCGCCGGCACGCACTTGTTCGGCGGCATACTCCCCGACTACGGCTACCAGCTTGCCGAGCAATCGGTCCCAGACCGCAGGCGAACAATACATCATCTTCTTAGTATGAACGTAGCTGCGCGAGCCGCCACCCTCTATCATGTAGCTCGCCAGCGTGAAAGGAGCGCCGCAGAATCCAATCACTGGCAGGCGCGATCCGAAATGCTTGCATACCAAGCGCACAGCTTCAGCGACGTAGCCTAAATCGGCGGCCCGATCGGTACGTAAGCGCTCGATATCTTTCGCATCCCGAACAGGTTTTTCGATGACTGGGCCTTCCCCGGTTGAGAAGTGAAAAGGCAGGCCCATGACTTCGAGCGGCAGCAGGAGATCGGCAAAAACAATTGCCGCATCCACGCCCAGCGCTTCGGCGGCAGTGATAGTAACCTCGGCAGCGAGTTCAGGCTTTTTGCAAATCTCAATCAGTGAATACTGCTTGCGCACAGCGCGATACTCGGGCATGTAGCGCCCGGCCTGACGCATGAACCAGACCGGAGTTCGATCAACGGGTTGCGCCTTGCAGGCCTTTACGAAGCGCGATTGGGGAGCGGACATGAAACTCTAAATGTAGCATTTTCCCGCCGTCCCTCTTTGCTTCTGCTCTTTGCTTAATTCATTTGGGCTTTTCCTGGGGTGCTATCTCCACCTTCACCGCGTGAACGTTATCTGATTTCTTGGTATCAACTGAGACCACGCCCATATTGCCGCTCGCGTCACGCACCTGGATGGTAGTGCTCTCCTGCACACCCGACCCACTCGGACGCGATACATCGGTAGTCTTCGTCGTCACCTGCAAGCCGGAGCCGGGATCTCCGGGATTGGGTCGCTCGACCTGCTGTTCGGTCGTTTTTGCGCCGTTTGACCCCGCGCGCTGCACGGTTACCACGCGTTGATTGAGGTGCAAACTGCCGTCCGGCGCCAGACCCGGAGTATCGGTCGAGTAGGTTTCGCTGGTGTTGCGCTTCTGGCCGGGAGCGGTTTCCGTTTCTTTGCTGGTGGTACGCGAAACCACCGATAGCCTGCCATCAGAATCGGGCTTCAAAATGCGTTCGTCGATTGTGCGGTCCTTGCCGTCTTCTTTGGCCGTCTGCTCGGTCCGCTGAACTAACTGCCAGTTGCCACTGCCGTCCGGCAGCATGGTCGACTTTTGCACCTCGACGGTGTGGCCGCTTCGCTTTTGCCGCTCATCGACTTGCTGGGTTGCAGCCAAGCCGCCGCTGCCATCAGGGTTGAAAATCGTTGTCTTGCTTTCTTGCGAATCCGGGCTGGTCTTCTTCGTATTCTCGACAACTTTTTGTACGACCTGCAACCCGCCGTTCAGGTCGGGATTGGATGTGGTTCGCACCAACTTGCCGTCGCCGTTGCCGAGCGTTTGCTTCTCCTCTTCGGTTACCTGCATCAGCGTCTTTTCACCGCTGGGGCCGTGCGCGAATGACCTCTCGATAGTACGAACCGTAGTAGCGTTCACCTGGACGGTTTCTTTCTCTACGTCGAGATAAGGTTGGTAGTGCCCATCGGTTCCGAGTCGCTCGGTAGTCTGTTTGTCGACAGTGCGATTTCCTGATTTCGTGTGGGACTCAGTCGTGCGCGTGGGATTCGTATTCGGCATCCGCGACTCGGTTGTGGCCGTCCAGGATTTATTGGCATCGCTGGTTTGAGAATCGGATGCAGGCGTTTGCGCCGAGGCAAGGGGAAGACACAACAGCCCGAGAAATAAGACGCGGCAAGCAATTCGAGTGAACGATTTACAAGTCATGAGAGACCCCCGGCAGGCCATTGCCTTTCGAGCAGGCTCCAGAGTCGGCCTACTATGCACATTCTCCGCTTGCTGCTTGGCGGTGTCGAGAGGATTCGTCCGGAAAGGGCGGGAGATCAGATCGCGGACGAAATTGCAAAATATTGCAACTCCCCAGATCTACTTTTTGTCGGCTTTCTTGGTGGATTCGGTTTTCGCCGGCTCCGATTTCGGCTTGTCTTCCTTTTTCTTCGCTGATGAATCGCCATTCGCCGATGAGCCTGACGACGCCTCCGCCGAAGTCCCCGAAGACTTCCGTGCGTAGTCGGTGACGTACCACCCCGAGCCTTTGAACTGCACCGCCGGTGCGGAGATCACCTGCTCGACGGGACCGCCGCAATCGGGACATTTTTTGACATGCGGATCGGAGAACTTCTGGATTTTCTCAAACCGATGATGGCACTTCTTGCACTGATATTCGTAAAGAGGCATGGACTGTTGTCGCGAAGAAAGCGTTATCTCTGCTTTGATTCTAGGGAGGATGCGCCTGGACGTCAATTTACGAGGCGGGTACGAAGGGCGTGGGCAGTGATAGACTCGCGGCGATGAAGGCGCACGAGGCAGGGGAGAGAACCGACAACGCTCTGGCGCCCGGCCTATATCTGGTCGGCACACCGATCGGGAACCTTGACGACATCACTCTGCGAGCTTTGCGCGTGCTCAAGGAAGCCGACCTTATTGCCTGTGAGGATACGCGGCAGACCCAGAAGCTGCTGAATCATTACGGGATAAGCACGCGCACCATCAGCTATCACGAACACAATGAGATGACGCGCGCTCCTGAGCTTGTGCTCGACCTGGAGCGAGGCGGGCGGGTGGCTCTGGTGACCGATGCGGGGATGCCTGGCATCTCTGATCCCGGCTTTAGGCTGATTTCGCTTGCCGTCCGGCACCACGTACCGGTCGTGCCGATCCCCGGCGCCTCGGCTTTCTTGGCAGCGCTCGTAGCCAGCGGCTTACCGGCAGATTCCTTTCGCTTCAGTGGCTTCCTTCCCGCCAAGCGCGGCCAGCGAAGGCAGGTACTGGAGAGCATCAAGGATTCGCCGCGAACCCAGGTTTTCTATGAAGCCCCACATCGCGTGAAGGAGACGATAGAAGATGTGGTCGAGGTGCTGGGAGGAAACCGGCATATTGTGATCGCACGGGAAGTGACGAAAATTCATGAAGAGTTCCTGCGGGGTCGGGCTAGTGAGGTGCTGCAAATCTTGAATGCTCGCCCAGAGGTCAAGGGCGAAATCACGCTGCTCATCGGCAAAGCAGAAGAAACAGAGCAGAAAGCGACCGAGCGTGTGACTGTACGCGAGCGGATTCAGCGGATCATGTCAGAAGAGCGAACTGACGAGAAGGCCGCGTTAAAGAAAGTCGCGAAAGAGATGGGGATTTCGAAGAGCGAAGCGTACAGGGAATTGCAGAGGAGCAAGTAATGTAACAAGCTAGGCTTGCTCTTCTCGACGCGGATTCGAATCGTAGGATCTGATCACGAAACAAATCGAAGAAGGGACAGACGTCCATTTATTTTGTTTTGACAGTTGTGGGTAAGGAAGTGGGCGCTCTGGGTGGTCGGCGCTCAGAAAACCTCCTCACTCTTTCGCAAAAACCGCAGAGGATGGGGGCACTCGGCTTCTGATCCGCTTCCAAAACAGCACCAGCTAAACAAAAGCCCCGAGCGGGAGCTCAGGGCTTTAAAGACCGTAGTGTAACCTGTCCAGCTACACACTTAGTATAAAACTCCCCTCTCCGGCGTTCAAGTTACAAATTAAGAGGACAGCCCCCTGTCCTGGATTGCCCTCCATGCCGTTCCGTTGTATCAGGACGGTGTGGACCCGGCGGGACTCGAACCCGCACCTCTTAACTGGACAGGTTAATGTGCTGCCATTACACCACGGGCCCACGCCGTGGATGATATAGCGGTCTGAGGCCTGAGCGGGGCGAAAACATTGCTCCAGTTTCTGCCCTTTCCCGAATCGAAACTAGGCCGACGCACCAACGGTCGGAGGCCGCGGGCCTCCGGATGAGTAAAAGACCAGACATGAGGGCGGGCAGTGGTGGGGCCGAGGAAGCAGGGCGCTTTGAGTGGTCAGCTCTCAGAAGGTTTCCCCACTCTTTCGCAAAGAACGCGAAAGGGATGGGTACCCGGCGGCCTCGATTAAAATCCACGATCTACGGTGCTCTCGAGGGCAGCCCGTCCAAGCTCTGCTTGGGCGGGAATTTCTGCTGGGGCACGCTCACTGTAGGAAAGATCCCAACTTGCTCCCTCTTCCGCGCCGTCCAGTGCGACTCGATCTCCGCCGGACCGCTTCACCGCTCAGCCAGTGACGAAAGCTGGTTCGTTTTCAGTTCGAGCGCACAATCCGCAACTGGGCTGAAGTCAGTAGCGGACGAACATCCCCGCCAAGCAAATCTTGGGCGGGGGACAATCTGATCTCGAATCAGCGGCTACGCCTCAGCAGTAAACATCCTCCCATGAAGGAGAGGATCCACACCACCACGGCAGTCACCATCCCTGCCCAAAAAACAGGGCTGTCGTGAGGTGCTTCAACAAAGAAATGGTGCAGCACATGTACAAAGTGCAGCGTCAGGAGTAGTACCGCTAGCCCGCTCAATCGTTGCAGAATTAGCATCGTCGTTTCCGTTTACGCCGGATAGTCTCCCACAGGCCTTCTGCCCACTCCAATGAATTCTTCACGGCGTCATCTGCGTGGCGCGAT
>Ga0209472_1002565_pt1 | contig 10216 bp, 8 predicted proteins | sample GraSoiAngelo_130_FD_185887 | JGI IMG/M metagenome (GOLD analysis project Ga0209472, IMG submission 185887) | Grasslands soil microbial communities from the Angelo Coastal Reserve, California, USA - 14_0929_02_20cm (SPAdes) (version 2) | ecosystem: Environmental > Terrestrial > Soil > Grasslands ...
CGATCATGCCGATATCGTCGCGGGGCAGGCGACCGTCGCACTCGAAATCGTCGAACAGCTGCCCGAGGTCGAGACCGTGGTGGTGCCGGTCGGCGGCGGCGGTCTGATCTCAGGCATCGTCGCCGGATTGGCGGCCGCGAAGAGCCACGCGGTCGTATGGGGGGTGGAACCGGCCGGCGCGCCCAAGCTGCACCGCTCGCTGGCGGCGGGAAAGGTGGTCCGTCTCGACCGCACGGGCAGCATCGCCGACGGGCTGATCACGCTCAATGTCGGCAACATCCCCTTCGCCGAGCTCACGCGGGAGCGCGATCGGATTCGCGGGGTCGTGCTGGTCGACGATGACAGCATCCGCGCGGCCGTGCAGTTTCTATGGCGCACGTGCCGGCTCGCCGTCGAGCCGTCGGGCGCGGCCACGACCGCGGCGCTGCTGGCCGGCGCCGTCCCACGCGGACGCGCCACGGTGCTCGTGGTCAGCGGCGGCAACGTGGATCCCTCGCTGCTCGAGGCTCACGACTGATGGCCGCTCCCGCGACGCGAGTGCTGGTCGCCGATGACGACGCATCGCTGGTCCAGACCCTCACCTGGATCCTGAAGGAAAACGGCTACGAGGTGGCGGTCTGCCCGGGAGGCGACGGACTGTTCGCCAAGCTCGAGGAAATCAAGCCGGCGATCCTGCTGCTCGACATCATGATGCCCAAGGTGGACGGGCTGCAGCTGCTCGAGCGGCTCAAGCAGGACGAGCGCTATCGCGATCTGCCGGTCCTGATGGTCTCGTCGATGCCGCCCGAAGAGGCCACGGTGCGCGCGCTGGGACTCGGTGCTGCCGACTTCATCTCCAAGCCATTCCGCGTGCGGGAGCTCCTCGCCCGTGTCGAGGCCCACATTCGCGTCGGCCGCGCGCTCGCGCAGGCCCGCGAAGAGGCGCGCAGCCGCGCCGCGATGGTGGACATTCTCCACGAGGTCACCGATTCCCTCAAGCCGGACGAGATGTATCACATCCTCGCCCGGCGCGTCGCCCGCGCGCTCAACATCTCGAAGTGCTCGATGGTGCTCGCAAAACCCGGCGATCAGCAGGGCGTCGTCGTGGCGGCCTACGAAAACCCGATGCTGCGCAACCTGCAGATCGAGCTCAGCAAGTATCCCGAGATCCGCAAAGCGGTCTCGACCGGGCGGCTCGTGCTCGTCGAAGATGTCGCCACGGATCCGCTGTACGAAGACGAACGGCGCCGCTGGGAACGCGATGAGATCAAGGTCCCCACCCGCTCCGCGGTCGCGCTGCCCTTCTGGATGAAAGACCAGCAGATCGGCGTGTTCTTCCTGCGGACGACCGGCGACGATCCGCCGCTCACGCGGGCCGATGCGCAATTCGCGGAGACCGTCATCAAGACCGCCGTGTCGGCGATCGAAAAGGCCTACGACTTCGAGAGCGCCGTGTCGGACAAGCAGCGGCTCGAGAAGCTCGCGTCGACCGATGCGCTCACGGGCTGCATGAACCGGCGGGCGCTGGCCGAGGCGCTGGCGGGGGAGCTGGATCGCGCCCGGCGGTACAACCTGGCGCTGACGATCATGCTCGCGGATATCGATCGTTTCAAATCGGTCAATGACACCCGCGGCCATATCGCGGGCGACTCCGTGCTGCGCCAGGTCGGCGAGCTGCTACGGCGCGAAGCACGGTCGGTCGATCTGGTGGCTCGCTACGGGGGCGAAGAGTTCGTCGTCGTGATGCCGGAGACGACGCCGCCGGGCGCGGCGATCTTTGCCGAGCGCATCCGCTTCCGCGTACAGAATCGCGACTTCGCCGACCCCGGCGACGATCCCGTGCGCGTGACGATCAGCATCGGACTCGCATCGTTTCCCGACGACCGCGTGCACAGCGCGGACAGCTTCGTGTCGCTCGCGGATCAAGCCCTCTATCGCGCTAAGAACGAAGGCCGCAACTTGGTCCGGCAATGAGCGAGCGTCGCTGCCCGAAATGCGGGTCGATGTACACCGATAGCGCGGCGCGCTTCTGTCCCAAAGACGGAAGCATGCTCGTGGAAATCCAGTCGAAGAAATCGTCGGCGCCGCCCTCCTCGGACAGCGGCACCGGGGCGCGCACGCCCCTGCCGAAGTCCGGCCTCGACCGGGCCTCCAGCCTCTCCAATCAGATTCTCGATGCGCGCTATCAGGTGATGAAGAAGCTGGGCGAAGGCGGGATGTCCTATGTGTATCTGGCCAAGGAGATCTCGTCGGGCGAAACGGTCGCGATCAAGGTGCTGTCGCCGCGGCTGGCCTCGGACAAAAGCTCGGTCGAGCGGCTGCGCCGCGAGGCCGGCCTCGCGATGCGGCTCGATCATCCGAACGTCTGTCGCATCCTGCGCCTCGGCGAGTCGGAGGACGGGCTGATCTATCTGGTCATGCCGTTCCTGAAGGGCGAGCTGCTGTCCGATCGCGAAGTGCGCGGGGGGCCGATGGACATCCCCCTGAGCGTGGCGCTGCTCAAGCAGATGTGCGCCGGCCTGCACCACGCCCACGAGCTGCAGATCATTCACCGCGATTTGAAGCCGGAGAATGTGATGCTGGTGCCGGATGATGGCGGCGGGATCGAGCGGGCCGTCGTCATGGATTTCGGCCTGGCCAAGGAGCGGCGCGCGGATCCGGCGATCGCCAAGCTGACCGCCACCGGCATCATTCTCGGCACGCCCGAGTTCATGAGCCCGGAGCAGATTCGCGGCAAGACGCTCGACGCCCGCAGTGATCTCTATGCCCTCGGCATCGTCGCGTTCGAGATGCTCACGGGCAAGCTGCCGTTCCAGGGACGCAATGCTCAGGAGATGATGATCGCGCGGCTGCGCAGCCAGCCGGTTCCGATTCGGCAGTATCGCCCAGACGTTCCAGAGCCGGTGGAACGAGCGCTCAGCAAAGCCCTTCAGACCAATCCCGACGACCGGTTCATGACCGCAATCGAATTCGGCGACGCGTTGACCGGGGGGGGGAGTGGAAACTCCGCCGCGTCGTCCGGGGGGTTCCTGAGCAAACTGAGAGGAAAGCTCTCGTGATGGTGTATCTCACGCTTCTCGCAGCCCTCACTGCGTTTCAGTCGCCGTCCTCCGCCGCTCCCCCCCCCTCGCCGCCCGCCGCCGCCGCTGTCGCTATCCGCGCCGGCACGCTCATCGACGGCACCGGCGCAGCGCCCGTGAAGAACGCGGTGATCCTGGTGCAGGGCGATCGCATTACCGCCGTGGGAACGAACGTGCAGGTCCCCGCCGGTGCCACGGTGATCGATCTGTCCGGTGCGACGGTGCTGCCCGGGTTCATCGACGCCCACGTGCACCTGGCGTCCCGGACGCTTGGCGACGGCGACTGGCAGCACGCGGGACTCACCGAGATGCCGAGCCAGCTCGCGCTGCTGGGGGCGGCCCACGCGCAGCAGACGCTCGAGGCCGGATTCACGACCGTGCGCGTCGTGGGCACTGCGCATTTCGGCGACGTCGCGCTGCGCAACGCCATCAACGCCGGCTGGATTCCCGGACCACGGATCGTCGCCGCCGGCATCTCGTTCGGCATTCGCGGCGGGCACTGCGACGAGACCAATGGCCTCCAGCCCGAGGTCTTCGAGCACGAAGGCGCGATCGAAACGGGCGTCGCCGATGGAGTCGACGAAGTCCGGAATGCGGTTCGCTACGTGGTCAAATACGGCGCCGATGTCATCAAGATCTGCGCGACCGGCGGCGTGCTGTCGCTGACCGACTCGGCCGGCGTGCAGCAGTACACCGAAGACGAGATGCGCGCGATCGTCGAGACGGCGACGCAGCTCGACCGGCGCGTGGCCGCGCACGCGCACGGGACCGCCGGTATCAAGGCGGCGGTCCGCGCGGGCGTGACGTCGATTGAGCACGGCTCAGTTCTCGATGCGGAAGCCGTGGCGCTCATGAAGCAAAAGGGCACGTGGCTCGTGCCGACGCTATTGGCCGGCTTCACCGTGGAATCACTTGCGACCGCGGGCCGCCTGCCGCCGCCCATCGCCGCCAAAGCGCTCGCGCTCGCGCCGCGCGTGCGCAACTCGTTCAAGATGGCGGTCGACGCAGGCGTAAAGATCGCGCTCGGCACCGACGCCGGGGTCATGCGGCACGGCACCAACGCGCGCGAGTTTGGCCTCATGGTGCGCTACGGCGGCATGACGCCGCTGCAGGCGATCGTGGCCGGAACCTCGAGCGGCGCGACGCTGCTCGGCCTCGAACGCGACATCGGCTCCATCGCGGTGGGGAAGCGCGCCGACATCGTCGCCGTCACCGGCGATCCGCTCCAGAACATCCAGGTGCTCGAGCACGTCGACTTCGTCATGAAAGACGGGCGTGTCTTCAAGCGCGACGGACAAGTCCTCGGCCGGAGCGTTGCCGGCGTGCCGTGAAGCGGTTCCCCGCGTTCGACCCACCAGAGTACGTCGACTGGAAGCCTGATCCCGCGCTGATCCGGGCATTCCGAGCCACGATCGAAAGTGATCCCGAGCGCGCTTCGATCGTATCAGCCCTGACTCCTGACTCCAAGCTCCAGCTTTATCGCGGCCTGCTCCGGGCGCGACTGCATGACATCGAGCTGAAGCGCTGGGTGCGCACGGGGGTCATCTCCAAGGCGTGGCTCGGTACGGGGGAGGAAGCGACCACCGTCGGGCCGGTGCACGCGCTCGAGCGCGGGACGGACATCGTGGCTCCGATGATCCGCAACGCGGCGGCCTGTTGCGAAATGGGGATGCCGATCGCCGACATGCTGCGCGCCTATCTCGCGACGGCCGATTCGCCGAGCGGCGGCCGCGACCTCCACGTCGGCTCATTCAGGCACGGCGTCCTCCAGCCCATTTCCCACGTCGGTGACATGGTGCCCGTGATCACCGGGATCGCGCTCACGTTCAAGCTGAAGCGCGAGCCGCGCGTCGCGCTGACGTGGGTCGGTGATGGCTCGGCCAACACCGCCACGGCGCATGAGGGAACCAACTTCGCGGCGGTGCAGCGCGTCCCCGCCATTTTCATCATCGAGAACAACCAGGTCGCGCTCGGTACTCGGCTCGAGCAGCACCATCTGCCGCCCGATTTTCGCGACTGGCCGGCGAGCTATGGCGTGTGGGGGGCCGGTTTTGACGGCAACAACGTGCTCGACGCCTATGCGGCCACACGAATCGCCGCCGAGCGGTGTCGTAACGGCAATGGGCCGGCGATCCTGATCGCGGAGACGTTCCGCATGGGCGGTCACGCGACGCATGACGAGCGCGAGGCTCGCGACACGTTTCCGGCCGAGGTTTTTGCAACATGGGGCAAGCGCGACCCAATCGGCTTGTACGAGGAGTATTTGAAGGAAGAGGGCGTGAATGCCAAAGCGCTCTTGGAGGTTGAGGCTGAGGTGACCGCGGCAGTCGAGAAGGCCGGTCAGGAAGCGATTGCGAGTCGCGAGAAGATGCCCAAAGGCGAGTCCGCACTTGACGGGGTGTATGCGAAATAAGGGGGTTGGCGTAGCCGCCGTCGTCCTCGCTTCAATGGCGGCCGCCTCGGCGGGCCCGCAGCCGGGGATTGACGTCCTCGATTATCTGTTCGTCGTGAACCTGTCGGAATCGAGCGATACGGTATCGATCGATGCCTCTGTGATCTTTAAGCGTGGACCTGGAGCGCCCGACACGTTGTCGCTGGATCTCGTAGGTATGACAGTCGACACCGTTAGGGTTGCGAACCCGCACTCTGATACGATGTGCGACACGTTCATGGTGCGGATCCCTTTGAATTCCGGGGCCGCGTGCCTGGTCCACATCCCGCCCGCCCCGTTTCAGTACGATGGACATGTTCTGCGAATACCAATTGGCAAGCGACCGGTCGGTTCGAGTGTCGGATCGAGCTACGAGCTGGCGTCGATCAGTTATCGCGGAGTTCCACAGGATGGCTTGATCTTGGGAGTCAACGCGCATGGACACCGTGTGGTGTTCGCCGACAATTGGCCGCAGCGGGCGCGTTTCTGGCTACCCACGATCGATCATCCCGCAGACAAGGCAAGGGTCAGTTTCATGGTGCATGTCCCATCGTCATGGAAGGTCGTCTCCAACGGGGCCGAGCCTTTTAGGGAGCAGCGACAACCGGGGCGATGGTGGTGGTCGACTCACAGACCCATTCCGACATATACGATGGTTATCGGCGCTGGCGAGTTCACCGTCTCGAAGCACCGTCCGGTGATCAACGGCCGCGACACGATTCCCATTGAGGTGTGGACGTACGCGGAAGACTCGGCGTTCGCCGACTCGGTCCCGTTCCGTCGCGCAACCGAGATCGTCGAGGTGATGCAGCGGTTGATCGGGCCCTTCCCCTACGAGAAACTCGCGCACGTGCAGTCATCCACGAAATTCGGCGGGATGGAGAACTCGAGCGCCATCTTCTACGCCGAGAAGCCGTACATCGAGCGGCGAATGGGCGAGGGGGTCGTGCGGCACGAGACCGCGCACCAGTGGTTCGGCGACGCGGTCACAGAGCGCGACTGGCCCCACCTCTGGCTCTCGGAAGGCTTCGCGACGTATTTCGATGGCGTCATCGCAGCTGCCCTCGACGGCGACTTGACGCTGGCAACGCATATGAAGAAGAGCGCGGAGGACTATTTCGCTTCCGACGTCACCGACCGGCCCATCGTGGATTCGGGATTTGCCGCCGATCCCATCAAGCTCTTGAACGCGAACAGCTATCCCAAAGGCGCGTGGGTGCTGCACATGCTGCGGGGATTGATGGGCGATTCGGCATTTTTCCGCGGGCTTCGTACCTACTACCGGACGTACCGCGACTCCACCGCAACCAGTGAAGACTTCCAGCACGTGATGGACAAGGCGGCCAAAGCGGACTTTGGCTGGTTCTTCCATCAATGGCTCTACCAGCCGGGGTACCCGCAGCTCGACGTCACATGGCGCTACGACGCGGGAGCCGGGCGAGTGGACGTGGGTATCACGCAACGCCAGAAACCGGAATGGGGTCTCTTTCGGCTCCCTGCGCTAACGCTCGAATTCCGGGGAGCGGACGGTGCGACGATGCGGCGCGAGGTCGTCGTGACCGGTGCAGGCCGTGAGACGTTGGCCCGCGTCGACGTTCCGTTCGCGCCGGTTGAAGTGCGCGTGGACCCGGACGGCAAGCTGCTGCTCAAAGTGATCGCCATCGATCGGAGGTAGCCAATGCGCCTGCGTGTGCTGTCGGTCGTGATCATCGCCGTCGCCTGCCGCGGCCCGGCACCAGCTAGGGGCCAAGGAGCGGACGACAACCTCCGCGTACCGGCGGGCTTTCACGTGTCGGTGTTCGCACAGAATCTGCCCGGGGTCCGTTACCTGGCCCTCGGTCCGGGGAAGATGGTGTACGCGTCGCAGCCGGGCTCCGGCGTGATCGTCAAACTCCCCGATTCGAACCATGACGGCGTCGCCGAGAACGCCGTGACCGTGGCGAGCGGCCTCAGAGGACCGTTCGGCATCGCGTTCCGCGCGGACACGATGTATGTCGCGGAAGAAAGCGATGTGAAGCGTTTCGATCCGGCCGGCGCCGCACCGGTCACGATCGTGCCGAACGTGCCGGGCGGCGGTCACTCGACCCGCACGATCCTGTTTGGACCGGACGGCAAGTTGTACCTGGCCGTTGGCTCCTCGTGCAATCTTTGCGACGAGCGCGACTCGCTGCGCGCCGCCGTGACGCAGTTCAATGCGAACGGCTCGGGCGGTCGCATCTTTGCAAAGGGTCTGCGCAATACCGTCGGGCTGGCGTTCAATCCGACGACGGGCGAGCTGTGGGGTGGCAACAACGATCGCGACAATCTGGGCGATGACCTCCCGCCCGAACACATCAACATCATCAAGGACGGGCGCGACTACGGATGGCCCGCGTGTTATCTCCCCGGCAAGCCCAATCCGGAATACGGATCGGCTGATTGCTCGCGTGTCGAGCCGCCGACCATCACTATGCAGGCGCATTCCGCGCCGCTCGGCTTAGCGTTTTACACGGGGGCCGAGTTTCCGCGCGAGTATCGCGGCGATGCGTTCGTCACGCTGCACGGTTCCTGGAATCGCAGCGTGCCGACGGGCGCAAAGGTCGTGCGTGTCGAAGTCGACAGCGCCGGCCGGCGCGCCGTGGGGGTTGAAGACTTCATCGTGGGGTGGCAGCGTCCGGACGGCTCGCGCTGGGGCCGGCCGGTTGGTCTCTTGGTATTGCCGGATGGATCCTTGCTGGTAAGTGACGACATGGGCGGAAAAATCTGGAGGGTGAGCTATGGACGGTAATACGGCGGCGAAGGGCGGCGAGAGGCGGCGAATGGCGGCAAAGGCTGTGCTGGTGGCTGGCGTGGGGATTCTAGCGACAGCGGCGATGAATTTGCCGCCCTCCGCCGCCCTTCGCCGCCTCTCGCCGCCCGATATCCATGCCGAGTACGTCAAATTCCTCAGCGGTAAAGACACGGTGACGGCCTACATCGCGTATCCCGAGCGCCCGCAGCCCGCGCCCGCCGTAATCGTCATTCACGAGATCTTCGGCATGTCCGACTTCATCCGCCAGACGACCGAGCAGCTCGCGAAGGACGGCTTCGTTGCGATCGCGCCCGATCTGTTGTCACGGCGCGGCGGCTCGCCCAGCTCGCCCGATTCCGCGCGCAAGCTCATCGCGACGCTGAACCCAGACACCGTGACCATCGATCTCGATGCGACGCGCGCCTATCTGAAGACGGTAAAGGCCGCCCGCGCGAACGACGTTGGGGTGATCGGCTTCTGTTGGGGTGGCGCGCAGAGCTTCCGGTACGCCACCAACGCGCCCGAATTGAAGGCCTTCGTCGTCTGTTATGGCTCAGCGCCCAGCGCCGCGGATATGCCGAAGATTCGCGCCAAGGGACTCGGGGTGTATGCCGAGAACGACGCGCGCATCAACGCGGGACTTCCCGACGCCGCCGCGGCGATGCGGACAGCCGGCAAGCCGTATCCGTATACGGTGTATCCGGGGGTCGGACACGGATTCTTCCGCACGCGCGAGAAACCGGAGGTTGCCGACAGCGCTTGGCGCGCGGTGATCAGTTTCTTCCGCGCGCAGCTCAAGAGCTAGCGCGGGGCCCCCCCCACCGCCGTTTCGCTGAGATAGGCGCGCGCGCGCTCCAGCGCCGGGTCGCGTCCGGCGAGCGCGTCCTCGACCCGTGCGTCTACCCGGATGTCGGGCACGATCCCCGTTCCCACGAACTCTGTGCCGCCACGATTGCGAGCTGCCCGTCATTCAGCAGCGCGCCCCAGCGCCGGAGCCGGCGAAAGAGCAGGTGGTCCGGCGGGGCGGGCCGTTGCTCGGCAAAGGTGACCGTCGCCGCGAAAGCCGAGTCCCAATTCGCGCGCACGGCGTCCCAGTAGGCATAGTTGTAGCGTGCTTTCGCCCACAACGCCGCGGCGACGAGCTGTCGATCGACACCGGCAGATCGCTGGGCGGCAAGCAGCGCGGGGAACACGCCGAAAAACGCCAGCGTACGGAATGACATGGCCCTAATCTATTTGTTGCTGTTTGCGTCGCCTCAACTGCTGCTCTACCTCTACTTGCGCGAGCGCCTGCCGCTGTCCGCGCGGCGGTGGCTCAACCGAGTCTTCATCCTCTTCAACATCCCCTGGGGCATCGTTGCCGTGCGGATGTTCACCGGCAGCCTGTGGGGAATCAGTCGCGTCCCCTACATCGCGCCCTTCATTGCCTGGCAGCTTCTTGGTTGGATCTTCTGTGCTCTGGTTGCACTCTATATCCTGGGAAAAGCGGTGCGTGGTGCGTGGTACGTGGTGCGTGACCGTCTCGTTCGCCGCCACGCACCACGCACCGCGGACAACGCACGGATGTCACGTCGCCAATTCCTGGCCCGCGCCACCTACGCTTACGGAGCCATCGGAGTCGGCTTCTCCGCCTACGGCATTTGGAGCGCCGAGCGACTCCCCGCGCTCACGCGCCGCACGTTGCTCTTTCCAGACTTGCCGCCGGGACTCGACGGGCTCCGCATCGCGCATCTCTCCGACGTGCATGCCGGCATTCACATGTCCGAAGAGAGAATGCGTGGGATCGTCGCGCAGACGAACGCGCTGGGCGCCGATCTGATCGTGCAGACGGGCGACATGATCGACATCTCCCAGTCGTACATCCCCGACTACGTGCGCGCGTTTCGGGACCTGCACGCACCGCTGGGCGTGGTCACCGTGCTCGGCAACCACGACCGCTACACCGGCGAGGACGCC
>Ga0209472_1002578_pt1 | contig 10183 bp, 12 predicted proteins | sample GraSoiAngelo_130_FD_185887 | JGI IMG/M metagenome (GOLD analysis project Ga0209472, IMG submission 185887) | Grasslands soil microbial communities from the Angelo Coastal Reserve, California, USA - 14_0929_02_20cm (SPAdes) (version 2) | ecosystem: Environmental > Terrestrial > Soil > Grasslands ...
ACCACGCGCTCGCCGAGCCCCACCGCCGCGACCCGCCGCCGGAGTCGGACCGCCTCGGGTCCGTCGCCGACGAGGAGGAGCGCGACGTCTCGGCGATTCAAGAACCGGAGAGCACCCACGAGCGCGTCGAGCCGCTTGACGGGGTCGAACCGCGCGACCGAGCCGAGCACGGCCCAGTCGGGCGCCAGGCCCAGACGCGCGCGAGGGAGCGGCGAGGCCGCCAGGCGCTGGTCCTGCTCGTGGAGGTCCACGCCGTTCACCACGGTCGCGCTTCCCCCGGCCGCGGTGAGGCCGAGCCGCTGCGCCTCCGCCGCCTGCGTCGGGGAAACGTGGATCGCCGTGTGGGTCCAGCGCGCGAGGCGCCGCTCGAGGCCGAGGTAGAGCCGCTGAAGGGGGCGCGGGTAGCTCTCGTGGTGGATGCCGTGGAACGTATGGACGGCGGCCGCTCCGGTCCACCGCGCGGCCAGACGCCCGTGAAGCCCGGCGCCCTTGCCGTGGGTGTGGACGACCTCGATCCCGAGGCGGCGGATCAGGCGGACGGTTGCGAGCAGCGGGCGGGCGCCGAGGCGGCCCGTCGGGACTTCGACGACGGTGAGGCCCAGGGCGCACAAGCGCTCGAAGAAGGGGCCGTCGCGGGGCCCGGCCACGGCGATCTCGAACTCGCTCCGCGGAAGACGGCGCGCGAGGTCGTACACCTGACGCGGCCCGCCGCCGGGCGCGGTCGTGGTGGTGAGCTCGAGGACACGGATCAAGCGTCCGCCTGCGAGACGGACGCGGCGCCGAGCCCCTGGCCCGGCCGACGGTACTCCTCGCGGGGCGGGGCGAAGATGTCGAGGACGACACAGCGTCGCTCGAGCGTCCGGCCCCCGTGGGGCACGTGCGGCGGCGTCTGCCAGAAGTCGCCCGCCTTCACGTGATGCTCGACGCCGTCCTGGATTCGGATCCACTCGCCCTCCAGACACACGCCCCACTGCTCGTTCGGATGCGAATGCACGGGCGACACCGAGTGCGGCTCGAGCGTCACGACCGAGAGCATCGCGTGAACGCCGGGGAAGACCCGCGCCGTGATGCCGGGAGCGAGCTGCCTGACGATGCCGCCCTCGCGGAGGTTGTGGAACATAACGATCTCCTTTCGTCTCCGTTTACAGCCGCGACCTGAACCCTTATAGTAACTCCCGCTCGCAAGGAGGCTCTGTGCGGTTCTTCGTCGCGATGTTTTCGCACGAGACGAACACGTTCAGCACGATCCCGACCGACCGGCGCCAGTTCGAGGCGCGCGACCTCCGCTACGGCGGTGAGCTCCTCGAGGCGTACCGCGGGACCGGGACCTGCCTCGGCGGCATGATCGAGGGCGCCGCGGCGCGGGCCGTCACTCTCGTGCCCTCGGTCGCGGCCGCCGCCTCGCCCGCGGGCCGCGTGGTGGCCGACTTCTACGCGGAGACCAAGCGCCGGCTCCTCGACGATCTCCGTGGCGCGGGACGCCTCGACGGAGTGCTCCTCGACCTCCACGGCGCGATGGTGCCCGAGTCGCTCGAGGACGGCGAGGGCGACCTGCTGCGGGCCGTGCGGGAGACGGTGGGGCCGGCGGTACCGGTGGCCGTGACCCTCGACTTCCACGCGAACGTCACCCACGAAATGGTGCGCCACGCAACGCTGCTCCACGGGTACAAGACGTACCCGCACGTCGACATGGACGCGCGCGGCCGCGAGGCGATCGAGCGGCTGCTCGACGTCGGCGGCGGCCGGCTCCGCCCGACGGTCGCGTGGCGCCAGCCTCCGCTGCTCCCGCCCATCGCCTCACAGCTGACCGCGCGGGGCCCGATGCGGCTCCTCTACGATCGCGCGGCGGAGATGGAGCGCGATCCGCGCGTCGTCACGGTCTCGATCTTCGCCGGCTTCCCGCTGGCCGACATCCGCGACGCCGGTCTGTCGGTGTACGTCGCGACCGACCACGACCCGGGCCTCGCCGCGGGGCTCGCCGACGAGCTCGCCGCCACGGCCTGGGCCCATCGGAACGAGTTCCTCCATACCGCCCCACCCGTCGGTGAGGCCGTCGCGCGCGCCCTCGCCGCGCCGGGGCGGCCGGTCGTCCTCGCCGACATCGCCGACAACACCGGCGGTGGGGCCGCCGGGGACACGACCGAGATCCTCCGCGAGCTCCTGCGCGTGGGCGCGCGCCAGACGACGGTCGCCTGCGTGTGGGACGCCGACGCGGTGCAGGCGTGTGCGAGAGCCGGCGTCGGCGCCACCGTGACGGTGGACGTGGGCGGCAAGGTCGACCCGAGCCACGGCGCGCCCGTACGCGTGACGGGCCGTGTGCGCACGATCTCCGACGGCCGCTTCGTCCACAGGGGCCCGATGTTCCGCGGGCTCGAGGGCCGCCTCGGCCCGACCGCGGTCCTCGACGTCAACGACGTCAAGATCATCCTGATCTCGCTCCGCTGGCAGACGCTCGACCCCGAGATGATCCGCGTCGTCGGCATCGATCCGACCGCCGAGAAGGTCCTGGTCGTGAAGTCGTCGGTCCACTACCGCGCCGCGTTCGAGCCGCTCGCCCACGCGGTCATCGAGGTGGACGCGCCGGGCCTCTCGACGTCGAATCTCGGGCGCTTCACGTTCAAGAACCTACGCCGGCCGATCTTCCCGCTCGACGAGTTCCAGCCGACTTGACCGAGGAGAACGCCGATGCCGTCTTCAGCTTTCGTCACGGCCGATTTCAAGGTTTTCGACGTGAAGGGCTTCCAGCCTCGAATGTCCGAGATCCGAAGCCGCATCCGGCCCAAGCTCGAGGCGCTGGGCCGTAGCCTGGCGCCGACGGTGAGCCGCTCGCTCGGCACCGAGGTGTTCGCGCACGTCGCCAAGCACGCGCGACGCACCGTGAACCCGCCCGACGACACGTGGGTCGCGTTCAGCCCGGACGCGCGCGGCTACAAGAAGCACTGCCACTTCAAGGTCGCGGTCTCACGCCACCGCGTCCGGTTCCTCTTCGAGGTCGGGCCCGAGCACGCCGACAAGCGGCGCTGGGCGGCGGCCTGGAAGAAGAACGCGCCGAAGCTCGCGCCGGTCCTGCGTCGCGTGAGGAACCTCGCGTGGTTCAAGAACGAGCACGACGAGGAGCCGGCCGCGCCGCTCGCCGACCTCACGCCCGAAGGGATCAGCGAGCTCGCCGACGAGCTCATGCGAACGCGCGACGGGCAGCTCGTCATCGGGCGTGCCACCGCCGCCGACGAGGCGGCTCGGTGGAGCGAGGCGGAGTATCGTGCCGCCGCGCTCGAGACGTTCCGGGCCCTGGTCCCGCTCTACCGTCTGCGCTGAAGCCCCCTCCGACTGGGCTGCCGGTGGCCGCGGCGCGCGGGGTGATCTTCGACATGGACGGCGTGCTGATCGACTCGGGCGCCCACCACCGCGAGGCGTGGCGCGCGCTGCTCGACGAGCTCGGCGTGACCCCCGCGCGGCCCGATTACTGGCGGCTCACGATCGGCCGTCCCGGGAACGAGGCGGTGCCGCTCCTCCTCGGGCGCCCCGTGCCGTGGTCCGAGGCGAGGCGGCTCGCCGACCGGAAGGGCGAGCTCTACCGGCAGATCGCCCGCGACGGGCTGCCCGCCGTCCGCGGTGTCCGCGCGTTTGTCGACGAGGTCGCCGCGGCGGGCATCCCGCGCGCGGTGGCCACCTCCGCCTCGCGCCTCGACGTGGAGCGGCTCCTCGACCCTCTGGGGCTCCTCCGCCGGTTCGACGCGGTCGTGACCGCCGAGGACGTGCGCCGCGGCAAGCCCGACCCCGAGGTCTACCTGCTCGCGGCCGAGTCCATCGGCGTGCCGCCCGGGCAGTGCCTCGTGTTCGAGGACTCGGTCGTGGGTATCCAGGCGGCGCGGCGCGCGGGGATGCGCGTGATCGGCGTCGCCACGGCGCACGCCGACGGCGAGTTGCTCGACGCGGGCGCCGCCTCCGTGATCGACGACTTCGAGGGGCTTGCGTGGCCGGCGTGAGCGCCGCCGAGTTCTGGACCGAGCTCTACGCCCGCGGCGGCGACGGCTGGGAGCTCGGACACCCGGCGCCGCCGCTGGTGGAGTTCATGGAATCCGCGCGGCTCCCGTCGGGCCGCGTGGCGGTCCCGGGGTGCGGGCGCGGGCACGACGTCCGCTATCTGGTCCAGCGCGGCTACGGAGCCGTCGGCTTCGACTTCGCCCCGACCGCGATCGCCGCGGCGCGGGCCCGGGCCAAGGCGGACCGCGTCGCGGCCGAGTTCGAGCAGCGCGACATCTTCACCCTCGGCCGGGACTACGCCAACGCCTTCGACGGCGTGTGGGAGTACACGTGCTTCTGCGCGATCGACCCCGCGCGCCGTGCCGAGTACGTGCGCACGATGGCCACGATCCTGAGACCCGGCGGCTGGCTCCTCGCGTGTTTCTTCCCGCTGCGGCGGCGCGGCGGCGGCCCCCCGTTCCCGATGGCCCGGAGCGAGGTGCGGCGTCGCTTCGCGCGGCCGTTCCGGATCGAGCGCGCCTGGATCCCCAGGTCCTCGGTGCGGCCGCGCCAGGGCCAGGAATGGATGGTCCTCCTCCGCAAGACGTGTTAACGTTACGGCCACTTTTCGCCTCGAGGAGGTCGTGCGACATGCGAACGGTCCGGATCCTGCTGGCCCTGGGGCTCGTCGGCGCGGTGGCGCTCATCGTGGTGCGCGCGTCCGGCGTCGAGGCCCAGGGGCAGACGATCAAGATCGGTGTCCTCTACGATCACACGGGCCCGTTCTCGGCCGCCGGGTCCCTCAACTGCTGGCGCGGCGCCAAGATGATCGTCGACTACGTCAACGAACGCGGCGGCGTGCTCGGCAAGTACAAGATCGTGCAGATCGACGGTGACAGCCAGTCGAAGGCCGAAGTCGCGATCAACGAGGCCGAGCGGCTGCTCAACGTCGAGAAGGTCGACATCCTCGCGGGCGTTTACTCGAGCGCTCACGCGGTGCCGCTCGCGGAGAAGGTCGACCGACAAAAGAAGTTCTTGTGGATCACCACCGCGATCTCGTCGAAGGTCTTCGATGGCCGCAACCTCCAGTACACGTTCCGGCCGCAGCCGACCGGCACGCAGTTCGGCGAGCTCTCGGTGCAGTACATCGCCGACTACGCGCAGGAGAAGCTCAAGAAAGCGCCCCGGGACCTCCGCGTGGCGATCATCCACGAGGACGGCGCCTATGGCACCGACGTCGCGCTCGGCAACGAGCTCAAGGCGAAGGAGCTGGGGTTGAACGTGGTGCTGAAGGAAGGGTACTCGATCAACGCCCCCGACCTCTCGTCGCTCGTCACGAAACTCCGCGCGGCCCGCCCCGACGTCCTCTACCACACGGGGTACAACCCCGACATCTCGCTCTTTCTCCGCCAGGCCAAGGAGCAGGGGCTCCGTCTCAGGGCTTACATCGGCCACGGCGCCGGCCACAGCCAACTCGACAAGCTGAAGGAGGCCTTCGGCAAGGAGGTCGAGTTCTTCCACACGCTCGACCCCATCGCCTCCCAGCTCCTCGATCCGAAGAAGCTCAAGCCCGGCGTCGGTGAGCTCACGGCCGAGATGGTGAAGCGCTACAAGACCCAGTACGATGCCACCGCGCCGACGGCCGCGATCGCGCCGCACGTCTCGATGGGCTTCAACAACCTGTACATCTTGCTGTCCGACGTGCTGCCGCGCGCCATCCAGAAGCACGGCGGCTTCGGCCCCGACGCGCTGGCCGCCGCGGCGCGCGAGACCGACATCCCCGACGGCGGCACGATGCAGGGCTACGGCGTCAAGTTCTACCCGCCCGGACACCGGTTCGCGGGTCAGAACGCGCGGGCGTTCCCCGCCGTCTTCCAGATCATCGAGGGGAAGTTCGAGCTGGTCTATCCGAAGAACGTGGCGACCGCCCAGCCGGTTCTGCCGCTCCCGGCGTCCTCGCCGTTTGCCGCGCGATAATTCTCGCGGTTAGCGGGCTGACGAAGCGCTTCGGCGGCTTCAGCGCGCTGAACGAGGTTTCTTTCGAGGTCAGAGAAGGCGAGATCCTCGGGCTCATCGGGCCGAACGGCTCGGGAAAGACGACGGCGTTCAACTGCATCGCGGGCGCGCTCCCGCTCACGGCGGGCTCGATCACGTTCCGCGGTGAGAAGCTCACGGGCCTCATGCCCGACGCGATCTGCCATCGCGGGATCGCGCGGACGTTCCAGATCCCGCGGCCGTTCCGCAAGCTCACGATCCTCGAGAACGTCGCCGTCGCCGCCCACTTCGGCTCGGCGCGCCGAAACGACGAGGCGGAGGCGCGCCGACGGGCGCACGAGATCCTCGCCCTGGTCGGCCTGCCCGCCGACGGCCTCGGCTCCACGGCGCTGCTCGGCGCGGCCGGCCTCAAGAAACTCGAGCTGGCGCGGGCGCTCGCCACGTCCCCGCGACTGGTGCTGGCCGACGAGAGCCTCGGCGGCCTGGATCCAAGCGAGATGGCCGCCGCGGCCGAGCTGCTCAAGCGGATCCGGGGCGAGCTCGGCATCACGATCGTCTGGGTCGAGCACATCATGGCCACGCTCATGCGCGTCGTGGACCGGGTCGTGGTGCTCGACCACGGCGAGAAGATCGCCGAGGGGACGCCGCTCGAGGTGGCGGAGGATCCGCGCGTGGTCGAAGCCTACCTGGGCGAGAGGATCGTCCTCGCGTGAGCATGCTCGAGCTCCGGCGGGTGACGGCGGGCTATGGTCACTTCACCGCCCTCTGGGACGTCACGCTCCGGGTCGAGACGGGCGAGGCCGTCGCCGTGGTGGGTCCGAACGGGGCCGGCAAGACGACGCTCATGCGCGTGATCTCGGGGCTCGTCGCCGCGCGCACGGGCGAGCTCGTCTTCGAGGGCGACTCGCTGGTCGGACGGAAGGCGCACGAGATCGTGAGCCACGGCATCGCCCACGTCCCCGAGGGCCGCCGCATCTTCCCGGGTCTCACGGTCGCCGACAACCTCAGGATGGGGGCGTTCCAGCCGAGCGCCCGGCGCGTGTTCGCCGAGAGTCTGGCGCGCGTCCACGCGCTGTTCCCCATCCTGGCCGAGCGCCAGACGCAGCGCGCCGGCAGCCTCTCGGGCGGCGAGCAGCAGATGCTCGCGATCGGCCGCGCGCTCATGTCGCGGCCCAAGCTGATCCTGCTCGACGAACCCTCGATGGGGCTGGCACCGGTGATGGTGCTCCGCCTGTTCGACCTCATCCGCCGCGTGCGGGCGGAAGGCTACACGATCCTCGTGGTCGAGCAGAACGTGCGTCAGGTGCTGAAGCTGGTGGACCGCGCCTACCTGCTCGAGGTCGGGCGGATCAGGATGGAGGGGCGCGCCGCCGAGCTCGCCGAGCAGGACTTCGTGCGGAAGGCGTACGTGGGGCTGTGATCGACCCGATCTTCCTCCTCGAAGCCGCGGTGAACGGCGTCCTCCTCAGCGGCGTCCTGGCGCTCCTGGCGCTCGGTCTGAACCTCATCTTCGGCGTCGTCGACATCGTGTGGATCGCCTACGTGGACCTCGTCATGGTCTGCATGTATCTCGTCTACTTCCTGGTGATGGTCTACGGCTGGCCTCTCTGGCTCGCCTCCATCGCGTCGGTGGCGCTGGGAGCGCTGCTCGGCCTCGGCGTGCACCTCCTGATCATCACGCCGATCCTCGGGAGCGCGCCGGTCAACCAGCTTCTCGCGACGGGCGGGCTCCTCTTCTTCCTCCAGTCGTTCGTGACGTTCCTCTGGACAACGGACCACAGGACCGTCCGCCTGGTCCTCCCGGTCCTCGAGGTCGGCGGCATGTTCCTCTCCTTCGCGCGCCTGATCGCGTTCGCCATCTCGCTCGTCGCGATGCTCGGCCTCTGGGTGTTCCTGCGCCGGACCTACATCGGCACGGCGATCCGCGCCGTCTCCCAGGACCGCGAGGCGATGGCCCTGATGGGCGCCAGCCCGCAGCGCGTCTACTGCGTCACCTCGGCCGTCGGCGGCGCGATGGCGGGGCTCGCCGCGGCGTTGCTCATCATCCAGTACTCGGTGCACCCGTTCTTCGGCGCCGCGTTCGGGCCCCTCACCTTCATGATCTGCGTCCTCGGCGGCCTCGGGAACATGGTGGGCGCATTCGTCGCGTCCGTCGTCATGGCCGAGATCATCCAGATCGCCGGGGTCATCTGGTCGACGGAGATGGGGTACGTCATCGCCTTCGTCGTCTTCATCGTGATGATGTTCGTCCGTCCGGGCGGCATCCTCGGCACGCGCGCGTGAGTCCCGGGCGGGCGATCGGCCTCGCGCTCGTGGTCCTCCTCCTCGTGGCGCCCTTCGTGCCGATGGGTGGCATGCGCCAGTACGTCTTTCACGTGGTGATCCAGATCTTCATCTGGTCGTTCATCGGCGGGGCCTGGTCGCTGATGGGCCGGTTCGGCCTGATCTCGCTCGGCCACGGCGCGTTTCTCGGCATCGGGGCCTACACGGCCGTGCTCCTCTGGAACTTCTTCGGCCTGACGCCCTGGCTCGGAGGCGTCGCGGCCGTCGCCCTGGCCGCCCTGCTCGCGGCGGTCGTGGCCTATCCGTGCTCACGCCTCCAGGTGGTCGGCCACTACTTCGCCCTCGTCACGCTCGCGGTCGGCGAAGTGGTGCGGCTCCTCATCATCGCCGAGCGCGACTGGACCGGCGGGTCCCTCGGGCTCTCGCTGAAGCCGTCGGCGGGCGACAGCGTCCTCGCCATCCAGTTCGCCGACAAGCGCGTCTTCTACTATGCCTCGCTGATCCTCTGGCTCGGCGCGCTCTGGATCTGGTACCGTGTGGACCGGTCCATGGCGCGCTCGGCGATGGAGGCGATCGGTGAGGACGAGACCGCCGCGGCGTCCGTCGGCATCCACGTGACACGGTTCAAGATGGGGATCACGATGCTCTCGGCGGGTCTGACGGCGGTCGGCGGCGTGGCCTACGCCCAGTACATCTCGTACGTGAACCCGGACACGCTCGCCGGCATCGGCGTCTCGCTCCGCATCGTGTTCGCCGTCGTCCTCGGCGGGATGTACTCGCTGCTCGGCCCGACCGTGGGCACGGCCCTGACGATCGCGCTCGGCGAATACCTCCGCATCGTCTTCGGGCTCCGGTTCATCGGCATGGCCGAGACGATCTACGGACTCCTCCTGATCGTGTTCATCATCTTCCTGCCCTCCGGCATCTACGGCTCGCTCCGGGAGGTCGTCGCGAGGCTCACGGCGCCGGGGCGGGTCGTGACGGGCCTGAGATAAATGCGCGGCGAGCCGTCCCCCCAGGCCCAGGCCCTCGCGGCGCAGGTCGAGCGCGACGGCGGGAAGACGCTCGCCGTCTACCAGGAGCCCGTCGGCGAGCACTGGCAGATCTTCTGCCTCCTGCCGCGCGAGCGCGTGGAGGCAAGCCCGTACCAGCGCGACCTCTCGCCGACCCACGTCAAGCGCCTGACCGAGACCATCAAGCGCCTCGACCGCTTCGTGGACCCGATCGTCGTGATCTCGCCGAAGCCCGGCGTGTACTGGACCCCCAACGGGAACCACCGCCGCGCGGTGCTCGACAAGCTCCGGACCGAGCACGTGCCGGCGATCCTCGTCGTCGAGCCCGAGATGGTCTTCGAGGTCCTCCCGCTCAACGTCGAGAAGGCGCACAACCTGAAGGAGAAGTCGCTCGAGGTCATCCGCATGTACCCCAGTTCGAGTCCGCCCACTTCATCACGCTCGGGCTCCTCTACGAGGAGAACAAGCGGTTCGCCGGCGGAGCGTTCGCGCCGATCCTGCGACGCGTGGACAAGTTCCTGAAGCTCACGCTGTCCAAGGGGCTCGGGGAGCGGGGTGATCGCGCCGCGCTCGTCCGGGAGGCCGACGAGGCGCTGGGCGTGGTCGTGGCGAAGATCAAGAAGCGGGGGATCAATCACCCGTACGTGAAGAACTACGTGCTCGCCCGGACGACCCCCCTCACCCGGGCGCGCAAGACGCTGCCGCCCTTCGAGCAGACCTTCAAGAAGCTCCGCGAGAACGTCGAGGCCTTCGACATCGCCAAGGTCCGCTATGACGACATCCAGCGCTCCTCGATCATGGGAGCCCCCGCGGCGGAATGAATAGCCCCACGCCGGACGCGGCGCGGCTCCCGCTACAGAATCGCGTCGCGATCGTGACCGGCGGCACCGGCGCGCTCGGCCAGGCGGTGACGCTGCGATTCCTCACCG
>Ga0209472_1002584_pt1 | contig 10173 bp, 9 predicted proteins | sample GraSoiAngelo_130_FD_185887 | JGI IMG/M metagenome (GOLD analysis project Ga0209472, IMG submission 185887) | Grasslands soil microbial communities from the Angelo Coastal Reserve, California, USA - 14_0929_02_20cm (SPAdes) (version 2) | ecosystem: Environmental > Terrestrial > Soil > Grasslands ...
TGAGGGCGTGGGGGAAATGCTCATCGAATCGAACCCCATGCTCGAGGCCCCGTCATTCGACCGGGAGCGCGCCGTGCGAAAGCATGTGGGGGACTACACTCTGTTTATGACTGGTCTGTTTCCGGAGAGCGTCGCAAAATCCCGCCAAACGAAGCGACCTCGCCTCGATGCCTTCGTCGACTTCGTGCAAGCCGGCAAGGAGTCCTATGCAATTGTGTCTTCGTTCGATCAATTCGAATATCGGGACGAGGCACCGCTCTTTAGGAGTCTGTCTGAGAATTTTGAAACCTGCGTGGTGGGACTCAATTTCGTGAAGCAAGATTTAGAAGAGTTTCAACACGAGTACTACCGGCGAGTCAAGGAGATCCTCGGTGAAAGCAAACGAGAGTGACGCCGGCTCAGCTTGAATGGCTGAACGAGGACCAGGATCACTATGTGTTGCAGAACCACCTAGAGAGTCGGGCCTTCCGCCCGGCTCCTCGTGTGGCTTGACTCTTACTTAAAAGCGAAAACGGAAGCCTGTCGAAACGCGCAGATCGTCCTGCACTTTACGACCTGCCGTCGGAACCTCACGAAAGTCCGTAAGCAGATAGTCCACTTCGCCGAGCCTCAGGCTCATGTGTTTAGCGACAGCTATATCGAGGCCTCCTCCTGTCGCCATCGCCAAAGAGTTTCGCGATCCGGAGACGCTGAAACCGGCCCGCCCGTCGCGTGGGCCGCGCCGAAAAAACCCTCCGCGAACGGCGTAACACGTCGCTAGCTCGGCAAGTAGACTCGCGGGCCGAACAGGTAGGTTCCGAGACTGGAATCAAATCTGTCCATGTGGTACCCGCTGAAGTCTTCGACAATGCCGAACCAACTGCGGGGATTGAGGGCCACGGATGCCGTGCCTCCGTGAATGTTGAATCGGGCGAATTCGGTGTCGCAGGATTGGCGCGGATGTACGAGTAGCCCAAAGATACATCCGTGGTTGTTCGTTCCTGTGCTGAACTGCTCAGACACAGGAGAAAGGATATCGCAGCGAGATACGCAAGCTTACGCATATCAAGCAACCTCCAGCTACAAGTTTTTGAAAGTCCCGAGAGGCAGAGGAACTGTCTCACGGCGGTAGCGCGCCAAGGATTTAATGGCAGTAGCTACCGTTCAAATAGGATGCACATTTTTGATGCTGCGTTGTCCATCGCAGGTCAAAGACCGACGGGCCGTGGCTGACCTAACGGAGGTGAGTTGCGCCCTTTAGGTCCGAAACAGCAAGAACAACGGAGGCCTTCTTGGCCCCTTTGAGAGTCGTTCCCCAACTCGAATTGATGTTAATTTCTTTGCGAGCCAGCTTTCCTGTGAGGTAGCCCAAAGCCCCAGCGACATTCGGCAATTCTTCCAGCAACACATCCGCTTCCGTATAGCTCAGTCCGGCCACACTCAGAGCCTTCTTGCCCTTGCGTACATTGTCTACGACGACATGCACAAAACCGTTTTGCCCGATGGTTCCGCAATGGAAGGCAACGATGTCGACCTTCGCATCGCCTAACACTCTGGCGACGTAGGAAAGAGTTCCTGGCCGATTCTCGCAAGCGACAGTCAGCAATTTCACCTTGGGCATTTTGAACCTCCGCGCTGATCGTCCCGAGGTAGTCGACGCAGGAATCACGAGGACGGGCCAAGCCCAATCTGCTTAGCTTCTTCAGCACTTAATAGTGAGCGATCGCAGAAGCCATATCCTGTCTCGCAAGATTGCGCTGATATTTAGCATCAGCAACTTCCTTTGCCTCAGATGAACTCAGCAGAGAACCGTCACAATAACCATTTCCCGTTTTGCAGGCCAGGATATTTCTTTGATGTTCGACATCGGCTGACCTCTCTTGCTTCAGTGGAGCTGAGCGATTGACGATTACAGAGACCTTGACCCGTCTGGCAGGAAAGCAGATTACGCTGGCCCTCGAATTCAGCAACTTCTGTTACTTCCGAGGGATTTAACAAAGAGTGATCGCACTCGCCAAACCCGGTTATGCAATGCAGAAGGTTTCGCTCGTGGTCAATTCTGGCAACTCTTTCTGCTTCGGATACCGTCAGCAGGGACTTATCGCAGATCCCGACAATCGTTTCACAGGCCAGAAAGTTCCGCCGATGCTGCTCCGACGCTACCTCCTTAGCCTCCGACTCCGTGAGCGGGTTATGATCGCATTCGCCGTATCCGTCCAGACACTTCCACAGGTTTTGATCGTGCCGCATATCGACAATTTGCTTGGCTTGGTGGCTTCTTAATGCTGAGAGGTCACAGGCCCCGAGCCCCGCAAAGCAATTACGCAGGTTCTCGTTCTTGCTGTCACCATAGTTCTTGCCATCGACAGACGATTGAGAAAACCCAGGACAAGCAAGAATCCCGAACAGCAGACAAACAAATATCGCGTGTTTCATCGTACCCTCCACATTCGCGGGCTGACACCTCAAGCGTTCGAGCATTCTAAGCGGCCCGTAACAGCGTTATTGGCTCGTTTGGTTGGAATGTTGCGAGCAAGAGGGGACGCCGATCGATCACGACGTCCCTTCATGTCCAGACATCTCGTTAGTACATACCGCCGCCCGGGGCCCCTGCGGCAGCCGCGGCTTTCTTCTCTTCTTCCTTGATTTCAGCCACGAGCGCTTCCGTAGTGAGCATTAGTGCTGAGACGGAAGCCGCATTCTGCAGGGCCAGGCGTGTGACCTTTGCCGGGTCAATGACGCCCATCTTAACGAGATCGCCATATTCGTCTGTCTCGGCGTTGTAACCGAAGTGCTCTTCCTTAGACTCCCGGATGCGACCAACGACAATCGCTCCTTCCACTCCAGCGTTCTGCGCAATCTGCCGGAGCGGTTCTTCCAAAGCGCGTTTGACGATGTTCACACCGATTTCTTCGTCGTCTTCGACCTTTAGCTTCTCCAGCGCTGGTATGCAGCGGAGGAGAGCCACGCCGCCGCCAGGAACGATGCCTTCCTCAACGGCCGCGCGGGTCGCATGCATGGCGTCCTCAACGCGGGCTTTCTTTTCCTTCAGCTCGGTTTCGGTCGCGGCACCGACCTTGATCACCGCGACGCCGCCGACGAGCTTGGCAAGGCGCTCCTGCAGCTTCTCCTTGTCGTAGTCAGATGTTGTTTCTTCGACTTGCGTACGGATCTGTTTCACACGCCCTTCAATGGCGCTTCTCTTTCCGGCGCCTTCGACAATCGTTGTATTGTCTTTGTCGATGGTCACCTTTTTCGCTGATCCGAGGTCCTCCATCTTGACATTCTCGAGCTTGATGCCGAGGTCCTCGGTAATGGCCTTGCCGCCCGTGAGGATGGCTATGTCCTCCAACATGGCCTTACGCCGGTCGCCGAAGCCAGGAGCCTTCACGGCGCAGCATTGCAACGTGCCACGCAGCTTGTTGACCACCAGAGTTGCGAGGGCCTCCCCCTCAACTTCCTCGGCGATGACGAGCAACGGCTTGCCGACCTTGGCGATGTTTTCGAGCAAGGGAAGTAGGTCCTTCATCGAGCTGATCTTCTTTTCGTGGATGAGGATGCGTGCGTCTTCGAGCACACACTCCATGCGCTCGGGATCGGTCACAAAGTAGGGAGAGAGATAGCCGCGGTCGAACTGCATCCCCTCGACTACTTCCAGCTGCGTCTCCATCGTCTTGGATTCCTCGACGGTGATGACGCCGTCCTTGCCGACCTTCTTCATGGCTTCGGCAATGATGCCGCCGATTTGCTTGTCGTTGTTCGCGCTGATCGTACCGACCTGTGCGATCATGTCGCCTTTAACGTCCTTATGGAGCTTCTTGACCTCCTCGACGGCCGCTTCGACGGCCTTCTCGATGCCGCGCTTGAGGGCCATCGGACTTGCGCCTGCTGCTACTGTCTTCACGCCTTCACGGAAGATCGCCTGGGCCAGCACGGTCGCAGTGGTCGTGCCGTCGCCCGCGACGTCCGAGGTCTTGGAAGCAACTTCACGCACCATCTGCGCACCCATGTTTTCGAGCGAATCCTTCAATTCAATTTCTTTTGCTACGGTGACGCCATCCTTGGTGATGACCGGCGCGCCGAACTTCTTCTCAATCACCGCGTTGCGGCCCTTCGGACCGAGCGTGATCTTGACGGCATCCGCCAAGAGGTTGACGCCCCGCAAAATGGACTGGCGGGAATGCTCACCCGTCACAATCTGCTTCGCTGCCATGACTCCTGTTCCTCCTTATGATTTCTCTAAGATTTTTTCAGGCTCTCCCGGCGGCTCTCGCTTACCAGAGAGAGGAAAGAGTTATCGTTTTGCAGAAGCCGCTTTGGCGGCCCGCTGCATCTTTCCGAGCACCTCATCTTCGCGAAGAATCAAGTATTCTTCATCTTCAATCTTGATTTCGGTGCCGCTGAACTTCCCGAAGAGGATGCGATCACCGACTTCCACATCCATGGGAATTCGCTTGCCTTCGTGCAGTTTGCCTTCGCCAACGGCTACGACTTCACCCTCCTGCGGTTTTTCTTTGGCCGTATCGGGCACGATGATGCCGCCCTTTACGGTCTCCTTCTCCTCGATTCGTTTGACAACGATTCGATCGTGTAGCGGTTTCAGTGCAATTGTCATTTCTCTCTAACCTCTCTTGTCAGATGTCCTAGATCGAAATCAAGACCTTGTCGTCCTAACGCGGACACACGCTCACGTTGCCACCGCCGCGTAGAGCCTGGCCGCGTACGATCGGAGAGTTCGCTTCTCGACTGCCGGCGCGCTTCCCCTTGAACGATCCTGGAAGAACGCCTGTTCGATAGATCGCACGCGGCGCGTCCTTCGTCGTCTCCAGGTTGTGCTCTCGGGAACGACGAAACGAATACGCAAAAGACGATTTTTGGCCCGCATCGCTTTGAACCTCTGAACAAAAAATTGGAATTGCCAAGGAAGGAGAGCTAAGGCTGTGTTTAGCACTCTCCCTTAGCGAGTGCCAATTTTACGCAAAACGCTTTTGTTGTCAAGTCTACAGCGTTCATAGAGCTATCGCAAACAATTGAATAGACGTGACTTAGGTTGCTTATGAAAGACCGCAAATTTTGCGATGCAAATTTCGAGAACTCAGCAGCATTGTCGGCGAAACAGACAGTTTTCGCGGGCGTGCCCTACTCTCGGACTGTTCTGTCTTGGCATCAGCTGACTCGAGTGACCCGTTCGGGCAGTGAAGCCTGTATCCCAACTCGAACGGGATAGACCTGCAGAACCTTTCGAACCTCATACGGATTGAAAAGAAATATACGGTTGAAGAATCCCTGCGGATGTTCCCATTCGGGATCGCCTAAGCCGTTCTCCCGGGCGAGGAACTCGTACAACTCTTCGCGAAACTGCGGCACATCTTTGGGTTTCACTCGCCGCGACTTCGGATTCAGCCAGACCCGCACAATACGTCCGGCGGATCAGGTCCATCGACCGCAGTGCCGATGGCGTCGCCCGCAAATTCAGGAGCGGCCATGAGAAAACCACACCAGGCTTCTCTTTCGTTGTCTCTCAACATACCGATCGCCGTTTTCCTGACGGCATTCGCAGACTACGACATCGACTGGCTCGTGCAAAACTCAACGACGCACTGCTCGGCCCAGAAACGCTCATTCCCACCCTCGCTCGAAATGAAGGCGCAGTGCCCGCCATACTTGGGCGCAACCAGCATAATAAAACGATTCTCCTCAATTCCCGAATTGCGGAATGAAGCAATGGGAACGAGCGGATCGTCCTGGGCCGCGAGGATCAGGGTCGGCACGCGGATTTGCCCTATCACGGGCAACGCACTCCCTCGACGATAGTAATCGGCAGCGTCACGGTAACCCCATTCCGGTGCCGTTATCGCGCCGTCCCACTCACGCAACGTTCGCAGCACCGAGAACTGATCAGTGCGGTATCGTTCCGGAAACAACTCCGCTTTCCGCTGCATCGTATTCCTCATGCTGCGGAGGAAGTACGATTCATAGACGAGGTTTCGCGGCTGGCCGCTGCCGTCCGCGCAGGACGCGAGGTCGAGACAAGGACAGACCGCACAGATTCCTCGCAGTTCGCGCGGCGCCTGCCCCGCAAGTTCGCCCGCCATTTTGAGCACGAGATTGCCGCCCGTCGAATAACCCGAGAAAAAGACTTCGGGCAGGTTATCGCGCTCGATCAGTTCGTAAAGCACCGCCCGGAAGTCGCCCGAAAGGCCCGAATGGCAGAGCGTCGAGGTCAGATGTTCCGTCCCGCCGCAATTTCTCTGATTCATCCGCAGAACGTTGAACCCAGCCCGGTACGCCCGCTCGGCGATTCCCAGCACGTAGGGCGACTCGCTTGAACCCTCCAGGCCGTGCACGAGCACCAATGTGCCATGGCCGTGCTGACGCTCCTGCCAGTGGCATTTCGCGAGAAGTCGCGTTCCCGGCTCGACCTCAAACAGACGGTTCGTGGCCGCCGGCAAGCTTGAGAAATCGCGCGGCCAGTAGGCCGCCGCGACGGTCGCGAGATGAGAATTCCGGAACAGCGGGTGCGGATCGAATGGCCGTAAGCGAAAGCGCGCTGCACGCTCGTAGACCAGTTCTCCAGAATCCACATTTGTGGGGATCGCGCTCATCTGCATTCCCTTGAAATACCGAATTCTTGTCGCTGTCCTTTCCTCGCGTCTTCCACGAATTTATCGCGTCCCGTCCCGTGAGGCCGCAGCAACCTCTGGATACCCCTTCCTATCGACCTCGCCACCATCGGCAGCAGAAGGAAAAGACCTTGTCGTGGATCAGCGCAGGCCGACACATGATGAAGACAATGGGAGAGAATCGTGCGGGCGCGATCAGCGGCGTGGCAAACGCGGCCTTCGAGAAATTCCAGTCCCCGAGCCGCTGCCTCCACGAAATCCATGGAAAAAAGCGCTAACGAGAACAGAATGGCAGACGCCAGGGCCAGCAACAGAAGGACCGAGAACACGGCCTCAATAAAGCCTGTTTTGGCCACGAGAACCGCCGCGGCCAGCCCAAGCATCCATTTCCAAGCACCGCTCTCTCTCATCGCGCGCATGACCTCCTCGTTCAGTTTTCGCTTCTCGTCCTCGCAGTTCAATCCAACGTTCGCCTAGGCTGGCACCTTGCCCGCAAGGAACACCGTGAGCAGGCCGCGATTCTCATCGTGACGGAGGACCTTGAACACCACGTCTTGCCCCTTGCGCAGATCGGACAAAGCCCGATGCAACCCGTTGAACGTGTCCACGTTGTTGTGATTGACCTCAACGATGACGTCCCCGGCCGCGAATCCGATATCCTCGGCAAAACTGCCGGGTTCCACTTCGGTGACGATGACGCCGCGCTGACCCTGCATTCCGAGATGCCGCGCCCTTTCCGAACTCAACGTCTGCGTACGGAGGCCGAACTTCTCTGGAGCGCTTTCATCCGAGGAACCTCCCTTTTCATTCGCGCTGCCGGAAAAAACGCGGTCGCGGGCTTCGACCGTCACATTCGTCTCCATCTCCTTGCGGTCCCGGATGTAAATGATCCGCACTTTGCTTCCAACCTTGGCGTGCGTAATCCGGTCAACCAGGTCGCTGCCCGTTTTCACAGGATTACCGTCAATTTCCGTGATCACATCCCCTGGCTTCAGCCCCGCGCTCGAAGCTGGACTTCCGGACTCGACTCCTTCAATGACGATTCCATGGGAGGCGCCCAATTCCTTAAGCACGATCGGGTTTGTGCTCTGTTCTTCCTGAAAACTCACGCCGATCGAACCGCGCGTGACCTTCCCGTGCGAGATCAGGTCGTTGTAAATATTGACGGCGGTGTTCGAGGGTAGAGCAAATCCAACGCCTTGGTATCCATTGCTTTGCGTCACGATGGCCGTGTTAATCCCGATCACCTCGCCGGCCATGTCCACCAGCGGACCACCGGAATTTCCGGGATTGATGGCCGCGTCGGTTTGCAGGAACCGCTGGAACTGCCCGGCCACGCTCCCGCGGTCTTTGGCGCTGATAATTCCGGCAGTCACAGTGGCTTTGAGACCAAAGGGACTGCCAATCGCGAGGACCCAGTCACCCACTTTCATGCCATCGGAATTCCCGAGCTTCGCCACGGCAAGGTCCCGATTTACCTCGATCTTGAGCACGGCCAGGTCGGTCTCTTCATCAGTGCCGACAACCTTCGCTGTATAGCGTGTCGCATCCCCGTTCAACTGGACTTGAACCTTCGTGGCCTCATCCACAACGTGGTTGTTGGTCAGGATGTAACCCTTCTTGTCGACAATGACCCCCGATCCCAGGATTCGCTCGGCGCTGGCCCCGTTGTCGGGGAAATCGAAGAACCGATTCCAGAAATCATCAAACGGATCCTCGTAACCGCGCGGGTTCCGCGGTCTGCGGCTCGCCTTGTGGACTTGCGTCGTGGAAATGTTCACAACCGCGGGTTCCACCGACGGCACGATGGACGCAAAGACGCTTGAGAGATGGATAGGATCGGGAATTGCCAGCGGCGCCGGGTTATCCTTCCCAATGATCGCCAAGGCCTTTCCATGGCTTGGCAGTACCGTCCCGATGAGCAAACCACAGAGCAGAGTGACAAATAGTAATGCGGCTACTTCCCATCCATTTCGCCGCACGGTCCCACTGAATTCGCGAAGATTGATCCGCATAGCCGTCAACCTCCATATGCGTTTTCCCGATATTCTTTTTCCCTTCTCCCACGCGGGGCGACGCCGCCGCGATACCACACTCCCGCAGGGAGAGTGGCTCAGTGGCAGCCCGCGTCTATTTTTCGATTGCACCGCAGTCAAACGCCGGGTTTGTGGGATGCGCGGACTGCCACTGAAACCGCGCGGAAGCCGTACCGGAGCCTAAAGTGGGAAGTCCGGGAAATCCGTCGGCTGCCGCGCCTTTGGCTTATGCCGCGATCTGCTTCGACATGGGCGTGGTCCGGATTTCAATCCGGCGAGGCAGCGCCGACGCGGACACCGGTGCGGTAATTTCAAGCACACCGTTTTGATACTCGGCGGTCAGCTTCTCGGCATCCACGCCTTCGGGCAATGCGAACGTGCGCTCAAAGGCTCCGTAGGAAATCTCCTCATGCAGGAAGTTCACGTCCTTGGAGCTGCGGTTCACCTTGCGTTCACCACTGATCGTCAAGGCATTTCCCTGCGCCTGGATCTGCACTTCCTTGGGATCAATTCCAGGAAGCGAGACACGGCAGTGGTACTTCTTGCCGTCCTGATCCACATAGGACTCGACGGCGGGAGCGAATGAGGACGACGCGTTCAGATTGCGCTCGACGCTAAACGGCCACCCGCTCACCATGCGATTGAAGATCTGATCGAAATCCCGACGGAAATCGAACAGATCCTGGAACAAACTATCACGCGGAACAAGGTTGGTCATGACATACCTCCTAATCCAAAATTCTGGCCCCTCGGAAGAGGGAGCATGTTGTGGCCCGGATTTGACTCCGTCCGAGCAACCTGAGCTGCTTCGTAGCAGATTTTCTTCCTCATGTCAAGCTATTATATAAGCTGCTTATAATCAGCACGATAGGCCTGTTCTGGCGGTCTCCTGCCCGACTGGCGCGAAGAGAACAGCGGATTTTTGAATTGTCTGTCGCGAACCAGGGGGACAGACCAATTTCGAATTGCCGCCCACGGTCTTGATGCTAGCGGCTACGCGGCCAATTGAAGAAGAAATCGCCTTCGATCACCCGGAGCATTTCTTCGATGAACTGGAAAAATTCCAATGGAGAGTGCCAGAGTTGCATGCGGCTGGTCGCGAAATTTCTCGACAAGAACCTTCAAGCACACCTTTGCGGATTTCATCGCAATGAAGGAAATAGACCAAGAATCCATCGAATCTCGAATTCAGGACATCAATGCCAAGCTCTGCACGGTCGAACTCCGCCCGGTCTTGCCACTAGCCATCTGTGAAGACCCCTCTGTGCCAAGAACGAATTTGAGACCATCCGCCGCTCGTTCTCGTTACGAGTCGTGTTGGCTCATTGGCTCGGGAAGGAACCGCAATGAATTGGACAACTATCCTGACAGAAGAAGCACGAAACAATTGCATCGTGCGCACCGACCACTACGTCCAATTGGGACCCTGGCGCAAAAGGGGGATACCGCTCAGAACACGCCCGCACCTCTGGGCAAGTTGGTCGATGTGGGTGGCTATCGAGTCCATCTCTATTGCACCGGTACGGGGAGCCCTA
>Ga0209472_1002592_pt1 | contig 10165 bp, 9 predicted proteins | sample GraSoiAngelo_130_FD_185887 | JGI IMG/M metagenome (GOLD analysis project Ga0209472, IMG submission 185887) | Grasslands soil microbial communities from the Angelo Coastal Reserve, California, USA - 14_0929_02_20cm (SPAdes) (version 2) | ecosystem: Environmental > Terrestrial > Soil > Grasslands ...
TAGCGATCCAGACGAAAAGTGAAGTATTACATAGGTACCGGACACCGGAGGCTAAACGTGTTTGACGTCCTGATCGAGTCCAAGCGGAAGAAGACCACCAAGAAGTCGTTCGGCGTCGGCGTCGTCTCGCTGACGGTCCACACCGTGATCATCGCGGCGGCGGTGTACGCGACGCTCAACGCCGGTCAGACCGACAACACAGTCAAGGTGGACACCGCGATGGTGTTCATCGATCAGCAGCAGCAACAGAAGCCGCCGGAGCAGCAGCCGGTGCAGCTCGATGTGCCGCTCAAGGGCTTTCAAACGGTCGTCGCACCGGAGGTCATCCCGACCAACATCCCGCCGGTGAACTTACAGGAAAAGTTCGATCCCAAAGACTATTCGGGCACCGGCGTCGAGGGCGGCCTCGCCACCGGCATCGTGCCGACGGGGAACGAAGTGTTCATGGAGGCGATCGTCGAGGAGAAGCCGTCCGTGCTCTCGGGTCCGCAGCCCCAGTACCCCGAGCTGCTGCGGCAAGCCGGGATCCAAGGGCGGGTGATGGTTCAGGCGATCATCGACACCACCGGTCGGGCCGAGCCTCCTTCGCTCAAGGTGATTTCGAGTCCGAACCCCGGCTTCGACCAGCCGGCCAAGACCTACGTTCTCAAGGCGCTGTTCCGTCCGGCCCGGGTGCACGGGCGGGCCGTGCGCGTGCTGATCAACATTCCGATCGACTTCAAGATCACGGGCCGTTAGGCCCGCACCCTGTTCAAGGCCAAAGGAGCCTCTAGCACATGAGCCTCTCGCTCTACGATCTGTTTGTATCGATGGGCCCGTTCGCGAAGTTCATCGTCATCGTGCTCGCCGTCATGTCGATCTTCTCGTGGGCGGGTGCGTTCCAGAAGTGGTGGCAATTGTATCGCTCCCAGAAGGAAACGATGCGGTTCGCCCCCGAGTTCTCCCGCTTTTTGCAGGAAGAGCAGCTCGACGGCGCGATCAAGCTGGCGGAGAAGCAGAAGCGCAGCCACGTAGCTCGCGTGGTGGGCGAGGCGCTGTCGGAGGTGAAGCCGTTGCTGCGTGACCGCGCGACCATCACCGCCGCCGACATCAATTCGGTGGAACGGGCGGTCGAGCGTGAGATGCTCATTGTCGCGGCCGAGCTGAAGCGCGGGCTGGGCATCCTCGCGACGACGGGTGCGACGGCGCCGTTCGTCGGCCTGCTCGGCACCGTGATGGGGATCGTCAACGCCTTCACCGGCATGGCGGCGTCCGGCGGTGGCGGCTCGCTCGCTTCGGTGTCGGCCGGTATCGCGGAAGCGCTCATCACGACCGCGTTCGGCCTCATCGTCGCAATCCCCGCGGTGTGGCTCTACAACTACTTCACGACCAAGATCGACTTCCTGTCGGTCGAGATGACCTACACGTCGAAGGAGCTGATCGATTACCTGATCAAGAGCGTCGGCTCCGAGTTCGGCCGCTCGATCTTCACGAAGGAATTCCAGACGCAGAAGGCGTCACAGTCCAGTGGCCCTGTCAGTCACTAGCGCCAGCGCCAAGTCCGCGGTCAAAGGCGACATCAACGTCACGCCGCTGATCGACGTGATGCTGGTGCTGCTCATCATCTTCATGATCGTCACGCCGATCATCGCGGCGGGCTTCCAGGCCACCATCCCGCGATCCGAGAATCCGGAGAACCGGCCGGAGGGGCCTGACGAGATCCGGCTCGGCATCGACCGCGACGGCAAGTTCTTCCTCGATCTCGGCGAGGGGCCGAGGCAGGTGAAAGACGAGGACCTTCCAGGCCGGTTGGAGAACATCTATACCAACCGCACGAAGGACAAGATCCTGTTTCTCAAGGCCGATCAAAACCTCGACTTCGGCCGTGTGCAGCAGGCGATCGAGATCGCGCGCCAGGCTGGCGCGCGCGTGGTGGCTGCGATTACCGAGCAGAAACAGTCGCTCACGAAAAAGAAGGAAGGGGGCTGACCCATGGCGATGGGGTCCACCGGCTCGGGCGAGGGGCTCAGCTCCGATATCAACGTCACGCCGCTGATCGACGTGCTGCTCGTGCTCCTGATCATCTTCATGATCACGCAGCCGATGTCGCGCAAGGGGTTCGACGTGCAGGTCCCGCCCAAGCAGCAGCAGAAGACGAAGGAGAAGCCGTCCAGCCAGATCGTGTTGGAGCTAAAGGGCGACGGATCGTATGCCATCAACGGCCAGCCGTACGCGGTGAGCCAGCTCGACCAGGCGTTCCACCAGATCTACGATCCGCGTCCGGCGAAGCTGTTGTTCATCAAGGCGGCGCCGAACCGCAAGTACCTCGACGTGATGCAGGCCATGGACATCGCGCACGGCGCGGGGGTGCAGGTGATCGGGTTCACGCCGGCGGAGCAGAACAAGTAGTAGCCAGGATGGCGGGCCCCAGGGTACTGTAGGGGCGCAGCATGCTGCGCCCCTACTTTTGTGTCTTGGGGTATCTATCGTCGTGACCGCGCATCCGACTCCGCCCCCCGCCCAGCGACCGGCTCTCCCCGCACTGCGCCTGCCGCTCGGCCGGCGACGGCTGGAGCGGGGCGCCGCGATTTCCCTGGCGGTGCACGGGCTCATCATCGCAGTCCTCATTGTCCACGCACGGGAGGTGCTGCAGCGTCTCCCAGGGACGCCGGGGCACGGCGGTGGGGGAGGGAACCGGCCGGAGGTCAACTTCTTCACCCTGCCGACGACCGGACCGATGGCGGTCCAGATCCCCGCCGCGCCCGCGGTAGCCCTCGCCGATGTCCGCTCCCTGCCACAGCTGAAGCTCGATCTGCCGCCGCTCGAGATGCCGCGGGAGACGTTGCGGGTCGCGCTGCTCGGGGGCGCGGCGGCCGGCGTTTCCGGTGCGGGCCCGGGCGCGGGCGGCGGGCAGGGGGGCGGCACGGGCGGTGGGACGGGGGCGGACGCGGGGCCTGGAACGGGAGGCGAAGGCGGTTACATTTTCGTCGCCTCGCCACGGACGGCGATTCTGCCGCCGTTGGCGAAGGTCCCCGGCTCCGTGGCTGGCCGCACCTACGTCGTGAAGTTCTGGGTGGCGGCCGACGGGCGCGTCACTCGGGTCGAGGTAGACCCGCCGATCACGGACGCGGCCTACAGTCGGGAGTTCCAGCAGCGCATGATGGCATACCAGTTCTACCCGGCCCGCACACGGGACGGGCGGAACGTGGCGAGCGTCGTTCCGGTCCCTCTGCGAATCGGTAACTAGCCCGTCCGCGGGGCGGGCTCCAAGGAGTCACAACCCACTATGCTGATTGCTCTCGTCCTGGGGCTCTCCATTCTCGCCCTGGCCGTCGCCTGGGGTCTGCGAGGTTACGTGCTTCGCCAGGACAACGGCACCCCTGAGATGCGGAAGATCTCCGATGCGATCCAGGAAGGCGCCCAAGCATTCCTGCGGCGCCAATACCGCACGATCGGTCTCCTGAGCATCGCGCTCGGCGTGCTCATCTACGTGCTGTACGCGTTCTTCCGCAAACCGCACCCCGGCGAGCCCGCGGCGGTGACACTCGCGCTCACGACGACCCTCTCCTTCCTGTTCGGCGCGTTCTGCTCCGGCGTGGCGGGTCTTGTGGGGATGTACGTCGCCGTGCGCTCGAACATTCGGACCGCCAGCGCGGCGCGCTCGAGCCTCAACAAGGCGCTGCAGATCGCGCTGCGGGGCGGCGCGGTGAGCGGGCTGTTCGTGGTGGCGATGAGCCTGTTCGGCGTGGGGCTGCTGTACAGCGTGCTCGACGCCCTGCACTTCGAGCCGACCAAGATCCCCCTTATGATCGTGGGCTACGGCTTCGGGGCGTCGTTCGTGGCGCTGTTCGCGCAGCTTGGCGGCGGCATCTATACCAAGGCCGCCGACGTCGGCGCCGACCTGGTCGGGAAGGTGGAGGCGGGAATTCCCGAAGACGATCCCCGCAACCCGGCGGTGATCGCGGACCTGGTGGGCGACAACGTCGGCGATTGCGCGGGTCGCGGCGCCGACCTGTTTGAGTCCACCGCGGCCGAGAACATCGGCGCCATGATCCTCGGCGCCGGGCTCGCGGGCGCGAACCTGGGCGTGTTCAGCCCGGCGCAGGTGGTCGGGCTGATGCTGTTTCCCCTGGTGGCACGCGCGTTCGGGCTCGTCGCGTCCATCATCGGCGTCCTGGTGGTGAAAGCTCGCGAAGACGAGGACCCGATGCACGCGCTCAATCGCGGGTACATGTGGACCGCGGTGCTGGCCGCCCTCGGGTTCGCGGGGGGGACGTACTGGCTGCTCAATCCGGCGGGACACCCCGCCGCCTGGTGGCACTTCGCCCTGTGCGGCGTGATCGGGATCGCCACCTCCATCGCCTTCGTCTACATCACTCAATACTACACCGAATACCGCTATCGTCCCGTGAAATCGATCGCCGCCGCCTCCGTCACGGGTCCGGCGACGAACATCATCGCGGGGTTCGCCGTGGCGCTCGAGTGCACGGCGCTGCCCACCTTCACGATCTCGGCCGCCATCATCGCCTCCTACAGGCTCGGTGCCTCGAGCGGGCTGGCGCATGCGGGGCTGTTCGGTACGGCGGTGGCGACGATGGGGATGCTCGGCACCGCCGCGTACATCCTCGCCATGGACACCTTCGGGCCCATCACCGACAACGCCGGCGGCATCATCGAGATGTCGCACCAGCCCGAGGCGATCCGCAAGCGCACCGATCGCCTCGACGCGGTCGGCAACACGACCAAGGCGCTCACCAAGGGCTACGCCATCGGCTCGGCGGCGCTCGCGGCTTTCCTGCTCTTCTCGGCGTATCTGGACGAGGTCGCCGCCCTCGGCTCCCCGCTCCAGGCCGTCGACATCTCGAAGCCCGAGGTGTTCGTGGGCGGCCTGCTGGGCGCGATGCTGGTGTTCTGGTTCTCGGCGCTCGCGATCGGGGCGGTGACGAAGGCGGCGGTGAGCGTGATCAAGGAGGTGCGGCGCCAGTTCCAGGCGGACCCCGGCATCCTCAAGGGAACCTCGCGCCCCGATTACGGCACTGCGGTCGACATCGTGACCATCGGCGCCCTCAAGGCGATGGTGGCCCCGGGCCTGCTCGCCGTCGCGATGCCGATCGCGGTGGGGCTGTTCTTCAAGCTGTTCCACCTCGGGGCCGAGACCGTGGCCGCGTTCCTCATGGTCGGGACGATCGGCGGCATCCTGATGGCGACGCTGCTCAACAACGGCGGCGGCGCGTGGGACAACGCCAAGAAGTTCATCGAGACGGGGGAGTACGGCGGCAAGGGGAGCCCAGCCCACAAGGCGGGGGTCGTGGGCGACACCGTCGGCGATCCCTTCAAGGATACGGCGGGGCCATCACTGCACGTGCTCATCAAGCTGCTGAGCACCGTGACTCTCGTGCTGGCACCGCTGTTTGTCTAGGCAACTCTTCGCCCGCAAGCCGATCGCCGAGCTGGTCGTCGAAGGCGAGAGCCCGTACGCCCTGAAGCGCGCGCTGGGCGCCGGCGACCTCATCATGCTGGCGATCGGTGCCGTGATCGGCGCCGGGATTTTCGGGGCGATCGGCACGGCGGCGGCGGGGCAGTACGACGCCGCCGGGCATCTGGTCCGGAGCGGCGCCGGCCCCGCCCTGGTCGTCTCCTTCCTGTTCCTCGGGGTCGCGTGCGCGTTGGCGGGGCTGTGCTACGCCGAGCTCGCGGCGATGATCCCCCAAGCGGGAAGCGCCTACGCCTACTCCTATGCGACGCTGGGCGAGCTCGTCGCCTGGATCATCGGCTGGGATCTGATCCTCGAGTACGCCGTCGGCAATGTAGCCGTGGCCATCTCCTGGGGCGATTATTTCACGTCGCTGCTCCGCAGCTTCGACTTCCAGCTGCCCGTCTGGCTCACGACGGGATACCGCACGGCGCTGCTCTCCCCCGATCCTGCCCTGCATGGCCTGCTCCAGGGCGCGCCCCACGTGGCCGACATCCCGATCCTCGTGAACTTGCCCGCCTTCGTGATCGTCATGTTGATCACCTGGCTCCTCATGCTGGGCGTGCGTGAGAGCGCCACGGCCAACAACATCATGGTGACGATCAAGCTGCTGGTGCTCGGGCTGTTCGTCATCGCCGGGCTCACGCATCTCCGTTCGGCGAACCTGCACCCGTTCGCGCCGAACGGCTTCCGCGGCATTCATCAGGGGGCGGCGATCGTCTTCTTCGCCTACATCGGGTTCGACGCGATCTCGACCGCCGCCGAGGAGACGAAGAATCCGCAGCGTAACCTCCCGATCGGGATCCTGGGCGGCCTCGCCATCTGCACCCTGATCTACATGATCGTGGGCGCTGTGTTGACGGGGATGGTGCCCTACACGGAGCTCGGCGTGGCAGACCCGCTCGCCAAGGCCCTGAACAGTGCGGGGTTCACGACCGTCGGCTGGATCGTAGCGCTCGGCGCGATCATCTCGATGTCGGCGGTCCTGCTCGTGTTCCAGTACGGGCAGCCGCGGATTTTCTTCGCGATGGGGCGCGACGGGCTGCTGCCGCCGTGGGCCGCCAAGGTCCACGCCAAAACCCGCGTGCCGCACATCACGACGCTGATCACGGGCATTTTCGTGGGGCTGTGGTCGCTGATCGGGGACGCAGGCGAGACGTATAACCTCACCAACATCGGCACGCTGTTCGCGTTCGTCCTCGTGTGCGTCGGCGTGCTGGTGCTGCGCTACACGGACCGCGCCCGCCCGCGGCCGTTCCGAGTGCCGTTCGTGTGGATCGTCGCGCTTACCGGTGCGGCGTTGTGCCTCCTCGTGATGGTCGGACTACCGCTGGAGACTTGGGTGCGCTTCACCGTCTGGCTGATCCTCGGTCTCGGGTTGTACGTCTTCTACGGCTATCGTCACAGCCGGCTGCACCCGGCGGCCCAGTCAGCGCCGTGAAGCTCCACACCAAGATCGTGCTGGGTCTCGTGCTCGGCGCCGCCGGCGGCGTGGCCGCGAACACGCTCGCACCGGGGGCGGCATGGGTGCGCTGGACCGGCGACAACGTCGCCGGACCGGTGGGGCAGGTGTTCCTCCGCATGCTGCTCATGACCGTGATTCCGCTCGTCTTCACCTCGATCACGCTGGGCGTCGCGGGAATCGGCGACATCCGCAAGGTCGGGCGCGTTGGGATCCGGACGATCGTGTACTTCCTGCTCTCCACGGCGCTGTCGGCCGCGATCGGGCTCGCCCTCGTCAACGTCTTCCAGCCCGGCGCCGGCCTCGCGCCCGACGTGCGCGAGCAGCTGATGACGACGTACCGCGCGCAGGCGCAGGGGCTGCAAGCCGCAGGCTCGACGCGGTTCGGCATCGAGACGTTCGTCAACATGGTGCCGCGCAACCCGATCCAGGCGGCGGCGGGGATGGACTTGTTGGGCATCATCTTCTTCTCGCTCGTCTTCGGCGCCGCGCTCACGCTGATCCCGGAAGAGAAGGCGCGGCCGTTGCTCCGGGTACTCGACGCCGTCGGCGAAGCGGTCGTGAAGATCATCGACCTCGCGATGAAGCTCGCCCCCTACGGCGTGTTCGGGCTCATTTTCTTTACCACCTCGCGGTTCGGGTGGGGGCTGCTGCGGCAGCTGGGGCTGTATGTCGTCATCGTGCTGGCCGGCTTGGTGATCCACGGGAGTGTGAGCCTGTCGATCCTCGTCCGGGTGTTCGGCGGGCTCAAGGCACGGGTGTTCTGGAGCCGTATCCGGGCGAGCATCATCACCGCCTTCTCAACCAGTTCGAGCAACGCCACCCTCCCCACCAACATCGCCGTCGCCGAGGAAGAGCTGAAGATCCCGCCCACGATCGCCGGCTTCGTGCTGCCCCTGGGCTCGACGATGTGCATGAACGGCACGGCTCTCTACGAAGGCGTGACCGTGCTGTTCCTCGCGCAGGTATTCGGCGTGTCGCTCGACCTCGGGAGCCAGATCGTCGTGCTCGTGCTGAGCGTCATTACCGCGGTGGGCGCCGCCGGCGTGCCTGGCGGCTCGCTGCCGCTCTTGATGGTGGTGCTCGCGACGGTAGGCGTTCCGGCGGAAGGCATCGCGATCATCCTCGGCGTCGACCGAATCCTCGACATGTGCCGCACGACGGTGAACGTCTGCGGAGACTTGACGGCCGCGGTGTATGTGGCCAGAACCGAGAGCGGGTGGGATCCGCGTGTCGTCAACGGTGCGGTGCGCCTGGCCCCGGCGGTCTGATTCCCGCTGGGCCGCCAGTTGTAACGCGCCGAGGGCCAAATCCACGGGGTTCGACACCAGCCGGGCGCGCTTCGATTCCGCGGCGAGCCGGTGTCGGAATGCGTCGGCGAGGGGGGAATGGGCGTGCAGCAGGCCCCCGGCAGTCGCGACCGCGACAGGTCCCGTCCCCGGGTAATATCGCTCGAGGACGATCACCAGGGCGACGAGCTCCCGCGCCGCGTCGTCCACCGCACGCTGGGCCACGACTTCCCCGTCGCGCGCCGCGTTGAGAACGTGCGGCGCTAGCGCCGCTACCTGCGCCGGCGTCGCCGTCGCCGTCCAGCGCATCAGATCGTCGAACGTCTGGAGGCCGAGCGCGCCGAGCAGGCGGGCGAGCAGCGTCGAACCTTCGCCGCGCCCGTCCTGGGCGCGCGCCGCGCCGTCGAGGGCTCGCCGCCCCAGCCAGTACCCGCCGCCCTCGTCGCCCAGCTGCCATCCGTAGCCGCCCACCCGGTGTACTTGCCCCCCCGGGTCACGCGCGTATGCGATCGAGCCGGTGCCGGCGTTGACGAGGATTCCGGTTCCGTCCGGAAACGCGGTGGAGAGCGCGACCTCCCCGTCGGCCATGACGCGCACATGCCGAGCCAGCCCCCCGTGGATGAGCGCGGCCGCAAGCTCCGCCTGCTCCTGCGCGCGACCCGCACCCGCCGCGGCCACGACCGCGCGCTCGGTGGGGAGGTCGATCCTCGCCTGCGTCGCGGCGCGGCGCGCGGTCTCTCCGAGCACCGCGGCCGACGCGGCCGCGCCGCCCGGCTTCATCGAGGCGGGTGGGCCATCGGCGCGGCCCAGGATCGTGAGGTCGGCAGTGCCGATGACGACCGTCGAGTGCGACCCGCCAGCGTCCGCTCCCAGGAAAACGTCGGACGGTCGGACAGTCGGACCGTCGGACGGGAAGGCGTGGTCAGGGGAAATCACGGTCCGACTGTCCGACGGTCCGACTGTCCGACCAACGACGTCAGCATCCCCGCCGCCACCGTCACTCCCGTCCCCAGCGGCACGTACCACGGCCACGCGAGACCAGGGAGCAGATGCCAGGGGAAACCGGGGATCACGCTGCCGAGCACGACCGGCGTCATCGCGACCACGCTCACGATGATTGCAGTGATCACGTCGATTTGCCGCGCCCGCGGCCACAGGCCTCCGAGCACGTAGGTTCCCAGCAGGCTCCCGTAGGTCACGGACGCGATGCTGAGCGCCAGCTGCACCACGGGGGTATTCTGGTTCCGGAACGCCATTGCTCCGGCCACGAGCACGGCGGTCCACAGCAACGTGAGCCAGCGGCCCACCCACAGAAGATGCCCTGGGTCTTGGCGGCCCGTCAGGGGCGCGTAGAAGTCGTGGGTGGAGGCGGAGGCGAGCGAATTGACCGCCGATGCGTGACTGCTCATCGCCGCAGCCAGGATTCCTGCTAAGACCAGCCCGGCGAGCCCCTCGGGAAGTTGAGTCTTGACGAAGGTCGGATAGATCGCATCACTGCGTTGTTGGGCGATATCAGCGCCGGCCAGCCACAGGCTCGTGCCCACCAGCAGGAACAGTGCGAATTGCCCGATGATGAGCACTCCTGACCCGATGAGGGCCCGCTGCGCGTCCTTGAGGCCTCTGGCGGCGAGCAGCCGCTGGACGATGAGATGGTCCGTGCCGTGCGAGGCGCCGGCGAGCAGCGCCCCGCCCAGCAGGCCACCCCAGAACGTGTACAGGAGCGTGAAGGAGGGCCGAAAGTCGAGCGTCACAAGCTTCCCGGCGTCCCAAGCGCGCCCGAACGCGCCCACGCCTCCCGCGAGATGGGTCGCGACGATGAGCGTCGCGATGCCACCGAGCAGATATACGCCGAGCTGGATCACATCCACCCATACGACCGCCCGCAGACCGCCGACCCAAGTGTAGATGAGCGTCACGACCCCGATGGCGAGGATCCCGGCGGCGAGGTTCCAGCGGGTGATG
>Ga0209472_1002597_pt1 | contig 10153 bp, 8 predicted proteins | sample GraSoiAngelo_130_FD_185887 | JGI IMG/M metagenome (GOLD analysis project Ga0209472, IMG submission 185887) | Grasslands soil microbial communities from the Angelo Coastal Reserve, California, USA - 14_0929_02_20cm (SPAdes) (version 2) | ecosystem: Environmental > Terrestrial > Soil > Grasslands ...
GGTGCAGCACGAACTGGGCGACGAGTCCACGATCGGCGCGCTCGTCACCGACCGCGAGCTGGAAGGCAGCTACGCGCGGGTGGTTTCACTCGATACCCGCCTCAAGCTCGGCCGCACCTGGGCGGCGACCGGGCAGGTGATGCGCAGCGACATCCGGGAGGACGCGACGGAGAGCGCGGGGAGCGGCGTGTTGATCGACCTCGAGCGCGACGGCCGCTCCCTCGACTACTCGGGCACTTTCCTGGCTCTGGACCCCAGCTTCGCCGCACCGCTCGGTTTCGTGGAGCGGACCGGCATGCGGCAGACGGAGCACAAGTGGAAGTACCGCGTTCGACCGCGCGGCAAGGCTGTGCTGAGCTACGGTCCGGAAGTGAAGGTCTTCTACGTGTGGGCCCCCGACGGCCGCCAGCTTGACCGCGAGTTCAAAGCCCAATTCCAGGTGGAGCTGGTAGGGCAAACGCAGCTCCAACTCAAGCGGACCGAGTTGCTCGAGCGATTCGAGGACGCGCCATTCCGCCCATACAAGAACGAGGCGTCGTTCTCGACCGAGTGGCTCAAATGGCTGGCGATCGACGCCACCTACGCCTGGGGCGGCGACGTGAATCACGACCCCGCGTCGGGTCTCGCGCCGTTCCTCGGGCGCGCAACCGAAGCCGACCTGCAGCTCACCGTGCGGCCCACGCCCGGGCTCCGCGTGGATCAAGCGGCGATCGAGAGCCGGCTCGACACGTGGTCGGGCGCGCCCGTCTTCACCGAGCGGCAGCTCCGCACCAAGATCAACTACCAGTTCAGCCGGTTCCTGTCGCTCCGCGCCATCGTGGACTACAAGGCCGAGTTCGGCGACACGACGCTCGCGGACATCGAGGACAAGCGGAAGTGGGGGGCCGATCTGCTCCTCACCTATTTGGTGAATCCGGGGACGGCGTTCTTCGTCGGCTACACCGATCGCTATGAGAACCTCGCGATCGGCCCGGGGTCGCCGCCGTCGTTGTTCCGCAGCCGCTCGCCCGATCTGTCGGTGGGGCGGCAGGTGTTCGTGAAGCTCAGCTACCTGTGGCGCTTTTAGGCGCGGGCGGAGCCGTGCCCGTGAACAGACGCCGGAGGAAAGGGGACGCCGACACATCGCCGGACGCCGGCGACGTGCCGAAGATCGTGGAGACGCTCGAGCTTGCGCTGCACGCCCTTTCCGCATCGGCGGCCACGCCCGGGGAGTTGGCCGAGATCCGGAGGCTGCTCGACGGGATGCGCGCGTCGCCGGCGTTGCGCGCCGACCCAGTCACGCCCACGCGGTCACACCTGCCGCCGCTCTCCGAACGTGAGCCCCCTCTCCCGCGGATCGCTACGTACTCACAAGGGATGCACGGGTTCGGACACATTCGCCGCAACGCCACGATCGCGCACGCGTTGCGCGGCGCGGGCACGCAGGCGGTGATCCTCATGATTGCCGAAGCGTGGCAGGCCGGCGCCATCCCGATGCCGGAAGGCGTGGACTGCGTGACGCTGCCGGGCCTGCGCAAAGAGGCCGATGGCGTCTTGAATGCCCGTTTCCTGGACGTCTCCGACCAGGAGTTGATCAAGCTGCGGAGCAAGGTGATTCGGAAAGCGATCAAGACCTTCCAGCCCGACGTGTTTCTGGTGGACTACCTGCCGCTCGGCGCCGGGCGGGAGCTTGTCCGGACGCTCGAACATGTCCGCAAGCACGGGCGGACGCGCTGTGTGCTGGGACTGCGCGAAGTGCTGCAGGACCCTGAGACGGTGCGCCGCACCTGGTCGGCCGACGGCACCCTGGACGCCATGCGGGACTACTACGACGCCATCTGGATCTACGGGGACCCCAGCGTCTTCGATCCGGTCCGCGAGTACGGCGTGTTCGACGGCGTGGCGAGCAAGGTGCGCTACACCGGCTACCTGGACCAGCGGCCGCGCCTCGAGTTTGCCGGGACGCAGGCTGCTCAAGTGCTGGCGAACCTGCCGCCCGGGGGGCTCGCGCTCTGTGTGGTGGGCGGTGGCGTGGACGGCCATGCCTTGGCCGAGGCATTCGTCGAGGCCGAGCTGCCCCCCGGTACCTCGGGCCTGGTCGTGACCGGGCCATACATGCCGGTGGAGCAGCGACAGCGTCTGGTGCAACGCGCGCAGGAGCACCCGCGCTGCGACGTGCTCGAATTCGTCCCCGATCCGGTGCCGCTCCTCGATCGGGCCGACCGGATCATCGCCATGGGTGGGTACAACACCATCTGCGAGGTGCTGTCGTTCGAGAAGCACGCGCTCATCGTGCCGCGTGTGCACCCCGAGCCCGAGCAATGGATTCGCGCGCAGCGCCTGCGGGACTTGGGCCTGGTCGACGTGCTGCACCCCGACGACTTGAGCCCACGGGCGCTGAGCGAGTGGTTGGCCCGCGATCTCGGCGCGCCACCGGCCAGCCGCAGCCGTGTCGACGTGGGCGGGCTCACCCGCATCCCGGGTCTGCTGGCGGAGCTGTTGGGCGTTCCGCTCGCCGCGACGGTGGTGAGATGACGGCGGCCGCCGCCCCAACCGTCCGGAGCCGCACGCTCCTGATGTACGCCCAGGATCACAGGGGTCTCGGGCACATCAATCGGACGCTGATCATTGCCCGGCACCTGCTGCCGGCGCACCCGAACGCCGTGGCGTACATCGCCACCGAGTCGCCCATCGCCAGCACCTTCACCCTGCCAGAGCGCTGCGATTACATCAAGCTGCCGGGCCGCATCGTCCCTGCAGCGACGCAGCAGACCGAGGAGGACGAAGCGGTGTCGCGGGAGCGCTTCGCGCAGATTCGCGGGACGCTCCTGCGCGACGCGGCGTTGGGGCTCGCTCCCGATCTCGTGCTGGTGGATCACGAACCGCTGGGCAAGGCGGGTGAGTTCCGCGAAGGGCTGTACGCGCTCAAAGCTGAGCACCCGGGCACCCGGTTCGTCTTCGGCCTCCGCGACATCATGGACGATCAGGCCGCGATCCGTGCACTCTGGCGGGACCTGGGCGTCTACGACGCGTTCGAGGATCTGTATGACGGCATCGCCGTCTACGGCTCCCCTGTCCTGTACGACGTCGCCGACGCCTACGCCATTCCGGCGTCTGTTCGTGGCAAGCTGCACTATTGCGGGCCGATCGTGCGCGATCTGCCCGCCGTCGATCCGCGCGGGTTGCGGCGGCGTCACGGGCTCCCGGCGCGGGGACGCCTTCTCGTCGCCACGGTCGGCAGCGGCAGTGACGGGTATCCGGTGCTGGACGGGGTGCTGGCGGCCCTCGAGCACCTGCGAGAGGACCTCTACGCGGTTCTCGTGACGGGACCCTACATGCCGGCCGACCAGCGGGCGAACCTGCAGGCGCGAGCCACCGCCTCGTGGCGGGTGGTGCCGCAGGCCGACAACCTCGAGCTCATGGCTGCGGCCGACGTCGTCGTTGGCATGGGGGGCTACAACAGCGTGTACGAGGCCCTGCGTGTGGCGCGCCCGCTGGTCATCGTGCCGCGGGCGACGCACAAAGTCGAGCAGCGCATCCGGGCCGAGGCGGTGGCCGCCCACCGCCTGGCTCGCTGGGTTGCGCCCGCGACGCTGAGCGAGGCGACCCTCGGCGCCGCGCTCAAGTGGGCGCTGCAGCAGGACCCGGACGCGCACGCGCGGCGGGTGCGCCAGGTCATCCCGTCGTTCGACGGGGCCGCCCGGCTCACCGCGTACCTCTCGCGCTGGCTCGGCGGCGACTGATGCGCATCCGCTTCAAACCCACGCCCGCGCAACGCGCCGCGGTGCGCGCCCAGTTGGCGCGTCTCGAGCAGCCGGGGCCGGCGCTCGAGGTTCTCGGGCCCACGCTGCCGGCGGACTTCCAGCCCGCCGGGGCGGCCTGCACGCTGCTAAGCGCGCATGCCGATCGCTTCGTCCTCCGAGTCCTGGCGCGCTCGCACACCGGGCAGGAGCAGGCCTACGCCGTGAAGGTGTATGCGGACGATTTCGGAGAGCACGTGTGGGCGCATTCGCAGGCTCTGGCGAGCCGGTTGCAGCCGAACCACGACGGACCGTGCCTGCCGTTGCGGTACGTGTCGAGCGAGCGCGCGCTGGTATTCCCCTGGGTGGATGGAGCGTTCTTGTCCGAGATCGTTGACGATCGCAAGCTGGAGCTCCTGCGTCGGGCGGCCCGGTTGGCCGCGACCCTGCACCGCTTGCCCGTCGTTCCGGAGCCGGTCACGACGGCCCAGATGTTCGTCGCCGAGACCCAGGGGCGGTGCGACCGTCTGCGGCACCGCTGGCCCGAGACGGCCGCGATCATCGAGCCGCTCCTGGCGGCCATCCAGGACGCCGCGACCCTGCTCGATCCGGCCGAGCCCGCCCCGGTCCACGGCGACCTGGCGGCGGGGCAGTTCCTCTGGACGGGCGATCGCCTCGTCTTGCTCGACCTGGATATGTTCGGATACACCGACCCGGCGTACGACGCCGGCCATTTTCTGGCGCAGCTCGAGCGACGGTCCTTGTGGGATCGCACACTGCCGGCGCACGCGGACGACTGGGTCGCCTGCTTCCGGGACGCCTACCTGAGCGCGATGCCCCAGGTATCCCCCCGGAACGTGTCGTTTTACCAGGGCCTCACGCTCGTGCGCAAGATCTACACGATCTATCGCAAGCAGACGGCCGACCGGGCGCGGCTCGCGCCTCAGCTCGCCGCGCGGGCGCGGGCGGCACTCGAGGACGCGGTGCCCTCGGGGCAACCCCGATGAACCCGCCGCCCACTTCACTGAGTGCTGTGGACGTCGGCGGCGCCCTGGCTGCGGCGCTCCGCGCGGTTCACGGCGCCGACGGGACGGTCGAGATCTGGAGCGCGCACCCCCTCTCGAAGCGCGGGAAACACCGCGTGGTGCGGTACGACGTCCAGGGCCGCATGCCCGGTGACGCTGAGGTACACCACCAGTGGGTGGGGAAATTCTACGAGCGCGACGAGGACGCCTGCGGCGTCGTGAGGATACTCCGCGAGCTGGCCGCCTCCGGGTGCGGAGCCCGCGGCGGCTTCGTGGTTCCGAGCGTGCTCGCCTATCACGCCGCGCAGCGCCTGCTGCTCCTGAGCCACGAGGCGGGCGAGTCGGTCGTCAAGGCGATCGGGGCAGAGGGCGCGCACGTGCTGGCCGCGATGGGACGCGCGCTGGCCGCCCTGCATGCCGCTCCCGTTACGCCGGTCGGGACGACGGGTCCGGCCGGTGTGCTCGCCGACCTGCAAGGAAGGATCGCGGAGCTGCGCAGCCGGTTTCGCGCGGAGGCGGCGTCATTGCAGGACTGGCGCGTCCAGCTCGAGCGCGAGGCACCGCCGCCGCCGACCACGCTGTCGTTTCTGCACGGCGACCTCGGCCTGGTGCAGCTGCGGTGGAGGGCGGGCACCATCGTCGTCCTCGACTTCGACGATTGCACGCGCGGTGATCCGGCTCTGGACCTCGGCAATCTGCTGACACAGCTGCGTCGGCTCACCCTGCGCAAGCCTGGCAAGCTGCCGGACTTCGCCGCCGCGCGCACCACGATCCTCGATGCTTACCGGTGCTGGTCCCCCGACGATCCAGGTCTGCTGGAGCGGGTCGCCTGGTACGAGCAGATCGCGCTCCTGCGGAAGATCCATTCTCTGACCTTCGACCGGACTCGCCATCCGGAGGCCGAGGCGATCCGGCAGCGGCAGGCCGAGGCGATCCACCTGCTAGCGAGCGTGCTCTAGCCATGCGACAGCGGAAACGCACGCGGTTTCGCCAGATCTTCTGGGCCCACCTGCGACGGGTCAAAGGGCGTCTGCTCCTGGCGGCCGTGTGCACCGTGGGCGTTGCGGCCACCGAGCTACTGAAGCCGTGGCCCCTCAAGATCATCATCGATCACGGCATCCTGCAGAAGCCAGAGCGGCATCTCTTGCCCTTTATCCGGGATCTTCTTCCGAGCGGCCAAGTCCCCCTTCTCGTGGTAGCGTCCTGCGCGATCATAGTGATCGCGGTATGTGGTGGGTTGCTCTCGTACGTCCAGATCTTCATCACCTCGTCCATCGGCTACACCACGGTGTACGCCCTCCGCCGGGAGTTGTTCGCGCACTTGCAGCGACTGTCGCTGTCCTTCCATAACCAAGCGCGGTCGGGGGACCTGCTGACCAGAATCGGAGCGGACACGAATACCCTCAAAGACGTGTTCGCGGACTCGATCCTCAAATTCTCCGCGCAGCTGCTGACCGTGATCGGGATGTTCGCGATCATGTTCGCCATGAATTGGAAGATCGGCTTAATCGCCCTGGGGACCCTGCCGTTCCTGGGTTACAGTCTGCTGCATCTCTATCGCAAGACGAAGGCCTCCGCCAAGAAGCAGAAGCGGCAGGAGGGTCAGGTGGCGTCGCGCATGAGCGAGGTACTGTCGGCGATACCGCTGGTGCAGGCCTTCGCCCGAGAGCATCCGTATCGCCCGCCTGGAGGCCGCGGCAACCCGGTCATCGGAAATCATCACCGCGCTGGGGACCGCGGCGGCGGTGCTGTTCGGGGCGCTGCAGGTCGTGAACGGGAGGATGCTGCCCGGCGAGCTTGTGCTCGTCGTCGCGTACCTCACCAACATGTATAAGCCTCTCAAGAGTCTGGCCAAGCTCTCAACCGACTTCTCCAAGGCCATGGCCAGCGCGGACCGGCTGTCCGAAGTCCTGGACATCGAGCCCGAGATCCAGGATCGCCCCGATGCCATCGAGGCGGCCGCGTTCCGCGGAGAGATCGTGTTCCGGAACGTGTCCTTCGATTACGGCGACGGCCGGGACGTGCTGCGGAATGTCTCGTTTGTCGTGTCACCGGGGCAGCGGCTGGCCCTGGTGGGTGCGTCGGGGGCGGGGAAGTCCACCATCGTCAGCCTGATCTTGCGTCTCTACGAACCGCAGGAGGGGGTCATTCTCGTCGACGGGGTCGACATCCGGCACTATCGGCGGGAGTCCCTGCGCCGCCAGATCGGGCTCGTGCTCCAGCAATCGATTCTGTTCGGAGCCACGATTCGCGAGAACATTGCCTATGGCCGACCCGACGCGGACCTGGAGCAGATCATCGCGGCGGCCAAAGCGGCGAACGCCGACGAGTTCATCCGGGAGCTGGAGGACGGATATGACGCCGTCATCGGCGAGCGGGGCGCGACGCTCTCCGGCGGGCAGCGCCAGCGGATCGCGATTGCGCGCGCGCTCATTCGCAACGCCCCCATCCTGATTCTGGATGAGCCGATGACGGGCCTCGACGCCGAGAGCGAAGCGAACGTGCGCGAGGCACTCGATCGGCTCATGGCCGGCAAGACCTGTCTCATGATCACCCACGACCTGCCAGCGATTGCGGACGCCGATGTCGTCCTCGTGCTCGAGGAAGGCCGGATCCTCGGCCGCGGCACGCACACCGAGCTGCTGGCCGGGAACGCGCGGTACCGGCAGCTGTACACGCTCGATCGCCAGCAGCCCGCCGCGACCCTCGCGCCCTGATACAGGAGCCCGTACCCGTGCGAAAACAGGCGCTTCCGGCGGCGGTTTGCATGGACGGGTTCCCTCGGGACCCGGATTTCCCGCAGCTCGAGACGGCTAGCGATCCGCAGCTCATGCTCCAGGTGTTTCGCCAACATCTAAAGGCGGTCTCGGGGAAGGCCTACCGCATCGAGGAGTGCGTCCCGTTCCGGTTCCGGTGCCGCCAGTCCACGTCGCGCTGCGTCTTGCAATACACGCTCCGCGTCGTCGATCCGAGCAGCGGTCGCAGCTGGGACCAGTGGGTGACCGGCCTAGTGTACGCCGCGGCCGGCGAGGCCGAGCGGCTGTGGCGAGAGCTGCGGGCCGCGGATCCACGCCGGCAGATTCCGGAGCAGTGGCTCGCGTTCGAGCCGGTGGACTTCATCCCCGAGCTGCAGATGCTGGTGCAGGTCTTTCCCTTTGACCGCAAACTCCCGAATCTGCGCCTCGTGCTGGACGGCGCCGTGCACCAGCTCGAGCCACTGCTACTCGCTGATCTGGACCCCGGCCGCTGGCGCGCCGAGGTACGGACGATCGAGCCGATGCGCTACCGCACGGAGCTCGGCGCCGCGCTCCGGTACACGCTACAGGTGCGCGAGCGGCTGACGGGGAAGGGCGAGACCCGCCGCTCGTACCTCAAGGTGTATCGCAACGAGCGTGGGGCGCAGACGTTCCGCCTGTTGCAGGCGCTGACCGACAAAGCGGGACGTGGAGCGAGCCCGTACGGCGTCGTGCGACCCATCGCCTATGTGCCCGAGCTGCGCACCCTGGCATTAGACGAGGCTCGGGGCACGGCGCTGCAGCAGATCCTGCTGCGCGGGGACGACTGGTCGGCGGCCCTGCGCGCGGTGGCCAGGGCCGTGGCGGCCTTCAATCAAGCGGACCTGCCGCTGACCGAGCGCCAGTCTCTAGCCGACCAGCTCGCCGACGTGAACCGCGCGGCGAGTCTCGTGCAATGGGCCTGTCCGGAGCTGCGAGCGCAGGTCGAGGCGCTCGCCGCGGCGGTCGGGGCCGGTCTCACGGACGTGCCGCCGGCCCCCATCCATCGGGACTTGAAGACTGACCACATCTTCGTATCGGTCGACCGGGTGTGCTTCATCGATCTCGACTCGGTCGTCCTCGGCGACCCCGTCAGGGACCCCGCCCACCTCGTCGCGCACATCACGGCCCGGGTCGGTCTGGACGCGCTGCCGGCGGACGAGGCGCGGCATGCTGCGGATGTATTCGCCGACGAATACTTCGCGCACGTCCCAGCGGGGTGGCGCCACCAATTCCCCCTGCATTGCGCCGGCGCACTCATCGAGGTTGCGGGCGGCATCTTCAAGCGGCAGGAGCCGCACTGGCCCGAGAAGGTCGCGGCCGCCGTCGCCGAGGCGCACCGCAGGGCGTCCGGGACGCTCTGATGAACCCCACCACCGATCTGCCCGACGACGCGGCATTACCGGGGATCGTGGCGATGCGCGCGCTCGGCGTGAGCCGGGCGTTGGGCCTGGCGCGCGCGCTCCTGGCCCTGGGGCTCGAGGATGCTCCCGTCGCCATGAATCTGGTCGGTTACTCGCCGGGCTCCCGCGCCACACTCGAGGTTCGCGTGGGGCAACGTCGCCTCGCAGTGAAGGCGTATGCCGAGGATCCTACGCCGGAAGCGGTCCTCTACCAGGCCCTCGCCGCCGCCGGCCTCTCGGGCGACTCCGGAGTCCGAGTGCCGCCGCTGCTCGCCTGGGACCGCGACCTGCGGGTCCTCGTGATCGGCTGGCTGGAGGGGCCCCCGGCGTACGATCTGGTCAAACAGGGACAGGGCCAGCGCGCCGGCGAGCTGGCCGCGCAGTGGCTGCGCTGTGCCGCGTCACTCCCGGTCCGGTTGGGGCCGCCCTTGGGCGCGGCCCGCATGCTGAACCGCGCCCGTGAATGGGTCTCGTTGCTGCGCGAAGCGGACCGGACGCTGGGAGACGCGGCCACGCGGCTCGCCGCGAGCCTGGCGCAAGTGCAGCCGCGGGAGGACACGCCACGGCTCGTCCATGGCACTTTCTATGCACGCCACGTGCTCGACCTCGGGGACGGCCCGGGCGTCATCGACTGGCAGCGCTTCGGGCAGGGGCCGCTGGAGCTCGATGCCGGGATGTTTCTCGCGACCGTCTGGCGTCTCGGCCTGGACCACGAGGCGCTGGCCGGCGAGGCGACGTGCGCCCTGAGGGCGCTACTCGAGGGGACGCGCGATGTGCTGGACGAGCGCGCGCTCGCCTGGCACCAGGCCGCGGCCCTGCTGCGCCTCGCCAGCAAGGTTTACGTGGTGAAGCGGCGGAAGACTGACTGGCTGGCGCGGGCACACGCGCAACTGGCGGAGGCGGCACGCCTGGCCGAGGAGGCGCGGCCGGCCGAGTCGGTGAAGCGCGCCAAGCCGCGGGTCTTCAAGCTAAGGGCGCTCGAACTCGTGCTCCAAGCCCTGTCCACGAGGCCGGCAACGCCGGAGGAGCTGGACCAGATCCGCAAGTTGCTCGAAGAAGCCGACTAGAGCTCGCCGAGCTTCGCCAGGGCACGCGCCGCCTTGCGCTGCACGTCGGAGTCTCGGTCCCGACGCGCGATCTCGCGCAGGACCGGCACGGCGGTGGCCCGCGGCGCTTCGTCGCGGATGCTCTCGACCGCCTCGCGCCGCACGTCCGGGTTCGGGTGGGTGCGG
>Ga0209472_1002599_pt1 | contig 10151 bp, 7 predicted proteins | sample GraSoiAngelo_130_FD_185887 | JGI IMG/M metagenome (GOLD analysis project Ga0209472, IMG submission 185887) | Grasslands soil microbial communities from the Angelo Coastal Reserve, California, USA - 14_0929_02_20cm (SPAdes) (version 2) | ecosystem: Environmental > Terrestrial > Soil > Grasslands ...
AGCGCCGCCTGGATATTCGGCCAGATGCCGCGGATTGTGTCGAGATCGCCAGTGCGCGTGTAATAGGCGCCCGCGAGCATGACGAAGAGCGGCGTCGCATCGACGCTGCCGTAATAGCGCGCGAACGGCACTTCGCCGAGCCGCGCCATCTCGCCCTGCCGCATCTCGTGCAGGATCTTTCCCGGCTCAGCATCACGCTCGGGATCGATTTCGGTCGCTTGCTCGGCCGCGAGAAACGAGAGCACGCCTTTCGCGATCGTCGGGTCGGTCCACAACGTCAACAGCGCGGTAATGATGCCGTCACGGCCGAACACCGTGCTGTACCAGGGGATGCCCGCATACGGGTACGGTCCGTGCGGCGTGTCGGTCATCAGCATGTAGAGATCCGCGACCGAGCGGCGCACCAGCTCGTTGAAGACCGCGTTCGATCCTTCGAGGCTGGCGGCACGCCCGCTTGCCTGCCGCAACGCGTGCCGCGCCGCGCGCAACGCGCCGTAATAGCGCCGCACCCCCCATTTTTCCTTGCTCGGCGCGCCGCAATCGACGCGCAGCACGATGCGTGTTCCCTCACCGCCTTTCAGCTTCAGAATAAATTGCGCGCTACTCGTATCAAGGCGCGCAGGCGGCGGCTCGAACCGCAGATGCGTGTCGCGCTCGACGCCGTCGAGCCCCCAATAGCGCAGCACCACCGCCTCGTCCGATAGGCGCTCGGCGGAGCGCCGCCCGCGCTTTGCGCGGTGCTGGCCGCGTACCTCGAACACGTCGACAAAATCGGCGGCAAATCGCAGGCTCAGCGTGATGGCATGCGGTTCGACATCGAAATTGCGCACGAGCACCAGCTCGTTGTAGGCGTTTTCCCAGACGAACTGCCGCCGGTTGATGTAGATCAGCTCGCGGTGCAGCGCCGCGCCATCCGCGTCAACCATATCTGGATTGGCCAGATCGACGGTCAACAGCGCATTGTCCTCTCCGGGATCGGCGCTCAGGAGCAGCGGCCGGTCACCGTTCAAGCGCAGCTCCAGCTGCGATAAATGGCGGGTGTCCCGGTGATAGAGCCCGTCGGGGCTGCCGCTCTCGCCAAGGATGTCGCCAAACTGGTTGAGCACGGCGAAGGTGTCATCGTGCTTCAGGACGCGCGTGCGCGGCTCGCGAAAAGCGCCGGTTGCCTCGATCCGGAATTGGGATTCGCCTTCGCTGGTTTGGATCGTCGCTACGGCCATGATGCAGCTCCTGTGCCGACTTCGCTCAGTCGAGGGCCTGGATCACCAGGGGGAGATTAGAGTTCAGCGGCTTGGGTCTAGCCGCAGAAGCACCACCGCGCAGCACGAAACTTACGTGTGCCTTCGCCCAATGCGCCGCCGGCCAGCGCACCGTTCTCGCGCATGTAGGCCTTTCTAGAAGCTGGGCTTCAAAACAGACCGGCCAGACCCAAGCGCCACAAGGTGGCTCGCTTTGCCGCCAGCGACGACTATGAGCCGTTGCGACGCCTACCGGCAACCCCGCGCTTCTCGTTCGAGCCGGTTGACTGCATGCCACGCGTTTGCGCCCCGACTCGCAGTTCCGGGAGCTCTCGCGCGGCGGCGAGCGCTTGCCTGTGAATCTGGTCAGTGCTTGTGACGTATCGACGCGATCGGGGCGTGAACGATGACCGGCAACGGGTGTTGTTCAACGAGTTGCCCCTCAAAGGACCGGGCGGAACATCCATGAAGATCGCACAAGTCGCGCCCCTTATGGAGGCGGTGCCGCCCAAGTTGTATGGCGGCAGCGAGCGCATCGTTGCCCATCTCTGCAATGAGCTGAGCGCGCTTGGGCATGACGTTACGCTGTTCGCGAGCGGCGACAGCACCGTCGCTTGCCGGGTCGCGGCGGTCTGGCCAAAGGCTCTACGGCTAGACACCTCGATCTCGGATTATCTGGCGCCGCATATGATCCTGCTGGAGGCAGTCGCAAGTCGAGGTGGGGAATTCGACGTGATCCACAGTCACGTTGATTATCTCGGCTATCCGCTGTTGCGCCGCGCCGGCGTGCCTTTCCTCACAACCCTGCACGGCCGGCTGGACTTACCAGTCTTGCAGCACATCTATCGGACCTTTGACGACGTTCCCGTTGTAACGATCTCGGATGCGCAGCGCGAGCCGGTGCCGAACGCAAATTATCTGGGGACGATCCAGCACGGCATCCCGGAGCGGCTGCTGCTGCCCGGGTTCGGCGCGGGCGGATACCTGGCGTTTTTAGGCCGGATCTCGCCCGAGAAAGCACCAGATGCCGCGATCCGCATTGCACAAAAGGCGGGGATGCCGATCCGCATTGCCGCCAAGGTCGATCAGGTTGACCGGGACTATTTCGAGGAGCTGGTCAAACCACTGCTCACCCTGCCGGGTGTCGAGTTCCTCGGCGAGATCGGCGACGATCAAAAGGCCGAGTTCCTCGGCAATGCCGCAGCCCTGCTGTTCCCGATCGCCTGGGCCGAGCCCTTCGGTCTGGCAATGATCGAGGCGATGGCTTGCGGGACCCCGGTGATCGCATTCCGCCGAGGCTCGGTTCCTGAGATCGTCGAGGACGGTGTCACCGGTTTCATTGTCAATAATGAAGACGAGGCGGCACAAGCCGCGGCTGCGGTCTCTCGGCTCGATCGTGCGCGGGTCCGCCGGGTCTTCGAGGCGCGCTTTACCGCGCATCGAATGGCCGAGGATTACCTGAACGTCTATCGACGGCTGATCGCTCGAGACCAGCCATTGCTGGAGGCGGTCTGAAAGCTGGCGCGGCACGCGCCGGCGGTCACCCAGCCCAATCGCGTCGATGAGGGTCTTGTGAGAGCTCAACACGGGCCAGGCTTGCGAGCGACGGGGAACGCATCGGTATCGTTGCCAGGCTTGGCGGCGCGCGGGCCCGGCTCCTTCCTGATGCACTACGCCGGCCGGCGGCTGGGCGGCCACATGCTGGTCTTCGCCTCTGTGCTAGCCGCAGTTTGCTGCGCAATCGGTGCGCAGTATGGGGTCAAAAATTTGGTCGATGTCCTTGGGGCAGGCGCGACTACGGACCGGGAGCTGTGGTCGGCCATGGCCCTGCTGCTCGCTCTTGTTGCCGGGGACAATCTGTTCTGGCGACTGGCCGGCCGGGTTGCTGCGCCCAGTTTCGTGGGTGTCGCGGGCGATGTACGGGACGATCTCTTCCAGCATTTATCGGGTCACGGCACGCGCTATTTCTCAAACCGCTTTCCCGGTGCGTTGGCCGGCCGCATCGCGACTGCTGGTAATGCCGCGTTCGCGATCGAGAACCGGCTTGCCTGGAATACGATCCCACCGGCGGCCGCTGTGCTCAGCAGCATTGCGGTGCTCGGATTGGTCAACTGGCGCCTGACGGTGGCGCTCGCGGCAATCGCCGCGGTCCTCGGATCCATCATTGCCTGGCTAGCCGGCCGCAGCAGCCATTTGCATGATCGGTATGCCGACCGTGCTGCCGCTGTGACCGGGGATCTCGCCGATGTGATCAGCAATATGGGGCTGGTACGGGCGTTCGCGGCAGCGCACCGCGAGCGCGAGCGCTTGTCACACAGCATCGGCCAGGAGATGTCGGCGCAATGCGACAGTCTTCGGTCATTGGAACGAATAAGGCTTCTCCATGCCGTTTGCGTGTTCCTCGTGACAGCGGCGGTTGTCGCCTGGTCGGTGCTGCTATGGCGCGCCGGACAGATCACCACTGGCGATGTCGTGCTGGCAACGACCTTGGGCTTCACGGTACTCCATGCTTCGCGCGACCTCGCGATGGCGATGGTGGATCTGCTCATTGATGCCGCCAAGCTGCGCGAAGCAGTTAGATCGCTCGGCGTCCCGTACGAGATGGCGAATGACCCCGAGGCACGACAGCTGATCCCGCTCGGCGGCTCGCTTTCGTTTCTGGGCGTATGCTTCAGCTATCCGGATGGCGAGCGCGTGTTGCAGGACTTCACGTTGCATATCCCAGCCGGCCAAAAAGTCGGGTTGGTGGGGCGATCCGGCGCCGGGAAATCGACCGTGCTGGCGCTATTGCAGCGGCTGTACGATCCCGAGCGGGGTCAGGTGGTAATCGACGAGCAAGACATCGCTGCAGTCACGCAGGGTAGCCTGCGCCGGGCAATTGCCGTTGTGCACCAGGACATATCGTTGTTGCATCGCTCGATCCTGGAGAACTTGCGGTATGGCAGACCGGACGCCACCGACGCCGAGGTCTATGCCGCCGCCGAAGCGGCGCACTGCACCGAGTTCATCCTGCGGCTTCCGGAAGGATTCGAGACCATCGTCGGCGAAAGGGGGCTTAAACTCTCGGGCGGGCAGCGCCAGCGTCTGGCGATCGCAAGGGCGTTTCTTTGCAATGCGCCGATCATCCTGCTGGACGAGGCGACCTCGGCCCTTGATGCCGCAGGCGAGCAACTCATACAAGATGCACTGGCTCGCCTCTTTAGCGGGCGCACGGTCATTGCGGCGACGCATCGGCTGTCGACCCTCGCAAGCTTCGACCGCATAATCGTCTTAGAACACAAGCATGTTGCCGAAGATGTCAGCGTTGCACAGCTGCTGCAATCTTATGGCAATCTCCGGTGGGTTCACTCCCGGTACGCGACCGCAGGTGGCCGGCCATGATCGTTCGTTGGGAAGATTGCATCCGCCGAGCTTTTGCCGCGGTTGCGCTGCTCGCGGTGATCTCGCTGTTCGAGGGCGGGCTTGCGCAAGACGCAATGCCGCAACCCAATCCCGACCCCGCATCCTCGCCCGCGAAGGCCAACGCGGCGGGGCCGAGCTATCTCGAGCCGCTCAATCCCGGCGAAACGATCGGAGTTCTCGGTAAGAGTGTCGTCGCGCCGAATGGCGAGGGGCTCGGGCTTATTACCGACGTAATCGTGGACCGTACCGGCCAGCCACGGGCCGCTGTGATCGATTTCGGCGGATTTCTCGGCGTTGGCAGCCGAAAGATCGCCGTCGATTGGAACCTGCTGAGCTTCGATCCCGAGAAGCGTGATCGCGCGGCCGTCCTAGCCCTTCGTCGTCGTGAGATTCGAGCTGCACCAGAGTATCGCGGCGACGCGACATCGGCGGAGATGGTCGGACCGCCGCTGGTTGGACCATCAAGCGGCGATGCTGGCAAATGAACGCGTAGGCGCCGTTTCTGGCGGTGCGAGGCGCGGCTCCGGCCGGGTAACAGCAGCTTCGGCTGGAAGCGGCCTCGATTGGTTCAACTTTTTCGTCGCGAATATCCAAACGGGCTTTGGGCCGTTTATCGCTGTTTATCTAACGACACAAGGTTGGACCCAGACGCAGATCGGGCTAGCGCTCAGCGTCGGCACACTCGCCGCGATGGCAAGCCAGCTGCCCGCCGGTGCCTTGGTGGATGCGATACGCAGCAAGGCCGCGGTGGCACTGTTCAGCATCCTGGCCTTTACCGCGAGCGCGGTCCTCCTAGCGCTATGGCCAACTCCTTTGTTTGTTTATCTCGCCGAAGTGCTGCACGGCTTTTCGAGCTGCACGCTGGGCCCGGCGATCGCCACGATGAGCCTGATCATCGCGGGCCGCCAGGCGCTCGGGCTGCGGCTCGGGCGCAACGCCCGCTTCGCCGCTATCGGCAACGGCGTCGGTGCCGCGCTGATGGGTGCCTGCGGCTATTATTATTCCAGCCGCTCGGTGTTTTTTTTGACGGCGGCGTTGACGATCGTCGGGCTGGTTCCGTTGCTGCCCTTGGCCCGTTTATACGGGCCGGGCCGGCCGGCGGCGCGACACGACGCGGCCACTGCCCGGCACCGCGACCCCGTTGTCTCCGTGTTGACGAACCGCGCCCTGCTGAGCTTCGCCGTTTGCGCGATGCTGTTCACACTTGGCAATGCCGCGATGCTGCCGCTCGCCGGCAGTTTCGTGACCGAGCGTGCCGAAAGCGAGGCCACACTATTAATCGCGGCCGGTATCGTGCTTCCGCAGCTGGTTGCCGCCGCGCTATCTCCCACTTTGGGACAGCTGGCCGAAGCACGCGGGCGGCGGCTCGTGCTGTTCCTCGGGTTCTCTACTCTGCCAATCCGTGGCGTTCTGTTCGCCGCTTTTCCGGAGCCCGGAACGATGGTGCTGGTTCAGGCTCTCGATGGAATTGCCGGTGCCTCTCTTGGAATCATCGGCCCGTTGGTGACGAGCGATGTCGCCGCGAATTCGGGCCGCTATAACCTCGCTCTGGGGTTTGTCGGCCTGATGATCGGGGTCGGCGCCACATTCAGCACCGCGGTTGCCGGCTGGATCGCGGATGCCTTCGGCAATTCGACCGCTTTCATGACCCTGGCCGCCATCGGCCTTGCCGCGGCAGCGCTGGTATGGATGGCGATGCCCGAAACGAGACCGGGTGATGCTGGGATCCAAACGATCAGCGCGTAATCACGTGAACGGCTGCTTCCGGCGCTGAGCGGAAGCTCTGTTCGAGATCGGCTGCTTCCGGTTTTGGGACCTGCGGAGGTTTTCGGGAGCTCCCGCGGCAACAATCCAAGCGCCAAGACTGCTTGGAGCGTCACCGATCGAGCGCGAAGATGCTCAGTGCCGCCGCCGCGCATGTCGCCGCGGCGACAATCATTGCCATATGGAAGGCCACCCACAGTTCCTCGCCCTCGGCCGAAAGTACCGCCCCGAGCAGCGCTGTCGCGACCAGACCGCCGGCTCGGGCGACCGCGCTGTTCAGGCCGGATGCCGACCCGGTATGACGCACGTCGACCGCACTCAGTACAGCCGTTGTGAGCGGAGCGACCACGGCGCTTACGCCGAGGGCAATCAAGAAAATAGCTGGCAGTACCTCCGTCCAATAACCCGCGGTATCACCGATCCTGAGCGCGAGCAAGAAGCCACCGGCGGCCACGAACGACCCAATGGCGAGCAGCAGTCGCGGCCCTATCCGGCCGGATAGACCGCCAATCAGCGGCGATGTCACGGAAATAACCAACGGCAATGGTAGCAACGCCGCCCCAGCCGCCGCGCTGGAGTACCCGCCGCCCCTGATCAGAACATACGGCACCAGCACGAAAAGGCTGCCGAGCGCGCCGTAGAGCAACAGGGTGAAAAGCGTGAGGCCGACAAAAATCCGGGAGGCGAACAGGTGCAGCGGCATCATCGCCCGATCGCCCCGCCGCTTCTCGACGACCAGGAAGAGCAGGATGAGCGCGACCGCGGTGACACCGGTGGCGACAGTCGTGCGGGTCCACCCGCCTCGTCCCGAGCCGATCGTCAGCGCCCATATGAGCGCACCGACCCCGACAGTTGCCAAAGACCCGCCGAGAGCATCCAGGGGCAGGTCTTCTCCGTCCTCGTCCGGCGCGACGTAGCGCAAGGCCAGCATGACGGCACCAGCCGCAAGCGGCAGATTTATAAGAAAGATGAAGCGCCAGCTGCCGAGGTCAATCAGCCAACCGCCGAGAACGGGGCCCATCGCGCCCGCAGCGGCGCCGGCGGCCGCCCAGATGCCGATCGCGCGTCCCTTCGCCTGGCCGGAAAACGTCTGGCCCAGCAGGGCAAGGCTATTCGGCAAAAGGATTGCAGCACCGACGCCCTGGATCGCCCGACCGGCGAGCAGCGTGGTCAGGTTCGGCGCAAACGCGCAGCCGAGTGAGGCAAACCCAAACACAGCGGTGCCGACCACGAGGAGGCGCCGACTCCCAAACCGATCGCCGGCCGTCCCGCCAAGCAAAAGCAGAGCGCTTAACGGAAGGAGGTAGGCGTTGATGATCCACTGTAATCCCGCGGCATCGGCAGCGAGACTGTGCCCGATCGCGGAGAGCCCGACATTGACCACCGAGCCGTCAATAAAGGCCAGACTAGAAGCGAGGATGGTGGTTGCAAGCACCAGTTGCGGATGGCCAGCCGTGTTCCTCGTTGCAGCAGATCGCGCAGTGGCAACGTCGCAGAACGGGTGGAGGGCGGCGTACATACATCTCTCTCCTGCCCACGCCGGCGGTCATGCACGCGAAACGTCGGGCCGCAGCGTTACGCCACCTCGAAGATCATTGCCACACGCGTGGTCCGTTACATAGGTGCGACGCGGAACGCTTGTCGTGCCGTCAAAGTCCTCGCTCGACACTCCGGCATCCGAACCCACATTGAGGGCCATGCGACCGGCTGCACAGTCCCCGATCGACGCCCGGTATGCCGAGATGTTCCCGGTGCTGGCGCTGTCGGAGATTGGCCGTATCAGCCGGCTTGGCGAGCGCAGAGCCTATCCAGCCGGCGCGCGCGTTTTCAGCACCGGCGAGATCGCGCCGGGGGCCTTTGTCCTGCTGTCCGGCCAGGTCGACATCATGCAGCGGGTCGGCGACCGCGACGCCGAACTGATCGTGAGCCACGGGCCGGGCTCGTTCATGGGAGAACTCGCCCAGTTGTCGGGCCGACCGGCGCTGGTCGATGGCGTGGCGAGAGGACCGGTCGAAGTCCTGGTGATTCCGCAACGCCGCCTGCGCGATCTGCTCGTCGAGGAAGCCGAACTCGGCCGAGCGGATCATGCGGGCCCTGATATTGCGCCGCGTCGCGTTGCTGCGGAGCGGCGGGGGCGGCCCGATCATCGTCGGCGGCGCCGACAATGCCGATGTGCTGCGGCTGGAGGGCTTTCTCAATCGCAACGGACATCCGCACCAACGGCTCGACCCGGGCATCGACGCGTGCGCCCAAACTTTGATCGACCGCTTTCACATAACGCCGCGCGAATTGCCAATCGTGCTCTGTCCGAGCGGCGAAATGCTGCGCAACCCGAGCGAAGTCGCGCTGGCGCGCTGCATTGGGCTGTTGGTAACGCTCGAACCGGATCGGATTTATGACGTGGCGATCGTCGGAGCAGGACCGGCGGGGCTTGCTGCCGCGGTCTATGCAGCATCCGAGGGCCTCTCTACGCTCGTTCTGGATTGCCGTGCCTTTGGTGGCCAAGCCGGCGCGTCGGCACGGATCGAAAATTACCTCGGCTTTCCGACCGGCATTGTCAGTACCGGCCGCAATGTCCAAGGTTCGCTCGAGACCAATCTGCCGGGCGTCTTCGCCATCGGCGACGTGCGTTCTGGTTCGGTCAAGCGGGTGGCCGCGGCGGTCGGCGACGGGGCTCGGGTGGTCGCCGCGTTGCATAGGTTCCTGCAGAAAGCCGACAGCAGTGCAATGGCGCCAGCCCGGGTTGGAGAATCCTGATGGCCTACGAATGCTCCCACGAATCATCGATCCGCGATGTGAAGCCGAGCGCGCTCGGATGCGAGGAATGCCTGAAGATCGGCTCGCCGTGGGTACACCTGCGCTTATGCCGGACCTGCGGCCATGTCGGGTGTTGCGACGACTCACCGAATCGACATGCGACACGGCATTTCCATGCGACGCGCCACCCGATCATCGAAGGGTACGATCCTCCGGAAGGTTGGGGCTGGTGCTACATCGACGAGGTCATGCTGGACCTCAGCGACCGCGCCACCCCGCAAAATGGCCCGATCCCGCGCTACTACTGAACGAAACGAGACACGCCGCGGGACTGACTACGGGGAATTACGTCTCGAGGAGCGTGCCGAGGCGGGCAGGCCACTGATGCTCGAAATCAGCTTCCCGTTGGAGTCCGAGCTTTAACAAGGCTTGGATTCGCTGCTGCGTTTCAGACCAAGTCAGCGCGGTCTCAAAAGAAGTGATGGCGGCGAGGAGCCGGTCGGCGGACGGCAACGAGACATGGTTGACTAGATTCTTCGCGGCGGCGATGGCCCGCCGGTCGAAGGAGGCGATCCGGCGCGCCAGCGCGTCGACGAAGCCGTCCAGTTCGGCGTCTGGAAGTGCCCGGTTGACGTATCCGTATCGTTCCGCGGTGTTGCCGTCGAAATCGTTCGCGCCGAGAACGATTTCGAGCGCCCGACCGCGACCGACCAGATGTGGAAGACGTTCCGTACCGCCGCCGCCAGGATGCAATCCCACCCCTACTTCGGGTTGGCCGAGTCGCGTGTTCTCGCGCGACGCGAAGCGCATGTCGCAGGCGAGGACGAACTCGCTGCTCACGCCCCGGACACAGCCTCGGATCCTCGCGATGCTGACCACCGGGGACTTGGTGAGACGCACGAACGTATCCATCAGGATCGGGAGGCCCGAAGCCCCGACAGCAGTCATGATGTTCCCTATCTTGCCGGTCAAATCAAAGTGGGCAAGGTA
>Ga0209472_1002604_pt1 | contig 10128 bp, 10 predicted proteins | sample GraSoiAngelo_130_FD_185887 | JGI IMG/M metagenome (GOLD analysis project Ga0209472, IMG submission 185887) | Grasslands soil microbial communities from the Angelo Coastal Reserve, California, USA - 14_0929_02_20cm (SPAdes) (version 2) | ecosystem: Environmental > Terrestrial > Soil > Grasslands ...
AACGTCCGGATCGCCTCGGCCACGGTCTCGGCGCTTTCCAAGTCGCGCTCGATCCGCGCCTCGGGGAGCGCGCGTTGGTCGATGATCCGCACGGCGCCGGAGGGAGACCAGGCGATGGCTTGCACACTCATGCACCTGAACATAACGCGGAACGTCGAACGCGGAACGCGGAACAGGCGGGCCGACCTTCGTGCTGCTATTCCGCGTTCCGAGTTCCCACTTCCGCGTTCTCGTTGTACCATTCTCCGCCATGAGCTACGAAACCCTCCTGTTCGCGGTGCGCGGCGGCGTGGCGGTGCTCACCATCAACCGCCCCGACAAGCTCAACGCGCTGAACGACCAGGTGGTGGACGAGCTGGCGCAGGCCGCCGAGCGGATCGTGAGCGAAGACGAGATCAAAGGCGCGATCCTCACCGGCGCCGGCACGAAGGCGTTCGTCGCGGGGGCCGACATCGCCGACCTCGCGAAACAGGGACCGTTCGACGGCAAGGCCCGCGCGCTGCGCGGCCAGGCGATGCTGCGCCGCCTCGAGACGTGCGGCAAGCCGGTAATCGCGGCGGTGAACGGCTACGCGCTGGGGGGCGGCTGCGAGCTCGCCATGGCCTGTCACCTCCGCATCGCGAGCGAGCACGCCAAGTTCGGACAACCGGAGGTGAAGCTCGGGATCGCCCCGGGCTACGGCGGCACGCAGCGCCTCCCGCGCATCGTCGGCAAAGGCAACGCGCTGTATCTCATCCTCACGGCGGAGATGATCGATGCCCAGGAGGCCTACCGCATCGGGCTCGTGAACAAGGTCGTGCCGGCGGGCGAGCTGCTCCAGACGACCGAAAAGATCTTGCGCGGGATCCTGGCGATGGGGCCGCTCGCGGTGCGGCTGGCCCTCGAGGCCGTGGACCAGGGGCTCGAGATGACGCTCGAGGAAGGCCTGTTACTCGAGGCCAATCACTTCGGCCTCCTGGCCGCGACCCAGGACATGAAAGAAGGGCTCACCGCCTTTCTCGAAAAGCGCGCACCCCGCTTCGAGGGTCGGTGAAGCGCGTCCTTGCGGCTTGCGGCTTGTGTCTCGCCGCTGGTTGTCTCACCGAGCGACCGCGCCCGGCGCCGCCGACGCTCGCGCTGTCGCTCAACAAGACGACGGTCAAGTCGCGATCCACGCCCGCTCCCGACACGCTCGTCGTCACCGTGCGGGCCGAAGACGCCGACGGCATCGACTCCGTCTGGGTGCAGCTGGCGCAGGAGCCCCCGGTGGGCGCGGACGGCTTGCTCGATCCCGTGCTGGAGGGTCCGTTTCGTCTCACCGTGCCGTCCGGCGTGGCGACCGGTACCCCCCTGCCGGTCACGGTGCAGGCTCGGGACGTGGTCGGATTCCGCAGCCAGCGGGACACCTTCGTGACGGTGGGCCCCTGAGCCCCAACGACTTAGTAAGTCTTGCCATGACAATGACTTCGGGGTATGTTTATGGGGTTGTCCGCGCCCCGGGACCCCCCGTGGCGCGTTTCGCATAAGGGCAAGGGTATGACCACTCGCAGGCATGGAAAACCGACCTCCCTGGCCGACGTGCTGCGTGGCTACCTCGCGAAAGCAGGGTTGGGGAGACGGCTCGCCCAGGCACAGGTGATCCCCGACTGGCCGCGTCTCGTCGGGCCGCAGATCGCCGCGGTGACCCAGCCCGAGAGCGTCACGCCGGACGGTACCCTGTTCGTCCGCGTGGCGACGAGCGCCTGGATGAACGAGTTGCAGCTGATGGGGCCGCAGATCATGACGGCGGTGAACGGCGGCAGCGCGGGCGCACGCATCAAGACGATACGCTGGCTTCTCTCACGCTAGAGATCTATGGCTAAGGCGAAACCCGCACCCAAGGACAAGGACAACGGCGATTACCAGGCCGACTCGATCCAGGTCCTGAAGGGGCTCGAGGCGGTGCGGCGCCGCCCGGCGATGTACATCGGGTCGGTGTCGGGCCGCGGCCTGCACCATCTCGTCTACGAGGTGGTCGACAACTCGGTGGACGAGGCCCTGGCCGGCTTCTCCACCAAGATCGACGTCACCATTCACCAGGACAATTCCATCACCGTGGTCGACAACGGCCGCGGCATTCCCGTCGACATCCACAAGACCGAGAAGAAGCCGGGCGTCGAGGTCGCGCTCACGATGCTCCACGCCGGGGGCAAGTTCGACAAGAGCACGTACAAGGTGTCCGGCGGGCTGCACGGCGTCGGCGTGTCGGTCGTGAACGCCCTGTCGGAGAAGCTGGACGTGTGGGTGGACCGCGACGGCAAGCGTCACCACATGGCGTTCGAGCGCGGCGACACGAAGAAGAAGCTCGAGGTCATCGGCAAGGCGAAGGGCACCGGCACGACGGTCTGGTTCAAGCCGGACACGTCGATTTTCACCGACACGCGGTTCGACCACGCCACGCTCGCCACCCGGCTGCGCGAGCTCGCGTTCCTCAACAAGGGCCTCGCGATCTCGCTGAAGGACGAGCGCAAGGGGCAGCTGAAGGAAGAGACGTTCCTCTACAAGGGCGGCCTCGCCGAATTCGTGAAGTATCTGCTCGGCAGCCGCAAGCCGCTGCACCCAAAGCCGGTCACGTTCGAGGCCGAGCGCGACGGCACCCAGGTCGAGGGCTCGATCCAGTACGACGACGGCTACAACGACAACACCTTCTCGTTCGTCAACAACATCAACACGCACGAGGGCGGCACGCATCTCACCGGGTTCCGCGCCGCCCTCACCCGCACGATCAACGAATGGGCTAAGAAGGACGGCCTCCTGAAGAAGGAAGAATTCACGCTCACCGGTGACGACGTGCGTGAGGGGCTCACGGCCGTGCTGCACGTCAAGGTGAAGGATCCGCAGTTCGAGGGGCAGACCAAAACCAAACTGGGCAACTCCGAAGTCGAGGGGATCGTCAAGAGCGTGGTGAACGACGCGCTGGGCGACTTCTTCGACAAGAACCCCAGCGTGGCCCGCGCCATCATCGCCAAGGCGGTCAGCGCCGCCCGCGCGCGCGAGGCGGCGCGCAAGGCGCGCGAGCTGGTGCGCAAGAAGAGCGGGCTCGAGGGCGGGCTCTTGTCCGGAAAGCTCGCCGACTGCTCCGCGACCGACCCGACGCTGTGTGAAGTCTTCCTGGTGGAGGGCGACTCGGCGGGCGGGTCCGCCAAGCAGGGCCGGGACCGCATGTTCCAGGCGATCCTGCCGCTGCGCGGCAAGATTCTGAACGTGCAGAAGGCCCGGATCGACAAGATTCTGTCGAACGAAGAGATCCGCACCATGATCACGGCGATCGGGACCGGCGTGGGCGAGGACTTCGCCATCGGCGAGGCCCGCTACCACAAGATCATCATCATGACCGATGCCGACGTGGACGGGGCCCACATCCGCACCCTGCTGCTCACGTTCTTCTACAAGGAAATGAAGCAGTTGATCGACGCGGGATACATCTACATCGCGCAGCCGCCGTTGTACCGCGTCGCGAAGGGCAAGGAAGCGTACTACGCCTTCGACGAGAAAGAGCGGGATGCGTTCGTGAAGCGGTTGTCCAACGGCGCCGAAGGGCACGGCAACATCATGATCAACCGCTACAAGGGGCTCGGCGAAATGAACCCGGACCAGCTCCGGGAGACCACCATGGACCCCACCAAGCGCACGCTCCTCAAGGTCACGATGGAAGACGCGGTCGAGGCGTCGGCGCTGTTCGAGACGCTGATGGGCGACGAGGTGGAGCCGCGGCGCCGGTTCATCGAGGAGAACGCGAAATTCGTTAGAAATCTGGATGTATAGCGAACAGGGGCAGACGCACAGACGCACAGCGGTGAGCAGGTGACAGGGTCGCTGATCGGCCTCGCCGTTCTCCTGATCGTGCTCGCCTGGTTCTTCCTGGGCGGGCGCGACCGCGCGCCCGAGCCCACAGCGCATCGCGCCGTCAGGGAAGAGATCGACTATACCGAGCTGGAACAGGCCGAGCGGGAGGTGCAGGAGGCCCCGGACGAGGAGAGCGTGCAGGATTGGGGGCCGGGGGTGCAGAAGCCGCCTATCGCTTGAGCTCCTCCACGCCGTCCTTCGTCACCCGGTGTGAGATCAACGGGAGCGGCTTTTCCGCCAGCTTGTCGCCGATCACGATCGCCCGCCCGAGCGCCTCGAAGGCGAGCTTCATTCCGTCCGGGTCGCGCGCAAAGATCGACGCGATCGGTTCGCCTGCCAGCACCTTGTCTCCCGGCTTCACCGTGATCACGAACCCCACCGTGGGGTCGACCTCGTCTTCGACCTTGATGCGACCGCCTCCCATCGCCACGACCGCGCGGCCGATGATCCGCGGCCACGACGCCGGTGCGGGGAGCAGCATAGACCTCGACCTCTTGGGCCTGCGGCAGCACCGACGGATCTTCGACCGTCTTGGGGTTGCCGCCCTGCGCCTCGATCAGCTGCTCGAACTTCTCAGCGGCGAGGCCGGAGGCGAGGGCGTTGGCGAGCCGCTGGCGCGCCTTCTTGCTGGTCTTCTCGACGCCCGCCGCCAGCAGCATCTCGCTGCCGAGCGCATAGGTCACCTCCAGCAGATCGGCGGGTCCCTCGCCGCGCAGCGTGAGGATCGCCTCTTCCGTCTCGAGCGCGTTACCGCAGGCGCGCCCGAGCGGGCGGTCCATCGCGGTGAGGAGAGCCACGGTCGGACAGCCGCGATCCTCGCCCAGCGTGATCATGGTGCGGGCGAGCTCGAGACTCTGCTCGAGCGACGGCAGGAACGCGCCGCTGCCCCGCTTCACGTCCAACACGAGCGCGTTCAGCCCCTCGGCGAGCTTCTTGGACATGATGCTGGCGGCGATGAGCGGGATCGCCTCGACCGTGCCGGTCACGTCGCGCAGCGCGTACAGGCGGCGATCGGCCGGCGCGATCTCCGGCGTCTGGCCCATCATCGCCACCCCGAGCTTCATGACCTGGGCTTTCGCCTCGGCGAGCGACAGGCCGGTGCGGAACCCGGGGATCGCCTCCAGCTTGTCGAGCGTCCCCCCCGTGTGGCCCAGCCCGCGGCCCGACATCATCGGCACGGCGACGCCGCAGGCGGCGACGAGCGGCGCGAGCACCAGCGAGACCTTGTCGCCCACCCCGCCGGTCGAGTGCTTGTCGACGCGCGGCGTGGGCCAGGAATCGAACCCGAGCCGCTGGCCGGAGGCGAGCATCGCGTCGGTGAGCGCGGCGAGCTCCTGGCGCTCGAGCCCGCGCAGCACCACCGCCATCAGCAGGGCCGACATCTGATAGTCGGGAACCCGGCCGTCGGTGTAGGCGGCGATGAGCGCCGACCACTGCTCCGGCGTGAGCGCGCCGCCGTCGCGCTTGCGCTCGATCAGCGGCACGACGAACATTACCGGCCACCTCCACGGAGTGCGTGATGCGCGGAAGCATGCTGCTGCTCCTCTTCCTCGCCGGGCCGGCGCGGGCGCAGACCCATCCGACGGTGGCGGAGCACATCGTGCTGGGCGACAGCGCCCACGCCGCGCTCGCTCCGGCGCAGGCGCTGCAGCATTACCGCGCCGCGCTCGCGGTGGACTCGACCAACTACGCGGCCCTGTGGAAGGCGGGGCGCGAGCTGGTGGACATCGCCAAGCAGGTCCAGGGCAAGGACGACTCGTCCAAGCATCTGCGGGACAGCCTCTATACTGCGGCGCGGGCGTACGGCGAGGCGGCGGTGCGCGTCAACCCGTCCGGCGCGGACGGGCATTTCACCGTCGGCCAGGCGCTGGGCCGGCTGTCGCGCACCAAGGGGGGAAAGGAGCGCGTGCGCTTCGCCAAGATCATCTACGACGAAGGGATGAAGGCGATCGAGCTCGACTCGACCCACGACGGCGCGTATCACCTGGTCGGGGCGTGGCACGCCGAGGTGAAGCGGCTCTCGGGATTCCAGAAGTTTTTCGCCAAGGCTCTGTTCGGGGGCGGGTTTCTGGACAAGGGCAACTGGGCGGATGCCCAACGCTACCTCGAGAGAGCCGTCGCCCTGAAGCCGCAGAACATCTTCCACCGGCTCGACCTGGCCGAGGTGTACGTCGACCTGGGGAAGTACTCCAAGGCCCGCGAGCAGCTCACCACGATCGCCACCCTCCCCATCGCGGACGTGCTCGATCACGAGTACCAGAAGGAGGCGGCGCAGCTGCTCGACGACATCAAGGGCGAAAAGGACGAGGCCTAGCGCCACCGCACGGGTCGGAAGCTACCGCGCGCCACCAGGCGCAGCAACCGCGACGCGCTTGACGTGCCCTCCGCCGCGGACGCAAACTATGCCATGACCGCCCCCGCCGCTCTCACCGCCCGCGTCGCCGAGCTCGAGCGCGAGCGCAAGCACCTCCTCGCGGTGATCGAGATCCTCAAGGAAGTCTCCACGTCGCTGCACTTCATCGACATCCTGCAGGCGATCGCGCGCAAGCTGGGCGAGGCGTTTGGGCTGGACCGCTGCTCGATTCTGCTCGCCGAGCGCGGCAGCAAGTCGGTGCGCCTGGTAGCGTCCTACGAGGACCCGACGATCCGCAACTATCCGGTGGATCTCGAGCGTTACCCGGAGTTGAAGCGGGCGATGCAGAGCGGGGAGACGGTGTTCATCCCGGACGCGGCGACCGACCCGAGCCTGAAGCATGCCAAGAGCGAGCTGATCAGCCGGCGCGTGAAATCGATCACCGTCGTCCCGATCACGTGGCGGGGTGTGGCGATCGGCGCGATCTTCCTGCGCACGTTCCGGGACGGCCCGACGTTCTCGGACCAGGACGTGCGCTTCGTGCAAGTGGTAGCGTCCCTCACCGCGCAAGCGCTCCGCAACGCGCACCGCTACGAGCGGCTGGAGCTGCGGACCCAGGAGAGCGGGGACACGGTGCGCCGCATGGAGCTCGAGCGTGTGGCCCTGCTGTCGTTCCTGCGACGCCTGCTCGCCGCGTTCGGCGAACGCGAGGGTGCCTGGGCGGAGGGGCTGCTGCCGCGCGCCAGCTCCGAAGAGCTCGACCGGCTGGTCGGCGTCGCGATGGCGGTCATCCAGGAAGAAGCCAAGGGGCGGTGAAAGCCGCCGCCGCCCGGGCCGCCGAGCTGCGGCGGCTCATCGAGCGCGCGAACCAGGCCTACTACATCCTCGACAAGCCGGAGCTGTCGGATGCCGAGTACGACCGGCTGTTCCGCGAGCTGCAGGAGCTCGAGGCCAAGCATCCCGAGATCCAGACCGCCGACAGCCCCAGCCACCGCGTCGGCGCCTCCCCGGCGGCCGCCTTCAAGAAGCACCGCCACCTGGTGCCGATGCTGTCGCTCGCCAACGCCTTCAATGAAAAGGAGCTCGCCGAGTGGGAGGAGCGCAACAGGAGGCTCTCTCCCGAGGTGACGACGGCGGGCTACACGCTGGAGGTGAAGATCGACGGCGCGGCGGTGAGCCTCACCTACGACGAGGGCCTGTTCGTGATCGGCGCGACACGCGGCAACGGCGTGGAAGGCGAGGACGTCACCGCCAACCTGCGCACCGTGCTGGACGTGCCGCTGCGGCTGCGCGGCCAGCGCAAGACGTGGCCCAAGCGCATGGAGGTGCGCGGCGAGGTGTACCTCTCCAAGTCCCGTTTCGTCGAGCTCAACCAGGAGCGCGAGCAAGCCGGCGAGCCGACCTTCGCCAATCCCCGCAACGCCGCCGCCGGCGCGTTGCGCCAGCTCGATCCCAAGGTCACGCGCAGCCGCGGCCTGCGCATCTTCTGCTTCCACGTCGAAGCCCCGGGCCAGAAGCTCCCGGTCACGACGCAACACGACCTGTTGCTGCAGCTCGCCGCCTGGGGCTTCCCCGTCGAGCCGCACCACAAGCTCGTGCCCGATCTCGCCGGCGCCAACCAGGAGATCACCCAGTTCGAGCCGCTGCTCGACCAGCTCGACTACGGCGCCGACGGCGTGGTGGTGAAGGTGAACCCGCTCGAGCTGCACGCCGAGCTCGGTACGGTCGGCGACCGCGAGCCGCGCTGGGCCATCGCGCGCAAATTCGCTCCCGAAGTGCGGGTCACCAAGCTCAAGGAGATCCGCATCAACGTGGGCCGTACGGGGGCGTTGAATCCCTACGCCGTGCTCGAACCGGTCGAGATCGGGGGCGTGACGGTGTCGACGGCGACCCTCCACAACTTCGCGCTGATCAAAGCCAAGGACATCCGGGAAGGCGACATGGTCGAAGTCACCCGGGCGGGCGAGGTCATCCCGCAGGTGCTGGGCCCGGTGATCAAGAAGGGCGTGCGCCGCGCCAGGCCGTACCAGCCGCCCGAGCGCTGCCCCGTCTGCAAGTCGAAGGTCGAACACCCCCAGGACGAAGTGATGGTCTACTGCCCCAACGTCTCCTGCCCCGGGCGGGTGTTCGAGAGCATCGTCCACTTCGCGTCGCGCGCGGCGCTGGATATCCGCGGGCTCGGGCCCGAGCGCGTGAAGGCGCTGCTCGATGCCGGGCTCATCAAAGACGTCGCGGACCTCTACGAGATCACGACGATGCAGCTGCTGACGCTCGAAGGGTTCGCCGAGAAGTCGGCCCAGCAGCTCGTGGACGCGATCGCGGCTTCCCAACGGCAGCCACTCTCCACCCTGCTGTTCGGCTTGGGCATCCGCCACGTCGGGGTTCAGGGGGCGCGGCTACTCGCTCGCCACTTCGGGACCATGAAGGCGCTGGCCAAGGCGTCCGCCGACGAGATCAACCAGATCCGCGGCATCGGGGAGGCCATCGCCCTCGCCGTGGCCGGGTTTTTCGCGGAGCCCAAGAACCGCAAGCTGATCGAGCGGCTCGAGAAGCTGGGACTCAACCTGAAAGAGCCGGTCGCGGCCGAGGGGAAGGGACCCCTGGCGGGGCAGGTCTACGTGATCACGGGAACGTTGCCGTCCCTGTCCCGCGCCAAGGCCGCCGAGCTGATCGAGGCGGCGGGCGGCCACGTCAGCGACGCGATATCGAAGAAAACGACGGCCGTGGTGGTCGGCGCCGACGCCGGCTCGAAGCTCGAAAAGGCGAAGACGCTCGGTATCGCACTCATCGACGAGGCGGAACTCTTGCGCCGCGCACGCGCCAAACCCTAAGTTGGCGTGCGATATGAGCGCCCCCGCGCACCCCACCGCCGCGTCCGACGGCGTGACGATCGGCCGTGGCGCCCTGCGACAACTCCATCACAGTCTGCTCCGGGATGCGGCCGCTCAGGCCGTCGCCATTCTCCAGGAGGTCGGGTTCGCGGCGGGGGAGGGCGTCTATCAGTCGTTTTGCGCGTGGCTGCCGCTCCAGACGGGGGTGTCGCGGCCCGACGAGCTCGACGCCGGCCAGCTGAGCGAGGTCCTGTCGGCGTTCTTCCAGTCACACGGGTGGGGCACGGTGACGGTCGCGCCGCTCGGGGCCGCGGCGCTGGCGCTGGACACCGCGGACTGGGTCGAAGCCGAGCCGGGGAGCGCCGAGACACCGACGTGCTTCTTTTCGGCGGGGATGCTGTCGGACTTCCTGGGACGGTTGTCGGGCGAGGCCGTGGCGGTGATGGAGGTCGAGTGCCGCTCGCGTAACGACGGGCGCTGCCGCTTCCTGTCGGCGTCCCCCGAGACCCTGAACGCCGTGTTCGAGCAGATCACCCAGGGGAAGGGGTACGCCGAGGCACTCGGCGCGGGGAGGTAGCACCTACCGGCGAGCGACGGCGACGCCCTCGAGCAGCAGCGACGGCGTGAAACGTGCTCCCGTCCAGCGCGCGTCGTTCCCTACCCCCGCAATCCGCTTCAGCAGCTCGTAGACGTTCCCGGCCACCGCCGCGTCTTTCACGCGCCCCGCGATCTCGCCGCGTTCGATGCGATACGCGAGCGCCACCGGATGGCTGAACGCTCCGCCGATCACGTTCCCCTGCCCCACGCCGATCAGGTCGTCGACGAGGAGGCCGTCGCGAACGTCGCTCAGCAGCCCGCCGCCGAGCTCACCTTGCCACGTCCCCTTCCCCCTTCCCCCTTCCCCGGCCGTATCCCCCAGGAGGATGTTCGTGTACCCCGGCACCGGTTTCCCGAAGATGCCGCGCTGCCCGTGTCCGGTGCTCGCCGTCTTGGCGCGTGCGGCCGTCTCGAGATCGTAGATGAAGTGTTGCACGACACCACGTTCCACGAGACACGTGGAGCGCGACGGCACGCCCTCGT
>Ga0209472_1002609_pt1 | contig 10117 bp, 9 predicted proteins | sample GraSoiAngelo_130_FD_185887 | JGI IMG/M metagenome (GOLD analysis project Ga0209472, IMG submission 185887) | Grasslands soil microbial communities from the Angelo Coastal Reserve, California, USA - 14_0929_02_20cm (SPAdes) (version 2) | ecosystem: Environmental > Terrestrial > Soil > Grasslands ...
GGCGGCTCCGCGATTTCACGCTGAATCGCCCCTTCTACGCCCTCGACACCCGCTGGGCCGGCGGGCTCTCCGGCCGCGATGACATCCAGACCGACTCCCTTTGGGACCGCGGCCAGGTCATCGACCAGTTCCGCGACCAGCATGAGTTCGTGCAGCTCTATGGCGGCTGGTCAAACGGGCTCCATAACGGCTGGGTGCGCCGCTTTAGCTCAGGGGTCACCTACGACGAGCGCCGTTTTCAGCCCGTGAGCACCTGGACCGGGGTGACGGCGATCCCGCAGGACCAGCGTTTCCTCTATCCGTGGGTGCAGTTCGGGCTGGTCGAGGATCGGTACCTGAAGTTCTTCAACCACGACCAGATCGCGCGCACCGAGGATTTCTACATCGGCACGACGGCGAGCGTGCGTGTCGGCTGGGCGGACTCGACCCTCGGCTCGAGCCGCAGCGCTCTGATGCTCCAGAGCTCCGTGGGCCGCGGCTTCTCGAACGGGGGGATCTCGACGCTGCTCCTCGCGAGCGATTTCTCCGGACGCCTCGAGAAGGGCGCGCTCGTGAACGGGGTGCTCGATGCCTCGGTGCGCTACTACCTCGAGCAGGGCCGCAACTGGCTCTTCTTCACGACGCTCGCGGCCTCGAGGGGCTGGCGTCTCGACCTCGACAACCAGATCCTGCTGGGCGGCGACAGCGGGCTGCGCGGCTATCCGCTGCGCTACCAGGACGGCACCGCGCGGGCGCTCTGGACGCTCGAGCAGCGCTTCTTCAGCGACTGGTATCCGTTTCGGCTGTTCCGCGTGGGCGCGGCGGTGTTCTTCGACATGGGGCGAACCTGGGGCAACGCCCCGCTCGCGGCCCCGAGCCTGGGGCTCCTGAAGGATGCGGGGTTCGGGCTGCGCTTCGGGAATGCCCGATCGGGCCTCGGCAACATCGTGCACGTCGACCTCGCGTTTCCCTTCAACGGGGACACGAGCATCAAGCGGGTGCAGTTCCTGGTGCAGACCGAGCAGAGTTTCTGAAGGGGCGCGGGCGCCGCGCACCCCTCGCCGGTGGCCGGGAAGAGCGCGATGTCAGCGTCGTCGCACCGACGGGTCAATCACCTCGAAGATTTTGTCGACCCGCTTCTGGATTCGGGCAGTTTCTTTGCGCAAGTGGCGGAGCTTTCCGAATCCTTTCATCCACTCGGGCTCTCCGGTGCGCGCGCTGCCCGCGTGGGTCTCGAGCTTTTCCTGCAGTGCCTCAGACATGAAATTCCTTGAGTGTCTGACCGCACTCGGCCGCCCTCGCCTTGACCTTGCGAAATAACGGGTCAGGGATTTCAACGGTTGTCTTCATTGAACCATATGACCGTATTTACGATTGCGAGGGGCTACAGGTCCCCTGCCCCGGCGGCGTCAGGGTGGGTGGCGGGCGTTGTGAGCCCGACGAGCCGCCAGGCTAGCGTTTGCCGGCGCTCACAGGGCCGGCAGGCGTGTTCTTCGGCGCGGAGCCGACCGGGGCCTGGGGCGGCAGCAGCTCGACCGAGAGCGCGAAGGTGCGCTTCTCGGTGCTCTGCAGAACCCCGACATTCACCACGTGCCGTGTCACTTCCTCGCCGCGATCGTTACGGATCGCGATCACGACGTAGTACTCCCACGGGTCTTCGAGGGGTGGATGGCGGATCACGCCCTCGACGCGCAGCGCCGAGGTGGCCGCCACCTGGCGCTTCGCCGCTTCCTGATCGAAACGCAGGTGGTGCAGGCAGCCTGGGCAGATGCTCAGGCTCTCGAGAATGGTCGCCTTACAGTGCGGACACGTGCGCGTCTTGCCCGCCGTCACCGGGCGAGAAGCGACGTTCATGCGCCGCCGAAGCCTTTGGTCTCGCTCTTGGCGCGGCCTTCGGTCTCGTAGCCGAACTCGACCTGGCCACGCATGCGCGAGCCGGCCGCGACCGTCAGGGACCCTGCCTTGACGTCGCCGTTGATGACGCCCGTCTCGTGGAGCTCGACCCGCCGCGCGTTCTCGATGTTCCCGATGAGCTCGCCGGCGACGCTCACGACGCTCGCCTTGACCTGCCCTTCGAGCCGTGCGCCGGCATCGAGGCTCACATTCCCGTCGACGTGCACATCGCCCTTGAACTTGCCGGCGATGCGGATGTGACCGGAACCTACGATCTTGCCCTCGATCGTCAGCTCCGCCGACATGTAGGACTCCTTGGTGTCGTGGCGGTGCGCCGCCACCGGGGCCGGAGCCGGGGCCGGGACCGGGCGTCGAGCCGGCTCGGGGCTCAGGGACGCCACATTGGTCTTTTCAGGCTCCCGCGGATGAGCCGGCGCCGGGGCAACCCCCGGAGTGGTCGGGGCGGAGATCGTTCCAGTGTTTGTGTCTTTCCAAAGCGCCATGGGGTAGTCCCTGTGTGATTGAACGGTGGAAGGTACCTGCCGGCCCGATACGGGGCCACTGTCTCTATGTACAGACAAAGCGCCGTAAAAGCTTGAGCTCGCGTCCAGCAGACCGACCGGGGGGCGAGTCTAATCCTGCAAAGCGTGGCCCGGGTATGTCCCGGCTCACAATCAGCACGCTTCAAGCGGCGAGCCTGTAGATCTTCAGTACCGCCGGGGATGCCAGGAGGTGGCTGGCGCGGGGCGTCACCGCCTGTCCTGCGGTGGACGCTTGCCGGGCAACGCGCGCGAAGGTTTCGGCATGCACACCGGTAGAGTATGGCCCTAATCAAGCCGATACCGTGTACATGATGTCTGCCGAATCATGTCGCTAGAATGGCGCTTCCGGCGGTACACTTACCCACTATGAAAACGCACATCGAGCTGGACGATAAGCTGTTGGCTGAGGTATTCGAGCTCGGTGGCTTTGCCACGAAGAAGGCAGCGGTCAATACGGCTCTTGCCGAGTACGTGAAGCTCCTCAAGCGGCGGGAGCTCCTCGAGATGCGCGGAAAGATACGTTGGGAGGGGGATCTCGATGAGATGCGCATGGACCGAAGAGTAAGACGTTGATTCTCGTCGACACCTCCGTCTGGATCGACTACTTCAACGCTTACGCCTCGCGCGAAGCAGACTTCCTGACTCTGTGCATCGCCCAGTCTCGCCCGATCGTACTGCCGGGCCTGGTGCTCACCGAAACGCTTCAGGGCGTGCGCGAGGCGGCGAGTGCCGCCCGCGTGGCAGGCGTTCTCTCGGCGTTCGAGCTGACCCCGGAGCTCGAGAGATCCGACTACGAGCGGGCTGCCGCGATTTACCGGACGTGCCGCGCCCGGGGGTCAACCCCTCGCTCGGCGATCGATTGCCTGATCGCGCAGCTCTGCCTGCGATACGGCTACGAGCTGCTGACTCACGATCGCGACTTCGAGGGCATCGCCCGGTGCTTTCCCCTCAAGCGCGTCTCACCCGATCCCGGCGTACAGGAGCTGGCCGCCGCCTACCCTGTATCGGGCACGGTGCTCAGCCGTCGACGAGCTTCAGCACCTCGGCGGTCTTCTCGCGCATGAGCTCCGCGCTGCCGCGCGCCTCGACGTTGAGGCGCACCAGCGGCTCCGTGTTCGAGCCTCGGAGGTTGAAGCGCCAGTCGCCGAACTCCATCGACAGCCCGTCGGTGAGATCGATGGCCTGCGCCCGCGACTCATAGTGCGCTCGCACCCGCGCGAGGATCGGCTTCGCATCGCTCGCGAGGCGGCGGTTGATCTCCCCGCTCGCCGGGAAGAGTCGCATGCGCTCCCCGACGAGCGCCGAGAGCGGCGCGCCGCGCTCGCAGATGACCGCGAGCACCAGGAGCCACGGGATCATGCCGCTGTCGCAGTAGGTGAACTTGCGGAAATAGTGGTGGGCGCTCATCTCCCCGCCGTAGGCCGCATCGACCTCGCGCATTTTCTGTTTGATGAAGGCGTGCCCCGACTTGCAGAGCACTGGCGTGCCGCCGTAGCGGGCGACGATATCGAGCGTGTTCCAGGTGAGGCGCGGATCGTGCACGATGCGCGCTCCGGGTTCCCGCCTGAGAAAGGTCTCGGCCAGGAGCCCGACCAGGTAGTACCCCTCGATGAACTGCCCGGTCTCATCGAAGAAGAAGCAGCGATCGTAGTCGCCGTCCCACGCGAGTCCTACATCCGCCCCCGTGCGGCGCACGACATCCGCGGTCGCGGCGCGGTTCTCCTCGAGCATCGGGTTCGGCACGCCGTTCGGGAAGGTGCCATCGGGCTTGTGGTTCACCTTGACGAATTCGAACGGGAGCTTCGGCTCCAGGGCGTCGATGATAAGACCGGCTCCGCCGTTACCGGGGTTCACCACGACCTTGAGTTTCTTGAGCTGCGCTCCCTTGACGTAGCTCAGGAGGTGCTCCAGGTACTTGGCCCGGATGTCGAGCGGCCGCTCGGTGCCGGGCTTCGCGGCCTTCGCCGGGAGCTTGCCCGTCTCGATGAGGCGGCGCATGTCCTGAAGGCCAGTGTCGGCGCTGATCGGGCGCGCCTCCTCCCTCACGAACTTCATGCCGTTGTAGTCGGGGGGGTTGTGACTCGCGGTCACCATGATGCCGCCGTCGAGCTTCTCGGCGGCGGTCGCGAAATAGGATCCCTCCGTCCCCCAGAGTCCGATGTCGAGCACGTCGACGCCGACGTCCATGAGCCCGCGCTTGAGCGCCTTGGCGAGCTGCGGGCTCGAGAGCCGGATGTCGTACCCGACCGCGACCTTCTTGGGCTTCACGAAGGCCGCATAGGCGCGGCCGATGTCATAGGCGAGGTCGTCGTTGATTTCATCGGGGATGCGGCCGCGGATGTCGTAGGCCTTGAAGGAGTCGAGATTGGTCATGGTCGCAGCCTCCAGGCGCGAATCTTACGCGCTATTCTGCGAGCGAGGCTTCAGCCCGCGAACGGGTTGACCACCGGCGCATCGAAACGCGCAAAGTCCCGGACGTTGCGAGTCACGACGGTGAGTCGATGCACCAGAGCGGTGGCCGCTATCATGGCGTCTTCGTACACGGTGCTCGACTGCCGGTGCATGAGCTTCGCCCATTGCCGGAACGTTGCGCCGTCCATCGGTAGGACCTGGTGTGAGCGGGTGAGCTCTTCGAGCCAGCGCTCGATCTCGTCCGCCTTCTGTGCATCCTGTTCGCGCGCGATCTCAATTCCCGCCTGGATCTCGCCGATCGTTACGGCGGACAGACGCAGGTCCCGGTTGTCAACGCCTTCCAGCCAGCGGATCACGGCGGAGTTGGGGCGGGGACGGCGCAGCTCCGAAACGACGTTCGTATCGAGGAGGTACACCGCGCTCAGATCGAGGGCAGGCGGCGCCGGCGTCCCCGTCCGCGCTCGGGCAGAGGTAGCTCAACTCGCGCGTTTGCGGCGAGCAACAGCGACTTGAGTGAGCGGTGCGAGGCCTGATCCAGCCGTCGCCATTCGTCCACTGCCACGAGCACTGCCGCTTCCTGACCACGGCGCGTTACGATCTGCGGACCTTCGCTGACGCACGCGTCGAGCAGCTCACTGAAGCGGGCCTTCGCATCCTGCACTGGCCATGATTTCGTCGACATGATTGCATTATCTGACTAGTCATCTGACTAGTCAAGACAGCGGTCAGCCAGTCGTCCCCTTGCGGCCGTAAACGTCCTCGAATCGCACGATGTCGTCCTCGCCGAGATAGGAGCCCGACTGCACCTCGATGATCTCGAGCGGCACGGTACCGGGGTTCTCGACGCGGTGCTTCACCCCGACCGGGATATAGGTCGACTGGTTCTCCTCGAGGAGAAAGACCTCCTCACCCCGGGTCACGCGCGCGGTGCCGGCGACGACCACCCAGTGCTCGGCCCGGTGATGATGCAGCTGCAGGGAGAGCGTGGCGCCGGGGTTGACCTTGAGACGCTTCACCTGGAAGCGCGGCCCGTTCTCGAGGCTGTCGTAGCTCCCCCAGGGACGGAACACCTCGCGGTGGAGCGAGTGCTCGGGGCGCTTGAGCTCCTTGAGCCTTGCCACGAGCTTCTTCACGTCCTGAGCGCGATCCTTCGGTGCCACGAGCACCGCGTCCTTGGTCTCGATGACCACGTGGTCCTTGAGTCCCACCGCCGCCACCAGGCGGCTCTCGGAGTGCAGGTAGCTGCCTTCGGTGTCCTCGCTGATCACATCGCCCCGCGCCACGTTTCCCTGCGCGTCCCTCTCGCTCGCCTCGTGGAGCGAGGCGAAGGACCCGACGTCGCTCCAGAGCGCATCGAGCGGCACCACGACCGCGTCCTTGGTCTTCTCCATGACCGCATAGTCGATCGAGTCCGCGGGACAGGGCTCAAAGGTCGCTTCGTCGATACGCCTGAAATCGAGATCCGCTGTCGCGCTATGGAATGCGGTCGCACAGACACGCGCCATGTCCGGAGCGAAGCGCTCGAGCTCTTCGAGGTAGCGGCGCGCCCGGAACATGAACATGCCGCTGTTCCAGTAGTAGTCCCCCGCCTTGACGAACTCCCGCGCACGCCGCTCGTCGGGCTTCTCCACGAAGCGCGCGATGCGAAACGCGGCACCGCTTGGCGCGCCGCGGTGGATGTAGCCGTAAGCGGTCTCCGGGCGCCTCGCGACGACGCCGAAGGTCACGAGCTGTCCGGACTCGGCCGCGCCGAGCGCGGTGCGGACCGCCTGCTGGAAAGCCGGCACGTCACGGATCACGTGATCGGCCGGCAGGACCAGGAGTACGGGATCCGGCGCTTCCCCTCCCCCGTCACGCTGGGCGAGAGCCGCGTGCGCGGCGAGGGCGATCGCCGGCGCGGTGTTTCGCCCGAAGGGCTCGAGGATCGTGGCGCTGGGCGTGAGCTCGAGCTGCCGGAGCTGCTCCGCGACCAGGAACCGATGCGCCTCGTTGCAGACCACGACGGGCGGCGAGGCGGGAAGGCCTTCGAGGCGGAGCAGCGTCTCCTGCAGCATGGTGTGCGTCCCGGTGAGGGCGAGCAGCTGCTTGGGATAGAGCTCGCGGGAGAGCGGCCAGAGGCGGGTACCCGACCCGCCGCAAAGAATGACTGGAGTGAACACCTTGACCTTGAGTGGAGCCCCCCGCTCAGCTCTCCGGCAGCGTCTTGCCGCGGCCGATGGCATGGTAGGTGAGGCCGAAGCGGCTCACCATGGCCGGATCATAGAGGTTGCGTCCGTCGAAGATGAGGGGCGCTTTGAGGATTTCCTTGAGTCGCTCGAAGTCCGGGCTCCGGAACTCCTGCCACTCGGTGACGATCGCCAGGGCGTCCGCGCCCCGTGCGGCCTCGTAGGCGTTCTCCGCGAGCGCGAAATGCGCCTTGCCGACGTAAATTTTCTCCGCCTCCGGCCCCGCCACGGGATCGTAGGCCTGCACCCGGGCGCCGGCGTCGAGCAAGAGGTCGATGAGCGTGCGGGAAGGCGCTTCCCGCATGTCGTCCGTATTCGGCTTGAATGCGAGCCCCCAGACCGCGACGGTCCGTCCGTGGAGCCCGTCCCTGAAGTGCCGCTGCATCTTGCGGAAAAGCACTTCCTTCTGGTGCGCGTTCACCGTTTGCACCGCACCCAGGATCTTCGGCTGGTGTCCCGCGTCAAGCGCCGAGCGGATCAAGGCCTGCACGTCCTTCGGGAAGCAGGAGCCGCCGTAACCGGTGCCCGGATAGATGAAGCTGTAGCCGATGCGCGGATCCGAGCCGATGCCGATCCTCACCTTCTCGATATCGGCCCCGACCCGCTCTGCGATCGCGGCGAGCTCGTTCATGAAGCTGATCTTGGTCGCGAGCATGGCGTTCGCGGCGTACTTGGTGAGCTCGGAGGAGCGCACATCCATCACGATGAGTCGGTCGTGATTGCGAATGAAGGGCTCATAGAGCGCGCGCATGAGCTCGGTGGTGCGCGGGTTGTCGGAGCCGACGACGACCCGGTCGGGTTTCATGAAGTCGGCGATCGCGGCGCCCTCTTTGAGGAACTCGGGATTCGACACCACGTCGAACTCCACCGACGCGCCGCGCGCAGCGAGCGTGCGCTCGAGCTCGGTGCGCACCTTGTCCGCCGTCCCCACCGGCACCGTGGACTTCGTGACCACGATGCCGTAGCGGTTCATGTGGGTCGCGATCGTGCGCGCCACGGTGAGCACGAACCGCAGGTCCGCCGAGCCGTCCTCGCCGGGCGGCGTGCCCACCGCGATCAGCTGGAAGAGGCCGTGCTCGACCGCCCGCGGCGCATCGGTCGTGAACTCGATGCGGCCGGCTTCCGCATTGCGCTTGATGAGGGCTTCGAGTCCCGGCTCGTGAATCGGCACCTCGCCCCGATTCAGCCGCTCGATCCGGGCGGCGTCCACGTCCACGCACATCACGTGGTTGCCCGCATCCGCGAGGCAGGCGCCGGTGACGAGGCCGACGTAGCCGGAGCCGAAGATGGTGACGCGCATGAGTTGAGTTCTCGAGAGGTAAGGCAGAAGGCTTCGGAAGCCTAAAGGAAGGCCGCACGCGGCTCAAGCGCGGCGGCCGCAGGGTGCGGTGAGTGAACTCAGCTGAGCGGATTCTGGCCCTGCGTGGGCTTGGCGGCTTCCGAGAGGCGGCGCTTGGCGGCGAAATCGGCGACGTTCGTGGCAGGCGCATGCGGCGACACCGCCTTGCGCGCCCACACGTAGTCGCGGACCTCCGTGTCCGCCTGGTACTCCGCCACTGACGCGGTCAGGAGCTCCAGGGCGTCGTGACAGTCGAAGCTTGCCAGCGCCACCAGCAGATCATTGAGGATCTGCTCCATCTTGGGCCACGAAAGGCGATGCTCCATCGCGCGCATGATCATCGGGTGATCGGTGCCGGTCACGTTCGAGCCGATGAGCAGCTCCTCGAACAGCTTCTCCGCCGGCCGCAGCCCCATATACTCGATCGCGATATCGCCCTCGGGGTTCTGGGCATCGCGCACGGTCAACCCCATGAGGTTCACCAGGCGCCGCGCCAGATCGTCGATCCGCACCGGACGGCCCATGTCGAGCACGAACACGTCCCCTCCCTGAGCCATGGATCCCGCTTGAATGACGAGCTGGGCCGCCTCCGGAATCGTCATGAAGTATCGAATGACGTCCCGATGAGTCACCGTCACCGGGCCGCCGCGGCGGATCTGCTCCTGAAAGAGCGGCACCACGGAACCGGAAGAAGCCAGCACGTTGCCGAAGCGCACCATGCAGAAGCGCGTCTGGGGGCTTCGCTCCTGCAGCGCCTGCAGGACGAGCTCCGCGAGGCGCTTGGTCGCCCCCATGACGTTGGCGGGATTGACGGCCTTGTCGGTCGAGACCAGCACGAAGGTCTCGACACCGGTCTCGATCGCGGCCTCGGCGGTGTACCAGGTGCTGATCACATTATTGTGAACGCCCTCGACCACGTTGTGCTCGACGATCGGAACATGCTTGTAGGCGGCGGCGTGATAGATCGTCTGCACGCCGAAGGTGGAGAGAACCTCGCGCACCCGGTGGCGGTGATGGGCATTTCCGAGAAGCGGGACGAGCTCCACCGAGAGCTTTTCATGAGCCGCGAGCTCCTCGAGCTCGCGCTGGGTCCTGTAGAGGGCGAGCTCGGACATCTCAAAGAGCACGAGCCGGCTCGGGGAGAGTCGCAGGATCTGCCGGCAAAGCTCGGAGCCGATGGACCCTCCGGCCCCCGTGACCAGGACGCATTTACCCCGGATCCCGGACCCAAAGAGCTTCGGGTTCGGCGGCACCGGATCGCGTCCTAGCAGATCGCCCACATCCACATCGCGCAGCTCGTTGATCTGCGCCTTGCCGGAGATCAAGTCCGAGAGATTAGGGAGGGACTGAACGCGCACCCCGAGAGGCTCGAGCTGCGTCAGAATTTCCCGCCGCCGCCGGCGGGAGGCCGTCGGCATGGCCAGCAGGATCCGGTCTATCTTGCGCCGCCGCACCAGCTCCGGCAGGGAGTCCGACCCGTGCACCCGGATGCCGTTGATATTGCTGCCCTGCAGCGATCTCTTGTCGTCGATGAACGCCACGGGCTCGAAGTCCGGCCCTCCGAGGAGCACCGAGCTCACGCGCGCCCCGGCGTCGCCGGCCCCGTAGATCGCCACCCGCGCGACCGGCTTGCCGTTCGTGACCGGGTGCAGGAACACATAGCGGGCCACGAAGCGGCTGCCCCCCACATACAGCAGCGCGAACGCCCCGTAGATGCCGAATGCCGA
>Ga0209472_1002613_pt1 | contig 10107 bp, 9 predicted proteins | sample GraSoiAngelo_130_FD_185887 | JGI IMG/M metagenome (GOLD analysis project Ga0209472, IMG submission 185887) | Grasslands soil microbial communities from the Angelo Coastal Reserve, California, USA - 14_0929_02_20cm (SPAdes) (version 2) | ecosystem: Environmental > Terrestrial > Soil > Grasslands ...
CGTAGTGGAGGATGCAGGCGTTCGGGCCCGACGCGACGATGGACGGATAGCCGTTGCGCGGTGAGCCGCTGGCGCGGAAGACGAACTCGAGCGCCGCCTGCACCTGATACTCGTAGAGACCCGGCCGCGCGTAGCGCATCGCCTCGATGTGCGCGTCGCGGCTGATCGCGCACGCGCGCCGGTGGCGCTCGAGCTCCGCGGGCGAGCGGCGCAGGCGCAGCTCGGCGAGGAGCGGCGCCGGATCCTCGACCGCGACCGGTACCTGCAGGCCGCGCGCGCGGGCCAGCCGCAGCTCGGCGAGGAGCCGCGTGATCCGGCCGTCGAACGCGGCGTTGCCGAGCCGGTAGCAGAGAGCCCGGCGGCCGATCAGGTACTCCCGGAGCTTCTCGTCGAGCAGGTCGATCGGGTACGCCGCGTCGGCGCCGTACGTCGCGACGGCGCCCTCGACCCCCGCGCGCCGGCCGTTCCAGATCTCCATCTCGCGATCGCGCGGCCGGACGAAGAGGACGCAGCGCTCCTTGGCGTGGGCCGGGTTGATCACGGCCACCGCGTCGGGCTCGTCGAAGCCCGTGAGGAAGAAGAAGTCCGAGCTCTGGCGGAACTCGTAGTTGACGTCGCCGTTGCGCCGGACCTCCAAGGCACCCGGGATGACCGCGATCGCGTCGCCGAGCGCGGCGGCGAAGCGCAGCCTCCGGTCCGCGAAGGGCTCGAGCTCGGGCGCCGTCATACGGGGCTTAGGGTATCATGCGGCTCGCGATGCTCGGAGTCAGCCATCCGCGTCTCGGCGGCGAGCGCCTCGCGACCGGCCGCGGCCGCTTCGTCGCGGACGTCCGGCCCGAGGGCCTGCTCGAGGCGGCCGTGCTCCGCTCGCCGCACGCTCACGCGCGCGTCCTCCGCGTGGACGCCGCCCGAGCCCTCCGGCTTCCCGGCGTGCGTGCCGTGCTGACCGCCGCGGACGTGCCGGCGAGCGCCGTCATCCCGAACCGCGTGCCCGCGCCCGAGGGCACCGCCGCCTACCTCCAGCCCGCGATCGCGCGGGGCGTCGTGCGCTACGTCGGCGAGCCCGTGGCGCTGGTCGTGGCCGACGACCGCTACGTCGCCGAGGACGCGCTCGCGCTGGTCCACGTGGACTGGGCACCGCTCCCCGCATGCGCGAGCGTCGCCGCCGCCCTCGCGCCCGACGCCCAGCACCTCTTCGCCGGGACGGACGGCAACAACGTCGCGATCATCCGGATGCGGGTGGGTGATGCCGGCGCGGCGCTGGCCGGCGCGCGCCTCGTCCTCCACGAGCGCTTCCGGCACCCGCGGCAGACGGCGGCCGCCCTCGAGACCCGCGGGCTCGTCGCCGTGCCGCCCGACCCGCGCGGGGGCGAGCTCCACCTGATCGGGTCGACCAAGTGCATCCACATCAACCGCGGCATCCTCGCCCAGATCTTTGGGATCCCGCCGGGCGCGCTGCGCCTCACCGAGGTGGACGTGGGCGGCGGCTTCGGCGTCCGCGGCGAGCTCTACCCGGAGGACGTTCTGATCCCGCTCGCGGCGCTGGCACTCGGCCGGCCCGTCCGCTGGATCGAGGACCGCCGCGAAAACCTCATCGCGGCGAACCATGCGCGCGAGGTCGAGTACGACGTCGAGATTGGGCTCGACCCCGCGGGTCGCATTCTCGGGATGCGCGCGGTCATCCATGCCGACATCGGCGCGTACGTGCGCACCGCGGCGCTCGTGCCCGCCGAGTTCGGCGCCGCCCTCCTGCCGGGGCCGTACCGCGTGCCGGCGTACGCGTGCGACCTGTGGAGCGTGGTGACGAACAAGACGCCCGTCGGCACGCTGCGCTCGCCCGGCCGCCCGGAGTGCAACTTCGCCCGCGAGCGGCTGCTCGACCTCGCGGCCACGCGGCTCGGGCTCGACCCCGCGGAGCTCCGGCGCCGCAACCTGATCCGCCCCGACGAGATGCCGTACGACACGGGTACGACCTCCTTCGGCGCCACCACCGTCTACGACTCGGGCGACTTCCCGGCGCTCTTCGAGGAGTTGCTGCGCCGCCTCGACTACGACGGTGCGCGCGCCGAGCAGCGCCTGCTGGCGGCGCGGGGCGTCCGCCGCGGCCTCGGCGTCGCCGCATACGTCGAGAAGACCGGGCTCGGACCGTTCGAGACGGCCCACCTGGAGGCGAAGGCCGACGCGACCTTCAGCGTGGACACCGGGGCCTCGTCCATGGGGCCGGGGCTCGAGACCGCGCTCGCGCAGATCCTCGGCGAGGCCCTCGGCCTGCCGGCCGACCGCTTTGTCGTCCGTCACCCCGACACCGCGTCCATCGAGAGTGGCGTCGGCACCTACGGCTCGCGCGGCACCGTGATGGCGGGTAACGCCGCGCACCTCGCCGCCGCCAAGCTCGTCGAGGAGGCGAAGACGCGCGCCGCCGCGCTGTGGGGCGCGCCCGCCGACACCGTCCGGTACGCGCGTGGGGTCGTCAGCGCCGACGGCAAGAGCGTGAGCCTCGCCGAGCTGGCCGCGCGCGGGCGCCTGGCCGCGGGCGCGTCGTTCAGCGTCGCCAAGGTGACGTACGCCGGCTGCGCCGTGGGCGTCCTGCTCGACGTGGACGAGGCGACGGGGCGGCCGAGCCTCCGGCGCGTGGTCGTCGGCGCCGACGTCGGCCGCGCCGTCAACCCGGCGCTCATCGAGGGGCAGCTCGTCGGCGGCGTCGCGTTCGGCATCGGCAACGCGCTCTGGGAGAGCCTCGAGTACGATGCCGCGGGCCAGCCGCTCTGCGGCACGCTGCTCGACTACCCGCTGCCGCTGGCCGAGGACGTGCCGCCGATCGAGTGCTTCTTCCACGAGGTGCCCGCGCGGACCAACCCGCTCGGGCTCCGCGGCCTGGGCGAGTGCGGGAACCCTGGCCTGGGCGCCGCCATCGCCAACGCCGTCTGCGACGCCCTCCGCGACCGCGGCGTCGCGCTCACGGCGCTGCCGCTCACGCCCGCGCGGATCCTCGCGGCGCTCCGGCGCGCCGGCGAGCGTCGGGCCGTTGACATCGCTCGCGGGCGAGCCTAAACTCCGCGCCAATTCGACGGACCCGGTGAATTGTACCGCCGAGACGCCAGCGCCAGCGATGGAAGGAGCGCCGTGATGAAGCGACCGACCAGCGGCCATCCGCGTCACGTATCCCGCCGCCGCTTCCTGGCCGGAAGCGTCGCGGCGACCGCCGGCGCCGCGGTGCTCTCTCGCGCGCCGGCTGCGCTCGGGCAGCAGGTCCGGGAGCTCCAGGTCTGGCACACCGAGGTCGAGCCCCAGACCGTCAAGACGATCCAGGACACCAGCATCGCGGAATTCGAGCGCAAGTTCCCCGGCTTCAAGGTGAAGCAGCAGGCACTCGGCTGGGGCGACCTCAACACCAAGCTGCTGGCGTCCCTCGCCGCCGGCAACCCGCCCGACCTCACGCACCTGAACCCGTTCGTGACGGCGTCGCTTCACACCAAGGGGCTCCTGCGTCCGATGGACGAGCTGATCCGCGCGCTCGGCGAGAGCGACATTCACGAGGCGACGCTGAAGCTGCAGTTTTTCGACGGCAAATACTACGGCGTGACGCACGCGATCGGCGCCACGTACTTCGCCGAGCGGCGCGACCTTCGTGAGAAGGCGGGTCTCAAGGCGCCGGAGACGTACGACGACATGCTCAAGCTCGCGGCGGCCCTCACGGAGGGTGGGCGCCACGCGCTCCAGATGCCGGGCGAGAAGCTCTACATGGGCTTCGTCCATCCGGCCGAATGGCTCGCGTCCAACGGCGGCGCGTGGGTGGACGCGAAGACGTGGCGGCCCCAGCTCAACGGCCGGGCGATGCTCGAAACGCTCGAGTACCTACAGAAGCTCAACCGGTTCATGCCCGGAGGCTGGTCGGGGCAGAAGTACCTGGACACGCTCGCCGCGCTCGCGACGGGCAAGATCGCGATGGCTCACCTCTCGGGCGCCCGGACGATCGGCTACATCGAGCGCTACGCGCCCGACACCATGCGCGACCCGGATCACTTCCAGCCCATGTTCCGGCCGCGTGGCCCGTCGGGACAGAAGGGGATCTCCGCCCTCGACGGCGAGAACTGGGGCGTGTTCACGCAGTCCAAATACCCGAACGAGGCGTTCGAGTTTCTCCGCCTCTTCTACAAAAAGGAGCACTACCTGCAGTACTGCCACTCGGTGCCGATCCATCTGACGCCGATCTTCAAGTCGATGATCGGCGATCCGGAATATCTCGCGAACCCGCGCATCAAGAAGTGGCGCTCCTGGCACGACTTCATGGTCACGGGCCTCAAGGGGGCTCGGTTCCTGCCGATCGGGTTCAGCCGCCCGGAGGACAACCTCCTGCCGTTCCTCGCCGAGCTGGACGGCTCGGGGATCGTCGCCGACATGATCGTCGAGGTGATGGTGGGCGGCAAGCCCCCGAAGGCCGAGGCGGACCGGGCGCAGAAGCGGGCCGAGGAGCTGCTCGCGCAGCTCGGCTTCAAGCGCTGGGCGTAGCGCGCGCCGCGGCCCGGGGCGAGTGAGGAAGAACGCCCTCGCCGGGTGGCTCCTCCTCGCCCCGGCGCTCGCGCTGCTCGGGGGCCTCGTCCTCTTTCCGATCATCTACAACGCCTGGCTGAGCCTGCACGACAAGCACGCGTTCCTGACCGTCCAGACGTTCGTGGGCCTCCGTCACTACGTCTATTTCGCCCACGACGAGGAGTTCTGGAACAGCTTCTACTACGGCGTCGTCTACGCGGGCTCGACGATGGCCCTGCAGCTCGTGCTCGGCATCCCCGCCGCGCTGCTCCTCAACGAGGCGTTCCGCGGGCGGAACCTGCTCCGCGGCGTGGTGCTGTTCCCCTACGTGATCCCGACGATCGTCGCCGTCATGCTCTGGAAGTGGCTGCTGAACGACTCCTACGGGCTCGTCAATCACCTGCTCGTCACCGCGGGCGTCGTACGCGTGCCGCTCGCCTGGTTGGGCAAGGACTACATCATGTGGTCCCTGGTGCTCACGAGTGTCTGGCAGTTCTTTCCGTTCGTGGTCGTCACGTACCTCGCCCGTCTGCAGACGATCCCGCCGGAGCTCTACGAGGCGGCCACGGTTGACGGTGCAACGGCCTGGCGCCGCTTCATGCACGTCACGCTGCCGCAGACGCGCAACGTGCTGTTCGTGATCGTCCTGCTCCGCTCCATCTGGATGTTCACGAAGTTCGACACCGTCTGGCTCATGGCGGGCGAGGGCGGGGTGAGCCGTTACATCCGTACGCTGCCCGTGTATGCGTACGCGCGGAGCTTCACGTACCTGCAGGCCGGCATGGGGGCGGCGCTCGCCGTCATCATGTTCGTGCTGCTGCTGGTCGCGACCGCGGTGTATTTCCGCGTGTTCCGTCAGGAGGAGGCGCTGGCGTGAGGCGCCGGGGCGCCGGGCGCGCGGCGGCGCTGTACGGTGGCGGGCTTGCCCTCCTGCTCGTGGGCGCCTTCCCGCTCTTCTGGATGGTCTCGACGTCGCTGAAGCCGTCCGGTGAGATCTTCGCCACGCCGCCGCGGCTCATCCCCGCGCATCCGACCCTCGAGAACTTCCGACGGCTCCTGGCGGACACGAGCTTCCTGACGTTTTTCAAGAACAGCGTCATCGTCTCGTTCACCACGGTCGCCTTGACGCTCGTCGTGTCCGCGCTCGGCGCCTACGGCCTGACGCGCTTCTCCTTCGCCGGGCGGGACAAGGTGGCGGGCCTCATCCTGCTCACCTACATGTTCGCGCCGATCATGATCATCATCCCCTTCTACATCCTCGTGCGGCTGCTCGGCATCGCGAACACGCGGCTCGCGCTCGTCCTGTCGTACACGACCTTCTGCCTGCCGTTCTGCCTCTGGCTCCTGCGGGCCTTCTTTCAATCCATCCCGCTCGAGCTCGAGGAGGCGGCCCTCGTCGACGGCGCGGACCGCGGGCGCGCCGTGTGGCACGTCGTGCTGCCGCTCGCGCTGCCCGGGCTGATCGCGGCGGCGATTTTCACCTTCATCCTCGCGTACAACGACTTCCTGTTCGCCCTCGTCCTGATCTCGTCCGACGAGCTGAAGACCCTGCCGGTCGGCGTGAACGACCTCTTCAACGCGACGATCGTGGACTGGGGGATGATCATGGCCGCGGGCGTGATGATCACGGCGCCGGCCGTCGCCTTCTTCGTGGCCGTCCAGCGCCACCTGATCCAGGGCTGGGGCGCGGGCGGCGTGAAGGGGTAGGGAGCACGCCGGCGCGATCGGCTCGCCGTGGTTGTCAAGCGCGCCGGGCTCGGGCAAGATGGCGGGCGAAGGGGGGCTCCCCATGCACGTCGGAATGGCCACGGTCTTCCAGAACCCGCAGAAGGCGCGCGCGGACCGCGAGGTGTACCGCAACGAGCTGCGGCTCGCGGACCTGGCGGAGCCCCTCGGCTTCGAGTCCGTCTGGGGCGTCGAGCATCACTTCACCGACTACACGATGTGCCCCGACGTGCTGCAGTTCCTCACCTACATGGCTGGGCGCACGCGGCAGGCGAAGCTCGGCTCGATGGTCGTCGTGCTCCCGTGGCACGACCCGCTGCGGGTCGCCGAGGAAGTCTCGATGCTCGACAACATCTCCGAGGGGCGGCTGATCCTCGGGCTCGGCCGCGGCGCGGGCCGGGTCGAGTTCGACGGCTTCCGCCTACCGATGGACGAATCCCGCCAGCGCTTCGTGGAGTCCGCCGAGATGCTGCTGCGCGGCCTCGAGTCGGGCGTCTGCGAGTACGACGGCACGTTCGTCAAGCAGCCGCGCGCCGCGATCCGGCCGGCCCCGTTCAAGTCGTTCCGCGGGCGCACCTACGCCGCGGCCGTCTCGCCCGAGTCGGTGCCGATCATGGCCAAGCTCGGCGTCGGCGTGCTGATCATCCCGCAGAAACCGTGGCCCGAGGTCGCCAAGGAGCTCGATTCATACCGCGCGGCCTACCGCCAGGTCAACGGCGCCGAGGCGCCCGCGCCCGTCTGCGCCGGCTGGACCTTCTGCGACGAGAGCCCCGAGCGCGCCCGGGAGATGGCGCTCCGCTACATCGGCGGCTACTACCAGACCGTGCTCGACCACTATCAGTTCCAGGGCGATCACCTCAAGACGACCAAGGGCTACGAGTATTACGGCAAGATGTCGGAGAAGATCGCGACGTACGGCACCGACAAGGTGATCGACTATTTCGTGAACCTCCAGGTGGCGGGCACGCCCGAGCAGTGCTACGAGAAGATCCTGGACGTGCGGCGCCGCGTCGGCAACGACACGTTCGTCGGCGTGTTCAGCTACGCGGGCATGGACTATGGCGAGGCGGAGCGGAACATGCGCCTGTTCGCCGCGCGCGTGCTGCCCGAGCTCCAGAAGCTCGGCCCGGCCCCCGTGCCGGCCACAGCACCGCCGCCGGCCGCAGAGCTCGGGGTCGGGCTCCTCGGGTCCTGAGCCCCCGGGGCCGATGGCGTTCACCGAGATCCGATACGAGGTGGCGGACCGCGTCGCCACGCTGACGCTCCAGCGTCCCGAGAAGCTCAACGCGCTCACGCCCACGATGCTGGACGAGCTCCTCCTCGCCTTCGCGCGCGCCGATACCGACGACGAGGTCCGCGCGGTGATCGTGACCGGCGCGGGCCGCGCCTTCTGCGCGGGCGCCGACCTGGCCGCGGGCGCCTCCACCTTCGACGCCCCCGCGCGTGGCCGCGCCCACTCGGCCGCGGAGCACCGGGACGGCGGCGGGCGCGTCACGCTCCGGATCTTCGAGCTGACGAAGCCCGTGATCGCCGCGATCAACGGGCCCGCCGTCGGCTTCGGCGTGACCCTGACGCTCCCCATGGACGTGCGCATCGCCTCGAGCGCCGCGCGGCTCGGCTTCGTCTTCGCCCGGCGCGGCGTCGTGCCCGAGGCGTGCTCGACGTGGTTCCTGCCGCGACTGGTCGGGATCGGCCGGGCCGCCGAGTGGATCTACACGGGGCGCGTCTTCGACGCCGAGGAGGCGCAGCGCGGCGGTCTCGTGAGCCGGGTCGTCGCGCCCGAGGCGCTCCTGCCCGCCGCCCGCGAGCTGGCCCGCGAGATCGCCGACCACACCTCGGCGGTCTCCGTTGCGCTCGCGCGCCAGATGCTGTGGCGCATGCTGGGCGCGGACCACCCGCGGGAGGCGCACCGTGTCGACTCGCAGGCGATGTTCTGGACGGGCCGCTCCGCCGACGCGCGCGAGGGCGTCAGCGCGTTCCTCGAGAAGCGCCCTGCGCGCTTCACGCTCCGCCCGAGCAAGGACATGCCGCCGTTCTATCCCTGGTGGACGGAGCAGGCGCCCGAGTGACGCCGCTCTCGGTCTACCTGCCGTTCAATCGCGACTGCCTGCGGGGCGAGTTCACGCCGGCCAAGGACGGCGTCGCTCCGCCCGAGCCGCGCGGCCGCTGGCTCATCGTCCAGGAGCAGGCGCTCGTCGTCGTGCCCGAGGAGAGCGCTATCCGCCTGCCCGAGGGCGAGGCGCCGAAGGGCTTCGGCGACGCGCTCGGCCGGGCGCACTGGCTCGGCTGGTGGGCGGGGGTGCCGTGCTGGATCGCGGCACTGCCGAAGGACGCGCCGATTCCCGAGGGCTTCCGGCGAGAGACGCTCGTCCCGATGCAGGGCACGCGTCTGCCCGACGACCTCCTCTCGCTCGGCGGCATGGCGATGCAGCTCCTGCACTGGGAGGGGACGAGCCGCCACTGCCCGCGCTGCGGCGCGCCGACCGAGCGCCTGGCCGGCGAGTGGGGCAAGCGGTGCCCCGCGTGCCGCTACGAGCACTATCCGCACTTGCACCCTGCCGTGATCGTGCTCGTGCGCGACGGCGAGCGCGTGCTCCTCGCGCGCAAGGCGATCTGGACGCCGGGCCGCTACGCGCTCGTCGCGGGGTTCGTCGACAACGGCGAGTCGCTCGAGGGCGCCGTGGCGCGCGAGGTGAAGGAAGAGGTCGGCGTGGACGTGAAGGACATCCAGTACGTCGGGAGCCAGAACTGGCCCTTCCCGAGCCAGCTCATGGTCGGGTTCGTCGCTCAGTACGCGGGCGGCGAGATCACGATCGACCGGGAGGAGCTGGAGGACGCGCGCTGGTTCCCGCGCAGGGCGCTGCCCACGGGACCCGCGCGGCACTCGATCGCCGGCTGGATCCTCGAGAACTTCGCCTAGCCCGCTCCCCTCCGGGCCGCGACCGGTCCCGTTTCACGCGGGCGCCCCTCCGGTGTCTCAGGACACGCAGGGAGGTGCCCCGTGCTCCAGGCCTGGCACCCGTGGGTCACGGCGAGCCGGCTCGAGCCGGCGGCCGGAGGCGTGGGCAGGCGCGTGACGATCGTGGGCGGAGCCGCAGGCCACCGAGAGCTCACGGAGCGGCTCGTGTCGTTCGACGCCGCGGCACGGGAATACGCCTACATGATCGTCGCGGGCCCCGTTCCCTTCGCGGATTACCTGGGCCGGTTTCGCGTGATCCCCGGCGCGCCCGGAACCTGCGCCTTCGAGTTCCACGCTCCGGCACCCGGCAAGACGGAGGCCGAGGCGGCCGAGCGCGTGCGCACGTTCTATGAGGCCGGCCTCGAGAACCTCCCGGCCCTGTTCGACGCCCGTAGCCAGGCTAGCGCGCCAGGGGATGCAAGACGTCGATCGCCCAGCCCACGTCCAAGCGCTCCCCCAACCACCCCGGTGTTGCAGTCCGCGCATGCAGGACAAGCCCCTCCGCATCGTGCCGCGCTCTGATGACTTTGACGGGATCGTCGGGCACCTCGTGAGGAAGCGGAACCTCGGGGAGAACCCGCCCGTCCGGACGCCGGAAGTGGAGCTCGCCGTCCGGTTGTCGCTCCAGCTGGTAGCCCTCCTCGTGGACCGCGCGGTGGTGCCGGCGACAGAGCAGGGCGAGATTCGACAACGTGGTGGGACCGCCCTGCGCCCAGTGACGAATGTGATGCCCCTGCCCGAACCGCACGCCACAGCCCGGGAAGCGGCAGCCGCGGTCGCGGTGATGGAGCGCTCGCCGTAGCGCGGGGGGAATCGTGCGGGTGCGAGCATCGACCTCCACAACCCGGCCGTCCCGGTCGTGTCGCATCACCACCCGGCTCGCATCGCACGCC